>Ga0153920_1000002_pt1 | contig 176068 bp, 162 predicted proteins | sample TSNJ004MetaG_FD_104713 | JGI IMG/M metagenome (GOLD analysis project Ga0153920, IMG submission 104713) | Attine ant fungus gardens microbial communities from New Jersey, USA - TSNJ004 MetaG | ecosystem: Host-associated > Fungi > Mycelium > Unclassified | place: USA: New Jersey, Brendon T....
AACTACTACGGGGTGCGCTGCGACCCGTCCAAACCCTACATCCAGGACTACCAGCCGCCGGCCAAGCCGGCGAAGAACCAGCGCGACTGGGACGTGGTCAGCCGCAAGAACTTCATCCAGTTGTGCGAGCAGCTGGCCGTGGAGGACGAGAAGGTCTTCGAACAGCTGTTCACGACCCTGGGCCTGTCCGTGGACTGGCGGATGACCTACCGGACCATCGATGACAACTCCCGGGCCGTGTCACAGCGCGCCTTCTTGGAGAACCTCTCCGCCGGGGACGCCTACATGGCCGAGGCCCCGACCCTGTGGGACGTCACCTTCCGCACCGCGGTCGCCCAGGCCGAGCTGGAGGACCGCGAGGTCGCCGGCGCCTACTACCGCTACCCGTTCACCACCGAGGACGGCGAGCAGGTCTTCATCGAGACCACCCGCCCCGAACTGCTGGCCGCCTGCGCCGCCCTGGTCGCCCACCCGGAGGACGAGCGCTACCAGCACCTGTTCGGCAAGACCGTCACCTCCCCGCTGTTCGGCGTCCCGGTCGAGGTGCGCCCACACGCCCTGGCCCAGGCCGACAAGGGCTCGGGCATCGCCATGGTCTGCACCTTCGGTGACCTGACCGACGTGACCTGGTGGCGTGAACTGCAGCTGCCCACCCGCGCCATCGTGGGACGCGACGGACGCATCATCGCCGAAACCCCCGAGTGGATCACCAGCCCCGCCGGGGCCGAGGCCTACGCCCAGATCGCCGGCAAGACCGTGTTCTCCGCCAAGGAGACCGTGGTTGAGCTGCTGCAGGAAGCGAACCTGCTCGACGGGGAGCCGAAGAAGGTCACCCGCCCGGTGAACTTCTTCGAAAAGGGCGACAAGCCCCTGGAAATCGTCTCCTCCCGCCAGTGGTACATCCGCAACGGCGGACGCGACGAGGACCGCCGCAAAGCGATGATCGCCCGCGGCGAGCAGATCGACTTCCACCCCTCGTTCATGCGCTCACGCTACGAGAACTGGGTCTCGGGCCTGAACGGCGACTGGCTGGTCTCCCGCCAGCGCTTCTTCGGGGTGCCGATCCCGGTGTGGTACCCGCTGGATGAGAACGGCGAGCCGAACTACGACGCGCCGCTGCTGCCGCAGGCCCAGCAGCTGCCGGTGGACCCGGTGGCCGAGGCCCCGGCCGGCTACACCGAGGACCAGCGCAACCAGCCCGGCGGCTTCATCGGGGACGCCGATGTGCTGGACACCTGGGCCACCAGCTCGCTGACCCCGCAGATCGCCGGACGCTGGAACACCGACCGGTCCTTCTTCTCCAAGGTCTACCCGTACGACCTGCGCCCGCAGGGCCATGACATCATCCGCACCTGGCTGTTCTCCACGGTGGTGCGCGCCGACGCGCTGCACGGGGACGCCCCATGGCGCCACGCGGCGATTTCCGGCTGGATCCTGGACCCGGACCGCAAGAAGATGTCCAAGTCCAAGGGCAACGTGGTGGTTCCCACCGAGGTGCTGGAGAAGTTCGGCGCGGATGCCGTGCGCTACTGGGCGGCCAGCGCCCGGCTCGGCGCCGACACCGCGTATGAGATCAACCAGATGAAGATCGGGCGCCGCCTGGCCATCAAGATCCTGAACGCCTCCAAGTTCGTGCTGAACCTGGGTGCCACCGAGGCGAACATTCTCACCGATGACGCCGCGGTGATCACCAACGGGCTGGATCGTTCGCTGCTGGCCCGCCTGGCGGTGGTCATCGAGGACACCAAGCGCGCGTTCGAGTCCTACGACTACGCCCGGGCCCTGGACATCACCGAGTCGTTCTTCTGGTCGTTCACCGACGACTATGTGGAACTGATCAAGGACCGCGCCTACGGCGGGCACGGGCAGGCCGAGCAGGCCAGCGTGCTGGCCGCCCTGGCCACCACCCTGGATGCGGTGCTGCGCCTGTTCGCCCCGTTCCTGCCCTTCGCCACCGAGGAGGTCTGGAGCTGGTGGCGCACCGGTTCGGTGCACCAGAGCGCCTGGCCAACCGCCGGGCACCTGGCCCAGGTGCGCCAGAGCGCGGACACCGCGGTGCTGCCCACCGTGGGCCTGGCACTGTCCGGGATCCGCAAGGCAAAGAGCGATGCGAAGGTCAAGCAGCGCACCGAGGTGCTCTCCGGGCAGATCCATGCCCCGGCCAGCCTGCTGGACCAGCTGCGTCCGGGCTTCGCCGACCTGAAGTCGGCCGGCAACGCCCGTGACCTGCAGCTGATCGAGTCCGACGGGGAGCTGCAGGTACTGAACGTCGAACTGGCTCCGGCCGAGGACGTCACCGCCCAGTAGGTGCACCGCGCAGGGTGATCACCCAAAAAACAACCGTGGCTCCGGAAGAATGACAAACATCCTTCCGGAGCCACGGTTTTCCCAGAAGCCCGCAGCGCCTGCCCCCGGCGGGACGGTTTAGCGGCCCAGGGCGCGCAGGGCCGGGCGCAGCGAGAGCAGGCCCACCACGGCCAGCACCACCACGGCGGCCAGTGCCGGCGGGGACACCGCGAATCCCAGGCAGAGCCACAACGCGATCAGCAGGATCGTCCCGTAGCCCACGCCTTCGCGCAGCCGTGCCCGCACATCCGCTCGGGCACCGGCATCCCGTGCCGCTCCTGGCCCGGGGGTGATGAGCAGGCGGCTGGCCACCGCCAGCACACCCACCCCGATCGCCAGCGCCACCAGCAGCGAATGCTCCTGCTGTACCAGGTTCGTGTACCCCTGGCGCACGATGCCACCGCCCTGCCCATCCTGGCCGAGCCAGCGGCCCAGGGAGGACTGGACGAAGTCGGACAGCGCGACCACCGCGGCCAGCAGCAGGCTGGCAGTGGCCGCCGTCAACGGCAGGGCACGGTAGTTCAGCAGCAGCCCGGCAGCCAGCAGGCCCAGGCTCGCCCACAGCAGCCAGCCGCCGGTGGCGTCAAAGAACGCCACCCATCCCTTGGCCTGGCCCAAATCCGAGTAGTGCAGCAGCACCACCTCATGATCGACGTCCGGGATCAGTGAGGCCAGGGAAACCCCGCGCTGCTCCAGGTCGGTTTTCACGGCGTCAACCAGCACCCCCAGGTTGATGCTCAGGCGTCCGGAGTCCTGCAGGTTGACCGTGGAGCTTTCTTCACGCAGCACCGCCAGGCTCTGGGTGTGGCTCAGATGCACACCCTGCTCCCAGGTGCGGGCGAACGCGTCGGAACGCACCGCGGACTGCACCGCCTCATGCACCAGCGGCTGAACCTTCTCATCCAGGGCCGTGTCCAGTGCATTCCCCAGCGCCGTTCCGGTCTGCTGGGTCAGGGTCGAGAGCCACTGCGGCAGCCTATCGGCGGGGATCCGGGAGTCGTGCACCAAGGATTCCACCCGGTCCATGATGGCGCCGGTGGCTTCGTCCGTGACCTGTTGCTGGATCCCTGGATCCTGGGCCAGCGGGGCCAGGGCGGCACTGAAGGTGGGGGTGTCCAGCAGCTGTGTTTTGCCCCAATGGCTGATGATCCCGGTGGGCAGGGCCAGCAGGCCCAGGATCAGCAGCACCGCCGCGATCACCCGGGGTATGGGGTGGGGCCGCATCGAGCCGTCGTGGGAAGCTTGCTTAGCTAGTGCCACTGATTTTCCTTTCACGTGGCCTACGGTCTGGAGGGGACTAAACGAGAAAAGCGACCACACTTAGTGGTCGCCATTCTCGTTGGGTCATGCCTAGTTCTCGAAGACCGGGCTCTCGGTGCGGGTGCGCTTCATCTCGAAGAAGTACGGGAAGGAAGCCAGCTGCACGGAGGCGTCGAACAACTTGCCCGCGTCCTCGCCGGTGGGGACCCGGGTAATGACCGGGCCGAAGAACGCGGTGCCGTTGACCTCCACGATCGGGGTGCCCACGTCCTGGCCCACCTTGTTGATGCCCGCCTCATGGCTGGCGCGCAGCGCGTCATCGTGGGCATCGCTCTGCCCGGCCTCGGCCAGCTCGGCCGGAAGACCCACCCGTTCCAGGGCCAGGCGGACCACTTCCTCGCGGTCCTGAACCTTTTCGTAGTGGATCAGTTCGCCCATGGCGGTGTACAGCTTGTCCTTGTACTGCTCACCGTGTTCGGCCGCGGCGGCAATGATCACCCGAACCGGAGCCCAGGCGCTGTCCATCGACTTGCGGTAGTCCGCATCCAGGTCGCGTCCCTCGTTCAGCACGGACAGGCTCATGACGTTCCACGTCACGTTCACGTCGCGGACCTTTTCCACTTCCTTCATCCAGCGGCTGGTGGCCCAGGCGAAGGGGCAGATCGGATCGAACCAGAAACCTACTTGGGCTCGTTCGGCCATGGTGATTCCCACTTTCTTCTCGACGTTGCGTTCTGTGTACTACTGCGCTCTCCCGCGGTGCCGACGCCGGCTGCGGTTCTGCAAAGCCGGCGGCCGGTCCTAGGCGGACTTCTTGCCGCGCTTGTCGGAGACGGCGGCGGAAACCAGGGTCGGTTCTGCGCCGTCGAGCACCACCTCACGGGTGATGACCACTTCCCCGATGTCCTCCAGGCTGGGCAGGTCGAACATGATCGAGGCCAGGGTCTCCTCCAGGATGGCGCGCAGGCCGCGGGCACCGGTTTCCCGCTCGATTGCCAGTTCGGCGATGGCCTCCAGTGCCGGCTGTTCGAAGCTGAGGGCCACCCCGTCCATTTGGAACATCTTCTGGTACTGCTTGACCAGCGCGTTCTTCGGCTCGGTCAGCACCCGGACCAGGGCCTCGCGGTCCAGGTGTTCCACGGTGGTGATCACCGGCAGGCGGCCAATGAATTCGGGGATCAGCCCGAACTTCAGCAGGTCCTCGGGCCGCACGTCCGAGTAGGAGGCGGTTTCGGATTTCAGCGCGGTCAGCGGCGCCCCGAAGCCGATGCCCTTGCGTCCGGCGCGGGAGGAGATGATTTCCTCCAGCCCGGCGAAGGCGCCGGCGACGATGAACAGAATGTTGGTGGTGTCCAGCTGCAGGAAGTCCTGGTGCGGGTGCTTGCGTCCACCCTGGGGCGGCACGGCGGCGACGGTGCCCTCCAGGATCTTCAGCAGTGCCTGCTGCACGCCTTCCCCGGAAACGTCGCGGGTGATGGACGGGTTTTCGCTCTTGCGCGAGATCTTGTCGATCTCGTCAATGTAGATGATCCCGGTTTCGGCCTTCTTCACGTCGTAGTCGGCGGCCTGGATGAGCTTGAGCAAGATGTTCTCCACATCCTCACCGACATAGCCGGCCTCGGTCAGGCTGGTCGCGTCGGCGACCGCGAACGGGACGTTCAGTTTCTTGGCCAGCGACTGGGCCAGGTAGGTTTTGCCGCAGCCGGTGGGGCCGATGAGCATGATGTTGGATTTGGAGACCTCGACGTCGCTGAGCGGGTCATCGTTGGTCAGGGCCGCGACGGGGGCCTTGTCCTGGTTGCCGTGGATGCGCTTGTAGTGGTTGTACACGGCCACGGACAGGGCGCGCTTGGCGGCTTCCTGCCCGATGACGTACTCCTCCAGGGAGGAGAAGATCTCCCGGGGCTTGGGCAGCGAAAATTCCTCGCTGGTGTGTTCCTCGGCGAACTCCTCGGCGATGATTTCGTTGCACAGCTCAATGCATTCGGTGCAGATATAGACACCGTGGCCTGCGATCAGCTTCTTGACCTGCTTCTGGCTCTTTCCGCAGAAAGAACACTTCAGCAGGTCCGAACCTTCTCCCATTCGTGCCATCGCGCTGTTCTCCCTATAAGTTGAGGACCGTGATCTAAAGTTAAGTCTAAGACAGGACGGCGACGCTTTAGCTGAAGATGGCGGTCTACCGATCGTGTGCCCGCTGCCTGCTCGGGGTTACTCTCGGTAAACCGCCATCGTTCACTTCTTTATTCCCGGGTCACCACCCGGTTTGCTGCTAGTGCCCGACCTGGCGAGCGAGCTTGCGGGAGGTGAGCACCTCGTCCACAATGCCGTAGGTCTTGGCTTCATCGGCCGTCATGAACAGGTCACGCTCGATGTCGTTGCGGACCTTCTCGGTGTCCTGACCGGTGTGGGAGGAGAGGGTGTTCTCCAGCCATTCGCGCATGCGCATGACCTCCTCGGCCTGGATCTGCAGGTCGGTCGCGGTGCCGCGCTCCCCGCCGCCCATGGCCGGCTGGTGGATCAGCACACGGGCGTTGGGCAGCGCCAGACGCTTGCCCGGGGTGCCGGCGGCCAGCAGCACTGCGGCGGCCGAGGCGGCCTGGCCCAGGCACACGGTCTGCACTTCGGGGCGGATGAACTGGATCGTGTCGTAGATCGCGGTCATCGCGGTGAAGGAACCACCGGGCGAGTTGATGTACAGGGTGACGTCGCGTTCCGGGTCCATGGATTCCAGCACGAGCAGCTGGGCCATGACGTCGTCGGCCGAGGCGTCATCGACCTGGGCGCCCAGGAAGATGATGCGGTCCTCGAACAGCTTCGCGTACGGGTCCTGGCGCTTGAAGCCGTACGGGGTACGCTCTTCGAACTGCGGCAGGATGTAACGGGCCTCGGGCATTGTCCCCGCGGTGGCTTCAGGGTTGAACTGCATGGTGTCTCCTACAAAAAATCTGGTGAATTCAATCGAGGGGCTGGCTTTAGGATTCGTTGCCCACGCCGCCGCCACCGCTGACGCTGCCGGCGTGCAGGGCGATCTTGTCGAAGAAACCGTATTCCAGGCCTTCTTCCGCGGTGAACCACTTGTCGCGCTGGTTGTCGATCAGGATCTGGTCCAGGCTCTGCCCGGTCTGCTCGGCGGTCAGCTCGCTCATGATCTTCTTCATGTGCATGATCAGTTCGGCCTGGATCTTGATGTCCGAGGCGGTGCCGCCGATGCCGCCCGAAGGCTGGTGCATCAGAATGCGGGCGTTCGGGGTGGCGTAGCGCTTGCCCGGGGTGCCGGAGGAGAGCAGGAACTGGCCCATCGAGGCGGCCAGGCCGGTGGCCACGGTGACCACGTCGTTCGGGATGAACTTCATGGTGTCGTAGATGGCCATGCCCGCGGTGATCGAACCGCCCGGGGAGTTGATGTAGAGGTAGATGTCCGCTTCCGGGTCCTCTGCCGAGAGCAGCAGCAGCTGCGAGCAGATGGCATTGGCGTTCTCGTCGCGCACCTCGGAGCCAAGCCAGATGATGCGTTCCTTGAGCAGGCGGTTGTAGATGTAGTCCTCACGGTGGGCCGGGTCAACGCTGGCCATCGTGGGAGTGCGCGAATCATTTGACATGTTCTCTACCTCTTCCGAATGTGGAGATCAGATCGTGGGAGCCGGGCTGGCTCCCGCGACGAGACTGGTTATCTTTGAGATTACTGACTTCAACTGCCTCTTGGGGAGTTTCATGCCCGTGTTTCGCTCACGGCGCATGCCCGGTGGGGAAGAAGCACACAATTAGCCCCGGGGCGGGGCGCGGTGTGGTGCAGGCAGCGGATTCCTCTCACATTTGAGCCCAACCCGGTACTCCCCCACGGTATTCCCTCCGTCCCCGGCGGCAGCAACGCAAAACGCCTCCGGGCTGCCCAGCGCGTGGCGGGCAGCCCGAAGGCGTTGCGGTTGGCTACAGACCAGGACTACTTGGCGTCGGTCTCTGCGGCCTGTTCGGTGGCGGTTTCCTCGGCCGGGGCCTCGGCGGCCTCTTCCTCACCGGCAGGCTTCACGAAGGAGGTCAGGTCGACCTTCTCGCCGTTCGAGTCGGTGACCACGGCGTACTCCAGCACCTTGGCCAGTGCCTTGCGGCGGCGCACCTCACCCATCAGCATCGGCACCTGGCCGGCACCGTCGAGCATCTGGGCGAACTGGTTCGGATCCATGCCGTACTGACCGGCGGTCTGCACGATGTAGTCGATCAGCTCGGACTGCTCCACGCCAACTTCCTCGGCGTCGGCGATGGCGTCCAGCACCAGCTCGTTGCGGAAGGCTCGCTCGGTGTTCTCGCGCACCTCGGCACGGTGCTCCTCGGTGTCGTGGTCCGCTTCGGCGTTCGGGTTCTCGAAGTGCTGCGCAACCTGCTCTTCGATGACCGACTCCGGAACCGGAACCTCGACCATTTCCAGCAGCTTGTCCAGCACCAGTTCGCGGGCCTCGACGCCCTGCTCGACGACCTTGCCCTCGGCGGCGTCCTTGGCCAGCGACTCGCGCAGTTCGGCGATGGTGTCGAACTCGGAAGCCAGCTGGGCGAAGTCGTCGTCGGCCTGCGGCAGCTCGCGCTGCTTCACGGCGGTGACGGTCACCTTCACGGTGGCGTCCTTGCCGGCGTGCTCGCCGCCGGCCAGCTTGGTTTCGAAGGTGGCGTCTTCACCGGCGGACAGGCCGGTCACGGCCTCGTCCATGCCCTCAAGCATGTTGCCGGAACCCACCTGGTAGGACAGGCCCTGGGCGTTGTCGACTTCTTCGCCCTCGACGGTGGCCACCAGGTCGATGGTCACGAAGGAATCGGCGGCGGCCGGCTCTTCAACTTCCTTCAGGGTGCCGAAACGACCGCGCAGGTCGTCCAGGGCCTTGTCAACGTCTTCGTCGCCAACTTCCTTGGCGTCCACGGACACTTCCAGGCCCTTGTAGTCGGGCAGTTCCACGTCCGGGCGGATGTCAACTTCCAGGGTGAAGACCAGCTGGCCCTCGCCTTCCTTCTCGATGGAAGGCAGTTCGGTGATGTCAACCTCGGGACGGGAGAGCGGGGTCAGCTCGTTCTCCACCATGGCCTGCTGGTAGTAGTCGTTCAGGCCCTCGTTCACGGCGGTCTCGATGACGTAGCCGCGGCCAACGCGCTGATCGATCAGGCGTGCCGGAACCTTGCCCTTGCGGAAGCCGGGGACCTGGATCTGCTGTGCGATGGTCTTGTAGGCCTCGTCCACGCGGGGCTTGAGCTCCTCGTAAGGAACTTCAACGGTGAGCTTCACCCGGGTCGGGTTGAGGTTTTCGACGGCGCTCTTCACAGCGTTGTACTCCTGATTTATCTAAGAATTAGGTCTTATCTGCAAAAGAACCCCGCAACAAAATACTTGTTGCGGGGTTCTTCACACAGAGTCGGGGTGACAGGATTTGAACCTGCGACCTCACGCTCCCAAAGCGCGCGCTCTAGCCAAGCTGAGCTACACCCCGATTAGCAGTGACAAGTCTAACCGCAGTCAGACTCGATCCACTAATCGTTTGTGATTCCTTCCGGCAACCTATTGAGTTTCCGCTGATCACAAGAACTAAACGAATTAGATCTCATCTGCCCCGGAGGCGGCACGGTCAAGTGCTTTAATCCGGTTCAGAGTCGGGGTGACAGGATTTGAACCTGCGACCTCACGCTCCCAAAGCGCGCGCTCTAGCCAAGCTGAGCTACACCCCGATCAGTAGGCTTTGAGTTCCACCCAAGGCAGAACATAAAGACACTAATCACATGGTCATTTCGAACTGTGCCGCGAAGGCTGTCCGGGATTGGCCACAAGAGACAAATTTACACTGCGCGAAACTGAAAACAAAATCTGCGGCGGATTGTGATTGAGCGTGTTCATTGCCCCAATTACCGGCGAAATTCCGCGGAATCAGGGGAAATTATCCCTACCACTCCTGGCCCTTGCAGGCCTGCCGCGACTCCGGCGTTGACCGAGTGGCTGTGATAACCACGACACGCAGCGTGAAGAGACCGTGATTTGCGGGGAAACAGAAACAGGACCCCGGGTGAACGGGATCCTGTCGGTGGAGGGGATGACGGGAATCGAACCCGCGTCATTAGTTTGGAAGACTAAGGCTTTACCATTAAGCTACATCCCCAGATTCCGCAGCGGCGGTGCCGCGAACAGGAATCAGTCTAGAACACTTTTCTTGACTAGCGCAAATCCGGGGTTATCCAGTTCCGACTAGGGCTCTCATTTCCCACTGCAGGGCACGCGCGAGCCGCTGACCGCGCAGATCACCGACCACTGGCTGGGCCGGCTGGACGCTTGCGCGGCGGTCGCTGGCAGCGAGTGCACCAATACAGTTTGCGGCCCGCGACCTCCTCGAGCCGGATGGCGGTGCCGCAGCGCCGGCAGGCCTGCCCCTGACGCTGGTAGACGTAGTAGGCGTTATCGGGCCACAGAGGTCCCGGCTCGTTGCGGTCCTCCTGCCAGGTGGTGATGATTTTCCCGTCACGCACCCCGTCCTGCATGATCTGCACAATGTCCCACCACAGCTTCTTGGCCGCCCGGGCGGAGAGCTCATTGGCCGGCAGCTGCGGGCTGATCCGGCAGCGGTAGAGCGACTCAGCGCGGTAGATGTTCCCGACGCCGGAGATCAGCGCCTGGTTCATCAGCACCAGGCCGATGGGCGTGCGGGTGGCCGACAGGTTGTGCCGGAACTGGCGGTACCCGGCCTCCAGTGCGGCCTGCGGGTCGGCGTCCAGGTCCCTGCCCTTAGACTGGTTGAATCGGATCGCGGCTCCAGCCAGGGGGTCCGGCCCGAGCTTGTCCAGTTGCACTTGGACCTGTTCCCACTCCAGCACCTCGCAGGCGCTGGGGCCGCGCAGATCCGCCCAGCCGTGCTCGCTGACGATCCGGGCGCGCACCTGGCCCACCGGCTCGGGCGGGCCCAGGTATTCCCCGTTGGCCTCGGCGGCAACTTCCCGTTCGCCAATGCGCCGGGGCGCACCGATGGAGGAGGCGCCGCGGAAGAACTCGTCCCCGCCAAAGTCGAAGGCTCCGTAGAGCCCAAGGTGGATTCGCAGATACAGGTCGTTGGAGAACTGGCAGAACAGTTGCTTGCCCTTGGCCCACGCACGTTCCAGCTGCTGGCCGCTGATGCGTTCGGCGTCGGCGGCGAACCGTCCCTGCGGGGATGAAACCTGAACCGCCTGGCCGGCGAAGACGTCGTCGAATTGGCGGGCCAGGCGGTGCAGTGAATGTCCTTCCGGCACGGCTAGTCGATGACCTCGCCGGTGGTTTCATAGGTGGCGATCTTGCCGATGCGCCGGCTGTGGCGCTCGGCACCGCTGAACGGTTCGGCCAGGAAGGCCTCGATGATGGCGGTCGCTTCCTGCGTCGAGTGCTGGCGGCCGCCTACGGCGACCACGTTGGCGTCATTGTGCTGACGCGCCAATTGAGCAGTGTCCAGGTTCCAGGCCAGGGCCGCGCGCACCCCTTCGACCTTGTTCGCGGCGATCTGCTCGCCGTTGCCCGAACCACCCAGCACGATTCCCAGCGCCTCAACCCCGGCCCGCTGGTCATTGATCACCGCGCGGGCCGCGTTGATGCAAAAGGCAGGGTAGTCATCTTCCGGGTCGTAGGAGCTCGGTCCATGGTTGACCATCTCGTAGCCCTTGGCGGTCAGGTGCTTGACCAGATGGTCGCTCAGTTCCAGGCCGGCGTGGTCGGTGGCGATGTGCACGCGCATAGGTTGTCCCTCTTCGTGTTTTTGCTTTGATGACATTTTGCCCCGGGGGCGGAGGTCTTCTGTGGCCGCTGCCGTCATTGGCGGCGGGCACCACTCCAGCTTATCCACCGGCGCTGGGGTTCGCGTATTGTGTAGCGTCTTCGCGCAGACTCCCCCGCCGACCGCGCCTTCCCCGATCGATCGGGGCGGGGCCGGCGGAAGCGGAAATATCCGCCAAATGACTTGCGCCACCCCCTTGCCGCAGTGGCAGAATAGGGACTAGTTGTTCAATAGATATTTCAGATTTCCCTAATGCGGCGCACGAGCCGCATGGATGCGGAGCGAATGCATATGCCCGGAATGAACCTGACCCGTGACGAAGCCATCGAACGCGCCAACACGCTGCGAGTTGAAAGCTACGAGGTGGAGCTGGACCTGACCAAGGGTGAGCGGGTCTTCGGCTCACGCACCACAGTGCGCTTCACCGCTACCGCAGGCGCTTCAAGCTTCATCGACGCGGTCACCGACACCGTCCGCTCGGTCACCCTGAACGGTACCGAACTGGATCCCTCCGAGGTCAGCGACGGCGTGCGCATCCAGCTGCCGCACCTGGCGGCGGAAAACACCCTGGTGATCGACGCTGATGCGCTGTACATGAACACCGGTGAGGGCCTGCACCGTTTCGTGGATCCGGTGGATGACGAGGTTTACCTGTACACCCAGTTCGAGGTGGCCGACTCACGGCGCATGTTCGCCGTCTTCGAGCAGCCGGACTTGAAGGCCAGTTTCCAGTTTTCCGTCACCGCCCCGAAGCACTGGAACGTGGTCTCCAACTCCCCCACCCCGCATCCGCAAATGCTGCAGGAGGGCAAGGCCCGATGGGACTTCTCCCCCACCCAGCGCATTTCCTGCTACATCACCGCGCTGATCGCCGGACCGTACCAGGTGCAGCGCGACTCGCTGGTTTCCCGGGATGGGCGGACCATTGAATTGGGCGTGTTCGCCCGCTCCTCGATGATGGAATACCTGGATTTCGAGAACATCATCACCGTCACCAAGCAGGGCTTTGAGTTCTTCGAGAAGAACTTCGCCGTGCCCTACCCCTTCGTGAAATACGACCAGCTCTTCGTCCCGGAGTTCAATGCCGGAGCCATGGAAAACGCCGGGGCGGTCACCTTCCTGGAAGACTACGTCTTCCGCTCACGTCCTACCCATGCCATGGTCGAACGCCGGGCCATCACCATCCTGCACGAGCTGGCGCACATGTGGTTCGGCGACCTGGTCACCATGAAGTGGTGGAACGACTTGTGGCTGAACGAGTCCTTCGCGGAGTTCATGTCCACCCTGGCTGCGGCGGAAAACACGGAATTCACCAGCTCCTGGACCACCTTCAACATGTTGGAGAAGAACTGGGCCTACCGCCAGGATCAGCTGCCCTCCACCCACCCGGTGGTCGCCGAGATGCGGGACCTGGCCGACGTGGAGGTCAACTTCGATGGCATCACCTACGCCAAGGGCGCCTCCGTGCTGCGCCAGCTGGTCGCCTTCGTGGGCCAGGAGGAGTTCATGGCCGGGGTGCGCAGCTACTTCGCCAAGCACGCCTGGCAGAACACCGAACTGCCGGACCTGCTGCGGGAACTGGAGACAGCCTCCGGCCGCGACCTGAGCAACTGGTCCGGCCAGTGGCTGGAAACCGCAGGGGTCAACACGCTCACCGCCGCCATCGAGGCCGATGAGAACGGAACCATCACCGACTTCAGCATCCGGCAGAGCGCGGTCACCGACTACCCCACGATCCGCGACCACCGTCTGGCCGTGGGCTTCTACAGCCTGAATGACTCCGGCCAGCTGGTGCGCACCCACCGCGAGGAACTGGATGTCACCGGCGAAAGCACCCCGGTGCCCGCACTGGTGGGACTGCAGCGTCCGGACCTCGTGCTGCTCAACGACGACGACCTGACCTACGCGAAGATCCGTCTCGACGAGCGTTCCCTGGCCACCGCCACGAAGCACCTGAAGGACTTCACCGAGTCCCTGCCGCGCACCCTGGTCTGGAGTGCCGCCTGGGATGCGGTGCGCGATGCCGAGGCCCCGGCCAGCACCTATGTGCAGCTGCTGCTGAACAACATCGGCCACGAGGTGGACTCCTCGGTGATCATGGTGCTGCTGCGCCAGCTGAACACCGCATTGGACTTCTACGTGAACGAACAGGCACGCGAACAGTCGGGCATCGACGCCGCAGACCGGCTGTGGGAGCTGGCCGGCAACGCCGAGCCGGGCTCCGACGCGCAACTGCAGTTCACCCTGGCCTACGCCAAGCGCGCCCGCACCGAAGCCCAGCTGGATGCCGTGGCCGCGCTGCTGGAGGGTTCAGCGGGCCTGCCGGGGCTGGAGGTGGACACCGACCTGCGCTGGTCGCTGATCAGCGCCCTGTCCGCCGGTGGACGCCAGAGCCCGCAGCAGCTGCAGGCCGCCCTGGGCAGCGACTCAACCGCCAAGGGCAAGTCCAGCTGGTACACCGCCCAGGCGGCCCGGCCCACCGCCGAGGCGAAGGCGGAGGCGTTCGAGCAGATCCTGTCCGGAACGCTGTCCAACGACAACCACGGCGCGGTGATTGCCGGCTTCAACATGGTTCATGACCCGCAGCTGATTTCCGGCTACGCCGAGCGCTACTTCGCCTCGATCCTAAAGAAGTGGACCGGCCTGTCCCATGAGATGGCCAAGCAGATCGTGGTGGGGCTCTACCCGTCGCAGGAGGTCTCACAGGCCACCATCGAGCGCACCGACCAGTTCCTGCAGGAGCTGGGCGAACAGCACCCGGCCCTGCGCCGCCTGCTGCTGGAAAGCCGCGCCGACATCGTCCGCGCCCTGCACGCCCGGCAGGCCGACCAGGCCTGATCCCCCGGGTGACGCCCATGGCGTGGTCCACGGCCGCCGGCTGTGGACCACGCCATACCCGTTTGTGGGCGAACCATGGGAGAATCGGGCCATGGACCTTTCGCGACACAACTACCAGATTTCCATGCGCTGGACTGGTAACCGCGGCGAAGGCACCACCGGGTACCGCAGCTACGGTCGCGAGCACATCATCAGCGCCGCCGGGCTGCCCGATATCGCCGGCACCGCGGATCCCACATTCCACGGGGACGCGCAGCGCTGGAACCCGGAACAGCTGCTGCTGGCGGCCCTGAGCCAGTGCCACATGCTCTCCTACCTGCACATGGCGGTCAAGCATTCACTGGTGGTCACCAGCTACGCGGACCATGCCAGCGGCACCCTGAAACTGAACTACGACGGCAGCGGGCAGTTCACGGAAGTCACCCTGCGCCCCGCGGTGGGGCTGCAGGATGAATCACAGCGCGAACTGGCCGATGCCCTGCACGCGCAGGCCAACAAGGTCTGCTTCATCGCCCGCTCGGTGAACTTCACCGTGCACCACGAACCAGTCATCCCCTCATCAGGAAAGTAGACATGAGCGAAGCCAACCCGTTGACGCCCCGCGTGGTGAACAACCCGTTCAACAACCCGGTGGTGATCGGCCCGTCGTCCCAGGAGTTCCTGGACCTGGCCACCGAGCCGGTGGACGCCGCCGAATACGGTGGAACCTTCTACGAGGAGGTCGGGGGCCGCCCGGTCTTCGCCGAGCTCACCCGGCTGTTCTACGCCTCGGTGGCAGAGGACGCGGACTTCCGGCGCATGTACCCCGAACAGGACCTGTACCCGGCGCAGATCCGCCTGCAGCTGTTCCTGGAACAGTACTGGGGCGGGCCCAAGACCTATTCGGAGCACCGCGGGCACCCGCGGCTGCGGATGCGCCACGTGCCATTCCACATCGACTCGCACTACCGCGACGTGTGGCTCGGGCACATGAACAAGGCCATCGACCAGTTGGAACTGCCGATGCTGCACGCCGAAACGCTGCGCGACTACTTCGAGCGCGCCGCACATTCGCTGGTGAACCAGCCCGACTGAGTCGCCACGGTCCGGCTTCAACGGCACCAAACCCAAGGCCTGCAGCGAAGTGATCGCCGCAGGCCTTTGGCCTGCTGGGCCCTCGCGGCCGGGAGCCTGAGCCCCTAGAGCAGGGAGTTGCTGCGCCGCACCAGCACGTGGCCGCGCGGACCGCTGACCCGCAGCCAGCTGCCGCTGCGGTAGACCGCACTGGTGCCCGCCTCGGTGATGAAACCCAGCGAATGCATCGCAAACCCCGCCCCGAGGGGAAGCTGGAGGCCGCCGGGCAGGTTGGTCTCGGGCAACGGCGAGGACCAGATGCGCTGGCGCACCTGGGTGATGACCGGGGCTCCGGGGTTCTCCGGCAGCGCCTCGGTTACTGCGTTGATCCCGCTGCGCGCCGCTTCGGCCAGGTGCGCGTCGCTGATCTGGCCCACCGGTTCCCAGCCCGCGACCGGCACCTGGATGCCGGCCCACGCCGGGTTCTCCTCCACCGGGGGCAGGGTGAATGTCGTGGAGGTTTCACCCATGCGGGCCAGGCGGTCCTGGATGGAGGCCAGCGAGTAGCAGGCATTGAGCTGCCGCGGCGCGGCCAGGCGGTGCACCCGCATGCCCAGCACCGTAAAGTCCCCGCCGTCGATCGACCCCTTGGCCAGCACCGGAACATAGACCGCCAGGGCGGTGCCCCGGGCGACGAACTGTGCCGCGTCATCCTCGATGCTCTTGGCCCGGCTCACGAAGCTGGCCAGGTCCTTCACGGCGGAAATGTCATCAAAAATCAACGCTTCACTTGACATGTTTTCATGCTCTCACGTTTCTGCGGACCCGAGCCCGGCAATGTGATGATTTAGGCATTTGGCGCGGAATCGGGCAATATCTACTCATAAACCGACTTGTGCCGACACACTGGAAGTTACTATTCCGTAAGGATACTCTTTTGAACAGATAGCCTCTGATTCGCACGCGCACCACACCGAGGGAGTACACATCGTGGCTGATGACAGTCAGAACACCCAGACCCTGCTGAAGCTGTTGGATCTGAACGGGATGGAGGCGCGCACCGACGAGGACATCTTCGTCGGCCATACCCCGCACCAGTCCCGTCCACGGGTGTTCGGCGGACAGGTCCTGGGCCAATCGGTGATCGCCGCCACGCGCACCGTCCCGCAGGACCGGCAGATCCACTCCATGCACGGATACTTCCTGCGCCCGGGAGATACCCATGTGCCGATCACCTTCGGGGTCGAGCGGATGCGTGACGGGCGCTCCTTCTCGGCTCGCCGTGTGCACGCCTACCAGAACGGCAAACCAATCCTGTCCATGATCGCCTCCTTCCAGGAACCGGCCGAGGGCCTGGAGCACCACGACCCGATGCCGCAGGGAGTCCCGGACCCCGAGACCCTGCCGACCACGGCGGACCTGCTGGGCAAGATCAATCACCCGGTCGCCCGCGAGTGGGCCTTCGAGCGCCCCTTCGACATCCGCCACGTCACCGAGCCGATCTACTTCGGCCCCACCAGCGAACGGACCGCGGAGAGCGCGGTATGGCTGCGGACCACCGGGCCGATGCCCGATGACCCGGCACTGCACCGCGCCGCCCTGGCCTACGTCAGCGACTACACACTGCTCGAACCGGTTCTGCGCCGCCACGGGATCGGCTGGACCCGGGAGGACATGAGCGTGGCGAGCCTCGATCACGCCATGTGGTGGCACCGGGACTTCCGGGTCGATGACTGGCTGCTGTACGTGCAGCGCTCCCCGTCCGCTTCCTCGGCCCGCGGGTTGGGCACCGGCAGCATCTATGACCGTTCGGGCCTGCTGGTCGCCACCGTCGCCCAGGAGGGCATGGTGCGACTGCCCGAGGGCGAACTGGACTGAACCCGCGCCCCCCGGGAGGATCGGCGCGCACGAGCGCCGGCGTCCCCGCGTGGGGCACATTAATGGGCCCGGTGTTGACCGGGCTCATTTGCCGTTGGCACCTACTTGCGCTGTCCCTTCTCTAGGTGCAGCGCGGTGGACAGCCCCAGGTAGCGGCGGTCCTGGTACAGCAGGTGTTGATCCGTCGGTCCGTGGAAGATGTCCAGGATCTCGGCGGCGATCAGCCGCGAACCGCCCACCTGCAGGGAGCTGTGCATGCGGGCACGCATCGCGACCGGCGCCTGGTCGAAGTACGGTTCACCGTTCTCCAGGTACTGCCACTGCTGTTCGGAGCTGAAGCGCTCCCCATCCGGGCGGGCGAACGCGTCGGCGACGCTGCTGTGCTGCTCGCCAAGCAGATGAATCATGAAGGTCGGCGACTGCAGCAGCGCCCCGGCCGAGCCCGAGGAACGGGTGAGGGAAAAGGACACGGCAACGGGGTCGATCGACAACGAGGCCAGGCTGGAAATTGTCAGCCCCACGGGCCGTCCATGCGGGTTCGCGGTTACCAGGGCCACTCCCGCTGGATGGGAACGGAACGCCGCACGGAAATCGTCAGCCAGGCTGCTCATGGATCGCTGCTCTCAATTCTTTGAAACCTCATCTTGTCGGCCATCCTAGACCACGGGAATGGGATGGCCGCCTGTCATGAACGATCCTAGAACCTCAAGTAGACTTGAGGTCAACGCGAAAAGTTCGGAGGTGCCCAATGTCACACTCGTCACGCCAGGAGGCCACGGCCGCCGATGAGCTGCTGACCATCGGGCAGGTGAGCGAGCGCACCGGCGTCGCCCGTTCGGCGCTTCACTACTATGAGCAGCTCGGCCTGGTTGGTTCCCTGCGCACCGCCGGGAACCAACGGCGTTATCCCCGGCATATGATTCGGCGCATTACCCTGATCTCCGTCGGAAGGAACCTGGGGATCGCGCTGGAGGACATTGCCCGTGCCCTGGAGCCGGTCCCCCTGGATCGCCGCCCGAGCGAAGTCGATTGGCAGCGCGCCTCCCAGGCCTGGATCAAAATCCTGGAACAGCGCCGCCGCGCCATCGAAGAACTGGAAACAAGGCTGACCGGGTGCATCGGCTGCGGCTGTTTGTCCATGCAGGCCTGCCAGCTGCTGAATCCACAAGACGAGCTGGCCACCGAGGGCGTGGGGCCACGTCGGCTGGCCGCCCAGGAGCCCGGCGTCTGCGATTAACGCGATCCGCCCGCCACCCTTTGACAGGGCGGCGGGCGGTACAACCAATCGGAGAAGATCAGTCGCGGGTCAGGCGGCGGTGGGTGACGCGGTGCGGCTTCGCGGCATCCGGGCCCAGGCGGTCGACCTTGTTCTTCTCGTAGGAATCGAAGTTGCCCTCGAACCAGTACCAGTTCGCGGGATCCTCTTCGGTGCCCTCGTAGGCGAGGATATGGGTGGCCACGCGGTCCAGGAACCAACGGTCGTGGGAGACGACCACGGCACAACCGGGGAAGTCCAGCAACGCGTTTTCCAGGGAGGACAGGGTCTCGACGTCCAGGTCGTTGGTCGGCTCGTCAAGCAGCAACAGGTTTCCGCCCTGCTTGAGGGTCAGCGCCAGGTTCAGGCGGTTACGCTCACCACCGGAGAGCACCCCGGCCTTCTTCTGCTGGTCCGGGCCCTTGAAGCCGAATGCCGAGACGTAGGCACGCGAGGGCATTTCGACCTGACCGACCTGGATGTAGTCCAGGCCATCCGAAACCACTTCCCACAGCGACTTTTCGGGGTCGATGTTCTCACGGTTCTGGTCCACGTAGGAGATCTTGACGCTGTCGCCAATCTTCAGCGTTCCGCCGTCCAGCTCCTCCAGACCAACAATGGTCTTGAACAGGGTCGACTTGCCAACGCCGTTGGGGCCGATCACGCCAACGATGCCGTTTCGGGGCAGGTTGAAGGACAGCCCGTCGATCAGCACGCGGTCGCCGAAGCCCTTCTTCAGGTCCTGGGCCTCGATCACCAGCTGGCCCAGACGGGGGCCCGGTGGGATCTGGATTTCTTCGAAGTCAAGCTTGCGGGTGCGCTCGGCTTCCGCGGCCATTTCCTCATAGCGAGCCAGACGTGCCTTCGACTTGGTCTGACGGCCCTTGGCGTTGGAGCGCACCCAGTCGAGTTCCTCGGCCAGGCGCTTGGCCAGCTTCGCATCCTTCTTGCCCTGAACGGCCAGACGCTCACGTTTCTTCTCCAGGTAAGTGGAGTAGTTGCCCTCGTAGGGGTGCAGACGACCACGGTCAACTTCACAGATCCATTCGGCAACGTGATCCAGGAAGTAGCGGTCGTGGGTAACCGCCAAGACGGCACCCGGGTAGGAGGCCAAGTGCTGCTCAAGCCACAGCACCGATTCGGCATCCAAGTGGTTAGTCGGCTCATCGAGCAGCAGCAGGTCGGGCTTCTGCAGAAGCAGCTTGCACAGGGCCACGCGGCGGCGTTCACCCCCGGAAAGGTGGGTTACCGGCTCGTCGCCCGGAGGGCAGCGCAGCGCGTCCATGGCCTGCTCCAGCTGGGAATCAATATCCCATGCATCGGCAGCATCAATCGCTTCCTGCAGCTTTCCCATTTCCTCAAGAAGTGCGTCAAAGTCGGCGCCCTCCTGGGACATCTCCTCGGAGATCTGGTTGAAGCGCTGGATCTTCTCGTAGATCTCACCGACGCCTTCCTGGACGTTGCCCAGGACGGTCTTCTCTTCGTTCAGTGGTGGTTCCTGCAGCAGGATGCCCACCGAGTAGCCTGGCGAAAGACGTGCTTCGCCGTTGGACGGGGTATCGATCCCGGCCATAATCTTCAGAATTGTCGACTTACCAGCACCGTTAGGACCCACAACGCCGATCTTGGCGCCCGGGAAAAACGACATGCTGACATCGTCAAGAATGACTTTGTCACCAACGGCCTTGCGGGCCTTGGTCATCGTATAAATGAATTCCGCCATGCTCTTAAGGCTAGTCGCTACCCAGCCCCATTTCCGAATTACCGCGTCACCAATTGGCGCGGGCGGTGCGCAGGGTCACAGGAAGGTTCTGCGCACCGCCTCGGGGAAGCGAAATCACGCGGCATCCGGGTGTTCTTCGGGCCAGTGAGTGACCGTGGGCCCCTCAGGGTTCGCCCTCGTGTCCGGTTGACTGCCCCGGTGGCTGACGCGCTCCTTCTCACCGCCTTCAAAGCGCACGCGGTTGAAGCTCGAGGTACCGAACCTCAGGTCGTGTCCGACTGCATAGGCTTCGACATCGGCGCTGGTTCCCTGCGTGCCGTCAGTGCGCTCGAACTGCCGGATCTGCAGTTTGCCGAAGATGATCACCCGGTCCCCACGCTGCAGGCTTTCCATCGCGTTCTCCCCCAGCGCGCGGAAGCATGAGACCGAAAACCAGTTGGTTCCCGCATCGCTCCATTCCCCGGTTTCCGGATCACGCTTCCGTTCGTGGGTAGCCGCACGGAATTTCAAAATGGTGGTTCCTTGGGGTGTGATGCTCAGCTGCGGTTCGGTACCGACCACGGCACGGATGGTTACTAGATCACTCATGGATCAACACTCCTTCGTTGGCTTCGTTCCCGGATTCCCTTACCCGGTCGTGCCACCATGTCTCAGTCATCGATCCGGCGCTGGTGGCGTCGAGCGCTTTGTGGATAGTCGAGGCGGAGGTTGTTTCGTCTTGTCGGGAGCCAATGGGCTAAACTATTTTCGGTCAAGCCTCCATAGCTCAGCTGGATAGAGCAAGAGCCTTCTAATCTCTAGGTCGCAGGTTCGAATCCTGCTGGGGGCGCATCTCACCGAAACCGCCGTCACCTGGATTCCAGGTGACGGCGGTGTTGTTTGAAGCTTCGCATTCAGATCATTGGGGTCAAGCCACTAGGACAGTGCGTTGGACAGCGCTCGGCCGGCCTGCAAACCGGAGAACAAGCAGCCACCCAAGAATGTGCCTTCCAATGCGTTATACCCATGCAGGCCTCCCCCGCCGAAGCCGGCCACTTCCCCGGCCGCATAGAGCCCGGGTACGGGCGTTCCGTCGTTAGCCAACACGCGACCGTCAAGGTCAGTTTGGATCCCACCCAGGGTTTTGCGGGTGATGACTCGAAGCCGCACGGCGATTAGTGGACCGGCCTTGGGGTCCAAGATCCGGTGCACCTTCACGGCGCGGGTTGCCCGATCCCCGAGGTAGCGGCGTGCGTTGTGGATGCTCTGGATCTGCTGATCCTTGCCGAAGCGATTGCGTGTCTGCAGATCCCGGGCTTCCACCTGCCGGCGCACAAGTGCATGGTCGATGGGGGTTTGCGGTTCCAGCCGGTTCATCCCTTCCACTAGCTGTTCCAGGGTGCGGGCAACAATGAAATCCTCGCCGTGCTCCAGAAAGGCCTGGATGGGCGCCGGAGCACCACGTGCGAAAAGCCTGTCCATCACCACTCGTCGCCGATCCCCGCTGGTCAGATCCGGGTTCTGCTCTGATCCGGAAAGCGCGAACTCCTTGGCGATGATGCGCTGGTTCAAGATAAACCAGGAGTGATCGTAGCTGTCGATTCCAGGATCCGTGCGAAGGTGCTGAAGGGTACCCATGGTGTCGTGACCGGGCAGGCACGGTGCTCCCATCCGGCGTCCCAGCGCGTCGAGCCACAGGGACGAGGGACCGGGCAGTATTCGAATGCCGTGCCCGGGCCACACGGGATCCCAGTTCTTGATGCCCTCGGTGTAGTGCCACATCCGATCACGATTAACGATTCGGGCTCCGGCGGCCTCCGCCACCTGCAGGCCACTGCCGTCAACGTAGCTGGGCACCCCGGTCAGCATGTGCCGCGGCGCCCGCCCCAGCCGTTCAGACCAATGCTTGCGGATCAGGTCATGGTTGGCCCCGATCCCTCCAGTGGCGATGAGCACTGCCTCGGCCCTGAATTCGAATTCCGCGAGGACTTCACGTGAGGAGCTGACACCTCGCGCCGCACGGTCTTCCCTTAAGACCTGCCCACGCGCTCCGGTAACCGCTCCGTGTGTGGATACCAGATCGGTAACTTTGTGCCGCCCGCGGAACACGAGTTTCCCTTCGTCACGAGCGCGCAGAACCTTCTCGGCAAATGGTGTCGAAACGCCGGTTCCGGTCCCCCAGGAAACGTGAAACCGCGGGACGGAGTTCCCATGCCCCTCGGCCCTCCCGTCGCCTCGCTCTGCCCACCCGACAATGGGAGTCAGCTCGATGCCTTGGCGGCGTATCCATTCCCGCTTCTCACCGGCAGCGAATTCCACATACGCCCTGGCCCACTGCTCGGCCCATTTGTCTTCATCGTCAAGACGGTCAAATTGGGCACTCGACGTCCAATCGCTCCATGCAAGATCCAGCGAATCCCTGATTCCGAGCCGACGCTGTTCGGGCGAGTCAACCAGAAACAACCCGCCGAACGACCAGTGCGCCTGGCCTCCCAGGTTCGCCTCGTTTTCCTGATCAAGGATGAGGACCCGCAAACCCGCCTCGACCGCTTCACAGGCGGCCACGAGCCCGGAAAGGCCAGCACCAATGATCAGCAGGTCCGCATGCTCTGTCTGGTGCACGGTATTGACACCTTTCCCCGATGGGCCGCGCCGCGGCGGCTTTCCTCGACCCTACTGGGTAGTTCTCCTCGTGAGAAGGGTGTGAATCAGTACTAGTCGGCCACTTTGGCAGCGGAGGCCGCGACCTGTTCCGCGTCCAGCATCGACTCGGTGCCGCGCCCGGCAGTGCGGGTGTGTGAGCGGAAAGCTCCACAGAGGATCATGAGCCCGATGACCACGGCCGGAAGAATCCAACCGGTCCACCCGGAGATGGTCATGCTGGTGGGGTCAAGGAATCCACCGAATGCCAGGAAAAGCACGCCGAAACCGACGCTGGCGTTGAACACTCCATGAGCCAGCGCTGCTGGCCACACCGAATTGCTGTACAGGCGCAGCCAGCCCAGCAGCGCACCGAAGACGATGCACATTCCGGACATGCAGGCGATCGCTACCGGCCCCGAGGAGTACGGGTAGTTGTACCCCAGCAGCAACAGGGGTGCATGCCAGACGCCCCAAACCACCCCGGAGATCAGAATCGCCGGAACGGACCCCAGGCGCAGCAGCCGTGGAAAGAGCCACCCGCGCCACCCGATTTCCTCCCCCAGCGCCGGTATCGCGTTGAGGAATCCTCCCATCACCGCAAAGCCCAGTTGGGTCCAGAGGAATTCGCTCGCGCCAGTGCGTCCGGCCAGAATTCGCACCGTCGTCAGGTGCTCGAAATCTGCCGGGTAGACACCCAGCAGGTCACCGACGAACAACGCCTGGAAGATTAGCGCCAGCGGTATCACGATGGCCAGCAGCACGCCGAAGAGAAAACGGCCCAGGGGACGGACGGGCCACAATCCCACGTTCCTCGCAAAGCCGCGCAGGCGTCGCTGAAAGGCGCTGACAATCACTGCCGCCACGGCCGGAGTCCACATCATGACGACCGCGATCCAGGTGAACTGCGGGTGCTGCAGCCCCGGTCCCAGCCAGAGCGGAAGCGCAACGAGCCAGGCCAGCCCCATGCTAAGAACGACATACCAGAGCACGGGAACAAGCCAGTGTACTTGACGCTGCTTCATTTCATCTCACTTAGACAGGGGCACGAGTTCGATCTTGCACCTAGTCAACCAGATTCGGAAGCAGCAAGGAGCAACGCCGTTGAAACCACGGCGCCAATCCCTGCGCTGTGCGTGCGCGCCGGAGCGCTCGTCCCGCGAAGCGAATGGATTCCATTACTCCCGCCTTCGCGTCGGTAGAGGACGCACGCCTGCCGCGCATGCCAGAGTGCGGCAGGAGCCGCGGCTCTTTCTCGCGACCAACCACTTCGAAAAGTGATTCATATAACACCAGCGTGAGGAAATTGCGAAGTGGAGCTGTGAGTTGGGTTTGCCGCACCTCAAACATTGCCCAATTGTTGGTCTTCCCGGGAGCCGTCTGTTGATACATCAGCAATTGAGGGGATAAAATCAAAGTACTGTAGATATTTGGAGGTTTCTCTCATGGCCATCGCCGCCAAGCCAGCCAGCCGGTTTACCGGCGAACGCCTGGGCATCAGCCTGGTGTTCTTTTTGGCCGGGCTTTGGTATGCCTCCTGGGTGGGCCGACTATCGGTCATCGGCGATGTTTTTGACTTCTCCAGCAGTGGGCTCGGCGCATTCCTGGCGTGCCTGACGGCCGGCTCGCTCGTAGGGCTATCGGTCGCCCCGATGCTGATTCGCCGTTTTTCGATCCGGAACCTTTTGTTCTACCTTCCCCTGGCGCTGGCGATCGGCCTGTTGCTCATGGGGCTGTCCATTTCCACCTTCGTCGAACCGGTTCTTGCCTACGTCGTGCTGTTGGGCAGCGGAATCATCTTCGGAACTTTGGACGTGGCCATGAACGTCTACGGCGGAGGCGTCGAACGCCGTCAGGGACACAGCATCCTGCCCTCACTACACGGATTTTTCAGTCTTGGAACCCTGCTCGGCGCCGGTGCCGCCACCGCCACTATTAGTCTGCAGTGGCCAAGCCTCTGGCATTTCAGCGTCATCTCGCTGATTATCGCGGCACTGGCGGTCTGGTCCACAACCCTGGTCGCGGATGAGACCCCGACTCCCGCGCCCACGCCGGTCACCGAAGAATCCTGGTCTTCCAACGCGGCAAGCGGAAGATACACGCGATACACGCTGCTGCTGTTGGGGCTGATGGTAGCCGGCCTGAGCTTCACTGAAGGAGCGGCCAACGACTGGCTGGCGGTCGCCACCAATACCGGCCACGGGTTCTCCCACTCCCTCGGCGCGCTGGTCTTCACCCTCTTTGTCGCGGCGATGACCCTGGGACGCTTCACCGGCGGTCAGATCGTGGACCGCCTGGGTTCGGTGCGGGCCCTGCTGCTCATGGGCGGCATCGGGCTGTTCGGCGTGGCGTTGTTCATCGCCGGAGACAGCGCATGGAGCATCGGGATGGGCGCGCTCTTCTGGGGACTGGGCAGTTCACTGGGCTTCCCGGTGGGAATGTCCATCGCCGCCTCGCATTCCAAGCACCTGGGGCCCCGGGCGGTCAGCATCGTCAGCGGCTTCGGCTACGGGGCGATGCTCAGCGGTCCGCCACTAATCGGGCTGCTCGGTGACCACATCGGCATCCTGCCGGCCCTGTGGCTCCCGGCGCTGGTGATGCTCGGCTCCCTGCTGCTCACCCCAATCGTCGGCAAACCTGCGCGGCGAGAAGCGAAAAAGGTTATACCGGCAGCAGAGCCCGGTCCTTGATGTTGCGCATGACAATGGTGCTGGTCAGCTTCTCCACTCCGGGAAGTTCGACCAGCACGTCGTCATAGAGTTGCTGATAGCTGGGAAGGTCAGCGGCATAAACCCGTAAGAGGAAATCCGGTTCCCCAAAGAGCCGCTGCGCCTCGACGATGAAATCCACTTCCTCCACGGCGGCTTCAAACTGCTTCATCTCCGAACGGTTCTTCAGCGTCACGAAGACCAGCGCCTCAAACCCCAGCCCCACCAACTTCGCGTCGACCACCGCCTGGTAGCCGCTGATAACTCCGCTTCGCTCCAGCTCCCTGATGCGTCGATGACACGGCGCCACGGTGAGGCCAACTTTTTCAGCCAGCGCGGTGGCGCTGAGCCTGCCGTCCCTCTGAAGCTCTGCGAGGATGGCCCGATCCAGCTGATCCATGCCGCTTTTCCTTCCTTTGCGCAAATAAATTCTCAATTTCAACCTGCTTCACCTATTATCTTGCGCTAGGAGCGGGTAAAGGGAGAAACTTCGCAAGCACATTTCGGCGTTTTTTGCCTAGCGTTGAGGCAGAACGACCGAACGGAGAAACTCATGGACCCCTCGCTCCTGGCAGGCTTTGCGCTTGTCTCGCTCACCCTGGCGTGCACCCCGGGAGCCGATTGGGCCTACATCATCTCCTCGGCGATCTCCCGTCGCTCCTTCGTTCCGGCCGTGATCGGCCTGCTGGTGGGGTACCTGTTTCACACCGCACTGGTGGCAGCCGGGATCGCGGCGCTGGTGGCAGGATCCCCGCAACTACTCAGCTGGCTGACCGCCATCGGCGCGCTTTACCTGTTCTGGCTGGGGATCAGCACCCTGCGCAATTGGAAGTCGGCCGCATTCCATGACGGACCACTGGAGGAAATCGAAGCAGAAGACCGCCTCGAAATGGCTGATGCTTCCGCACCGCAGCCAACATCCGGAACCCTGACCATGATTCGCAAACCAAAGTTGCGCCGTGCCACCCCGCGCGCCGATTTTGCCAAGGGCCTGCTGACCAGCGCGACGAACCCCAAGGCCCTATTGCTGTACGTTGCCCTGATCCCGCAGTTCATCACCGAGGCCGCCGCGTGGCCACTGGCGTTGCAGACCACGCTACTGGGACTGCTGCACTTCACGGTGTCCATTGGCGTGTACTTCGCGGTGGCACTCGGAGCGCGCATCCTGTTGCGCAGTCGGCCGCTGGCCGCCCGTGTCGTGACCGTCCTAAGTGGGCTGATCATGATCTGCCTGTCCATTGGACTGATCTTCGAGCAGATCCTGCTGAAGTAGGCTCGACCGCAGATTTGTTGCAGCATCCGCCTCCAGTAGGCGCCGGGGCTTTCGGTCGACTTGCAGCCATAACGTGACGATTCTTGAACACTGATCAAGACAATTGAACAGTGATCAAGTATGCTCTTGCTTGACGGTTCCACGGAACCGGGCACAGCCGCCGCAGGACCTCAGGAAGAATCGCATGACACAGCCCCGCACCACCCCGATTCCACGCGAACTCCACTTTCAGGGTACGCCGGGGCAGGACCAGCTTTCCGCACTCCCCCAGATCCCGCAGCTGAGCATCGACCACGTGTCCGTGCAGCGGGCAGGCACACTGGTGTTGGATGACATCAACCTGACCCTCAACGAATCTCGCATTGGGGTAATTGGTCCGAACGGCGCGGGCAAGTCCACACTGGTGCGCCTGCTCAACGGCCTGGTTCTGCCCAGCACCGGTACCGTGCGGGTGGGCGAACTGAGCACCACCCGGGACGCGAAGAAGGTGCGACGCGATGTCGGGTTCGTGTTCCAGAACCCGGCCAACCAGATCATCATGCCCCTGGTCGAGGACGACATCGCCTTTGGCCTGAAGAACCTGCGCCTGCCGGCCAGCCAACGCCGCGAACGAGTCAGCGCCACCTTGCATGAACTGGGGATCAGCCACCTGGCGCACCGCGAAAGCCACACGCTCTCCGGGGGTGAACAACAAATGGTGGCGCTGGCCGCCGTCCTGGCCATGGACCCGAAGGTCATCGTCTTCGATGAACCCACCACGATGCTGGATCTGCGCAACCGCCTGCGATTCCAGCGGGAGATCGCGCGGCTGCCGCAACGCTGCCTGGTGGTCACCCACGACCTGGAGCTGCTCGAGGACTTCGACCGGGTGCTCGTGGTCACCGACGGCGGCATCGGCTTCGATGGCCCCCCGTCCGCAGCGGTGCAGTACTACCGCGACTGGAGCGCCCAATGATAACGGCCCACAATGACTCATGGCTTGGCCAGGTGCCCGCCGGCGCGAAATTCCTGGTGCTGCTTCTGGTGAGTATCGGTCTCTACCTGATCCCCAGTTGGCGCGTCCTGGCGGCCGCCCTGGTCGTGGCGGTACTCCTGATGCTCTCCGCCCGGGTGCCGTTGCGCAGCCTGAGACTGCCGCTAATCACCCTGGTGGTCATCGTGGGGCTGGTCTTTGTGGTGATGGGGCTGCAGACCGACTGGAACCAGGCCGCGGTGGCGGCTCTGCGCCTGCTCACATTATGCGTCTGCGCCTATACGGTCAGTCTCACCACCACGTTCGACCAAATGCTCGAACTGTTCCAGCGCATTGTGGCGCCGCTGCGCCACGTCGGCGCGAATCCGGCGCAGATCGCGCTCGGGTTGGCCCTGGCCATCCGCTTCATCCCCGAACTCAAGCGGATTTACCTCGAAGTACGCGAGGCACAGCACGCCCGCGGACTGGGCAACAACCCGTTGGCCGTCTCGGTCCCACTGGTCATCCGGGCCCTGCGGGTTGCCGATGAGACCGCCGAAGCCCTCGACGCCCGGGGCTATGACAGCGTCGAGGCGGGCCAGCAGGCCCGAACTCGCCCACAACGCCACGCATAGCCGGCCCGAACCACACCGGCCGGGCCTTGCTCGGCAACCAGAAATTCAGACTCTTCCCATCCACCCTTGATCCAGGAAGCAACAATGAACCGCACTCCTTCAGTCAGAGACTCCGCCAACGGCAGCTCGGCGCGCCCGTCGAACCTGCCGGAAAACCCTGGCCGTTCCAACGCCACCAGGGACACCGTTCTGGTGGCCGTGTTCGCGGCCCTGATCGCCGCGATGGGCCTGGTACCGCCAATCACCTTGGGTGTGATCCCCGTTCCGATCACACTGCAGACCCTGGGTGTCATGCTTGCCGGAGCCCTGCTGGGCCCGTGGCGCGGCATGCTGGCCAACCTCACCCTGGTGGCATTGGTGGCCGCAGGGCTTCCGCTGTTGGCCGGCGGCCGTGGAGGGCTGGGCGTCTTCGCCGGTCCGACCGGCGGCTACCTGCTGGGCTGGGTTCTCGGTTCGCTGCTGATTGGCCTGTTGTTCAAGTACTGGGTGCTGCGGTGCCACAGCAAGGGCGCACAGCTGGCCGCTGGACTGGTGTCCACCATCATTGGCGGCATCCTGGTGATCTACGCCTGCGGCATCCCCTGGACCACCATGGTCACCGGCATCCCGATGGGCACCTCGGCCCTAGGCTCGCTTGGCTTCCTGCCCGGTGACCTCTTCAAGGCCGTCCTGACCACCGTGGTGGCCGTGACCGTGCACCGCAGCTACTCCGGACTGATGAAGTAGCACCCATGGATCTGGCCGCCACCCTTTATCAGCGTGCCCTAACGGCTCCGCAACAGCCGGCACTGATCGGCACCGAACGGACGCTGAGCTACGCCCGGCTCTACGCCGCGGCCTGCCGGGGCGCTGACCGGGTGGCGGCCGCCACCGGCAGCAAGATTTCCGAGGACCAGCTCCCGCCCCGGGTGGGCCTGTTGGCCTTCGAACCGTTGCACGCCATCACCGGGTTCTACTCAATGGTGCTGGCGGGGATCAGCGCCGTGGTGCTGGATCCGGCCTGGCCGGCATCCCGCCTGGGAGCCGTGCTCCGCCAGCTGGATCTGCGCCACGTGCTGTGTGACGCGGTAGGCGCCCAGGCGCTGCAGCAGGCGGCCGTCCCCGGCCTGATGCGGTTGCCCATTGACTTGTCCGAAGATGAGCCAGCGTCCCTACTGGCCCCACCGCACATCGATGCGGACCGTGAATTGCTGGTCGTCTTCACCTCGGGTACCACCAGCTTGCCCAAGGCGATTTGCCGCACCCGCCACTCCTGGCAGGCCAGCGTCCGGTTGGGCAGCAAGATCCTTCACGCCACCGCCGGAGAAATCAGCCTCATTCCCGGGCCGCTGGCCCATGGACTCAGCCTCTACGCGGTCGTGGAAAGCCTTACCACCGGAGGCACGGCGCTGCTGACCGGACGCTGGATGCCACGGCAGGTACGAGAACTGCTTGAATCCCACCGGTGCACCCGCGTGGTGGCAGTTCCCTCCATCCTGCGCCGGCTACTGGAGCAGTTTGATCCACGGCTGCTGGAGGGCCTGCGCTACGCGATCAGCGGCGGGGAAAACCTGCCCGCGCACCTGCGCCGCCGGCTGCAGCAGCTGCCCGGCCTCGAGGACGTCGTGGAATACTACGGCACGAGCGAACACAGCCTGATCGCCTACCGCAGCACCACCACGGCGCAGCGTACTTCCTCCACCGGATTCGCCGGCACTCCATTTCCCGGCGTCCAGTTGCACATCGCCGCACCGGATCAAGAGACCGGCATCGGGGAAATCTACGTGCGCAGCCCCCTGCTGGCCAGCGGATACCATCCCAGCGGTCAGGAACGCTTCCGCTGGGACGGCAACCGGCTCAGCGTCCGGGACATGGGCCGGTTTACGGACGGGACGCTGTTTGTCCTCGGGCGGGCCGGAGGAATGCTGAACCTGGGTGGCAACAATATCCACCCCAGCGAAATCAGCCAGGCCATGGCCGCCACACTGGGGCTGGCCCATGTCGAGGTTCTGCTGCATGAGGAGCCCGAAGCGGCTCCCCGGCTGATCGCGGTCATCCACCGAGACGAGCTCTGCCCCACCCTGGATGCGCAGGAAATCCGCGCCCGGCTGGCGGCGGTCCTGCCGACCTACAAAATCCCGCACGAGCTGCGGTGCGTCGACGTCTGGCCGCTGACCAGCAGCGGCAAGATCGCGGTCGGGCGGCTTCCCGACGTCTGGTCGCCCGAGGGCGCGGTGCTGCTGCGGGCGTCGGCCAACAACACGGTACGGGCTTAGGTTTGCGGCGCACGCGCGCGAAGCCCGCTGAGTCCGCACCTCGTGCAGGAAGGGAAGAGTTCATGAACCAGGTCTATGTGGTTGCTGCACGGCGTACCCCGATCCTGCGCAGCGCCAGGCAGTACTCGCAGATCGGCGCCGAACGCTTGGCCGCCACCGTGATCGATGCACTGCTACAGGAGACCGGGGTGCCGCCCGGAGAGGTGGATCAGGTGCTGCTGGGCAGCGCGGCCGGGCCCGGGGGCAACATTGCCCGGGTGGCCACCCTGGCCAGCAGCCTCGGCCCCGACGTGCCAGCCACCAGTTTTGACGCCCAATGCGCCAGCGGGCTGGAGGCAATCGCGGCCGGGGCCAGGATGATCGCCTGCGGCGAAGCCCGGGTAGTCATTGCCGGCGGTACCGAAAGCGTGAGCACCGCGCCCTGGAGGCTGAGCAACCCCCATGATCCGATGGAACCGGTCCGCCGCTATTCCCGTGCACGGTTCACTCCCGCCCCGGATCCCGACCCGGGCATGGGGGTTGCGGCAGAAAACATTGCCAGGCGCTATGGGATTTCCCGCGAACGACAAGACCGCTTCGCGCTGCGCAGCCACCATCGGGCGCTGGCGGCCGAACAGGCCGGGCACTTCACCGGCGAGCTGGTTCCGGTTGGCACGCCGCAGGGGGTGGTCACCCGCGATGGCTGCCCCAGAAGCAACCTGAGCATGGAGAAGCTTTCCGCGTTGCGTCCGGCCTTCGTGGCTGGGGGCAGCGTGACGGCCGGGAACAGTTGTCCGATCAATGATGGCGCGGCGGCGGTGATGCTGGTCGATGCCGAAACCCTGGGGCGTCTACGAGTGGGTTTTGCGTTGCGGTATCTGGGCGCTGCCGCCGGCGCCTGTGATCCGCAGGTTCTGGGACTAGCGGCGGTGCCGGCCTACCGCAATCTGCAGCGGCTGTTGCCGCAGCTGCTGCAGGCCCCGCCCCGGCTGCTGGAGTTCAATGAGGCCTTCGCCGTCCAGGCCCTGGCGTGCCTGGACGAACTGGATGTGGCCGAGGCCTGCGTCAACCTGGAGGGCGGCGCCCTGGCACTGGGACATCCCTATGGGGCCAGCGGCGGGATCCTGGTGTCCCGGCTCTTCTGGCAGGCCCGGCGGCGTGGGCTGCACGGGGCGAATGCCGTGGCGTTGATGGCTGCCGCCGGGTGTACGGGCAGCGCGGTCGCCTTCGAGGCCCTGGCCTTGCAAAGCCCTGCTGCGGCCTAGGACTGCTCCTACGCGCGGGCCGGGAGCTAGATGTTGAAGCCCAGTGCCCGCAATTGCTCTCGTCCCTCATCGGTGATCCGCTGCGCGCTCCAGGGCGGCAGCCAGACCCAGTTCAGGTGGTAGGTGCCGACCAGGTTCCTTAGGACCGAAGCGACCTGTTCCTCGATCACATCGGTCAGCGGGCATTCGGCGGTGGTCAGCGTCATGTCGATTTCCAGTACCCCGCGTTCGCTGAAGCGCAACCCGTACACCAGGCCCAGATCGGTGATGTTGACCCCGAGCTCGGGGTCGATCACGTCCTTCAGCGCCTCGCGGATCTCGGCCATGGGCCGGGCCAACCGGGTGGGGACGCCGTGTTCTGGGGATTCGGACATCAACTGCTCCGCAAACTCGTGTGAATAAGGCGAACCTGCATTGATTACGCCACTTGGCCATCACGTTATCATCCGGCGTGGCGGTCCCCCAGCAGATGACGCCGCACCGGGTAACTTCCACGCGGCCGCTGCTTGTGGCGGCGCGGTTGCGGCCGGCTGCGGCGCCCCGCCGCGCGGGGGTTAACGCCAGCAGGCCGGCACGCCCGCCCGTGGGCGGTGTGCCGGCCTGCTGGACCGTGGTCTGTGACTAGATGTTGAACCCGAGGGCACGCATCTGGTCACGGCCGTCGTCGGTGATCCGTTCCGGACCCCATGGCGGCATCCAGACCCAGTTCAGACGGTGCTCGTCGACTATGCTCTCCAGCGTCGCTGCCACCTGCTCCTCGATCACGTCGGTGAGCGGGCAGGCCGCGGTGGTCAGGGTCATGTCGATCAGAAGCACGCCGTCCTCGGCGTACTTCAGCCCGTAGAGCAGACCCAAATCGACGATATTGACTCCCAGTTCCGGGTCAATAACATCCTTGAGCGCTTCCTCGACATCCTCCAGCGGGGTCGTGGTCGACCCCTCGTGCTGTTCAGTTGATTCGCTCATGGTTTCCACCTAACTAGGCCGTGACCTTCAGGAAACGGTCGTAGCCCTCTTCTTCCAGACGGTCGGCCAGTTCCGGGCCGCCCTGTTCGGCGATCTTGCCGTCAACGAACACGTGCACGTGGTCCGGCTTGATGTAGCGCAGGATGCGGGTGTAGTGGGTGATCAGCAGAACGCCCATCTCGTTCTCGTCCTGGGCACGGTTCACGCCCTCGGAGACAACCTTCAGCGCGTCAACGTCCAGGCCCGAGTCGGTTTCATCCAGCACGGCAAACTTCGGCTTGAACAGTTCCAGCTGCAGGATTTCCACGCGCTTCTTCTCACCGCCGGAGAAGCCTTCGTTGACGTTGCGCTGGGCGAAGTCGGCGTCGATCTTCAGCTTGCCCATGGCTTCCTTGACGTCCTTGGTCCAGGTGCGCAGCTTCGGTGCTTCGCCGTCGATGGCGGTCTTGGCGGTGCGCAGGAAGTTGGTCATGGACACGCCCGGGACCTCGACCGGGTACTGCATGGCCAGGAACAGGCCGGCCTTGGCGCGCTCGTCAACGCTCATCTCCAGCACGTCCTCGCCGTCCAGCATGATCGAGCCGCTGGTGACGTTGTAGCGCGGGTGACCGGCGATGGTGGCGGCCAGGGTGGACTTGCCCGAACCGTTCGGACCCATGATCGCGTGGGTTTCGTTGGTGTTGATCACCAGCGAGACGCCCTTAAGGATTTCCTTCTCGCCCTGCTCGGTGTCGATCGAGACGTGCAGGTCCTTGATTTCCAAAGTAGACATACGTCGTTCCGTTTCTGTGTCTAAAATCTTTCGAATTACCCGGCCAACTAGTTGTTGGTGACGGCCAATTCCTTTTCGATGATGTCGGTCAGGCGCGCTTCAAGTTCCTCATCGCGGATCTGCTGCACGATTTCGTTCAGGAAGCCGCGAACCACCAGGCGGCGGGCGGACTTCTCGTCGATGCCACGGCTCATCAGGTAGAACAGGTGCTCGTCATCGAAGCGTCCGGTGGTCGAGGCGTGCCCGGCACCCTCGATCAGGCCGGTCTCGATCTCCAGGTTCGGCACCGAGTCGGCGCGGGTGCCGTCGGTGAGCACCAGGTTGCGGTTGGCTTCGTAGGAGTCGGTCCCCGAGGCCTCCTTGCGGATCAGCACGTCGCCGATCCACACGGTGTGTGCCCCTTCGCCCTGCAGCGCACCCTTGTAGAGCACGTTGGAGGTGCAGTTGGGCAGGTTGTGGTCCACGAACAGGCGGTGCTCCTGGTGCTGGCCGGCGTCTGCGAAGTACAGGCCGTACAGCTCCACCTCACCGTGCTCCCCGGCGAAACGGGCCGAGGGGTTCACGCGCACCAGGTCGCCACCGAAGGAGATGGCGATGTGCTTGAAGTAGGCGTCCTTGGCCACGGCAGCCTGCTGGCTGGAGGCGTGGATCGCGTCATCGTTCCAGGCCTGCAGCGACACGACGGTCAGCTTCGCCCCGGCGCGCACCTCGAACTCGATGTTCTGCGAGAGCACGGCGGAACCGACGTGGTCCAGCACCAGGGTCGCCTCGGAGTTCTCCTGGGCGATCACGATGATGTGCTGGGCGGCGGGGTCCATGGACTCACCGGTGATGGTCAGGTGCGACTTGATGCCCTCGGCGTTGGCCGGGATGGTCAGCACGTGCGCCTCGTTGGCGTACTTCCAGCCGTTGGCCGCCACCCGGTCCTCCGGGGTGGAGACCACGCCGCGCAGCTTGTCGCTGGCCGGCACGGTGGTGATGGTGACCTTCTCGTCGCCGCTGAGCTCAACCTTCGGCGCAGCGCCGGTCAGTTCCTTCTTGTGCAACCCGCCCAGGCGCTTGAGCGGGGTGAAGCGCCAGTCTTCCTCGCGGCCGGTCAGCGGCGCGAAGTCATCGACGTTGTAGCTGGTCAGACGGCCGGCACGGGAGGAGTCGGGAATGCCGACCCCGCCACCGTGGCTGTGGCCCTTGACCGAGTCGCCGGCCAGCGGCGAGGCGGCCTCGTTCAGCGGCGAGAGGTTCTCGCCCTCTTCGGTGAAACCCGGGATTGAGGGGGCGCCGATGCGGGCCTTCTCGTCCGGAATATGGGTAGTGGTCTCCGACATGCTTAGCCGACCGATCCTTCCATCTGCAGTTCAATGAGGCGGTTCAGTTCCAGTGCGTATTCCATCGGCAGCTCGCGGGCGATCGGCTCGACGAAGCCGCGCACGATCATTGCCATGGCCTCGTCCTCGGCCATGCCGCGGCTCATCAGGTAGAACAGCTGGTCCTCGGATACGCGCGAGACGGTCGCCTCGTGGCCCATGGTGACGTCGTCTTCACGCACGTCAATGTAGGGGTAGGTGTCCGAACGCGAGATCTGGTCAACCAGCAGCGCGTCACACACCACCGAGTTCTTGGTGCCCTTGGCGCCTTCGCGCACCTGCACCAGGCCGCGGTAGGCCGAGCGTCCGCCATTGCGGGCCACCGACTTGGCGACGATCGCGCTGGAGGTGTTCGGGGCGATGTGCACCATCTTCGAACCGGTGTCCTGGTGCTGGCCCTCGCCGGCGAAGGCGATGGACAGGGTCTCGCCCTTGGCGTGCTCGCCGACCAGGTACACGGCCGGGTACTTCATGGTGACCTTGGAGCCGATGTTGCCGTCGACCCACTCCATGGTGGCGCCCTCTTCACAGATGGCGCGCTTGGTGACCAGGTTGTAGACGTTGTTCGACCAGTTCTGGATGGTGGTGTAGCGAACGCGGGCGTTCTTCTTCACGATGATCTCCACCACGGCCGAGTGCAGCGAGTCCGACTGGTAGATCGGCGCGGTGCAGCCCTCGATGTAGTGCACGTAGGAGCCCTCATCGGCGATGATCAGCGTGCGCTCGAACTGGCCCATGTTCTCGGTGTTGATCCGGAAGTAGGCCTGCAGCGGGATCTCGACGTGCACGCCCTTGGGGACGTACACGAACGAGCCGCCGGACCACACGGCCGTGTTCAACGCGGCGAACTTGTTGTCGCCCGCCGGGATCACGGTGCCGAAGTACTCCTGGAAGATTTCCGGGTGTTCCTTCAGCGCGGTGTCGGTGTCCAGGAACACCACGCCCTGGGCTTCCAGGTCCTCACGCAGCTGGTGGTAGACGACCTCGGACTCGTACTGGGCGGCCACACCGGCCACCAGGCGCTGCTTCTCAGCCTCCGGGATGCCCAGCTTGTCGTAGGTGTTCTTGATGTCCTCGGGCAGGTCCTCCCAGCTGGTGGCCTGCTTCTCGGTGGAGCGAACGAAGTACTTGATGTTGTCGAAGTCGATGCCCGACAGGTCCGCGCCCCAGGTGGGCATCGGCTTGCGGTCAAAGTACTTCAACGACTTCAGGCGGCGTTCGAGCATCCATTCCGGCTCGCTCTTCAGGTGCGAGATGTTCTCCACCACGGCCTCGCTGAGGCCACGCTGGGCGCTGGCACCTGCCTCGTCGCTGTCAGCCCAACCGTATTCGTAGTTTCCGATCCCGTGGAGTTCAGGGTTCTTCTCCAGGATCTCGGAAATCACGCCCGGGTCGGCAGACTCATGTGCAATCTGATCCGTCATCGCGGCCTCTCCTGCTTCGTGAACTGAATTCGAGTTCTCTTCTCGGCGCGTCGCGGCGCCTTTTCACGGCCCACGGGGATGTGGGTCGTGCACACGTGACCGCCGCTGGCCAGCGTGGAGAGCCGACGTACATCGACCCCCAGCAGCCGGGCGAACATTTCCGTCTCGGTGTCACAGAACACCGGGAACTCACGTGCCAAGTCTTGGATGGGGCAATGCCCCTGGCACAGCTGCACGCTGTGCATCAACGCCGTGGGCAGCTTGGTGTCCACGGTGCGCGTGTACCCGACAAATCCGTCGGCGTTCAGCAGCTCACCGAGCACCTCGGCCCGCTGCTCCAGGCCTTCGACCCCCTCAAGGGCCTTGGCGTACCGGGCCTCCATGTCCTGGAAGCGGCGGCGGGCGAACCCGCGGATGGCGTCCTCCCCGACCGCGTCGCCCAGGTCCCGCAGGGCCTGGGTGGCGATGTCCAGGTAGTCGTTGCCCAACTTCGCCTGCCCCCGGTGGGAGAGCACATACCGGCGCGAGGGACGTCCGGCACCAGACTTCTGGTTTGCGACCAGCTTGACCTCGACCAGCCCGGCCTTGGACAGGGCGTCGAGGTGGCGTCGAACGGCTGCCGGGGTGAAACCAAGTTTCTTGCCCAACTCTGCCGCGCTGACCGGGCCGTCTTCCAAGACGGCATACAACACGCGGTCGCGCGTCCGTTCTTCGGTATCCCCAATCGCGCCCACTACCTTTGCCGGCTGATCGCCAACTGAGTTTGCTTTAGATGAATACACAACACAAGCATGACCATATTTAGCGCTAAGGTCTAGTAAGGAAGTGCTTACTAAGGTTAGCCATTGTCGACACCTGCTCGGCACCGGCAATTTTCAACATGACCACGAAATTTATCTTAGCGTGTCTGCCCGAAAACCGCCGTGAGCAAAGCCTCATCGGACCCAACTTCGACCTAGCGTAGAATCGATGGGTGTCTTCCGATTCCCCCAGTCTCATCATCAGTGAGCTGTGCAAGGACCTTGGACCGGTGCCGGCGCTGAATAACCGGATGCTCCGGGTCCTGCACTCAGTCTCACTCAAGGCCCACCCCGGACAGGTGACCACCCTGCTTGGCTCCAACGGCGCCGGGAAGTCCACCACCCTCAGCTGCGCCCAGGGCCTGCTGCGCCCGGACAGCGGAAGCATCCAGCTGCTGGGGCAGGATCCCTACGGGGACAAGCCTGAACTGCGCTCCCGGGTGGGGGTGATGCTCCAGGATGGCGGGCTGCCCCCGTCGATGCGCCCGATCCCGCTGCTGCGCCACGTCGCTTCGCTTTACCGCAACCCCATCGACCTGGATGCGCTGATCAAACGGCTGGACATCGAATCCTTCGCCTCACGCACCATCCGCCGGCTTTCTGGCGGACAGAAGCAGCGCGTCGCGCTGGCCGCGGCACTGGCCGGGGACCCGGAAGTCGTCTTCCTCGACGAGCCCAGCGCCGGGCTGGACCCGCAGTCGCGCCAGGTGGTGTTCGACCTGATCGGCGACCTGCGCGATGCAGGCAAGGCCATCATCCTGACCACCCACCTGATGGATGACGCCCAGAAGCTCAGCGACTACGTGTACATCATCGACCGTGGGCGCACCGTCGCCCAGGGGACGGTCAGCGAACTGACCACCCTGGCCGCCGCCGAACAGCAGACCCGCCCGGTCTCCTTCGGGGCCGGAGCCGGCCTGGCTCTGCCGGATACCGTGCCCGCCGGACTGCACCTGAGCGAAACGGCTCCGGGCGAATACCGTCTGGACGGGGTCCGCTCCCCCGAACACCTGCTGTGGCTGACCACCTGGTGGGCCGAGGCCGGCATTCTGCCCCACCACCTGAGCCTGCAGGCCCGCAGCCTGGAGGACGTGTTCCTGGAGATCGCCCAGAAGGAGCCCGATAACGCATGAGCGCACCGACCGAGCTTCCCCGGCACCAGAGCGTGCCCAACAATGCGGTCTCCCCGTTGCGGCGCATCGCCCTGCAGGGCAAGTACGAGACCCTCGTGATGCTCAGCAACGGTGAACAGCTGGTGCTGGCCATCGTGATGCCGCTGATCGCCTTGTTCGCCCTGACCTTCACCAACCTCATCGACGGGGTGGCCGAACGCAACATTGACGCCGCCGTGCCCGGGGTGCTGGCCCTGTGCGTGGTGTCCACCGCGTTCACCGGGCAGGGCATCGGCACCGGGTTCGACCGGCGCTACGGGGTGCTGCGGATGTTCTCCACCACCCCGCTGGGGCGCACCGGGCTGATCTTCGGCAAGGTCGTGGCCGTATTGACCGTCCTGGCCATCCAGCTGGTGCTGATCGGGGCCTGCGCGCTGCTGCTGGGCTGGGAACCACGCCTGGTCGGCATCCTGCCCTCCCTGCTCTTCCTGCTGTTGGGCGCCGGCTGCTTTACCGCCCTGGGTCTGCTGATCGCCGGGACCGTACGGCCCGAGGCGACGCTGGCCATCACCAACCTGGCCTGGATCCTGCTGGCCGGCGTCGGCGGGGTGCTCTTCCCGACCTCCATGGCCCCGGCCTGGATCCACCCCATCCTCAACGCCCTGCCCTCCGCGGCATTGGGCGATTCGCTGCGCGCGGCGCTCATCGACGGCGTCTTCCACTTCCCGGCAGGCCTGCTGCTGGTGGTGTGGACCGTCGTGGGCTCATTCGCGGCCGTCAAGCTGTTCAAATGGAACTAACCGCCACACCAATCCGAGGGAGAAGTTAATGTCTTCGTCCGTTGCCCCGTCCACGAGCTGGGCGGACAGGCTGCCCACCAAGGTCACCAAGACCGTGCACGGCTTGGCGATCGCCTCGCTGGTCTCCCAGGTGGGCATCATCATCAGTGGCGGCGCCGTGCGCCTGACCAAGTCCGGGCTGGGTTGCTCCCAGTGGCCGAACTGCATGCCCGGCACCATGACCCCGGTCCCGGAAATGGGCATCCACGGTTTCATTGAGTTCGGCAACCGCCTGCTGACCTTCGTGCTGATGGCCATCGCCCTGGCCTTCCTGGTGGCCATCTGGAGGATGCGCTCCACCCACCGTTCGCTGTTCGTGATCGGCTGGGTCCTGCTCATCGGCATCCCCTTCCAGGGAGTCATCGGCGGCATCACCGTCTGGTCGGGGCTGAACCCGTGGGTGGTGTCCCTGCACTTCCTGCTATCCATGGCCCTGGTCATGCTGGCCACCGTCCTGGTCAACCGCACCGGCCGCGAATACAAGCACACCCCCGCCCCGGTGCAGGACAAGACCATCGCCCAGGTCTCCTGGGTGGCGTGGATCGCGTCCATGCTGGCCATCATCTTCGGCACCGTGGTCACCGGCACCGGTCCGCACGCCGGGGACGCCTCGGCCCCCCGCCACCTGTTCGACCCGCTGACCGTGACCCGCATGCACACCGCCCCGGTGTACCTGCTGATCGGCGCGACCATTGTCCTGCTGGTGCTGGCGGCCAAGCGCAAGGCCGGCCCGGAATTCACCCACGGGCTGTACTGGCTGGTCGGCGTGCTGCTCCTGCAGGCCGCGATCGGGTACATCCAGCACTTCACCGGACTGCCGATCGTGCTGGTCATCCTGCACATGCTGGGCAGTGCGCTGCTGGGCATCGCCACCACCAACGTGTGGGACCGTGCGGTGCGCCTGCCCAAGTACGAGGTGCCGCAGCACAACGTCCCGCAGCTCTAACTGGCCCCAAGACGGCCCCAGGCCGTCCCACCGTGGCGCCCAGCGACCCGGTGTCGGAACCCACTTCGCTCCGACACCGGGTCGCTGTTCTTTGTCCAGCATGACGCGCTTCCGGTGGCACTTCACTGCCCGAAACCCTGGTGCGGAGCCGCACACAGCCGGGGACGCCCGATACCCGGGGCGAAGCTGCTGCACCCCTGCTTTCGGTCGGTGGATGGCCCTGGAAGCTAGGACTGCTCCCCGCCGGCCTCCGGCACCCGAAGCGCGCTGCGCAGGGGCAGGCGCAGCAGTCCGTACAGCCCCATCGCCAGGATGACCCCACCGCCGACCCACAGGGTAGCGACCAGGATTCCGGCATCAACAACCGCCACCCCCAGTACCAGCAGACCATAGGCCAGGGTGACCCAGTGGGCTGCACGGGAGTTCGCGGCATAACCCGCGGCAAGCAGCACACTAAAGACAGCCCAGAGCAGCAATGGGACCTGGGCCGCACCGAAGCTTCCCACCATCAAGCCGGCCAGGACCAGCACCACCGGCACCACCAACAGCAGTGCCCCGAGAATGCGCATCACCAGGGCTTCCGCCCGGGGCGCTGTCACCGTGCTGGCATATCCAATGACGGCGCCCATCCAGGCGGTGATCGCCATGGGCACCAGGAACAGGCCCGCGTCGAAGGGCCCGGTGAACACCAGCACGCTCAACAAGGCCGCGATGAGCATCATCAGCCACCGCCGCGCACCATCCGGCACCAGCACCACCCCAGCGCAGGCCAACGCCGGGAGCAGGGTCAACACGGCAGCGCCCGGGCCATAGGCGTCGACCAGGGAGGATAACCTCCCCTGCGGCACGCTGGTCGCCTCCGGGCTCAGCCCCTCGGGATTGCGCAGGAAAAAGCTCACCACCACCGCGGCCAGAACGCCCAGGGCGACGGTGACACCCCACAGCACCGTTGCCGGGTTGCGCACGCCGCCCCGGGCGCGTGGATCCAGTTCGCTGCGGCTTGCCTCGGCGACGAGCCTGGGCTCACCCAATGCCGCCAGGATCCGTTCCGGATCTCGCCCCTGGGCCAGGGCCTCGTCAATATGGTCCCGCACGTCCTGCAGAATCGATTCCCTCTCAGGTCGCGGCACGTCGGCTAAGGCACCCTTGAGCCGGCGCAAATACCGCTGGGTCGCACGATCGGTGGAAATGCTAGACATGATGCCCTCCCAAGAGCCCGTCAACCTGCTGCTGAATCCCCCGCCACACCTCGCGAAAGCTGGCCAGTTGATGTTGGCCGTGCTCGGTGATGGCATAGTACTTCCGCGAACGGGTGCCATCACCGGCCTCCCAGCGTGCATCGACGCTGCCAGCCTGCTTCATGCGCGCCAAAAGGGGGTACAAACTTCCTTCGCTGGCCGAAAGCTCGCGTTCCATGAGCTCGTTTGCGATCTCCAGGCCGTACATTTCGCGTTGATCGAGCAAGGCGAGCACACAGTACTCCAGCACGCCCTTGCGCAGGTTGGTTGCCATTTTCTCCACTGCCCGATCCATAAGTCGAAGATACCTTGCACCACAAGACTTGTACAGCAAGAGTTACCCAGGGGCCGAACTTACGGGTTGGACGAGAACACAAAAAGCCCCCGGCGAATGTACCGGGGGCTGAAGTGTGGGGTTCTAGCCGAACAGCGGGCTGCCGACGAACGGGTCGATGGCCAGGGCCAGGAACACGATCGACAGGTAGGTGATGGAGATGTGGAAGACCTTCATTGCCTTGCGGTTCATCTCAGCGGGCTTGTGCTCGCGCTGGGCTTCGCGGTAGAGCACGTGCGACTCGTAAACGAACCAGAGACCGGCCCCGCCGGCCAGGGCGGTGTACACGACGCCGGCGTAGCCCATGGGTACTAGCAGCATCGAGCAGACGAAGGTGGCCCAGGCATAGAGCACGACCTGCACGGAGACGCGCCGAGCGTTGGCGATCGCGCCAAACATCGGCACCGAGGCCGCGTTGTAGTCATCGGCGTACTTCATGGACAGCGGCCAGTAATGCGGCGGGGTCCACAGGAAGATCACCACGAACAGGATGAAGGCCGGCCATTCCAGGGTGTTGGTGACCGCGGCCCAGGCGATCAGCACCGGCATGCATCCGGCGATGCCGCCCCACACGATGTTCTGGGTCGTGCGGCGCTTGAGGATCAGCGTGTAGAGCACCACGTAGAACAGGATGGCCAGCAGCCCCAGTGCCGTGGTCAGCGGGTTGGTGCCGAACCAGAAGATCGCCAGAGAGGTAATGGCCAGCACCCAGGAGAAGATCAGCGCTTCGCGCGGAGTCACATCTCCGGTCACCAGCGGGCGGCCCTTGGTACGCTTCATCAGCCGGTCCATGTCCCGGTCGAAATAGCAGTTGAAGGCGCCCGAGGCGCCAGCAGCCAATGCGCCGCCAATCAGGGTCGAAGCCATCAGCCACACCGAGGGGAACCCGCCGTAGGCGAAGATCATCGTGGGCAGGGTGGTGACCAGAAGCAACTCAATGACGCGCGGCTTGGTCAATGCCACGTAGGCACTGGCCTTGCGCTTGATGAATTCGCCGGTGGTCTCATCGAGCTGACGCGAGGCCTGGGGGCTCGGCGCATCGGCGACACTAAGAGACTTCAATTAAACGCACTCAGTTCTTCACGGGTACAAGACAGACGTCCTTATTCTACGCGTAATAGAAGACTTAGGGTAGTTGAGTTGGGTCATATCCGGCCTACTCCGGCGTGATTCCGGCCATCTCCCGCACTAAATCGCAACGCGGCAACACCTTCGGCACTGATTGCGCGCTACCACCCCTCGTTGAGCATCGATGCCCGCCGCCCGAATTCATCGTGATCATGAGAAGTGGACGACGGGTGGATTATCCCTACTTCTCAAACTCCTGCCGGGACCATTTGTCTCACTCACCCTGCAAGCCTTTGACAAGAGTGACACTTTGTGGATCACCAGATATACAAAAGCAACGTTTTGTGGCTGGTTAGGCGGAACTGCACTTGGAGCAGGCCATGGCGATCGAGACGTGGCAGATCATGGCGAATACCTCCAAGGTGCGGTGCCGGCCATTTCCGTCGGCAGCCCCAGAGATCGGAATGCACGCCGTAGCCTGGTGCACGTCCAACCAACCCGGGCTGCACCCAACGACCTTCCGATAGCCAGAAAAGCCGACAGTGGATTGCAGGAGCTGAAATGAAGGATCCCGGCGGAGGGCTCCATCAATGGGGGCATTCACCATGAGGAGCGTGGACCCTCAGGCCCACAGACTCGGGTCTTCGGGGCCGACCGAAGTGACGATCTTCAGTATCCTTGCGGGCATCGATCTGTTCCGTTGTCACCCTAACTGGAAAGCGCTGAAACCTCCGGTGCAGTTGCCTCATTTCATAGGGCCCACGCCATCGGCAACGGTTCACTATTCGCGAGGAACGTCGAACGGACCATCGAAATAGAGTGCTATCGACATGTCTCATTGATGCCCTCGACTTTTGGACGTGATGAAGAAATCTTCAGGGTCCTCACCTCAGGGTGAGGTACTCCTTCTTTCCCGACTGCGATTGCGGAGGGTGACAAACAGCACGGTCAGCGCCACCCCCATGGTCATGATCCCAAGATTCACGAGCCCATATGACCAAACTTCCCCTTCATTGAGCACGAGCGGAAGACCCTTCGGCGTCGGACCGAACATTCCGTCGCCGAAGACTGTAAGCCCGCCATTCAGCCAGTTCAGAAGCAACAGGAGTGTCTGAAACGTGAACAGAATCGCCTCGATGACTAGGTAGAGCAACGCCGCCATTAGTCGCGACCGCACAAAGAGTCCGATGAAAACGACAAGAATAGGGGTCAGCAAGAGGTTCATGACTTTCTCCAATCCCATAAACGAGGTTTGCTTCTCCTGCGGCTGGCCACAGCCCGTCCACCAGAACTCACCGCAACACGAGCGTTGCAAAAACACAGACACCGAGCATCGTGAACCATCCCAGCGCCCCGACGATCGCGTGGAGCGCAGGCGCCGGACGTGAGAAGCCGAGGACGTCCTTGGCTACCGCTACGTAGTTCCCAGCAGCGCTGTCGATGCCGTGCCGCGCACGGTAGCTCGCAAACATAAGCAAGTCGCCGAGGACCTGGCCGGCCGTAATTACGGCAAACGCGACCCAGGCGATCCACGTTCGCATGGCGACCAGGAAGGCGACCCAGAACGTGGTGCTCGCGACCTGTAGAGCAATGTGTGCTGCGACCCTTTTCGTCGGGAAGGATGCATTTCGGTGACGTCGCCATGTCGACAGAGAGACCACGCCGAGGATCGACGTCATCACAAGGAGGAGCAATGTTAGCCCCGCAAGAGCTGTGACCAGTGTCATATCCTAAGACTACTACGGACATAGTAATCTGTCACTATGCCCGTAGTAAGGTTCGTTTATGCCCAGCAACCGAAACCAGGCGATCACCGCAGCTATCGACCTATTGGCGAGCGGAGGCGTTCGCGCGCTAACGCATCTGCGAGTGGACGAACGCGCCGGACTCCCCCGGGGGTCCACATCAAACTTTTTCCGTACGCGTGAAGCACTCCTTCTGGGGGTTTGTGAGCATATGGTCGCCAGAGAACTACCCGAGATCGCCGTCGGCTTCAGCGCAAATACGCCAGAAGATTTTTCCGAGTCATTCTCCATGCTCTTCCGCCATTTGGTCGGTCCCTCTCGCAAAATAACGGCAGCGCGCCTCGCGTTAATAGTGGAAGGTAGTCACGATGCGGGAGTCCGGTCCGCACTGTCGGCAGGCCGAAAGAGCATCGAGAGCTCGGTTCTACCCGCGCTGGTGGCACTGGGTGCCAACGATCCGCTGCTTGGCGTACAGCTGATCGCGACCTGCTTCGAGGGCCTGTTCCTGCACGTGTTAGGACGCCACGCGGACATCGACGCGGAAGCCGTCATCTCTGCCACGGTGCGCACAATCTTCACCCCCGTCAAAACCCCACAGTGAGAACCCCGATCGCACCCAGGTACGCAGTATGAAAACACTCCCCTCAAGGACAATCGGCCAATCACTACTGCGGACGTCGGTCGAGGCGCCCCCTTCACCTAGAGGCGCGATACATCGAACAAGAGAGCTGCTCAGGCGGTATCGACCTGGCAGAAGCGGGCAAGAGGCCTGTGCGGCCCAGTGCTTCATCTTGCACCTGTCATCTTGAAACAACCCACCACAAACCGGGTGATCCGCGATAGAGTGGACACTAGTTGCGCCGTCGCCGCCTTATCCCCGAGTTCGAACGACACGGGTTCGAGGTCGACGGCGTATTGCGTGTCAGCGGGAAAACACCATTCCCCCAGCCTGAATGGAAGGAAACGCCGCAGTGGCGACTGAATCCTTAGTTGAAGAATTTTCACTCACCGAGTTGGACCAGAAGGCCATCGACACGGCTCGCGTCCTGGCCGCTGATGCCGTCGAAAAAGTCGGCAACGGCCACCCCGGTACCGCCATCAGCCTGGCCCCGGCCGCCTATCTGATCTTCCAGAAGCACCTGCGCCACGACCCGAACGACCCGAACTGGTTCGGCCGCGACCGCTTCATCCTCTCCCCCGGTCACACTTCGCTGACCCTGTACCTGCAGCTCTTCCTCTCCGGCTACGGCCTGGAGATGGAGGACCTGGCCGCGCTGCGCACCTGGGACGCCAAGACCCCGGGCCACCCGGAGTTCGGCCACACCGCGGGCGTGGAAATCACCACCGGCCCGCTCGGCCAGGGCCTGGCCTCCTCCGTGGGCTTCGCCTACGCCCAGCGTCGGATGCGCGGCATGTTCGACCCGCAGGCCCCGGCCGGCACCAGCCCCTTTGACCACACCATCTACGTCATCGCCTCCGACGGCGACATGCAGGAGGGCGTCACCTCCGAGGCCTCCTCGCTGGCCGGACACCAGCAGCTGGGCAACCTGGTGGTGATCTACGACGACAACGAGATCTCCATCGAGGACGACACCGACATCGCCTTCAGCGAGGACGTGCTCGCCCGCTACGCCGCCTACGGCTGGCACACCCAGCGGGTGGACTGGACCAAGACCGGTGACTACGTCGAGGACATGAACGAGCTGGACGCGGCGATCCGCGCGGCGAAGGCCGAAACCACCCGCCCGTCGATCATCTCGCTGCGCACCATCATCGGCTGGCCCTCGCCGACCAAGGCCAACACCGGCGGCATCCACGGCGCCAAGCTGGGCGGGGAGGAAGTCGCCGGGTTGAAGAAGGCCCTGGGCTTTGACACCGAAGCCCACTTCCACATCGCCGACGACGTGCTCGCCCACGCCCGCAAGGTCGCCGACCGCGGCGCCCAGGCGCACCGTGAGTGGGACGAGAAGTTCTCCACCTGGGCCAAGTCCAACCCGCAGGACGCCGCCCTGCTCGAACGCCTGCGCGCCGGCGAGCTGCCCGAGGGTTGGGAGCAGAAGCTGCCGGTGTTCGAGGCCGGCACCTCCCTGGCCACCCGCGCCGCCTCCGGCAAGGTCATCAACTCCATCGCCGAGGTGCTGCCCGAACTCTGGGGCGGCTCTGCCGACCTGGCCGGTTCAAACAACACCACCATCAACGACGCCGCGTCCTTCGCCCCGGCCGAGCGCTCCACCGACGCCTGGGCGGCCAACCCGTACGGGCGCGTGCTGCACTTTGGCATCCGTGAGCATGCGGCCGCGGCGATCACCAACGGCATCGTGCTCGGCTCCCCGACCCGCGCCTTCAACGGTACGTTCCTGATCTTCTCGGACTACCAGCGCCCGGCCATCCGCCTGGCCGCGCTGATGGGCGTGCCCTCGATCTTCGTGTGGACCCACGACTCGATCGGCCTGGGCGAGGACGGCCCGACCCACCAGCCGGTGGAGCACCTGGCCAGCCTGCGCGCCATCCCGAACCTGGACGTGGTGCGCCCCGGCGACGCGAACGAGGTCTCCTACGCCTGGCAGGGCATGCTGCAGCTGAAGACCAACCCGGCCGGCATCGTGCTCTCCCGCCAGAACCTGGCCGTCTTCGACCGCACCGCCCCGGGCTTCCGCGGCGCCGAAGGCACCCTGAAGGGCGGCTACATCCTGGCCGAGGCCATGCGCGGGGGTGCCGAGGTCACCCCGGACGTCATCCTGATCGCCACCGGCTCCGAGGTGGAGCTGGCGGTGCAGGCCCGTGAGGAACTGGCCCAGAAGGACATTGCCGCCCGCGTGGTCTCGCTGCCGAGCAAGGAATGGTTCGCCAAGCAGGACGCCGCCTACCGCGAAGAGGTGCTGCCCGCCGCCGTCACCGCCCGCGTCTCCGTGGAGGCCGGGGTGGCCATGGGCTGGCGCGAATTCGTTGGCGCGCAGGGCGAGATCATCTCGCTGGACCACTTCGGCGCCAGCGCCGACTACAAGACGCTCTACCGCGAATTCGGGATCACCACCGAGGCCGTGGTGGCCGCCGCGGAAAAAGTTGCGAAGTAAGGAAACCATTTACCCATGAGTAATCCAAACACCCAGGCACTATCCGACGCCGGTGTCTCCATCTGGCTCGATGACCTCTCCCGTGAACGGCTCACCAGCGGTTCGCTGGCCAAGCTGATTGAGGAGAAGAACGTCACCGGCGTGACCACCAACCCCTCGATCTTCGCCGCCGCACTGTCCAACGCCGAGGTCTACGGCACCGCGATCGCCGAACACCGCGAGAAGTCGGTGGACGCGGCCATCCTGGAAATCACCAGCGACGACGTGGCCCGCGCCTGCGACCTGTTCCGCCCGCTCTACGACGCCACCGGCGGGGTGGACGGACGCGTGTCCATCGAGGTGGACCCGCGCCTGGCGCACACCACCGCGGAGACCATCGCCCAGGCCAAGGCGCTGCATGAGCGCGTGGGCCGGGAGAACGTGCTGATCAAGATCCCCGCCACCCTGGCCGGGCTGGAGGCCATCAGCGAGACCATCGCCGAGGGCATCAGCGTGAACGTCACCCTGATCTTCTCCCTGGAGCGCTACCGCGAGGTCATCAACGCGTACCTGATTGGCCTGGAGAAGGCCCACGCCAAGGGCCTGGACCTGTCCAAGATCCATTCGGTCGCCTCCTTCTTCGTCTCCCGCGTGGACACCGAGATCGACAAGCGCCTGGATGCGCTGGGCACCGATGAGGCCGCCGCCGTGCGCGGGCAGGCCGGGGTGGCCAACGCCCGCCTGGCCTACCAGATCTTCGAGGAGCAGTTCTCCACCGCCCGCTTCGAGGTGCTGGCCGCCGCCGGCGCCAACGTGCAGCGTCCGCTGTGGGCCTCCACCGGTGTGAAGGATCCGGCCTACCCGGCCACCTTGTACGTCACCGAGCTGGTTGCCCCGCAGACCGTGAACACCATGCCGGAAAAGACGCTGGACGCCACCGCCGCCGAGGCCCAGGTGCGCCCCAACGCGATCGCCGGCAGCTACGATGCCGCCAACCGCGTGCTGGACAAGCTGGCGGCCCTGGGCATCGACTACAACCAGGTCGTGGAGCAGCTGGAGACCGAGGGCGTGAAGAAGTTCGAGGACTCCTGGAACGAACTGCTGCAGGACATGGCCGTGGCGCTCAAGGAGGCCAAGTAAATGGAACTGGGTCTGGTGACCTCCGGGGCCGCCCTGGCCTCGGTCGAGAAATACCTGCCGCGGCTGCTGGAGGATAAGGTCGGCAGCCGCATCGCGGCCCAGGACCCCACCCTGTGGGGGCCCGAGGCCGAGTCCGAGGCCGCCATCCGGCTGGGCTGGACCAACCCCTTCGACACCGCCGAGGAACTGGTGCCGGCAATCCTGAACCTGCGCGATGAGCTGGTGGCCGAGGGCCTGACCCGCATCGTGCTGTGCGGGATGGGCGGCTCCTCGCTGGCCCCGGAGGTGATCACCGCGAACGACGGCGTGGACCTGGTGGTGTGCGACACCACCGACCCGCAGATGGTCTCCGCGATCCTCAACGAGGACCTGCAGCACACGGTGGTGGTCATCGCCTCCAAGTCCGGCTCCACCGTGGAAACCGATTCGCAGCGCCGCGCCTTCACCGCCGCCTTCCAGGCCGCCGGCATCGACCCGGCCACCCGGCTGGTGCTGGTCACCGACCCGGGCTCGCCGATGGACGACCCTAGCGGGGTGCGGACGGTGTTCACCGCCGACCCGAACGTGGGCGGACGCTACTCGGCGCTGACCGCGTTCGGCCTGGTGCCCTCGGGGCTGGCCGGGGCGGACATCGACGCGCTGCTGGAGGAGGCCGGGCTGGTCTCGGACCTGCTGGCCGAGGACGACGAGGACAACCTGGCCCTGCACCTGGGGGCGGCGCTGGCCACCACCGGGAGGGACAAGCTGGTCTTCGCCTCCGACGCCCAGGCGCTGGCCGGGTTCGGGGACTGGGCCGAGCAGCTCATCGCCGAATCCACCGGCAAGCTGGGCAAGGGGATCCTGCCGGTGGTCGCCCACCTCAACGCCCCGGAGCTGCGTGACCCGGCCGGCGATGTGATGCCGCTCTACCTGTACGGGCAGCTGCCCGACGAGGTGGCCGAGGACACCACCGCCATCCACTTCTCCGCCCCGCTGGGCGCCGCGTTCCTGATCTTCGAATACGCCACCGCGGTGGCCGGCTACCTGCTTCAGCTGAACCCGTTTGACCAGCCCGACGTGGAGGCCGCCAAGGCCGCCGCCCGCACCCTGCTGGACGCCCCGTCCGCAGGGGAACCGGACGCGGTGTTCGGCGCCATCGAGGTCTACGGTTCCACCGCCGACAGCCTGGCCGATGCGCTGGAACAGCTCACCGCCCAGCTGCCGGAGAACGGCTACCTGGCCATCCAGGCCTACATGGACCGGCACGGGGATGCGAAGCTGCAGTCGCTGCGCGACGTGCTGGCCGAACGCACCGGACGCCCGGTGACCTTCGGCTGGGGCCCGCGCTTCCTGCACTCCACCGGGCAATACCACAAGGGCGGGCCGCGCACCGGGGTCTACCTGCAGCTGACCACCCAGTCGCAGCGGGACGTGCAGATCCCCGGGCGCAGCTTCGGCTTCGCCGGGCTGATCGCCGCGCAGGCCTCCGGGGACGCGAACGTGCTGTGCGATGAGGAGCACGCCCGCCCGGTGCTGCGCCTGCACTTCACCGACCGCGCCGCGGGCACCGCCCAGCTGCTGGCCGCGCTCGGCCTCGAGGACGGCGCGCAGTAGCCGCGCCGGTGCCCCGCCCGGTTTCCGGGTGAGTGTCCCGCCCATCCCGGCCCGCGCCGCGGTGGGCGGGGCACCGCCGGCGGCCGGCCGGGTAGGCGGGCACCAATGGATTTTTGACCATCAGCCAGCCGCTGATCGGTGAGCTTAAGGACGAGTGAGCTAAGGAACAGATGAGCAACCCACTACGCGATCCCCGGGACCGGCGGCTGAACCGCATCGCCGGTCCCGGAGCGCTGGTGTTCTTCGGGATCACCGGCGACCTGGCCCGCAAGAAACTCATGCCCGCGGTCTACGACCTGGCCAGCCGCGGCCTGCTGCCGCCGAACTTCGCGATCGTCGGGTTCGGGCGGCGTGACTGGTCCGCCCAGGACTTCGCCGCCGAAGCCCGTGAATGGATCCTGGCCAGCGCCCGCACCCCGTTCAACGAGACCGTGTTCGAGCAGCTGGCCTCCGGGATGCGCTTCATCTCCGGCGCCTTCGACGACGACGCCGCCTATGAGCAGCTGGCGGCCACCCTGGATGAGCTGGCCGAAACCCGCAACACCGGGCGCAACCACGCCTTCTACCTCTCCATCCCGCCCAGCTGGTTCGAGGTCGTCTGCCAGAAGCTCTCCGAGCACCACCTGGCCAACGACAACAACCCCGGCTGGGAACGGGTGGTCATCGAAAAGCCGTTCGGCCATGACCTGGCTAGCGCCCGGGAACTGAACAGCATCGTCGAATCGGTCTTCCCGCCCGATGCCGTGTTCCGCATCGACCACTACCTGGGCAAGGAGACCGTGCAGAACCTGCTGGCCTTCCGCTTCGGCAACCAGCTGTTCGAACCGCTGTGGAACAACAAGTACGTGGACCACGTGCAGATCACCATGGCCGAGGACATCGGCATCGGCGGACGCGCCAGCTACTACGACGGGGTCGGCGCGGCCCGCGACGTCATCCAGAACCACCTGCTGCAGCTGCTTGCGCTGACGGCCATGGAGGAGCCGATCTCCTTCAACGCCGACCACCTGCGCGCCGAAAAGGAAAAGGTGCTCACCGCCGTCACCCTACCCGAGGACCTGGACGCGGCCAGCGCCCGCGGACAGTACACCTCCGGTTGGCAGGGCGGGGAGAAGGTCGTCGGATTCCTGGACGAGGAAGGCTTCAACCCCAAGTCCAAGACGGAAACCTACGCGGCGATCCGGCTGAACATCAACACCCGGCGCTGGCACGGGGTCCCGTTCTACCTGCGCGCCGGCAAGCGCCTGGGCCGGCGCGTCACCGAGATCGCGGTGGTGTTCAAGCGCGCCCCCAACCTGCTGTTCACCGACCACGAGGATGACGAGTTCGGGCAGAACGCGATCGTGATCCGGGTGCAGCCCGACGAGGGCGCCACCATGCGCTTCTCCTCCAAGGTGCCCGGCACCCAGATGGAGATCCGCGACGTGACCATGGACTTCGGGTACGGCAACGCGTTCACCGAATCCTCCCCCGAAGCCTATGAACGGCTGATCCTGGACGTGCTGCTGGGCGAGCCGCCGCTCTTCCCGCGCCACGAGGAAGTCGAACAGTCCTGGCGGATCCTGGACCCGTTCGAGGAACACTGGGCCGCGCTGGACTGCCAGCCCGAGCCCTACCACCCCGGGTCCTGGGGCCCGTCCAGCAGCGATGAGCTGATGGCCCGAGACGGAAGGACGTGGCGCCGGCCATGATGATCGATCTTCCCAACACCACCACCAGCCAGGTGGCCAAGAAACTGATCACCGCGCGGCGCACCCACGGCGCCTCCGCGCTCTCCCGGGTGCTGACCCTGGTGGTCATCACCCGGGAGGGGTTCGCCGAGAAGGCGATCGACGCCGCCGACCTGGCCAGCCGCGAACACCCCTGCCGGGTGATCGTGGTGGTGCGCGGGCCGGTGACCGGCAAGAACTGCCTGGACGTTCAGATCCGCGTGGGCGGGGACGCCGGGGCCTCCGAGGTCATCGTGATGCGCACCCGCGGCCCGAACATCATCGCCGACGAGGCGTTGATCTCCGCCCTGCTGCTGCCCGACGCGCCGATCGTGGCGTGGTGGCCGCACGGGGTGCCGGACGACCCGGCCAACACGCCGCTGGGCAAGCTCGCCCACCGGCGGATCACCGACTCCGGGCAGGCCCCGGACCCGGAGGCCGCCCTGTTCCAGCGCGCCAAGACCTACCAGGCCGGGGACTCGGACCTGGCCTGGACCCGCATCACCCTGTGGCGCGCCCAGCTGGCCAGCATCATCGACCTGATCGGCACCAAGGGGCTGAAGAACATCACGGTGAAGGGCTCGGCGAACTCGCCGTCCACCACGCTGCTGGCCGCCTGGCTGACCATGTGCCTGAACGTGCCGGTCACGATCGCGGCGGACAAGTCCACCGGCGGGCTATCCAGTGTGCGCCTGAGCCGCAAGGCCGGGGACGTGGAACTCTCCCGCCCCACCGGGGAGGTCGCCCACCTGTACCTGCCCGGCAGCGCGCCGCAGCGGATCTCCCTGCCGCGCCGCCCGATCGCCGACTGCCTGGCCGAGGAGATGCGCCGCCTGGACGCCGACGACGTGTTCGGCGAGGTGGTCACCCGCGGCCTGCACCTGACCAACCTGAGGAGTATTGAGCCCAGTGATCGCTAGACAGATCGTCATCCACCCGGACGCGGACACCACGGCCCAGGCGGTGGCCGGCCGGCTGATCACCGCCGTGCAGGACGCCATCGCCGCCCGCGGGGTCGCCCACGTGGTGGTCACCGGCGGCAGCCTGGGCATCGCCGCGCTGCAGGCCGTGGCCGGCAACCCGGCCCGGCACGCCGTGAACTGGTCGCTGGTGCACTTCTGGTGGGGCGATGAGCGCTTCGTCGCCGCCGATTCACCGGAGCGCAACATCGGCCAGGCCGCTGAGCTGTTCACGGAACTCGACGCGCTGGGCCTGGACCGGCAGACCGTGCACCCGATGGGTTCGAGCGACGAATACGACACCGCGGAGGCCGCGGCCGAGGCGTACACCGCGCTGCTGGCCGCCGAGGCGCCCGAGGGGCAGGCCAGCCCGGCCTTCGACGTGCTGATGCTGGGCATGGGGCCCGACGCCCACGTCGCCTCCCTGTTCCCGAACCACACCAGCTCACAGGACACCGGGGCGATCGCCGTCCACGAGTCCCCCAAGCCGCCGGCCGACAGGGTGTCGCTGACCATGCCCACCATCAACGCGGCCCGCGAGGTCTGGCTGCTGGTGGCCGGCTCCGAGAAGGCCCCGGCCTTGGCCGCGGCCCAGCACGAGGTCAACGAGGCCGCGGTCCCGGCCAGCGCCGTGCACGGCACCACCGCCACGCGATGGCTGGTGGACCGCGCCGCTGCGTCCCTGCTCTAGGCGCCACCGGTTAAAAGCCCCGCTCGCCAGCTCCCTGTCCTCCAGGACGGGCGCCGGCGGCCGGGGCTTTTGGCTGCGCCCACGCCCACCGGGCGCCGGGTCTAGCCGGGAAGGCTGAACAGCCAGAACGCGACCCCCAGCAGAAAGGCGGCCACTCCCCCGATCACGCAGGCGTGCCCCAAACCCAGACGGTAGACGGCGGCCTCCGCCAGGCTCCTCTCGTAGCGGCTGCGGTTGGGGAAGCTCCAGAGGAACCCGGCGCGGCGCACCGCCTGCTGCGGCGGCGCCTCGGCGCGGGTGACAAACCACAGCCCGGTGAGCATCAGGCCCAGCCCGAGCAGCAACAGCACGATGATCAGGCTCCGCCACGGTTCGGCCACCAGGTCCAGTGAATCCCCACTGACCACCACCGCCGAGACCAGCAGGGTCAGCAGACCCGTGTAGCCGGCACCCCACACCTTGGCCGTGGCCGCCGTGCGCGGCAGCATCCCCCGCACGATGTCATCCCACAGCTCCTTGCGTTCCAACGCCTCAGCGCCTGGGAACGTGCTGGGCCGGCTGGGCACCCAGACCCCCGCATTTTGCTCCTTGAGCGCAACACGGAACACCGCCCCGCACCCCAGGGGTTCCTGCGGCGGATGCCCCGGATGGGAGTAGGTGCAGCGGCAAAACACATCCACCTCGATCCCCGGGGTCTGCGCGGCCTGCGCCGGAGCCGGGGTGTCCGTTTCGGTGCGTATTGAGATTCCGGGTTCCGCTGCGGACCGGCCGGGTACGGCCGCGACGCCTCGTTCAACGCTGCGATACGTCATCTCATCCGTACAGCGCGGGCACGCCCCAACGACCGTGATCTCACTTGCCGCGGGGTCCGCGGCGGTCACTGATAACCGCCCGTCGTTGATTGATTCCCAGGCCAGCTCCGTCCACAGCGGATCCAGGCGCCGACGTGACTCCAGATCGGGTATCCGCCCCTTTGGCACTCGTGTCCCCATCGCCTGCTCCTCCCCCACGCCCGATCCAACGGCGGACGCCGCTGTCCCGTCCCCGGTGCCTCCACCGTACCGCCGCCCCGCCACGGCGTCCATGCACCCTCGGCCCGGCTCAACAGCCGTGGAGAAGCACAGCCGCCGCGTTGCGGTTAACCCGCAGGCTGGGCCGCACCCCCTGGCATTTCACCGGAGCTGGCCTAGGCTGGGGTTAAAGCTCGATCCCCCGGGAAAGGAGCCCGACATGGAACCGTTCATCTCGCAATGGGTGTGTTCGCTCATCATGGTCATTGGTATTTTCTGCCTCCTCAGCGGCCGGGTGGAACTTGGGGTGCTGTGCCTGGTGTTGGGTGTGGGCCTGACCCTGGTGGACCGGTTCATTGCGCCCCAGGCCGGTGAAACCGAGGGACGCACCGGGCACCCTTAGCAGGAGGAGCGCGCAGTTCACCTGCCCGTCGCCATGATGCCACCGGTTCCTCTTCCTTTTGCCATCGCCGAAGCCTACGGTGTTAGAAAGCGTGGGACCTAACGGGGTAAAGATGGCAGATGCAACGCAGTCGCTGACATGGCTCAAGGTGCTGTTGGGCGCCATGGGGACCGCATGCCTGCTCACCGGACGGGTGGAGCTGGGCCTGTTGTACCTGGTGCTGGGGATGAGCGCCGAACCGCTGCGCGGCCTGCTGAGCACCCCCGCGGCGTTGCGTTGCCAACGGCCCCCGGACTGACCTGGGCACTGATTACGCCGGGCCAGCCCGCCGCTGTGCGCAGTGCTGCTCCCCTTGCCAATCCTTTGGATCGGACGCTGTCCCTGTTGACAAAACCTTCCGTCCGGTACCCTGAAAGACCAGGGTCCTCGACAGGGGGTGAACCGCAGATGAGTCCTCGGAGCATGATGCTGCTGCAGGGTTTCATTACGCTGGTCGGCATTATCAGTTTACTCAGCGGAGCCACGGGCTTCGGAGTGTTCTGTCTCCTCGTGGCCATGGCGCCCAGTATTTATGACCACTACCGCAGGCAGAATCGCACCACCAGGCATCACCACGGCAGTGACGCCCGCTGAGCGTCAGGGTGCGTTAAAAAGCAGTGGGGACTTCCCTCTTGGAAAGTCCCCACTGCTTTTTTGGTGGTCTAGAGTTCGACGCTGAAGCGCATGATCAGCGCCAGCCCGATGATCACCGCGGCCCACACCAGGCCGAGCACGACGGTGATCCGGTTCAGGTTCCTCTCGGCGACGCCGGAGGAGCCGAGCGAAGAGGTGACCCCGCCGCCGAACATGTCCGACATACCACCGCCACGACCCTTGTGCAGCAGGATCAGCATGGTCAGCAGAACACTGGTGATGCCCAGCAGTACCTGCAGGACGATCTTGATGATATCCACTACGTCGGTTCCTTACCTAGGGTTCAGTCGGTCACGAGGTGATGCTCGAACCTAACAATGTTAGCAAACTCTTCGGCATCCAGGCTGGCCCCGCCGACGAGCACGCCGTCCACATCGCGTTCGCGCATGATCGCCGCCGTGTTGGCGGCCTTCACGCTGCCGCCGTAGAGCAGGCGGATCGACTGCGCGACCTCGTCGCCGAAACGTTCGGCCAGGGCGGCACGGATGGCGGCGCACATTTCCTGTGCGTCGGCCGGTCCGGCCACCTCGCCGGTGCCGATGGCCCACACCGGTTCGTAGGCGATGACCAGGCTGGCGGCCTGTTCTGCGGTGAGCCCCGCAATGGAGCCCTCGAGCTGGTTGAGCGTGTAGGCCACGTGCTCGCCGGCCTGGCGCTTGTCCAGTCCCTCGCCGATGCACAGCACCGGGGTCAGCTCGTGGCGGTACGCTGCGGCCAGCTTGGCGGCGACGACCTCGTCGGTCTCGTTGTGGTACTGGCGACGCTCGGAGTGACCGACCAGCACGTAGCTGCAGCCCAGCTTGTTCAGGAACTGGCCGGAGATTTCCCCGGTGTAGGCTCCCGAATCCTGGGTGGACAGGTCCTGGGCACCGTAGACGATGTCCAGCTTGTCACCCAGGGTCAGGGTCTGCACCCCGCGGATGTCGGTGAACGGCGGGAATACGGCCACTTCGGCGCGGTCGTAGTCATGCTGGTGGTCCTTCAGGGTCCAGGCCAGCTTCTGCACCAGGGTGATGCCCTGGATGTGGTCCATGTTCATCTTCCAGTTGCCGGCGATCAACGGCGTGCGGACGAACTTTCCATCTTTTGAAATAGTCATTGACTAGCCTTCCAGAGCGGCCAGACCCGGCAGGGTCTTGCCCTCAAGGTATTCCAGCGAAGCTCCGCCGCCGGTTGAAATGTGACCGAAGTCGTCTTCATCAAAGCCCAGGGTGCGTACCGCGGCCGCGGAGTCTCCGCCGCCCACCACGCTGAAGGCCTCCGATTCGGCCAGGGCACCGGCCACCCGGCGGGTGCCTTCGGCGAAGGCCGGGATTTCGAAGACGCCCATTGGCCCGTTCCAGAAAACGGTGTTGGCGCTGGTGATGTAGCTGGCGAATAGTTCAGCGGTCTTCGGTCCGATGTCCAGGCCCAGGCCGTTGGCCCCAAAGCTGGCTTGCTCGATCTTGTCGGCGTCCAACACTTCGTGCGCGGCCTGGGCGTCGAACTTCTCCGCCACCACAACGTCGGTCGGGATGATGATGTCGCAGCCAAGCTTCTCGGCGCGGGTCAGGTACTCCTGGCAGGTCGCGACCTGGTCCTCTTCCAACAGGGAGCCGCCGACGGCGTGCCCCTGGGCCTTGAGGAAGGTGAAGGCCATGCCGCCGCCGATCAGCAGTTGGTCGGCCTTGCCCAGCAGGTTGTCGATGACCGCCAGCTTGTCCGAAACCTTCGAGCCGCCCAGCACGACCACGTAGGGGCGCTTCGGGGCTTCGGTGAGGGTCTTGAGCACCTTCACCTCAGTGGCCACCAGGTCTCCCTGGTAGGAGGGAAGCAGTGAAGCGATGTCGTAGACCGAGGCGTGCTTGCGGTGCACTGCACCGAAGGCGTCATTGACATACGCGCCGTTCTGGCCGGTCAGCTCCGCCAGTTCGCGGGCGAACTGGCCACGCTCGGCGTCGTCCTTGGAGGTCTCGCGCGCATCGAAGCGCACGTTTTCCAACACCAGCACCTGCCCCTCGGCCAGTGCGGCGGCGGACTGCCGGGCGGAGGGGCCCACCACGTCCTCGGCCACGATGACCTCGAAGTCGGACAGTTCATTGAGCCGGTGGGCGGCCGGGGCGATGGAGTACTTGGGATCCACGGTGCCCTTGGGGCGGCCCAGGTGGGCCATCACGATCACCTTGGCGCCGGCCTCGGTGAGTTTGGTGAGCACGGGCAGGGACGCGCGCACGCGTCCGTCGTCGGTGACAGTGGTACCGTCCAGCGGCACGTTCAGGTCGCTGCGGACCAGAACGTGCCGCCCACGGACACCGTCGGCGAGCAATTCGTCGAGAGTGTGTGCAGACATGTCTCTAGATTATCTGACTAGAGCTGCGATCCCACGAATTGAGTCAGGTCAACGAGTCGGGAGGAGTAGCCCCACTCGTTGTCGTACCAGGCCAGGACCTTCACGCTCTTGCCCATGACGGTGGTCAGCTCGGAGTCGAAGATCGCCGAATGCGGGTTGGTCACGATGTCCGAGGAGACCAGCGGATCGGTGGAGTACTGCAGGTACGGGGCCAGGCTGCCTTCGGAGGCGGCCTTCTCGAAGGCTGCGTTGACTTCCTCCACGGTGACCTCGCGCGGCAGGTTCACGGTCAGGTCGGTGGCCGAACCGGTTGGGACCGGCACGCGCATGGCGTAGCCGTGCAGCTTGCCCTTTAGCTCCGGCAGCACCGAACCGATGGCCTTGGCGGCACCGGTGGTGGTCGGGATGATGTTCAGGGCGGCGGCGCGGGCACGACGCGGATCCTTGTGCGGGGCATCCTGCAGGCGCTGGTCGGCGGTGTAGGCGTGGATGGTGGTCATCAGGCCGTCAACGATCCCGAATTCGTCGTTGAGCACCTTGGCCATCGGGGCCAGGCAGTTGGTGGTGCACGAGGCGTTCGAGATGATGTGGTGGTTGGCCGGATCGTACTGGTCGTCGTTTACGCCCATCACGATGGTGATGTCGTTGTTCTTCGCCGGGGCGGAGATGATGACCTTCTTGGCGCCGGCGTCCAGGTGCTTCTGGGCGTCCTTGGCCTTGGTGAAACGTCCGGTGGATTCCACGACGATGTCGACGTTCAGTTCGCCCCAGGGCAGGTTTTCGGGGTTCTTCTCCGAGAGCACCTTGATGCGCTTCTCGCCGACGACGATGACGTCTTCTTCCACGCTGACTTCTACGGGCAGAACACCCAGAACGGAGTCGAACTTCACCAGGTGGGCCAGGGAGTCGATTGAACCAAGGTCGTTGACGGCGACAATTTCAATGTCTGCGTTCTTGGCCAGGGCCGCGCGCAGGTAATTGCGTCCGATTCGTCCGAAACCATTGATTCCAACACGGGTTGTCACGTGACTATCTCCTCTAAGTGGGGATGTTGGTGCCACTACCGCGTGCTAACGGAAGCGGCCTTTCGTTGAAGGACACTCCGTTGTGTCGTGTCTTCGGGCCCCGATGGTTCGGGGCCCGAATCACTGATTACATTCTACGCCATCACTGGCGAGATGTGTGAGACAGCTAACTGTCTCTTTCGTTACTTGCCCGGAACGACGAGCGAGGTTGCACCCTGGCGGGCGGCCGCGAAGCGAGCCTGAACGTCAGCCCAGTTCACGATGTTCCAGAACGCCTTGACGTAATCGCCCTTGACGTTGACGTAGTCCAGGTAGAAGGCGTGCTCCCACATGTCCAGCATCAGCAGCGGGATGGTCGCGACCGGGACGTTGCCCTGCTGATCGTAGAGCTGCTCGATGACCAGCTGGCCACCGATCGGCTCGTAGGCCAGCACGGCCCAGCCCGAACCCTGCAGCGAGGTCGCAGCAGCGGTGAACTGGCCGCGGAAGGCGTCGAAAGAGCCGAAGAACTCGTCGATGGCAGCTGCCAGTTCGCCCTCGGGCTTGTCGCCGCCCTCTGGGGAGAGGTTGTTCCAGAAGATCGAGTGGTTGGTGTGGCCACCGAGGTGGAAGGCCAGGTCCTTGGACAGCTTCGGGATGTTGCCGAATTCACCCTTTTCGCGGGCTTCGGCCATCTGCTCCAGAGCGGTGTTGGCCCCGGCCACGTAGGTGGCGTGGTGCTTCGAGTGGTGCAGCTCCATGATGCGAGCCGAGATATGCGGCTCCAGAGCGGCGTAGTCGTACTGCAGTTCAGGCAGCGAATAAACAGCCATGATTCTCCTCAATCTTCTCAATCGGATGAATCTCCGCGAACTGTTGTCCGCGGGGACACTTACTGTTCCAGTGCATCTACTGGAACGCTGGACTCAGTCCCAGGTATTCCCAGTTCGCCCGCCTTTTTGTCGGCCATGGCCAAAAGGCGGCGGATCCGGCCTGCGATGGCGTCCTTCGTCATTGGCGGTTCGGCCATGCGACCAAGCTCGTCCAATGAAGCTTGTTTGTGTTCCAGTCGCAGTAACCCGGCGTAACGCAGGTGCTCGGGCACCTCGTCGCCCAGGATCTGCAGGGCACGTTCCACGCGCGCTCCGGCGGCCACCGCCGCCTGGGCGCTGCGTCGCAGATTGGCGTCGTCGAAGTTGGCCAGCCGGTTCGCGGTGGCTCGCACTTCCTTGCGCATCCTGCGTTCTTCCCACACCATCAGCGCATCATGTGCGCCCATGCGTGTCAACAGCTGGGCGATGGCGTCTCCGTCACGGATGACCACGCGGTCCACCCCGCGCACTTCACGGGCCTTGGCGGTGATGTCCAGCCGGCGGGCGGCACCGACCAGGGCCAGGGCGGCTTCCGGGCCGGGGCAGGTGATTTCCAGGGCGGAGCTGCGCCCGGGTTCGGTCAGTGAGCCATGGGAGAGGAAGGCGCCGCGCCACACCGCTTCGGCGTCGGCGGTGGACCCGTTGACGATCACCGAGGGCAGCCCGCGCACCGGACGCCCGCGGGCGTCCAGCAGCCCGGTCTGCCGGGCCAGCACCTCACCGTCGCGGGCGACCCGCACGATGTAGCGGCTGCCCTTGCGGATGCCGGAACCGGTGACCATGACGATCTTGGCCTCGTGCCCGTACAGTTCGGAGATCGCGACCTTTAGTCGGCGGGCGGTCGCGGCCAGGTCGACCTCGGCCTCGATGACGATGCGTCCGGAGACAATGTGCAAGCCGCCGCTGAAGCGCAGCATGGTTGAGACCTCGGCCTTGCGGACCGAGGGCTTGCGGATCTCTACCCGTGACAGCTCGTCTTTGACGGAAGCCGTCAATGCCATGAATCAAACTCCCTTACATGGTTCTTCGTACTACGAGCCGATGGCGGTGAACACTTCGTGGTAGGCCGCCGCGAGTCGCAACGGGTCGTGAACAGCACGACCGTCAGATACCCCTACTGTACCGAAAAAGACCCGGGCCCCGAGCTTTTGTGCTGCCAGCTCAAAGCGCTCCCGGTTCCCCACCTTGGATTCTTCGGCGATAATGGCGTCGAACTTCACCTCCGGCGCGTAGCGGGCAATCACCTCCAGGTGCGCGGTGCCATCCATCCCGCCGGTCTCGGCGGTATTCGTGGACAGGTTCATGGTCAGCAGCTTCTTGGCCGTCGTCGAGGCGATCGCCGAACGCATTTCGGGCAGCAGCAGGTGCGGCAGCACCGAGGTGTACCAAGAGCCCGGACCCAGCACCACCCAGTCGGCCAGGTCGATGGCTTCCAGCGCCTCGATGCACGCCGGGGCGCCTTCCGGCTCCAGGTTGACGTTGGTGACTAGGGCGTTGTTCCCGGCGGCGGCCAGATCGGCCTGCCCGTCGATGCGCCCGCGCACCAGGTTTCCGTCCTGCCCGGCCTGCAGCACCTCACCGTGGATGGTCAGCGGCACGGTGCTCATCGGCAGCACCTGTCCGCGCGCGCCGAGCAGCGCCCCGGCCCAGCGCAGCCCGGCCACCGGGTCCTCCAGCAGTTCCCACAGCGCCAGGATCAGCAGGTTGCCCACCGCGTGCCCGTTCAGCGGCTCGGTCTCATTCGTCTTCGCCTCGAAACGGTGCTGCATGACGTCCCGCCACGTGCGCCCCCAGTCGTTATCGTCACATAGTGCCGCCAGCGCCATGCGCAGATCCCCGGGAGGCAGGACCGGGAAGGATTCGCGCAGCCGCCCGGAGCTTCCCCCGTCATCGGCGACGGTGACCACCGCGGTCAGCGACGTGGTCAGTCGGCGCAGTGCCGAGAGCGAGGCCGACAGCCCGTGCCCGCCGCCCAGGGCCACGACGGAGGGGTTGTAGGAGTTGTCTCTGCTCAGCCCCTGGATGGGGATGGGCCCGGTTGCAAATGCCACGGTTTACCGCCGCCTATTCCCGGCCCAGGTCACGGTGGGTGACGTTGACGCGCACGTTGGGCAGCTGGGCCAGGCGGCGTCCCAACTCGATGGCTGTGGCGACCGAACGGTGCTTGCCGCCGGTGCAGCCCACGGCAATGGTGGCGTAGTGTTTGTTTTCACGCCGGTAGCCTTCGAAGACCGGTTCCAGGGCCTTGAGGTAGCTGACAATGAACTCCTCGGTGCCCGGGTGCTCCAGCACGTACTCGGCCACCTCGGCGTCCCGCCCGGTTTTCGGGCGCAGCTCGGGCACCCAGTGCGGGTTGGGGATGAAGCGCACGTCCGCAACGTAGTTCGCGTCGGTGGGCAGGCCGTACTTGAACCCGAAGCTCATCACGTTCACGCGCAGGATGATCGGCCCGGAGTCGCTGAACAGTTCGTTGACCGCGCGGGCCAGGTCGTGCACCGACATGTCCGATGAGTCCAGGACCACCTCGGCGGCCTCGCGCAGCTGCGCGGTGACGTCGCGTTCCCGGCGGATGCCGTCCAGGATGCGCCCGTCGGCCTGCAGCGGGTGGGGGCGGCGGCCCTGCTCGAAGCGGCGGACCAGCACGTCGTCGTGGGCGTCCAGGTAGAACAGCCGGTAGCCCACTCCCCCGGCGGTCAGTGCGGAGAGCGCCTCACGGATTTCGGGGAACAGGTCCTTGGAGCGCACGTCCATGACCACCGCGAGCTTGGGCAACCCGCCCTGGGAGCGGCTCATCAGTTCGGTGAGCATGCCCAGCATGGCGGGGGGAAGGTTCTCCACCACGTACCAACCGAGGTCCTCCAGGGCGTGGGCGACGGTGGTGCGCCCGGCTCCGGACATGCCGGTGACGATTACCAGTTCTGACTCGGGGGGCTTTACTGTCTCATACTCGACGGTCATACCTCAAGGCTAGTCGAGAATTTCGCCGGTCGTCATGTTGACGGCGCCGGATGACTGACCTTCCAAGGATTCTTTGATCGTTTGCGCCAGCTTTTCACCTACGCCCTTGACCTGTGTTAACTCCTCGATGCTGGCGGCGCGAATCTTCTTCATGGAACCGAAGTGCTTGCGCAGCGCGGCCTGCTTGGCCGCGCCCAGTCCGGGGATCTTGTCCAGCTCGGATTCGATCATCGACTTCGAGCGCTTCTGCCGGTGGAAGGTGATCGCGAAGCGGTGCGCCTCATCGCGCAGGCGCTGGACCAGGTACAGGGCCGCCGAGGCGCGCGGCAGGATCACCGGGAACGGGGCATCGGGCAGCCACAGCTCCTCCAGGCGCTTGGCCAATCCCACCACCGGAATGTCATCGATCCCCAAATCGTCCAGGGCCCGCTGCGCGGCGGCCACCTGCGGCGGGCCGCCGTCAACGATCACCAGTGAGGGCGGGTAGGCGAACTTGCGGGTTTCCGGCTCGCTGCCGTCGATCACCCCGCTGGTGAACTTCTTGGCGTCCACCTTGTCCTTCAGGTACCGGCTGAAGCGGCGGTGGATGACGTCGTACATGCTGGCGGTGTCATCGCGGGCCGCTTCCCCGGTGATGGCGAACTTGCGGTATTCGCTCTTCTTCGGCAGCCCGTCCTCGAACACCACCATGGAGGCGACCACGTTGGTGCCCTGCGTGTGGGAGGCGTCGTAGCATTCGATGCGCAGCAGCGCATCCTCGGTGCCCAGCGCCTCCTGCAGTTCCTGCAGCGCCGCCGAACGGGTGGAGATGTCCCCGGCCCGCTTGGACTTGTGCAGCCGCAGCGCCTGTTCGGCGTTGTCCATCACGGTCTTGGCCAGCGCCGCCTTGTCCCCGCGGCGCGCCACGCGCAGCGAGACCCGCGACCCGCGAAGTTCGCTGAGCCAGGTGGTCAGGTCGTTGATGTCCTCGGGCAGTTCGGGAACCAGGATTTCGCGCGGGATCCGGTCCGGGTGGTCCGCGTACACCTGGGTAAGCAGGTGCTCAACGAATTCGGCCATCGTGGTGTCGGTGACCTTCTCCACCACCCAGCCGCGCTGGGAGCGGATGCGCCCGTCGCGCACGTGGAAGACCTGCACGGCGGCTTCCAGCTCATCCTCGTGCACCCCGAAGATGTCGGCCTCGGTGTTTTCGGCCAGCACCACCGCGTTGCGTTCAAACACCCGCTTCAGCGCGGCAATGTCGTCACGGTAGCGGGCGGCCTGCTCGTACTCCAGCTCGGCGACGGACTCGTTCATCTTCGTTTCCAGCTGGCGGACGAACTTGGTCGCCTCGCCGCCCATGAACGTGCACAGGTCATCGGCCAGCTGGCGGTGGTCCTCCACACTGATCCGCCCGACGCAGGGGGCGGCGCACTTGTCGATGTACCCCAGCAGGCAGGGGCGCCCGGAGGCCTGGGCGCGGTTGAAGACCCCGGGTGAGCAGCTGCGTACCGGGAAGACGCGCAGCAGGGTGTCCAGGGTTTCGCGGATGGCCTTGGCCGGGTAGAACGGGCCGAAGTACTTCACGCCCTTGCGCTTGTCCCCGCGCATCACCAGGGCGCGCGGGAACTTCTCGTTCATCGTCACCGCCAGGTAGGGGTAGGACTTGTCGTCCCGGAAAACGATGTTGAAGCGCGGGTTGTACTCCTTGATCCAGGTGTACTCCAGCTGCAGCGCCTCCAGTTCGGAGGCCACCACGGTCCATTCCACGCTGGCGGCGGTGAACACCATCGCGTGGGTTTTCGGGGTCAGCCGGGCCGGGTTGACGAAGTAGGAGGCCAACCGGTTGCGCAGCACCCGGGCCTTGCCCACATAGATGACCCGCCCGTGTTCGTCGCGGAAGCGGTACACCCCTGGGCGGGTGGGGATGTCCGAGGACTTGGGGCGGTAACTGGCCGGATCTGCCATGGCTACTTCGCGTCCGGGGGCAGCTGGTTGTAGGACTCCACCCGCTCCTGGCCGCTTAGTTCGGCGATCGCGTCCACGATCCGGTCGGTGGCCCGGCGCCGTTCGGGCAGCGGGTGCTTGCGCCCCATCTGCTCGAAGTACAACGGTTCACCGTAGTGGATGGAGAACTTGGTGGGGCGGATGCCCTTCTTGTCGGCCGGCTGCAGCTTTTCGGTGCCGATCAGCCCGACCGGGACCACCGGCGCACCGGTGGTCAACGCCAGCCAGCCCACCCCGGTGCGCCCGCGGTAGAGCCGGCCGTCCCGCGACCGGGTGCCCTCCGGGTAGATGCCGATGCCGCTGCCGGAGTCCAGCACGTCGATCAGCGAATCCAGCGCGGCCACGCTGGCGGCCTGCTCCCCGCGTTGCACCGGGATGGAGCCGACCGATTCGAAGAAGTTCTTCATCAGCTTGCCCTTCACCCCGGGGGTGGTGAAGTACTCGGCCTTGGCGAAGAACGCGACGTCACGGGGGGTCAGGGCCTGGATGATGATCGAGTCGAGGAAGGAGAGGTGGTTGGAGGCCACAATGAACGAACCCTCGGTGGGCACGTTGGACAGCCCGGTGATCTCGGGGCGGCACAGGGTGTGCAACGCCGCCCGGATCGATGAACGGGTCATCGTGTACAAGCTCATGGCCTGGTGCCTTCCTGTTCCAGTTCCTCATCGGCGGTGGCCGCCGGCACCGCCCCGTTGGCCGCCGGCAGCAGCAGCGCCGCCAGCTGCTCGACGCTTTCCACTACGTGGTCGGCGGCCTCAAGTTCGGCGCCCTGGGCGAAGCCCCACCGGACGCCGATGCTGCGCACCGCGTTCTCGCGGGCTGCATCCAAGTCATAATAGCGGTCCCCGACCACGACGCCGCCGGCCGGGTCCAGGTCCGCCTCACGCAGCGCGGCGGCCACGATGTGCGCCTTGCTGGAACCGTGGTTCCCGCCCTCGCCGAGGTTCCCGTGCACGGCATCGAGCAGGGGGCTCAGTTCCTGGACGTCCAGCAGCTGCCGGGCGATCGGCTCGGGTTTGGCGGTGGTGACCGCCACATGGATCCGCGCTTCGCGCAGCCGGTGCAGCAGCTCGCGGATTCCGGGGTAAACGCGGGATTCGGCCATGCTCGATTCGGCGTAGCGCTGCCGGTAGCTGGCGATCACCGCGTCAATGTTGTGCTCCCCGACCCCGTCCAGGGTGCGCAGCCCAATCTGCAGCGGCGGGCCGACCAGCGCGGCGACCCGCGCCTCCCCCGGATCCGGCAGGCCGTGGCTCACCAGCGCATGGCGGATGCCAGAGGTTATGGCTCCGGCCGGGTCCACCAGGGTCCCGTCCAGATCGAAAAGAACACTTGAAACCGACAACATCACCTAGTCATTCTCGCATGCCCGCGCCCCGGCCCCGGCCATCCATGCCCGTGGGGGCATACGCAGGTGGCGCTGGCGGGCCGGGCGCCGGCTACGGAAGGATCTCGGCCAGGAAGCGTCCGGTGTGCGATTCGGGCACCTTTGCCACCGCTTCGGGGGTGCCGGTGGCCATCAGCTGCCCGCCCCCGGAGCCGCCCTCCGGGCCCAGGTCGATGACCCAGTCGGTGGACTTGATGACATCCAGGTTGTGCTCGATGGTCAGCACCGTGTTGCCCTTGTCGACCAGGCCCTGCAGCACCTTCAGCAGCTTGCGGATGTCCTCGAAGTGCAGCCCGGTGGTCGGCTCGTCCAGCACGTAGATGGACCGGCCGTTGGAGCGCTTCTGCAGTTCCGCGGCCAGCTTCACGCGCTGGGCCTCACCGCCGGAAAGGGTGGTGGCCGGCTGGCCCAGGCGCACATAGCCCAGCCCGACGTCCACCAGGGTGTTCAGGTGCCGGGCGATCGGGGTGAAGGCGCTGAAGAACTCGGCGGCCTCGCTGATTGGCATGTCCAGCACGTCGGCGATGTTCTTGCCCTTGTAGAGCACCTGCAGGGTTTCGCGGTTGTAGCGCGCCCCATGGCAGACCTCGCACGGCACGTACACGTCGGGCAGGAAGTTCATCTCGATCTTCAAGGTGCCGTCACCCGAGCAGGCCTCGCAGCGTCCGCCCTTGACGTTGAAGGAGAAGCGCCCGGGCATGTAGCCGCGCAGCTTGGCCTCATTGGTTTCGGCGAACAGCTTGCGGATGTGGTCGAACACGCCGGTGTAGGTGGCCGGGTTCGAGCGCGGGGTGCGCCCGATCGGCGACTGGTCCACGTGCACCACCTTGTCCAGGTGTTCCAGGCCCTGCACCCGGGTGTGCCGGCCGGGCACCTGCTTGGCGCCGTTGAGCTTGTTCGCCAGCACCTTGTACAGGATGTCGTTGACCAGGGTCGACTTGCCCGAGCCGGACACGCCGGTGACGGCGGTGAACACGCCCAGCGGGAAGTCCACGGTCAGGTCCTGCAGGTTGTTCTCCTTGGCGCCGACGACCTTCAGCATCCGCTTCTTGTCGACCTTGCGGCGGTTTTCGGGCACCTCGATCCTGCGCCGCCCGGCCAGGTAGTCGCCGGTCAGCGACAGCTCGTTGCGCTTCAGCTCCTCCAGGGACCCGGAGTGCACCACGGTGCCGCCGTGCTCCCCGGCGCCGGGGCCGATGTCCACGATCCAGTCGGCCTCGGCAATGGTGTCCTCGTCGTGCTCGACCACGATCAGCGTGTTGCCCAGGGAGCGCAGCCGGATCAGGGTCTCGATCAGCCGGCGGTTGTCGCGCTGGTGCAGCCCGATCGACGGTTCGTCCAGCACGTAGAGCACCCCGACCAGCCCGGAGCCGATCTGGGTGGCCAGGCGGATGCGCTGGGCCTCGCCGCCGGAGAGCGTGCCGGCGGCCCGCTCCAGGGTCAGGTACTCCAGGCCCACGTCCAGCAGGAAGCGCATGCGCGCCCCGATTTCCTTGAGCACCTGCGCGGCGATCTGCGCCTCGCGTTCGCTCATCTGGACGGTTTCCATGAACTGGGCGGCGCTGCGCAGGTCCATGGCACACACCTCGGCGATGGACTTGCCGCCCACCAGCACGGAGAGCGAGGCCGGGTTCAGCCGCGCCCCGTTGCAGGTCGGGCACGGGATCTGGCGCATGTACTGCTCGTAGCGGTCCCGGGCGTGGTCGGACTCGGTTTCCTGGTGCTTGCGGTGCACGTAGGCGATGACGCCCTCAAAACCGGTGGTGTACTTGCGTTCGCGCCCGAACCGGTTGCGGTACTGCACCACGACCTTGTGGTCCTTGCCGTTGAGGATCGCGTTGCGGGCCTTGGCCGGCAGGTCCTTCCAGCGGGTGTCCATGGAAAATCCCAGGTCCTTGCCCAGGCCCTCGATCAGCCGGTTCCAGTATTCGGTGGTGGCCTTACCCAGCGACCAGGGGGCGATCGCCCCGTCGGCCAGCTTCACCTCGTCATCGGGCACGATCAGCGCCTCGTCGACCTCCAGCTTGGTGCCGATGCCGCTGCAGGCCGCGCAGGCGCCGAACGGGTTGTTGAAGGAGAAGGTGCGCGGTTCGATCTCGTCGATCGCCAGCGGGTGCTCATTCGGGCAGGCCAGGTTCTCGGAAAACGCGCGCACCCGCTGCGGGTCATCGGCGTCCAGGTCCACGAAGTCCACCAGCACGCGCCCGTCGGCCAGGCCCAGCGCGGTCTCAATGGAATCGGTCAGCCGCTGGCGCACGGTGTCGTTGATCGCCAGGCGGTCCACGACCACCTCGATGGTGTGCTTGTACTGCTTGGCCAGCTTCGGCGGGTCGGTCAGCTGGATGGTTTCCCCGTCGACGCGGGCGCGGGCGTAGCCCTTGGCGGACAGCTCGGAGAACAGGTCCACGAACTCGCCCTTGCGGGCACGCACCACCGGGGCGAGCACCTGGAAGCGGGTGCGTTCGGGCAGTTCCAGCAGCTGGTCCACGATCTGCTGCGGGGTCTGCTTGGAGATCGGCTCCCCGCAGACCGGGCAGTGCGGGTGGCCGACGCGCGCCCAGAGCAGGCGCATGTAGTCGTACACCTCGGTGATGGTGCCCACGGTGGAGCGCGGGTTGCGGCTGGTGGACTTCTGGTCGATCGACACCGCCGGGGACAGGCCCTCGATGAAGTCCACATCCGGCTTGTCCACCTGGCCCAGGAACATGCGGGCGTAGGCGGAGAGGGACTCAACGTAGCGGCGCTGGCCCTCGGCGAAGATGGTGTCAAAAGCCAGGGAGGACTTGCCGGACCCGGAGAGCCCGGTGAACACGATCATTGCATCGCGCGGCAGGTCAAGGTCCACATTCTTCAGGTTGTGCTCACGGGCACCCTTGACCACCAGGTGCGACAAATCAAGTGAAGTAGTCTCTGCAGTAATAGCCACCAGCCCATACTAATCGAAAACTGGTTCGAATAAGAGTGCCGTTGGGCACATCTTCCGGTGACGTGTCCCGCTCCCGGCGAGCGCCGCCGGCAGGCGCTACCGCTGCGTTTGCCGGGGCACGTCGGGCTCGCCCGGAGCCGGTTCAGCCGGCGGCATCCGGTAGGCGGTCATCCCCTGGGGCCCGGCCAGCACCACCACCTGCTGCTGGTCGTGCCCGGTGCGCACGAACTCGGCGTAGCGCGGCGGCACCGTGCCGGGTTTGAGGGTGTCGCGGTCGCACGGGTGGATCGCGTCCTCGCCGTTGAGGTAGCGCGGCTCCCGGTCCCCGGGGATCGGCAATTCCAGCGTTTCACGCGCCGTCGTGCACAGCACGCTCTGGCCCAGCACCTGCCCCAGTTCGCGCACGTTTCCGGTGGCGATCTCAATGGCGCGCCACCCCTGGGGCAGCGGCAGGATGGCGTGTTCGGTGTCGGACAGGATCCGTGCCCGCGGTTTGATCAGCTCCCGGGTGCGCTTCAGCTCCGGCAGCCCGTGGCTCCACCGTTCGGCGCCGGTGCGGGCGTCCAGGGCGGTGACCCGCCATTTCAAGCCGGTAAGCACGCTTTGGCGGGCGTCGCTGTCCGATTCGAGGATGGAGGACATGCCGCTGTCGATGGTGCACAGCACCACGGTGCGCCGTGCGTCGGTGACCCAGTCGGTGAAGATCCCCTGGCAGTAGGCTTCCGCCCCGGGCTGGCGCCACAGCACCGTGCCGCTGGCCGCGTCCACCCCGATGCTCATGTAGTCGCTGGCCAGATCGAGCAGGTAGGTGCCGCTACTGGCCCGGTTGTGGGCGCGCGAACCGCTGCCGACCAGCGTGTCGGACGGTTCGCCGGCCAGGGTCCAGGTCCATCCGGAGTCGGAGGAGTACTCCGTGGCAAACGCCTTCTCGTAGGGCTGCTTCCAGAGGATTCTGCCGTTCCGGGCGTAGGCGAGCTGTTCCTTGTTTGGCCCGCGCTGCCCGGTGGCCGACAGCCCGTGCCCCAGCAGGCGGGAGTCCTCATCCGGCAGGGGCACCGGCAGTTGGGCGGGCGGCACCGCTGTCCAGCTGCCGCCGCTCGCGTCGAAGCGGTATTGCCTTGCCCCGCGCCGGTTGACCGAGTCGTTGGTGCCCTCGGTGCACCAGCTGGTGGCGCAGGGCTGGGGCCTGCTCCCCCAGTAGTGTTCGCCCCACGCCGGTGCCAGCTGCCGGCCGGTGTCGGTGTTCAGCACCACCAGTCGGGCGCCCTGCTGCCCGTCGGGGATCTGCACGGCCACCGTGTCCTGCCCGCCGATGCTCACGCTGTCCAATCCCACCGGCACCCCGGAGGGGTCATTGCCCGGGTAAGCCCGGCGCTGCCAGGCCAGTTTGCCGCTGTGCAGCTCCCGTGCGGTGAGGTACAGCTTGTTCTTTTCATGGGTGTACGCCAGCACCCGTTGGCCGACCACGAGGCTCTGGCTGAGCAGCGCATCCTGGCTGTCCCACAGTTTGGTGGCCGGTTTCGCCAGGCGCTCGGCCTGCGCCGCCGCCTGGCGCTCCCGGTCGGGCTGCCCGCCGTCCTGCCCGGCCACGCAGCCGGTGAAGGCCAGCGTGCCGGCCAGTGCGGCGGCCAAAAACAGCGGGGCCCGTGTGCCCCGGTGCGGGGGTGCGGCGGCAGCTTCGGGCGGGGCGGCGGTGGCGGCTGGACTGCGGTGCATGATGGCCCTCCTGGTTCACCGGCGGGGCCGGTGCTGATCGGTGGGCTCATCCTATGGCGGGGAAAAAATCTGTGCGGAGGATATCCACAGCCGGGGCCTGCCGCCGGTCCGCCGGGGGTGGGAGGTGGGGCCGCAAGCCGGTCCGGCGGCCGGCCGGGGACCCTAGCGCGGCAGCGAGCTGAAGGCGGCGCGCAGGTACTGTATCGCCTTGTCCTCGGTGACGTTCCACAGCTGGCAGGCCCGGGCCAGGTCGGCGGCGGCGTCGGTGACCTCCTGCACGCCGCGTTCGGCGCTGGCCTGCACGATGGTGCCGTGCCGTCCCCGGGTGACCACCGCGCCCTGGGCCTCGAGCTCCTTGTACACCTTGGCGACCGTGTTCGTGGCCAGGGACAGCTGCTCGGCCAGGGCCCGCACGGAGGGCAGCTTGGTTCCCGGGGCGAGCTTGCCCCCGGCAATCGCCGCCAGGATCTGTTCGCGCACCTGCTGGTAGGGGGCGGTGGGATCCTGCGCGTCGATCGTGATGAACCCGAGGCTGTCCATGGCTGCTGTCACTTCCATTTCATCGAAAAGCTAAATCGTTGTTCCCTTGAGCCTATCGCCTTGCCCCGGGTGCCGGACGTAGGGTGGGGGCATGAATACCTTGGATCTTGACGACGTGATCATTCGCCAGATAAGCGTTTCCGACATGGACAACAACGTCTACCTGCTCACCGAGAAGGCCAGCGGCAAGCAGCTGCTGGTGGACGCGGCCGATGACTGGTCGGCGATCTCGGCGATGATCGAGCAGGCCGCCGGGGACGGGCCCGAACCGGAGCTGGTGGGCATCGCCACCACCCACCAGCATTGGGACCATGTGCGGGCGCTGTCCCAGGCGCATCAGGCGCACCCGGTGCCGACCTACGCCGGGGCCGAGGATGCGGCGCAGATCGAGCAGCATAGCGGGGTGGCGACCAGCAACCCGGTCAAGCACGGGGACCGGCTGCCGCTGGGGGACGTGGTGATCGACTGCGTGCACCTGCGCGGGCACACCCCCGGTTCGATCGCCTACGTGGTGCGGGATTCCTCGGGCAGGATCGCGATCCTCAGCGGGGATTCGCTCTTCCCCGGCGGAGTGGGCAACACCGGGGAAGATCCCCAGCGTTTCATGCAGCTGTTCGCCGATGTCAGCGAGCGGCTCTTTGGCGCCTACCCGGATGAGGCGGTGGTGCTGCCCGGGCATGGGGATTCCACCACCCTGGGCCAGGAGCGCCCGCACCTGGAGGAATGGCAGGAACGCGGCTGGTAGCCGGCCCGGGACCGGCTAGCTTCCCGGCCGCCCGAGCTTCTGCCCGACCATGAAGATCCGGCGGAACGGGAAGTTGGTCAGCTGCTGCCCGCCGGCGACCTCGATGCGCCGGTAGTGCCCGCCGACCGCCTGGCGGTAGTCGTCTTCGAAGCGCCGGTAGTCCTCCGGGGCCAGGGCGGCCTTCACCGGCAGCAGGGCGGTGCCGCGCACCCAGTCCAGGATCGGGTCGCTGCCGGTGAGCAGCTGCTGGTAGCTGGTCTCCCACACGTCGGCGGTGAACCCTTCCTCGATCAGCAGCCGCTGGTAGTCCGCCGGCGCGGCGACCGCGTCGGCGTGGCGCAGCACCCCGGCCAGCTTGGCCGACCAGTCGGGGCGTTCGGCGACCTGGCGCATCACCGCGTGGGAGGGCGAGTCGAAGTTGCCCGGCACCTGGATGGCGATGGCCGCCTCGCTTTCCAGCTGCCGCAGCCAGCCCCGCAGCAGCTGCAGGTGCCCGGGGATCCACTGCAGCATGGCGTTGGAGAACAGCAGGTCGATCGTGTCATCGGCCTGCCACGAGGTGGCGTCGGCCAGCTCAAAGCGCAGGTTCGGGGGGTTGTCTCCGGCGTGGGCGGTGTCAATCATCTGCCGGGAAGAGTCCAGGCCCAGCACCAGCGCCTCGGGCCAGCGTTCGGCCAGCAGCCTGGTCATGTTCCCCGGCCCGCAGCCCAGGTCCACGATTTTCTTTGGCGCAAGGTGCTCCACCCGCGCCATCAAATCCAGGTAGGGCCGCCCCCGGTAGTCAGCGAATTCGGTGTATGTGCTCGGCTCCCACTTCATAACCCAAGTTTATTGCCGCACACTGCGCCACGACTAGGGTCTGTTAACAGTTCGCAACCGTTAGGCTGGAAGCATCATGATGCTCACTGACTTGCTGCCGGCAGACCCGAACAACGTCTCCGACGAGGAAATCTACGAGGCCTTCGGCCGCTGGGTTTCCGACCGCGGAATCACCCTCTACCCCGCCCAGGATGAGGCGTCCCTGAACCTGGTGGCGGGGAACAACGTCATCCTGGCCACCCCGACCGGTTCGGGCAAGTCGCTGGTGGCGGTCGCCGCCCACTTCTACGCCATGTGCCGCGACCAGGTCAGCTTCTACACCGCGCCGATCAAGGCGCTGGTTTCGGAGAAGTTCTTCGATCTGTGCAAGATCTTCGGCGCCGAGAACGTCGGGATGCTCACCGGGGATTCGGCGGTGAACGCCGATGCGCCGATCATCTGCTGCACCGCCGAGATCCTGGCCAACATTGCGCTGCGTGAGGGTTCGCGCGCCGATGTGGGCGTGGTGGTGATGGACGAATTCCACTTCTACGCCGACCCGCAGCGCGGCTGGGCCTGGCAGGTGCCGCTGATCGAGCTGCCCCAGTCCCAGTTCCTGCTGATGAGCGCCACCCTGGGCGATGTGACCCGCTTCGAACGTGAACTGAGCGAACGCACCGGGCGCGAGACCACCACCATCGCGCACACCGAACGCCCGATCCCGCTGCACTTCTACTACTCCATGGACCCGGTGCAGGAGGCGGTCGACGAGTTGATCAAGACCCGCCAGGTGCCGATCTACATTGTGCACTTCTCCCAGCTGGACGCGATCGACCGCGCCACCGGGCTGATGAGCATCAACGTCGCCACCCGCGAGGAGAAGGAGAAGATCGCGCAGCTGATCGGCGGGTTCCGCTTCGCCGCCGGGTTCGGCAAGACCCTGAACCGCCTGGTGCGCCACGGCATCGGGGTGCACCACGCCGGGATGCTGCCCAAGTACCGCCGCCTGGTCGAGCAGCTGGCGCAGGCCGGGCTGCTGAAGGTCATCTGCGGCACCGACACCCTGGGGGTGGGCATCAACGTGCCGATCCGCACCGTGGTGATCACCGCGCTGTCCAAGTTCGACGGGACCCGCACCCGGCTGCTGAACGCCCGCGAATTCCACCAGATCGCCGGGCGGGCCGGGCGCGCCGGGTTCGACACCGCCGGCACCGTGCTGGTTCAGGCCCCAGAGCACGCGATCGAGAACGCCAGGGCGATGGCCAAGGCGGTGAAGAAGCACGGCGAGGGTTCCTCCAAGCTGCGCCAGATCCCGAAGAAGAAGCCGCCGCAGGGCTTTGTCAGCTGGGGTGAGAAGACGTTCGAGAAGATCGTGCACGCCGCCCCGGAAACCCTGCGCTCCTCCTTCCAGGTGTCGCACTCGATGATCCTGAACCTGCTCGAGCGCGAGGACAACGCGTTCGAGGCCGCGAACCGGCTGCTGAGCGAAAACCATGAGCCGCCGGCCGCCCAGCGCCGGCTGAAGCTGCGCGCCCTGGGGATCCTGCGCGAACTGCTGGCCACCGGGGTGGTGGTGCGCAACGCGGAACCGGACCAGTACGGCAACCACTATGCGCTGACCGTGCACCTGCAGCAGAACTTTGCGCTGAACCAGCCGCTGTCCCCGTTCGCCCTGGCCGCCCTGGAACTGTTCGACCCGGAGTCGGCCAGCTACGCGCTGGACGTGGTCTCGGTGATCGAGGCGACCCTGGAAAAGCCGCGCCAGGTGCTCTCCGCCCAGGAGAAGAAGGCCCGCGGGGAGGCGGTCGCCCAGATGAAGGCCGACGGGATCGAATACGACCAGCGGATGAACATCCTGGACACCATCAGCTACCCGCAGCCGCTGGCCGAGCAGCTGGAGTCCGCGTTCGAACAGTACCGGGCCGGCGCCCCGTGGCTGGCCGACTTCGAGCTCGCCCCGAAGTCGGTGGTGCGCGACATGTACGAACGCGCCATGGGCTTCTCCGACTTCGTGCAGTACTACCAGCTGGCCCGCTCCGAGGGCGTGCTGCTGCGCTACCTGACCGATGCGTACAAGGCGCTGCGCCAGAGCGTTCCGCAGGATGCGCTGCGTGAGGATCTGGTGGACCTGATCGAGTGGCTGGGCGAGATGATCCGCCAGATCGACTCCTCGCTGCTCGATGAGTGGGAGGAGCTCTCGCGCGGTGAGCTGGTTGAGGAGACCGAGATCGCCCCGCCGGCCCCGGAGAACCTGACCAGCAACATGCGCGCGTTCCGGGTCATGGTGCGCAACGAGATGTTCCGCAGGGTCAAGCTGTTCGCCGACGAGCAGGAGGCGGCGCTGGGCGAGCTGGACGGGCACAACGGGTTCGACGCCGACGCCTGGGCCGAGGTAATGGACCAGTACTTCGAGGAGCACGAGGACATCGACGACGGACCCGGCGCCCGCAGCCCGAAACTGTTCCTGGTCACCGAGAAACCCAACCGCATCTGGCAGGTGCGCCAGATCTTCGCCGACCCGCAGCAGAACCACGACTGGGGCATCAACGCCACCATCTCGCTGGACGAGTCCGACGAGGCCGGTCACCCGGTGGTCACGGTGACCTCGGTGGGGCGCCTGGACTAGCGCGGCCCGGGCCCGGGCACGCCCAGGATCCGCAGTTCCTCCGCCCGGCTCAACCCGGTCGGTGCGGCGGTCTCCGCCCCGGCTTCCAGTACCGACCGGGCACTATCCGCCACCGGGCGCACCCGCAGCCCGGCCCGCCGGGCCGGGGCGTGGTCCCGGTCCATCAGCGCGGTCAGCTGCGCGGGCAGCCACAGCGGCAGCGACCGGCGCCCGGACCACGGTTCGATGCGGTGCGCGGCCAGCTGTTCGGGGCTCAGCCAGCGCACCGCCGGAGCCGGCGGGCCGAGCGTTGCCGCGAGCCGGTTGATGAACTGCGCACGGGTCATGACCGGGCCGACGGCATCGCACACCAGTTGGCGGCGCCCGTCGGCCAGCAGCAGGATCCAGTCGGCCAAATCCCGCGCGTCGATGAACTGCACCGGGTCGTCCCGGGGTTCGGGGGCGATGAACGGGTGCCCGTCGGCGGCGGCCGCGGCCAGGCGCAGCGGCCAGTAGCTGAAGCGCCCGGTCCGGTCCCCCGGCCCGATGATCAGTCCCGGGCGCAGGATCGTGAAGCTCGGGGCGTGCGCTGCCACCAGCTGCTCGCAACCCACCTTCATCCCGCCATAGGACTGCGGGGAGTCAATCGAAACGTCCTGGCCGATCGCCGGCACCAGCCGCTCATCCGGCCCGGCCGCATCCCCGGCCCGCGGGTCGGCGTACACGTTGAGCGTGGAAATGAAGATCCAATGCCCCGCGTGCAGCCCCTGCAGGGCCCGGCGCACGTGGCTGGGCTGCCCCAAGACGTCCACCAGCACATCGAAGCGGGCCCCGGCCAGGGCGGCGGGCGCCGCGTCCTTGCGGTCCCAGCGCACGAACCGGCAGCCGGCGGGCGGGCGGCCGCTCACGCCGCGGCTGGCGCAGGTGACCTGGTGCCCGGCGGCGAGCGCGGCGGCGGCCAGGTGGCGGGAGAGGAACCCGGTGCCGCCCAGGATCAACAGTTTCATTGGCCCAGTCAACCAAGCGGCGGCGGGATTGGGAAGGGGCAGGGGGCAGGCCGCCCGGGCTTTTCCTGCCGCCCCGGTGGTCCGGCGGTGCCTAGTGCAGCAGCAGCGCGACGGTCACATAGGAGGTCAGCGCGCTGGCCAGCACCCATTCGGCGTTCGAGCCGGTCGCCCCGAGCACCGGCACCGCCACCCGGCCGTTGGCCTTCCAGCATCCGCCGATCCCCGGCAGGCGGCGGAACCAGCGAGGGGCCTTGAAGCGGATCGGCCACAGCAGGTTCACCCCGCCGATGGTGAGCATGTCCCCCAGCAGGTGCACCCCGGCGCCCAGCACCACCGCCAGGAAGAACCAGGAACGCTCATCGGGGGCGTTCATTCCCACGAACGCGGCCCCGGCCAGGGCGATCACCCAGCACAGCAGCGCCGGCATGAACTTCATGGTCTTCACGGCGAAGGAGATCAGCAGCACCGCGAACACGGCGGCGCCGGGGTAGACCACCCCCAGGCCCGCGGTGTGGACCGACCACTTGTCCAGCACCCATGCCAGCAGCGCGAACGCGCCGACCCCCAGCAGCGAGTGGGTGCCGTTGCGGTGTCCCCCGGAGATCGTGCAGACCAGGCGGGTGACCAGGTTGGAGATCGGCGGCAGGGAGCGGGCGATGGTCGCCGAGGGGTGGTCCGCGTCGGGCAGCATCGCAGCCCCGGCGCACACGATCGCCCCGGCCAGCGTCTCCCACTGGTTCATCTCGAAAAGCCCGAGCCCCAGGTTCACCGGTCCGAGGTCCACCTGTGTTGTTATTGCCAGCCACGCGGCCGCGCCGCTCATGGCGTGGTGTCCACCCATCATGGATTCAACCTTAGAACGTATGTACGACACTTCCCGATCCGCGACAGGGGTAACCTTAGACACATGTCAACCGTGAGAATTGCGCAGAAGCACGACTGTGCCCGCATCCTGGAGCTGATCCATGAGCTGGCCGTCTACGAAAAGGAACCGGACGCGGTGAAGAACACCGTCGCAGACCTGGAGGAGCACCTGTTCGGCGCCAACCCGCAGGTCTTCGCCCACGTGGCAGAGGACGCCACCGGGCAGGTGGCCGGGGTGGCGATCTGGTACCTGACCTATTCGACGTGGGAGGGCCGGCACGGGATCCACCTGGAGGACCTGGTGGTGCGGGAGTCCGCCCGCGGGCAGGGGCTGGGCAGCGCGCTGCTGAAGGAGTTGGCGCGGATCGCCGTCGAGCGCGGGTACCGGCGCATGGAGTGGGCGGTGCTGGACTGGAACGCCCCGGCGATCGGCTTCTACGACGCCATCGGCTCCAGCTCCCTGGACGGCTGGACCACCCGCCGGCTGGACGGTGCGGCGCTGGCGAAGGCGGGTGCCTGATGGAGTACCGCGGCATGCACGTCACCGACCACTGGGTCCAGGTGCCGCTGGATCACCAGAACCCGCACGGGGAGCAGATCAGCGTCTACGCCCGTGAGGTGAGCACCGATCCGGCCAAGCCCTGGCTGCTGTATCTGCAGGGCGGGCCCGGCGGCAAGTCCCCGCGCCCGGCCTCGCTCTCGGGCTGGCTGGCGGAGGCGGTCAAGCATTTTAGGGTGCTGCTGCTGGACCAGCGCGGCACCGGGCTGTCCACCCCGGCCAATCGCCAGTCCCTGGCGCTGCGCGGGGACGCGGCCGCCCAGGCGCACTACCTGCGCTTCTTCCGGGCCGATTCGATCGTGCGCGACGCGGAGGCGCTGCGCACGGCGCTGGGCATCGAACGCTGGAGCACGCTGGGCCAGAGCTATGGCGGGTTCTGCACGCTGAGCTACCTCTCGCTCTTCCCGCAGTCCCTCCAGCGCTGCCTGATCACCGGCGGGCTGGCCTCGCTCACCGCCGACGCGGACACCGTCTACCGGGCCACCTACCGCAGGATGGCCGAACGCAACGCCGAGTACTTCACCTGGTACCCGCAGGACCGCCAGGTGCTGCAGCGCATCTACCGCCATGTGAGCACCTTCCACGATGAACGCCTGCCCGATGGGCGGCCGGTGACGGTCCCGCTGGTGCAGATGCTCGGGCAGTACCTGGGCGGGAACACCCGGGTGCATTCGCTGCACCATGTGCTGCAGGAGGCGTTCATCGACACCCCGGGCGGGCCGCGGCTGTCGGACACGTTCCTGGGGGTGCTCTACGACCAGGCCAGCCGTGCCGCGAACCCGCTCTACGCGGTGCTGCACGAATCGATCTACGCCCAGGGCCAGGCCACCAACTGGGCCGCGGAACGGGTGCTGGAGGAATTCGCGGAATTCAGCCCGCAGGCCGAGGTGCCGCTGCTGACCGGTGAGATGGTGTACCGCTGGTACTTCGCCGAGGACCCGGCGCTGCGCCCGCTGGAGGAGACCGCCCGGCTGCTGGCCGAATACGAGCACTTCACCCCGCTGTACGACCTGCAGGTGCTGGCCCGGAACCAGGTGCCGGTGGCCGCCGCGGTCTACCACGACGACGTCTACGTGGACCGCGAGCTCTCCCTGGACACCGCCAGCCGGGTGCGGGGCCTGCAGACCTGGGTGACCAAGGCGTTCCACCACGATGGGATCGCCGACGAGGGCGCGTACATCTTCAAGCGGCTGCTGGACATGACCAACGGCGTCGACCCGGATGCGGCGCTGAAGTCCGCCACCGGCCACGGCTCCCCCGGCGCGGCCGTCGAGGACCCCGCCGCCGAGGACACTGCAGCCAAAGACACCGCCACCGAAGACACCACGGCACAGGGCCCCACCGGGAACTGAGCGGAGGCCCCGGCACGAACAACGCCCTGCCCCGCGCATCAGTGGATGCGTGGGGCAGGGCGTGGTCCTGTCCTTGGGAGGACTGGTCGTCAGGCGTCCGCGGCGGTGAGGTCCTCGGCGACCTCCTGTTCGCTCTCATGCGAGACGCCGATGTGGCTCAGCGTGTGCCCGGCGAAGGCCAGCACCAGGATCGCCACCACGATCGACCCGGCACCGAACCAGTACGGCGCCCCAGCCCCCAGGGCGGTGGCCAGCGGACCGGCCACGGCCGGGGCGATCGCCCCGCCCAGGAAGCGCACACCGGAGTAGGTGGAGCTGGCCACGTTGCGCGGCAGGTCGGTGGCCTCCATCACGGCCTCGGTCAGCGCCGTGTTCATCACGCCCAGTGCCAGGCCGGCGACGACGATCAGCACGATCAGGACCACCAGGTCCTCGTGGAAGACGGCCATCGCGCCCAGGATCACGGCCAGCGCGCCGAGCATCGTGAACAGGGTGGGACGCAGCCCGAAGTTGCGGGTCAGCGGCGGGGCCACCAGCACCGAGGTGACCGCCAGGGCCAGGCCCCAGCCGAAGAACACCAGACCCAGCTCGTGGGCGCCGAATTCCATGCCCTGGGCGTGCGCGGCGGCCTCCAGCGGGAACGGCGAGTAGGCCAGCAGCACGAAGAACCCGAAGTTGTAGAACACGGCGGTGACCGCCAGCGCCAGCAGCGCCTTGTTGCGCAGCGCCCGGAAACCGGCCAGCAGGGACACCTGCACCGGCGCCTGGGTGGGGGCGCGCAGGAACGCCAGGATCGCGACCAGGCCGATGGCCATCAGCACCGCGGTGCCGAAGAACGGCCCGCGCCAGGAGATGTCGCCCAGCATGCCGCCCAGCAGCGGACCGGTGGCCATGCCCACGCCCAGTGCGGCCTCATAGAGCACGATCGCCTGGCGGCTGCCGCCGCTGGCCGCGCCGACGATGGCCGCCAACGCGGTGGAGATGAACAGCGCGTTGCCCAGCCCCCAGCCGGCGCGGTAGCCCAGGATCTGGTTGACGCTGCCGCTGGCCCCGGCCAGGGCGGCAAAGGCCACGATCAGCACCAGGCCGGTCAGCAGGGTGCGCTTCACGCCGATGCGGGCCGAGACCCAGCTGGTGAAGAACATCGCGATGCCGGTGATGAACAGGTAGCTGGTGAACAGCAGCATCGTCTGGGAGGCGCTGGCCTCCAGTTCGCGGCTGATGGCCGGCAGGATCGGATCGACCAGGCCGATCCCCATGAAGGAGACCATGCAGGCAAAGGCGATCGCCCATACCGATCCGGGCTGTCGCCATAGTGAGGGCTTGCTAGCGGTACTCGTGTGGATCAACTTCTTTCTGTACGTTTGGTTCTCACAAAATCCGTGGGTGCCGGCCGCGGTCCGCGCCGCGGCCGGCGCGGGTCAGGACAGCTGGGATTCGAGGCTGGCCACCATGCGGGTGTACAGCTGCTGCGCCTGGCGCAGCGTGTCGAGCTCCGCCTGGCTCATCTGCCCCAGCGCCTGGGACAGGGCGGCGGTGGCGTGGGCACGGTAGCCCTGCAGCGTGGCTTGTCCCTGCCCGGTGATCTCCACCAGCGCGGCGCGCCGGTCCTGCGGGTCCGCCGAGCGGGTGACCAGCCCTTCGCGTTCCAGGCGGCCCACCAGGCCGGTCATGGTCGGCTGAGCGATCCGCTCGTGCCCGGCCAAATCCCCCACCCGTTGGGCGCCGTGGCGATCCAGCGTGGAGAGCACCCGCCAGGCGGTCACCGAGCGGCCCTGCCCGGCCACCCGGCCCAGCAGCCGGCTCATGAACGCCGCGGAGGTGGAGATCTGCGAGGCGAGCTCGGCGAAGTTCGCGGCGTCGGAGGCTGGCTGGTCTGTCATGGGTACCAGTATAGAAGAAATTACATAGCATGGCTATGTAAGAGCGTGGAGTGTGACTCTCCTCATCTCCGGCCGGGGTGCGCCGCGGGGGCGCCGGGCATGCCAAGGGCCGGGACGGATCATCCGTCCCGGCCCTTGGCCCGGTGGGAGCTCTAGCGCCGGCGGCCCGTGCCGGCCGGCTCCCCCAGGGGCGTTACTTCTCGTCCTTCGCTGCGGCCTCGGCCTCGGCGCGGGCCGCGGCACGGCGTCCGAGCGGGGTCCACAGCGACATGACGGTGGCGACCACGATGGTGGAGGCGATCACGATCAGCGACAGGCTGGTGCTGATATCCGGCACCCACTCGATCGGCTGGCCGCCGTTGAGGAACGGCAGCTCGTTCTCGTGCAGCGCGTGGAAGATCAGCTTCACGCCGATGAACGCCAGGATGAAGCTGAGCGCGTGCTTCAGGAAGACCAGTCGGTTCATCAGCCCGCCCAGCAGGAAGTACAGCTGGCGCAGGCCCATCAGCGCGAAGATGTTCGCGGTGAACACGATGAACGCGGACTGGGTCAGCCCGAAGATCGCCGGGATCGAGTCAACGGCGAACAGCAGGTCGGTCATGCCGATGGTAATGAAGACCATCACCATGGGGGTGAACATCTTCTTCCCGTCGACCTTGGTGCGCAGCTTGTTCCCGTCGTAGTCGTTGGCGATCGGCAGCTTGCTGGTCAGCCGCTTGACCAGACCGGATTCGCTTTCCTCGTCCTCGTCATCGTCCTTCAGCTGGTGCCAGGCGGTCCACAGCAGGAAGGCGCCGAAGATGTAGAAGATCCAGGACAGGTGCTCGATCAGGGTCGCACCCAGCAGGATGAAGACCGCGCGCAGGATCAGCGCGATGATGATGCCGAACATCAGCACTTCCTGCTGGTACTTCCGCGGGACCGAGAAGCGGGTCATGATGATGATGAAGACGAACAGGTTGTCGATCGACAACGAGTATTCGGTGATCCAGCCGGCGTAGAATTCCTGGCCCAGCTGCGGACCGGCCTGCCACCACAGGATGCCACCGAAGATCACGGCCAGCATGACGTAGAAGGCGACGAACAGGCCGGCTTCCTTCATTGAGGGCTCGTGCGGCCGGCGGACCACGTACAACAGGTCCAAAAGCAGGATCACGCACAGCGCGGCCAGCGAGATGATTTCAAATTGGAGGGTTAACCCTGAAACGCCCACAGAAAAGTAGCCTTTCGTCGTAAGGGTAGGACAAGGGAACCGAAGGTCTCTCCGCCGTCACAAGATCGTGTTGTGTTCGGCTGCTGCATCCGGCGGAACTTCCTCGTCCCACGTGTTGACGTTCACAGCATTTGGGATACTCCCCTACGTACGAGAAACCATTGTATCCCATCGCCCCGTCCCAGCCCATGGGCCCGGCCACCCCGCACCGCCACGCGCCGACACATCCATCCACGCCAGCGCCGCGGGCGGCGGCGTAGGCCGTAGGATGGATGAATGGAACAAATCGAGACCGACGGCAGCGCCAACCTCGAGGTCAGCCGCGGAACCCGAATCCATTTGGTAATGCCGGTCCCGGATGCCAGCGGCTTGTTGTGGACGCTGACCGAATGCGGCCAGGGACTGATGGTCGAGCGGGAGCCGGGCACGATCCGCCAGCAGCCCGACGGCAACGGCGCCGCCAAGCGCACCGTCCCGCGGCACCTGGACGCGTCACAGCGCGCGGACCAGGCCACCGCCACCCACGTGGCCTCGCTGCGCGCGATCACCGCCGGATACTGGTCGGTGGAGCTGCAGCTGAGCCGGGCGTGGGAGAACCGCACCGCCCAGGTGCGCCGCTTCACCGTCACCGTCATCTAGCCGCGGCCCGCACCGGGCGTGTCGCTAGGCGTGCCCGGCGCCCTTCATCTGGCGCAGCTCCTTCTTCAGCTCGGAGACCTCGTCGCGCAGCCGGGCGGCAAGCTCGAACTGCAGTTCGGCGGCCGCCGCATGCATCTGCTCGGTCATCTGCTCGATCATCCCCACCAGGTCCTCGGCCGGGGCGGCGGCCAGCCCGTCGCTGCGCACCGGGGCGGACTTGCGCTTGGCGCCCTTGGCCAGCCGGTTGTTGTTCAGCAGCTCCTGGGTGTCGGCGTCCTCGCGGGCCAGCTGGTCGGTGATGTCCGCGATCTTCTTGCGCAGCGGCTGCGGGTCGATGCCGTGCTCCTCGTTGTGCGCCTGCTGGATCGCCCGGCGCCGGTTGGTCTCCTCGATCGCCTGGGCCATCGCGTCGGTCACCTTGTCCGCATACATGAACACCTGGCCCGAGACGTTGCGCGCCGCACGCCCGATCGTCTGGATCAGCGAGGTCGCCGAGCGCAGGAAGCCCTGCTTGTCCGCGTCCAGGATCGCCACCAGGGACACCTCGGGCAAGTCCAGGCCCTCACGCAGCAGGTTGATGCCCACCAGCACGTCGAAGGAGCCCATGCGCAGTTCGCGCAGCAGCTCCACCCGCCGGATCGTGTCCACATCCGAGTGCAGGTACTGCACCCGGACCTGGTGTTCGGTCAGGTAGTCGGTCAAGTCCTCGGCCATCCGCTTGGTCAGCGTGGTCACCAGCACGCGCTCGTCGCGCTCCACGCGCACCCGGATCTCATCGAGCAGGTCATCGATCTGCCCCTTGGTCGGCTTGACGATGATCTGCGGGTCGACCAGGCCGGTGGGGCGGATGATCTGCTCCACCACCCCGTCGGACTTGCCCAGCTCGTACTTGCCCGGGGTCGCCGAGAGGTACACCGTCTGCCCGATCCGCTCCAGGAACTCGTCCCACTTCAGCGGCCGGTTGTCCATGGCGCTGGGCAGCCGGAAGCCGTGCTCGACCAGGGTGCGCTTGCGGGACATGTCCCCCTCGTACATCGCCCCGATCTGCGGGACGGTCACGTGCGACTCGTCGATCACCAGCAGGAAGTCATCCGGGAAGTAGTCCAGCAGGCAGTGCGGGGCCGAACCGGCCTCACGCCCATCAATGTGCCGCGAGTAGTTCTCGATCCCGTTGCAGAAGCCCATCTGCTCCATCATTTCCAGGTCATAGGTGGTGCGCATGCGCAGCCGCTGGGCCTCGACGAGCTTGTTCTGCTGCTCCAGCTCCGCCAGCCGTTCGGCCAGCTCATCCTCTATCGACTTGATCGCCCGGTTCATCCGCTCCGCACCGGCCACATAGTGGCTGGCCGGGAACACGTACATCTCGTCCTCCTCCCGCACCACTTCCCCGGTCACCGGGTGCAGGGTGTGGATCGCGTCGACCTCGTCGCCGAAGAACTCGATGCGCACCGCCAGCTCCTCGTACATCGGGATGATCTCCACCGTGTCCCCGCGCACCCGGAAGGTGCCGCGGTGGAAGTCCATGTCGTTGCGGGTGTACTGCATGGCCACGAACTGGCGCAGCATGTCGTCCCGGTTCAGCTGCATGCCGCGGCGCAGGGTGACCATCCCGGCGACGTATTCCTCCGGGGTGCCCAGGCCGTAGATGCACGAGACGGTGGCGACCACGATCGTGTCGCGGCGGGTGAGCAGCGAGTTCGTCGCCGAGTGGCGCAGCCGCTCCACCTCCTCGTTGATCGAGGAGTCCTTCTCGATGAAGGTATCGGTCTGCGGCACGTAGGCCTCGGGCTGGTAGTAGTCGTAGTAGGAGACGAAGTACTCCACCGCGTTGTTCGGCAGCAGTTCACGAAATTCGTTGGCCAGCTGCGCGGCCAGGGTCTTGTTCTGCACCATCACCAGGGTGGGGCGCTGCACCTGCTCCACCAGCCAGGCGGTGGTGGCGGACTTGCCGGTGCCGGTGGCGCCCATCAGCACAATGTCCTTCTCGCCGGCCTTGATGCGTTCGGCCAGCTCGGCGATCGCCTGCGGCTGGTCCCCGGCAGGCTGGTACTCGCTGATGACTTCAAAGGGGGCGACGACGCGCTTGATCGGCTGTGCAAGGCTCATGCACCCAGCATAACGAGCCGCACCCCCGCGCGGCACCCGTTATCGCCCTCGGCGCATCCCGCCGCGGATGATCGCCCGCTTGGCCGTGTTGGACATCATCGAGCCAAAGAAGCCGGTGGTAAGCACGGTCGCCGCGGCCAGCCCCAGCAGCGCCAGCCACCCGGAGACGTAGACCACCGGGGAGTAGGGCCCGTTCGAGGCGACGAACTCACTGCGCCCGCCAAAGCCCAGCCACAGCACCAGGGCGACGGTGAACGCGGCAAGCATCACCCATTTGGAGATCCGCAGGGTCAGCTTCATGCACTGAACCCGTTCCGGAAGACGCGGGTGACCTTCTCGTTCAGCTGCTCGATGCTCCCGTCGTTGTGGATCACCACGTCGGCCACGGCCGCGCGCTGCTCGTCGGTGGCCTGGGCGGCCATCCGGGCGACCGCCTCGGCCCGGTCCCAGCCGCGGTCCTCCATCATCCGCCGGATCCGCTCATCGTGCGGGGCCTGGACCACCAGCACCTTGTCAAAACGCTGGTGCTGGTCGCTTTCCACCAGCAGCGGGATGTCCTCCACCACCACCTCGGCGCCTTCGGCCACCGCCGCGGCGCGCAGGCGTTCGGCCTCGGCGCGCACCGCCGGGTGCACGATCGCGTTCAGCTTCTCGCGCTCCCCGGCGTCGGCGAACACCACCGCGGCCAGCGCGGCCCGGTCCAGGCTGCCGTCCTCGGCGAACACCTGCGAGCCGAAGGCCAGCCCGATCTGCTCCAGCGCCGGGGTCCCGGGCTCCACCACCTGCCGGGCGATCGCGTCGGCATCGATCACCACCGCGCCCAGCTTCAGCAGCTGCGCGGCCACCGCCGATTTGCCCGAGGCGATGCCCCCGGTCAGTCCCACATGAATCATGACACCCGCTAAGTAAGAATGGCCTCAGGTCTAGAACTCCACCCTATAAACTAAGTCAGATGAACAGCAACGTTTCGGTGGCGAGTCGGTACACCACCCTGGCCGCGGACCTGTCGCACGAAGTGGAGATCAAGCGTTCGCGCTTCATCACCTACCTGTACCGGGTGTCCTCCGAAACCGACGCCCGCGGGCTCATTGCCGCGCTGCGCAAGCAGCATTTCGACGCCCGCCACCACTGCAGCGCGTTCGTGCTCGGCGCGGACCGGATGACCCAGCGCTCCTCCGACGACGGGGAGCCGGCCGGCACCGCCGGGATCCCGATGCTGGAGGCGCTGACCAAACGCGAAACCACCCACGGCACCGATTTGAGCGACGTGCTGGCCGTGTGCGTGCGCTACTTCGGTGGGATCAAGCTCGGCGCCGGCGGGCTGGTGCGCGCCTACTCCGACTCCGTCTCCAAGGCGCTGGACGCGGCCACCCTGGTCACCCGGCAGCGGATGCTGCGCTTGGCCGTGCCCGCCGCGCATTCGCAGGCCGCACGCTACGAAAACGATCTGCGCGCCGCCGGCTACCAGCTCGGCGCCACCGACTGGCAGGTCGAGGGTGCGCTGCTGCAGGTGGCGATCGCCGACGAGCCCGGCGCCGAGGACGAGTTCCAGCGCCAGCTGGCCACCCTCTCCTCCGGCGCCCTGCACGGGCAGCTGCAGGGCCACGACTGGGTGGACGTGCCCCAGGGCGGTGGGCGATGAGCGAGCTGCTGGACGCCCTGCGCCGCTACCCGGACGTGGAGGCCGAGAACCTGCACGCCGTGGACGCGGCCGAACGGCTGATCCTGGACACCGTGCACAGCTGGCCGGGCACGGTCAGCGTGCTCAACGACCACTACGGCGCGCTCAGCCTGGGCGCGTTGGCCGCCGGCGCCGAACGGGTGCTGGTGCACACCGATTCGCTCACCGCCCAGCGTGCGATCACCGCCAACCTGCAGCGCCTGGCCCCGCAGTGGCTGGAGCGGCTGCAGCTGCTGGACCCCGGAACGGCGCTGCGGGATGCCGAACTGGTGCTGCTGAACCTGCCGCGCGGGCTGGATGTGCTCGACGAATTCGCCGCGCTCATCGCGGAACACGCCCACCCGGAGGTGGTGGTGCACGCCGGGGGGCGCATCAAGCACATGAACCGCTCCATGAACCAGGTCCTGCAGGCGCGCTTCGCCCGGCTCGACGTGTCCCTGGCCCGGCAGAAGTCCCGCGTACTCACCGCCCGCACCCCGCTGCCGCACCAGCCGGTGCCCAGCTTTCCGGCGCAGGCCACCCACACCGTCAACGGCCGGCGCTTTACGCTGCGCGCCTCCGCGGCGACCTTCGGCCAGGCCCGGCTGGATCCGGGCACCCGGCTGCTGCTGGAGCACCTGCCGGATCTTTCCGGACAGGATGAACTGGTGGACCTGGCCTGCGGCAACGGCAGCATCGGGATCTACGCGGCACTGGCCACCCCCGGGCTGCGGGTGGCGGCCTCGGACCATTCGGCCTCCGCGGTGGCCTCCACCGCCGCCGGTGTGGCGCTGAACGGGCTGGGCGGGCGCATCAGCGTCGTGCAGGATGACGGGCTGTCCCGATTGCCCGCCGCCAGCGCCCACCTGATCACCCTGAATCCGCCCTTCCACATGGGCAACACGGTGCACGCCGGGATCGCGCTGAAGCTGCTTGATGAGGCGGCCCGGGTGCTCGCCGACGGCGGCCAGCTGTTGTGCGTCTACAACTCCCACCTGCGCTACCGCGGGGAAATCACCCGGCGCATCGGCCCGGTCCGCCAACTGGCCCGCAACTCCAAGTTCACGGTGGTGCAGGCCACCCGGCAGCGGCACTAAACCGGGGCATGTGGCCCGGCACCGCTGGGCACCGGAACGCCATGCCGCGCCAACCACCGGGCCCGGCAACCACCGGGCACGGGAACACGAAAAGAGTTATCCACATCTTTCGCTGCCCGCCGCCGCCTCGCGGGTTGGCAGCGCACACTGGGGCCATGAGCAACAACAACCTGCGCCAGGCGGTCGAACAGATCGCCGCGCACCTGCAACAGCCGGCCGGGCTCAGCGCCCAGGACGCCGCGGCACTGTGCCAGCTCATGACTTCCCTGCCCGCAGCCCTGCACCAGGCCGCCCAGGCGAACACCGATCCCCGCTACGCCGTCCGGCTGGCCAGCAGCACCGAAAGCGCCGGGGACCACATCGCCCGCCTCAAGATCCTGTGCGCCCACCTGGCCGAGCGCCAGGCCCTGCACTGCCTGGATCCCCGGGAGCTGGACGTGCTGCGCGATCATTGCGATTCCCCGGACACCGCCACGGACGAGGCATCCCCGGCGGCCCCCGACTCCGCCGACGTTGCGGCCCGCTACGCGCTGGGTCGGCCCACCTTCAAGGACCCGGCCGAATTCCTGGCCGGTTGGCTGCCGCTGGACTACCACGAGGCCAAACGCCGGGTGAACGCAGCCCGGCAACTGATTGGCCGGTTCGATGACGCCGGCGTGCCGGTCGACCCCCAATTCCCGAAGCTGGCCGCGAAATTCAACGACGCCTCTGTGCCGCCCCAACCGGTGATCTCCGCGGCCGGACGGCTGGCCACCTTGGAGCCCGTCGCCGAGGGCACCGAGCAGCCGCTGCCACCGGTGCTCACCCCGGAGGGCGCCACCGTGGAAGACATCGCCCAGAACCTGGTTGCCGAACCCAATCCGGCCACGCGCAGCAAGAAACTAAACCAGCTGTTCAAGCAGGCGCGGGCCACCACCGAACAGCTCGATCCCGTCACGGCCACCGGCCTGTTCCGGACCGGGGCGAAGAACGGGCTGGTGAACTATGCGTTGCGGCTGTTGCCCGGCGACGCGGAACTGATCGAATCACTGATCGCCCAGGCCGATAATCCACGCACCGATGCCGGGAACGACAGCCGTGTGCTCGATGATCCCGCGGAAGCTGGCGCACCGAGTGGATCTGCGCCAGCTCCGGACGCCGAGGATCGCCCGGACTTCGTCACCGCAGAGGAAGCGGCGCAGAGCGGTCCGATCAGCGCGGTGGCCGCCAATGTCCCACAGCGCCGGCTCAAGGCCCTGCTCGGGTTCCTGCGCCTGGACATCGACAAGATCCTGCGCGACCACTCGCGCCGCCAACGCAAGGCCAAGGGCAAGGCCCAAAAGCGGGCTGCATTGCCGCCACTGGTCCGGCCCCTGGTGATGGTGCACCTGACACTGGCCGAGCTGCGCGGCGAAGCCAAAACCCACGGACTGACCGCACACGGGCTGGAACTGTCGGCCACCGACCTGCGCCGAATCCTGGCCCGGGCCAGAATCATCCCGATGACGCTGGGCGGCAAGGGGGAAATTCTCGATGTGGGCCGCAGCCAGCGCGAATACCCGCTGCCCATGGCCCGGGCGATCAAGGCCCGGGACCGCGGATGCATCGTCCCGGGCTGCAAAGTGCCGGTGGAGCACTGCGAGATCCACCACATTAGGTTCTGGAAGGATGGCGGAGTCACCGCCGTGCGGTGGGCCGCGACCATGTGCACGAAGCACCACCACGATGTGCATGCCGGGCTGCTCAAAGTCATCTCCAACGGCGGGGTGCCGCAGGTGATCCTGCCCAAATTCCAGGATCCGCTGCAGCTTCCCCGCCGCAATTCCATCAACTACCGGCTCGGCGACCTGTTCCGGCCGGCGGACCCGGTCGCTCCTCCCCCATAGGGCAACCCGCTCCCCTGCCGCTGGCACTGCTGGCTGCCCGTCGCGCGCCGACGCGATGAAGGTCTTCGGCCGTGGTGCGTGGTCAGCCCGCCTGGCGGTGCGGAAGCAGGTAGGGCCGCCGCCCCTCAACCCGCACGGCACTGCCGTCAATCCCGACCCCGGTCAGGGGGATGCGATCCAGTTCCTTGCCCGGTTGCCCCTGCCACACCACCGGTTCCAGGGACACATCGCGCCGCGCCCGCCAGCGTACGGTGCGCCTGTTGCGGCGCAGCACCTCCGAAACCCGATGTGGGTACAGCGCCAAACGGCCCTGCGGTGACCCAAGTGTGGAAACCGGGCCACTGTCCACCGGCAACGGGCGGCAGTCCCACCCGCTCAGCCCCACCACCTCCAGCTCGGTTCCGGCGGGAATCAGCTGGTCGTTCACGTGCTCTGCCCAGACCCACGGGTTCAGGGCGTGGCGCACAAACTCCTGCCTGCTCATGCTGTTGACAGCCTGCACCCCGTGCCGGGCACATTCTTCGTGGACCGGTACGAACTCGGCCAGCCAGGGATCGTCGTGTTCCGGTTCGGCGGCTGCCTCAAAGTTGCTTGCAGGTGCGCCGCACCTGCAGTCCTCCTCGGAGGCTTCCGAGCGCGCCACCACTCCGCTCAGTGCGCCCAGGTGAATCGCGCCGCCTTGTCCCCCACCGACCGGGATCCGCAGGACCAGGGGCCCGACGAATCGCTGGGCGGCGAAACGCACCAGCACCAGCAATCCCCAGAACGCGAGCCCGATCAGCCCATAGGCAGCGGTTTGCAGATGTTGTGTCTGGATCCGGTCCACCTGTTGCTGTGCATCGGTGAAATAGTCGAAGCCAACCCTCGCCAAGCCGTACACGAATCCGGCCGCGGAGAGTTTGGCCAGCCACGGGGCCACTTGTTTCCGGGCGGCGGTGTGCTGCAGCAAACTCTTCTCAACCATCACGGATTGCACTGCTTCACGTCGCCAGGTACGCAAGCTTCTGGTGAAACGCAGGCCACTGAGCATTCCGAGCCCACCCAGCAGGCCGAAACATCCGGCGCCCAGCGCAAGGACCCGCTGTTCCAGCGGCGGCCATGGCATCCAGGCCACGAGGGCCAGGCAGGTGGCCGCGGCAACCCAGGGCGCCTGGCGTCCGCTGGCCACCATCACCGCCACCGCACCGACGGCGGCAGTGAGCCCACCCCACCAGCCCTGCGCCAGCCAGGGAAGGTCATGCCCGCGGCAGCCGATGAGCCAGATGAGCAACCCCAGTACCGGCAGCCAGGTGCCAAGGCTTAAGATCCAGTTGGGGACGCTGCGCGGAACATTGCCCCACTCCTGCTCGCTCAGGCGCCGGAACGGGACGCTGACCTTCTCGGTGCGCGCCAGGATACTTGCCATCTCGGTTTCCTGTCCCATCGGCCCCTTTGCCTCTCGTTCATGATCCCCGTTTAATTGGGAGTTCCCTAAATCAAGACTAGTTTTGGCGAAGCGGGGAAGAAGGCCCGGAAGGAGGACTTTGCGGCGCGGCTCGTCAACATTTCGGAGGAGCTGCGCAGCCCGCCGCGGTGGCACGAGGCGTCCGATTAAACGACGACGGCGGGTTTGCCCCTGGTATCAGGGACAAACCCGCCGTCGTTCAGCTAGCGCTGGACGCTACGCGGCAATTAGTTGCCGGTCAGCTTCTCGCGCAGGGCAGCCAGTGCCTCGTCCGAAGCCAGGGTTCCGGAATCGGAAGCCGGTGCCTCGGAGGAGTACGAAGCCGGTGCCGGCTCGGCAGCGGTCGGCTCGGCGGTGGCGTCGGCGTTCATGGCCTCGGCAACCTGCTTCTTGTGAGCTTCCCAACGCTCCTGGGCAGCAGCGTACTGTGCTTCCCAAGCGGCGCGCTGGGTCTCGAAGCCCTCCAGCCATTCGTTCGACTCCGGATCGAAGCCCTCCGGGTACTTGTAGTTGCCCTCTTCGTCGTACTCTGCGGCCATGCCGTACAGAGCCGGATCGAATTCGGTACCCTCCGGGTCGACACCCTCGTTGGCCTGCTTGAGGGACAGCGAGATGCGGCGGCGCTCCAGGTCGATGTCGATGACCTTGACGAACAGCTCGTCGCCCACGGAGACAACCTGCTCGGCCAGCTCGACGTGGCGCACGGCCAGCTCGGAGATGTGCACCAGGCCCTCGATGCCGTCTTCGACGCGAACGAACGCACCGAACGGAACCAGCTTGGTGACCTTGCCCGGCACAACCTGGCCCAGGGCGTGGGTGCGGGCGAAGGTCTGCCACGGATCTTCCTGGGTGGCCTTCAGCGACAGGGAAACACGCTCGCGGTCCAGGTCCACTTCCAGAACCTCGACGGTGACTTCCTGGCCAACCTCGACAACCTCGGACGGGTGGTCGATGTGCTTCCAGGACAGCTCGGAGACGTGCACCAGGCCGTCGACGCCGCCCAGGTCCACGAAGGCACCGAAGTTGACGATCGAGGAGACAACGCCCGGGCGAACCTGGCCCTTCTCGAGCTTGTTGAGGAAGGTCGAGCGAACCTCGGACTGGGTCTGCTCCAGCCATGCACGGCGGGAGAGCACCACGTTGTTGCGGTTCTTGTCCAGCTCGATGATCTTGGCTTCGATTTCCTGGCCGATGTACGGGGCCAGGTCGCGAACGCGACGCATCTCGACCAGCGATGCCGGCAGGAAGCCGCGCAGGCCGATGTCCAGGATGAGGCCACCCTTGACAACCTCGATGACGGTACCGGTAACGACGCCGTCTTCTTCCTTGATCTTTTCGATATCGCCCCAGGCACGCTCGTACTGAGCACGCTTCTTGGAGAGAATCAGACGGCCTTCCTTGTCTTCCTTGGTCAGGACCAGGGCTTCGACGTTGTCGCCGACGGTGACAACTTCACCCGGGTCAACGTCGTGCTTGATGGAAAGCTCGCGGGAAGGGATGACACCTTCGGTCTTGTAACCGATGTCGAGCAGGACTTCGTCATGGTCAACCTTGACGACGGTGCCTTCGACGAGGTCACCATCATTGAAGTACTTGATGGTGGCGTCGACAGCAGCCAGGAAGTCCTCAGCAGATCCGATGTCGTTGATGGCAACGACCGGGGTGCTGTGCTTCTCGTTCGAGGTGATGGTCATGTAGTAGGGACTCCGATGTGGATAGTTTATGGTCAGTCGAGACTCCGGAAGTCCCGGAATTTCGAGGTGTGTACTGCATAGCGAGTGGACATGGCAAAGCCATGACACACTTTTCAAGTTTACGCGCTTGCACAGGCCTCGGTCAAAGTCACGTCGACATCCGGTGGATGGCCGCGCAAGTGTTGTTGGACACAATTGCGCGGCGCCCCGTCCTACGTAATGCCGGCGCGGCTCGGCCTAGAACTCGTAGGGCGTGAACGCGCTGCGCGGTTGGGCGAACAGCATTTCCAGCTCGTTGAGGTCGCGGTCTGAACGGCACTGCACCAGGCCCACGTCCACCAGATCGGCCAGCCGCGCGCTGGCGAGGTAGAACCGCGGCAGCACCGAAACATCCATGAACAGCTCTGGCAGCCGGTGTTCGGTGGCGAGATTCGGCGTGACCTTTGCCCGGCCCTGCTCGATGCGCACCTGATAGGTGCCGTCGGCCAGGCCCAGCTGATCACGCAGCACCAGCACGAAGGAACCGTCCCGGCTCCACGCGCGGGCCTGCAGCGCGGCGACGGGGTCCAGCAGCCGCAGCCACAGCACGTCCCGGGTCTCTTCCACCTTGTAGTTGCGGTCGTTGGCCAGCATCAGGCGCAGCGGGTCATCGACCGGCCCGGCGCCAAGCACCTCGCCGATCAGGTCGTGGTTGCCCAGGAATTCGAGCAGGGCCACCCGGGCGGCGGCGTTCTGGGCCAGCAGTCCACGCACCGTCATGGCCCGGGGCTTGGAGTCCCGGCTCTGGTACTTGTAGCTGATCAGCCCGTCGAGCGTTCCGTGCTGGTCGTAGTGCGCGGCCAGACGCGCGTCCTTGGCCGGGGCGAGATTCTCCCACCCGTCCAGCTGGCCCAGGATGTAGCCGCGGTCGAACGCCGAGGCGTCAATGGAACCGTAGGTGCCGGCCATGCAGCGTTCGGCCAGTTCGTCGAAGTGCGGTTCGATCTGCTCGGCGCTGACTTCCATGACCCGCCCGGGCAACGGCTCGCGCAGCTTCAGGCCGTCGGTGCACTCCAGCGCGAAGCGGTTCTCGTAGCTGGCGATGCCGTAGCCCCAACGCCCGTAGATCCGGGCGTCCGAGGCGGTCAGCGCCGCCCACGGGTAGCCCTGCTGCTTCGCGTAGCCCAGATCCTCGGTGATCTGGCGCCCCAGGATGCCGCGGCGCCGGTAGCTGGGGCTGACCGTGACGGCGGTGATCTTGTAGATCGGCAAGTCGGTTCCGGCCCCTGCGTTCAGCCGGCCCGGGAAGCCGCCATAGGTGTGCACCGGTTCGTTTTCGTGCAGCGCCGGGCTGCCCGCACCCCGATCGTAGACCAGGGACATCCGCATTTTCTGGGCCGCGGTAATCTGCCGCCAGCGCTCGGCCGCGTCCTCGTTGGTCACTGGACTGTGGAAGCCGCGGGCGGTGGCGCGGTGGAACCGGTCCAGGTGTTCCATTTCTTGCTCGGTGAGCTGGTCGGCCTGCCAGTGCTCGGTGTGCAGCTTGTCCATGGTGGGTCCTTCCATCGGTTGATGGGACGTGGTGCGGGCCGCGCGGGTGTGCCGCCCGTCGAATCGTGGATGGTGCCGTGAGTCGTGGATGGTGCTGGGGGTGGTGAAGGGTGCGGTGGGCGGTCAGTGGGAGCGCTGGCCCGTGGGGGGTGTGCGCTCCGGTGTCCGATCCGGCTGCGGGACCGGATCGGACACCGGCAAGGGGTGGCGTCGGCCCCTAGTGGCCGGCCTCGTGCCAGGAGTGGCCGATGCCGGGCTGCACGTCCAACGGGACACGCAGCTGGGCCGCGTTGCCCATCTGTTCGGTAACCAGGGCCTGCACCTGCTCCAGCTCCCCCTCGGCGATCTCCAGCACCAGTTCGTCATGGACCTGCAGCAGCATCCGGCTCTTCAGCCCGGCCGCCGCCAGTTCCGCGTCCACCTGCAGCATCGCGACCTTGATGATGTCCGCGGCCGAGCCCTGGATGGGGGCGTTCAGCGCCGCGCGTTCGGCGATGTCGCGCAGGCGGCGGTCGGAGCTGTTCAGTTCCGGCAGGTAGCGGCGGCGCCCAAAGATCGTTTCGGTGAACCCGTCCTTGCGGGCCTGGTCGACCACTGAACGCAGGTAGGTGCGCACCGCGCCGAAGCGGTCGAAGTAGTCCTTCATCAGGGTGCGGGCCTCATCGACGGTGATCTTCAGCTGCTTGGACAGTCCGAAGGAGCTCAACCCGTAGGCCAGCCCATAGCTCATCGCCTTGACCTTGGAGCGCATCTCGCTGGAGACCTCTTCGGGGCTGACGTTGAACACCCGCGAGCCGACGTAGCGGTGCAGGTCCTCCCCGTCCTGGTAGGCCTGGATCAGGCCCTCATCCCCGGAGAGGTGGGCCATGATGCGCATTTCGATCTGCGAGTAGTCCACGGTCAGCAGCTTGTCGTAGCCCTCGCCCACGACGAACACGTCGCGGATGCGCCGGCCCTCCTCGGAGCGGATCGGGATGTTCTGCAGGTTCGGGTTCAGGCTGGACAGGCGTCCGGTGGCCGCGACGGTCTGGGCGTAGGTGGTGTGGATCCGCCCGTCCTCGGCGATCGACTTGCGCAGCCCCTCCACGGTCTGGCGCAGCTTGATCGCATCGCGGTAGGCCATCAGCGCGACCAGGAACGGGTGCCCGGTCTTGACCAGCAGGTCCTGCAGCGACTCGGCATCCGTGGTGTAGCCGGTCTTGATCTTCTTGGTCTTGGGCAGCTCCAGTTCCTCGAACAGCACCACCTGCAGCTGCTTCGGGCTGGAGAGGTTCACCTCGTGGCCGATCGCGTCGTAGGCCTCCTGGGTGGACTGCTCCACCTGGGTGGTGAAGTGGTCGTAGAGCTCATCCAGCTTCGTGCGGTCCACCGCGATCCCGGCCCGCTCCATGTCGAACAGCACCCGCACCAGCGGCAGCTCAATGTCCTTCATCAGCTGTGCGGCGTGCTTTTCCTCCAGGCGCCCGACCAGGTACTCGGAGAGCTCGTTGATGGCCTGGCTCTGCGCCAAGGTGGCGTTCTTCAGCTCCGGGTCCACCCCCATCCCCAGGTCCAGCTGCCCCTTCTTCTCCGGCTTGACCACCGGGACGGTGGCCTTCAGGTGGTACTGGGCGATGTCGGCCAGGTCGTGGCTGCGCCGGTCCGGCTGGATCAGGTAGGCGCCGATCAAGGTGTCGTCGACGACGCCGACCAGGTCCAGGCCGCGTTCTGCCAGCAGGTGCATGCTGGCCTTCGCATCGTGCAGCACCTTCGGTGCGCGCGGATCCCCCAAGTAGTCGGCCAGCGCGCGGTCGGTCTGCTCATCCAGTTCAGTCAGGCTGATCCAAGCGGACTCGGTGCCGTGGGTCAGCGCCAGCGCGGCCGCTTCCCCGCCGCTGACGGCCGGCTGCAGGGCGATCTTCGCCCCGTCGGCGGCCTTGATGAACTCGTCCAGCTGCTGCGCGGTGGTGATCTCGGTGAGGTTGAACTCAATGACCTCGCGTTCGACCTCCTCTTCCTGGGCGGCGAACAGGTCAAAGAGGCGCTTGCGCAGGGTGTTGAACTCCAGCGCGTCGAACAGGTTTTCCACGGCCTCGCGGTTCGGGCTTTCCAGCACGGACTCTTCCAGGGTGACCGGCAGGTCCAGGTCGCGGTGCAGTTCGTTCAGGCGCCGGTTGCGCTTGACGTTCTCCACGTGTTCGCGCAGGTTGTTGCCCACCTTGCCCTTGATGGAGTCGATGTTCTCCAGCACGCCGTCCAGCGAACCGTACAGGCCCAGCCATTTCGCGGCCGTCTTGGGGCCAACTCCGGGCACGCCGGGCAGGTTGTCCGCGGTTTCCCCGACCAGCGCGGCCAGGTCGCAGTAGCGTTCGGGGCGGACGAAGTACTTGGCTTCGATAGCGTCGGCGTCCATCGGCGGGATGTCGCTGATGCCCTTCTTCGGGTAGAGCACCAGGGTGTCCTCGTTGATCAGCTGGAACGCGTCGCGGTCCCCGGAAACGACCAGCACCTTGAAGCCGGCGTCCTCACCCTGCCGGGCCAGGGTGGCCAGGATGTCATCGGCCTCGTACCCCTCCAGGGTGATGCTGGGAATGTTCATCGCCTTCATGACCTCTTGGATCAGGTCGATCTGGCCGTAGAACTCCTCGGGAGTCTTGTTGCGCCCGCCCTTGTATTCGGTGTACTCCTGGGAGCGCAGGGTCGGGGTGTCCAGGTCGAACGCGACCGCCACGTGAGTTGGCTTCTGCTGGCGGATCATGGTCAGCAGCATGGAGACGAACCCGTGCACAGCGTTGGTGTGCTGACCGGTGCTCGTGGCGAAGTTCTCGGCGGGCAGCGCATAGAAGGCGCGGAACGCCATCGAGTGCCCGTCAATGATCAGCAGTCGTCGGTCCGATTCGGACATCACTTTGGTTGTTTCACTCACACCTGCCAGCCTAGTTGCACTTCGGGACATTTTCACTTCCCGAACCACGCAATCTTTGGCACATCCGAAGGCCCTTGGCTCTGGCCGGAGCGGCAACATGGGCAGGTCAGGTGCGGGAGGGGGGCGGTGCTACTGCCGGGCTACGGGGCGGCAACCCGGTAGCGGTCCTCCAATACCCCGTTCTCGTGGGCCGTGCGGTTGATCAGGGTGAAGTCGGCAGGGGTCTTGGTGTCGAAGACGCTCACCCCGCTGCCCAGGACCACCGGGACGGTAAGCAGCTGCAGCTCATCGAGCACCCCGGCGGTAAGGAACCGTCCGGCCAGCTGGGCCCCGCCCAGGATCCAGACGTCCTGCTGGCCGGCGCTGCGGGCAATGTCGTGCGACCACAGGTCAATGTCCCCGCGCACGAACGTCAGGTCGGCCCCGGGGGTGGAGGGCAGTTCGTGGTGGGTGAACACCCACACCGGTTTGCCGGCGTAGGGCCAGGGCCGCTCAAGTGCGGTGAGCTGCTTGACCAGCCACAGATAGGTCTGGCCGCCAATGACGATCGCGCCGATCTCGTCGAAGAACTTCTGGAACCCGGGCAGCGCGCCCTGCGCGCCGCCGAAGGGTTCAAGCCAGCGGGTTTCACCGGCCGAATCGGCGATAAAACCATCGATGGAGGCACCCACATAGTATTTGAAGCTCGTCATGGCTCCAGTCTATGGGTGCCTCCATCGGTGAAGGTACTCGGGCGGGAAATTAGCTCAAACGCCCAGGATGCTGGCGCTCAGGGCCGGCACGATCAGGATGATGCCGAAAAGCACCACGATTCCGCAGAAGGCGAAGCAGGCGAACGCGCCGAAGCGGTTCAGGGCCTCATGGCGGTCGTCATCGCGGGCGACGGCCAGCAGGCGGACGCCAAACGAGTACGCGCTGACGATGAGGATGGCGGCGACCCAGGTGGTTACCGCGACGATCAGAAATGCTGCCCAGTCGATGGTCACTTCTTGGCCCCCTGCGTGGGATTCTTCTTGGCGTTGTTCTTCGCCGCTTCCTTCGCGGCGGCCTTGGCGGCCTTCTCGCGCTTGCGGCGTTCCTTCTTCGACAGGATCTTCACTGCGGCACCCGAGGAGTCGATGTCGGAGATCGCGTTGTCGTGGCCGACAACGTCACGGCGCGAGAGCACCCAGAACACCAGCAGGATTCCGGCGCCCAGCACGCTGACGACCAGGGTGCCAGCGTTGCCCAGGTGCATGACCAGGGCGGCCAGCGCGCCGACGACTGCCGCGGCCGGCAGGGTGAACAGCCAACCCAGCGCGATGCGCCCGGCGGTACCCCAACGCACCTCGGCGCCCTTGCGGCCCATGCCCGAACCAATCACCGAACCGGAGGCGACCTGGGTGGTCGACAGGGCGAAGCCCAGGTGCGAGGAGGCCAGGATCGCCGAGGCGGTGGACACCTCCGCGGAGAAGCCCTGCGCGGGCTTCACATCGGTCAGCCCCGAGCCCATGGTGCGGATGATGCGCCAACCGCCGGTGTAGGTGCCCAGCGCGATGGCCAGCGCACAGCTGGTGATGACCCACAGGTGCGGGCCGGTGCCGGCTTCCTGCATCCCGGCGGCAACCAGGGTCAGGGTGATGACGCCCATGGTCTTCTGCGCGTCATTGGTGCCGTGGGCCAGTGCCACGAGCGAGGAGGAGAAGATCTGGCCGTAGCGGAACCCGCCGCGCTTGGGCGAAGCGCCTGATTGACGCTTGGTGATGGCGTAGGCCAGCTTCGTACACACGTACGCGGAGACACCGGCAATCACCGGGGCACACAGCGCCGGCAGCAGCACCTTGCTCATCAGCACGCCGTAGTCGATGGCGCCCAGCCCGGCGCCGACGATGGCCGCACCGATCAGGCCGCCGAACAATGCGTGGGAGGAGCTGGAGGGAAGGCCCAACAGCCAGGTCAGCACGTTCCAGATCACTGCGCCCATCAGGCCGGCGTAGATCATTTCCGGCATGATTTGCACGCCGCCCTCGCCCTCCTTGATGATTCCGCCGGAGATCGTTTTGGCAACCTCGGTGGAGAGGAACGCGCCTACCAAGTTGAGGGCTGCGGCGAGCAACACAGCTTTTTTCGCTGTGATGGCGCCGGTTGCGATTGGAGTGGCCATCGCATTGGCCGTGTCATGAAAACCGTTGGTGAAGTCGAAGAACAACGCCAAGGTAATGACCAGGACGACGATGAGCGTCAAATCCATTGAATACCAGCCTGGGGGTCGAACGGCTAAGGGAAAGTTTTCTGCTCAGCACACCGCGATATCGATCCATCTGCACGGTGAACGACACGGCACAATGGCCGCGAGCCAGTTCAATCATATGACTACCTGTCACTGAGTCAATCTGGAAAGTCAACCCAGATCTGGCGAACAACGGGTGACACGCAGGTGAACCCGGATCGTCCTATGATCAAGCTAACAGGCGGTTTCCGCCGGCTTTTCGTTTCTGCGGATGCGGTGCAAAGCACTGCTGGCACGAAAAATCCCCTCCGCGCAACCCGCAGGTCGTGCGAAGGGGATTTCATCACCAGGTGCCCAAGGTGGGACTCGAACCCACACATCTTTCGATACCGCATTTTGAGTGCGGCGCGTCTACCGATTCCGCCACTTGGGCTGGCACTTTTACGATAGTACTGGACGGATTTTGGATTTCCTAATCGAATCTTCCGCGTCATCGGGCATACTGGCCCCCAGGCAAGTAGGCTGTTCTTAGAAACCCCGGTTTCCCGCCCAGCATCTGCCTTCCGGCGTTAGCGAGCGACCAGAATTGCTGCCCGTGTGAACACAAAGGAAACGAATTGAGCCAGCTGCCCGACATCACCAAGATCCCCACCGAAACGCCTGGCACCGCCCGCAGCGTACTCGTGGCCGAGGATGAGACCCTGATCCGCCTGGACATCGTCGAAATCCTGCGCCAAGAGGGGTACGAGGTAGTGGCCGAGGTCGACAATGGGGAAAGCGCCATTGAGAAAGCCCGTGAGCTGAAGCCGGATCTGGTCCTGATGGACGTGAAGATGCCGGTGCTTGACGGGATCAGCGCCGCGGAAACCATCGTCAAGGAACGCATCTGCCCGGTCGTGCTGCTGACCGCGTTCAGCCAGAAGGAACTGGTGGACCGGGCCCGGGAGGCCGGCGCCATGGCGTACGTGGTCAAGCCGTTCACCGAGGCCGACCTGACCCCGGCCATCGAAATCGCGATCTCCCGGCACGACGAGCTGCGCGCCCTGGAGGAGGAAGTCAGCAACCTCAGCGAGCAGTTCGAGACCCGCAAGCTGGTGGATCGGGCCAAGAGCCTGCTGATCACCAAGATGGGGCTGACCGAGCCCGAGGCGTTCCGCTGGATCCAGAAGACCTCCATGGACCGCCGGCTGAGCATGCGCCAGGTGGCCGAAACCGTGATCGATCAGGTCAAGTAGGGACCACCCCAGCCACGGGTTCACCGCAAGGCAGCCCGCCGCCGCTGCGGACCGAATCTCACAACGCGGCCATCGCCTTGCCGGCGGTGGCCGCGTTTGACGTTTAAATCGTGCCGTGGCGCCACAGCGGCGGAGCTGTCGTCGCACCTCGGGCGCGGACGCCGCGCTGCACGGTTTGCTGCCCGGCACCGGAGGCCGGGGCCGAAGGCCGGGGCCCGGCAGCACGGGAAACGGCCAGGGGCGCCAATCCCGCAAAGGATTGGCGCCCCTGGCCGGTGGCCGTGAGAAACCTCGCGGCCCGAGTCGGCGGCTATGCCTAGATGGAGGTGCCGCGCACGTTCTCCGGCGCCCACGGTCCGACCTTCTCCCGGTCCGGCATCGGCTTGCCGTCCAGCAGCTGGCCGGCATCGGCAAGGTCACCGACCTTGTGGATGCGCAGGGTGTTGGTGGACCCGGCCTGCCCTGGAGGCGAACCGGCGGCGATACACACCAGGTCGTTGACCTCGGCCAGCCCCTCGGAGAGCAGGCGTTCGTCGACCTGGGCGGTCATCTTGTCGGTGTGGTCGGCGTATTCCACCAGGCGGGCCTGCACACCCCACATCAGGGTCATGATGTTGTAGGTCTGCGGCAGCGGGGTGAAGGCCAGCACCGGCTTGTGCGGGCGCAGCCGGGAGAGGCGGCGCGCCGAGTCACCGGACTGGGTGAACGCGACAATGTACTTCACATCGAGCTGGTCGGCGATCTCCACGGCGGCGCGGGTGATCGCCCCGCCGCGGGTCTTGGGCTTGGAGCCCAGCCGCGGGATGCGGTCCAGGCCGTGCTGCTCGGTGGAGGTGATGATCCGGGCCATGGTGGCCACGGTCTCCACCGGGTAGGCGCCCACCGAGGTCTCCCCGGAGAGCATGACCGCGTCAGCGCCGTCGATGACCGCGTTGGCGCAGTCCGAGGCCTCCGCCCGGGTGGGGGTCGGGGACTCGATCATCGATTCGAGCACCTGGGTGGCCACGATGACCGGCTTCGCCCAGCGGCGGGCCAGTTCGATGGCACGCTTCTGCACCATCGGGACCTCCTCCAGCGGCAGCTCCACGCCCAGATCGCCGCGGGCGACCATGATCGCGTCGAACGCGTCGATGATCTCCTCCAGGGCGGCGACGGCCTGCGGCTTTTCGATCTTGGCGATCACCGGCAGGCGGCGGCCTTCCTCGTCCATGATTTCGTGCACGCGACGGATGTCGCTGGCGTTGCGCACGAAGGACAGGGCGACCATGTCCACTCCGGCGCGGATCGCCCAGCGCAGGTCGTCCTCATCCTTCTCGCTCAGTGCCGGCACGTTCACCGCGACGCCGGGCAGGTTGATGCCCTTGTTGTTGGACACCTCCCCGCCGACGACGACTTCGGTGAGCACCTTGACCTCGTCGACCTGCAGGGCGCGCAGCTGGACCTTGCCGTCGTTGACCAGCAGCATGTCCCCCGGCTGCACATCCCCGGGCAGGCCCTTGAAGGTGGTGGAGCAGATGCTGCGGTCCCCTTCGATGTCCTCGGTGGTGATGGTGAACCGCTCCCCCGGCTCCAGGATGTACTTCGCGTCGTCCTTGAACCGGCCCAGACGGATCTTCGGGCCCTGCAGGTCGGCGAAGATCCCCACCGCGCGGCCTACCTCACGGGAGGCGTTGCGCACGTTTTCCAGGTTGTTCGCGTGTGTGGAATGGTCGCCATGGCTCATGTTCAGCCGGGCGACGTCCACCCCGGCCTGCAACACCGCCACGGTGTTTTCGTAGCTCTCAATCGATGGTCCCCAGGTAGCAACAATCTTCGCGCGTCTCATACCGTCAGCCTATTATGCCTTTCACTTTCCACGGTACGTCCGGCCGGGAATTCCAAGGCTGAAACTCCATGGCTGGCCGCAACGCACCCGTGACACTCACATGATGCTGATGGCCCTATCGGTGGGAGCGACCGGTGCGGGCAACATGGTGTGCCCCTGCAGGTGACGGTCCACCGCCGCGGCGACGGAGCGCCCCTCGGCGATGGCCCACACGATCAGGGACTGTCCCCGACCGGCGTCCCCGGCGGCGAACACATTGTCCGCGCCGGTGTGGTAGTAGCCATCACGGGCGACGTTGCCCAGATTGTCGAAATCGATACTGACCTGTTCATCCAGCCCGGCTTTTTCCGGTCCGGTGAACCCGAGGGCGAGCAGCACCAGATCCGCCTTGTTCAGCTTCTCGGTGCCGGGCTTCGGGAGGCGTGAGCCAGCGACAAATTCCGTCTCTGCCACTGTAACACCGATCACCCGGCCCTGCCGACCATTAAATCTCACAGTGGAGGCCAGGTAGCTGCGCTGCCCGCCCTCCTCGTGGGAGGACTGCACCTCGAACAGCGGCGGCACCGTCGGCCACGGGTGCCCGGGCCCGCGTTCGGCCGGGGGCTGCTGGCCGATGGCCAGGGTGGTGACGCTGGCCGCCTGCTGGCGCAGCGCCGTGCCCAGGCAGTCCGCCCCGGTGTCCCCGCCGCCCAGGATCACCACGTGCTTGCCGCGGGCGTCGATCCGCGGGCTGCGGCGCGCCTGGGACACCACCCGGTTGCTGTCGGTGAGGTACTGCATCGCAAAGTGCACCCCGTCCAGCTCCCGGCCCGGCACGGGCAAATCGCGCGGCTCTCCGGCGCCGATGGCGATGATCACCGCGTCATAGTCCCGGCGCAGCTCATCCCAGCCGACGTCCACACCGATGTTCACCCCGGTGCGGAAGATGGTGCCTTCCGCACGCAGCTGCTCCAGCCGGCGCTCGAGCACCCGCTTGTCGAGCTTGAAGTCCGGGATGCCAAAGCGCAGCAGTCCTCCGGGGGCCTCGTCGCGTTCGAAGACCACCACGGTGTGCCCCACCCGGGTCAGCTGCTGGGCGGCGGCCAGCCCGGCCGGGCCGGAGCCGACCACCGCGATCCGCGCCCCGGTGTGCCGGGCCGGCGGCTGCGGGGTGAACGCCCCGGCGTCCAGCAGGTGCCCGGCCAGTTCGGCCTCCACCTGCTTGATCGTCACCGCCGGCTGGTTGATGCCCAGCACGCAGGCGGCCTCGCAGGGCGCCGGGCAGAGCCGGCCGGTCAGTTCCGGGAAGTTGTTGGTCTGCAGCAGCCGGTCGGCCGCCTCGTCCATCCGCTGGCGGTAGACCAGGTCGTTGAACTCCGGGATCAGGTTGCCCAACGGGCAGCCCTGGTGGCAGAACGGAACCCCGCAGTCCATGCAGCGCGAGGCCTGGGCCTGCAGGGTGCCGGCGCGCTGGCGTTCGCTGACCTCCCGGTAGTCCAGCAGCCGCAGCGGCACCGGGCGCCGGGGCTGGGTTTCACGGTGGCGGATGTTCAGAAAGCCGCGTGGGTCAGCCACGGGTCACCTCCAGGATCTGGGTCCACATCTGGGCCGAGTCCGGGTTCTGCCCGGAGTCGGCGGCGTGGGTGCGAAGTTCTTCGATGGCGGCGTAGTGCCGCGGGATGATGCTGGTGAAGCGGGTGCGGCTGGTGTCCCAGTCCAGCACCAGGCGCTGGGCCAGCGGGGAGCCGGTGCGGGCGATGTGCTCGGTGAGCAGCGCGTGCAGCTGCCCGGCCTGCGCGTCGTCCAGCGGGCCGATCAACAGTTCCTGCCCGGCGGCGGCCAGCGGGTTCAGCCGCCGGGGGTCGAAGTCCAGCACCCAGGCCACACCCCCGGACATGCCGGCGGCGAAGTTGCGCCCGGTGGGCCCGAGCACCGCCACGGTGCCCCCGGTCATGTACTCGCACCCGTGCTCGCCGATCCCCTCGGCGACCAGCGTCGCCCCGGAGTTGCGCACCGCGAAGCGTTCGCCAACCCGCCCGTTGATGTACAGCTGGCCGCTGGTGGCGCCGTAGCCGATCACGTTGCCGGCGATCACCTGTTCCTCGGGCGGGCAGGCGCTGCCGGAGCCCGGGTGCACGGCGATGATCCCGCCGCTCAGGCCCTTGCCGACGTAGTCGTTCGCGTCCCCGGCCAGGCGCAGGGTGATCCCGGCGGGCAGGAACGCGCCCAGCGACTGCCCGGCCTGGCCCTGCAGGCGCACCGTGATGGTGTCCGCCGGCCGGTCGGCGTCGAAGGCGGCGCGGGTCAGGTGGTGGCCCAGCAGGGTGCCCACCGAGCGGTCGGTGTTGGACACGCTGGCCGCCAGCCGCACCGGGGTGCCCGCAGCGAGCGCCGGACCGGCCTGGGCCAGCAGCCGCCGGTCCAGGTGGTTCTCCAAACCGTGCTGCTGCCCGGTGGTGCGCCGCCGGGCGGCCGGGGCCACGGGTGGCACGTGGGTGATCGGGCCCAGGTCCAGCCCGCGGGCCTTGTAGTGGGCGGCCGCTTGGGCGGTGTCCAGCAGTTCGACCCGCCCGATCACCTCGTCCAGGGTGCGCGCGCCCAGTGCGGCGAGCAGTTCGCGCACCTCCTGGGCCAGGAACTGGAAGAAGTTGACCACGAACTCGGCCTTGCCGCTGAAGCGTTCGCGCAGTTCCGGGTTTTGGGTCGCCACCCCGACCGGGCAGGTGTCCAGGTGGCACACGCGCATCATGATGCACCCGGAGACCACCAGCGGGGCGGTGGCGAAGCCGAACTCCTCGGCGCCCAGCAGCGCCGCGATCACCACGTCGCGCCCGGTCTTCAGCTGCCCGTCGGCCTGCAGGGTCACCCGCTGGCGCAGCCCGTTGAGGATCAGCGTCTGCTGGGCCTCGGCCAGCCCGATCTCCCACGGGGTGCCGGCGTGCTTGAGCGAGTTCAGCGGGCTGGCCCCGGTGCCGCCGTCGTGCCCGGAAATGAGCACCACGTCCGCCTTGGCCTTGGCGACTCCGGCCGCGACGGTGCCGATGCCGGCCTCGGAGACCAGCTTGACCTGTATCCGGGCGGAGGGGTTGGCGCATTTGGCGTCGTGGATCAGCTGGGCCAGGTCCTCGATCGAGTAGATGTCGTGGTGCGGGGGCGGGGAGATCAGCCCGACCCCGGGGGTGGAGTGCCGGGTCCGGGCGATCCACGGGTAGAGCTTGGTGCTCATCAGCTGCCCGCCCTCCCCGGGCTTGGCGCCCTGGGCCATCTTGATCTGAATGTCCGCAGCGCTGCTCAGGTAGCGGCTGGTCACCCCGAAGCGCCCGGAGGCGATCTGCTTGATGGCGCTGCGCCGCAGCGGGTCGTTCAGCCGGGCCGGGTCCTCTCCGCCCTCACCGGTGTTGGACTTGCCCCCGAGCCGGTTCATTGCGATCGCCAGGGTTTCGTGCGCCTCGGCGGAGATCGAGCCGTAGCTCATCGCCCCGGTGGCAAAACGGGTGACGATCGCGCTGACGGGCTCCACCTCCTGGATGGGCACCGGGGTGGCGGCCTGGGTGTTCAGCCGCAGCAGCCCACGCAGCGTCTTGAGCTCGGCGGCCTGTTCGTCGACCGCGGCGGTGTACCGCTTGAACACGTCATAGCGCCGGGTGCGGGTGGAATGCTGCAGCCGGAACACGGTCTGCGGGTCAAACAGGTGCGGGGGCCCGCCGCGGCGCCACTGGTATTCCCCGCCGCCGGGCAGCTGCGGGGCACCGCTCACGGCACTGCTCCCGGTGCCGGTGCCGGGGTGGGAGGGGTGGTCAGGGTAGGCGCGGGCGTGGCGGGCCGCGGTTTCCCGGGCGATCACCTCCAGCCCGATCCCGTCCAGCCGGCTGGGGGTGCCGGTGAAGTATTCGTCGACCAGCTCCCGGCCCAGCCCCAGGGCCTCGAAGGTCTGGGCGCCGCAGTAGGAGGCGATGGTGGAGATCCCCATCTTGCTCATGATCTTCAGCACCCCCTGGCCCAGCGCCCTGGCCAGGTTCGCGGCCGCGGTCCGCCCGTCGGGGGCCGGGTCCACCCCGGGCAAGGTGCCCTCCAGGGCCATCTGCTCCACGCTCTCCAGCGCCAGGTACGGGTTCACGGCGCTGGCGCCGTAGCCGATGAGCAGCGCCACATGGTGCACTTCCCGGGCGTCGCCGGTTTCGACCAGCAGCGAGACCCGGGTGCGGGTGGAGCTGGAGAGCAGGTGGTGGTGCACCGCGGAGACCAGCAGCAGGGAGGGGATCGGCGCCCACGCGGCGGAGGAGTCCCGGTCGCTGAGCACGATGAAGCGCACCCCGCGGTGCACCGCGGCGCAGACCTTCTCACAGATCTCGTCCAGCCGGGCGCGCAGCTCCCGGTCCCCGCCGGCGGGCCGGTAGAGCCCGCGCACCCGCAGGCTCTGGCGGGCGCCGTGCCCGTCGCGCAGGAACAGCACCTGGTCCAGCTGGTCGTTGTCCAGCACCGGGTAGTCCAGCGCGATCTGCTCGGCCGAAACCGGCCCGGGCTGCAGCAGGTTCCCCTCCGGGCCGATCGAGGTGGCAAGGCAGGTGACCAGCGCCTCGCGGATCGCGTCCAGCGGCGGGTTGGTGACCTGGGCGAAGGACTGGGTGAAGTAGTCAAACAGCAGCCGGTCGCGCTCGGAGAGGACCGCGACCGGGGTGTCGGTGCCCATGGCGCCCAGCGGTTCGGTGCCGGTGGCGGCCATCGGCCCCAACAGCAGGCGCAGCTCCTCGTTCGTGTAGCCGAAGGTGAGCTGGCGCTGGCGCACCGAGGCGGCGTTGTGGTGCACGTGCTCGCGCTGCGGCAGCTGGTGCAGCCGGCGCTTGTTCTGCCCCACCCACTTCGCCCAGGGCGCGGCGGCGGCCAGTTCGGCCTTGAGCTGCGCGTCGGGGATGATCCGCCCGGCCGCGACGTCCAGCAGGAACACGGTGCCCGGGGCGACGCGCCCCTTGGCGGTGACCTGCTGGGCGGGCACGTCCACCACCCCGACCTCGCTGGCCAGCACCAGCAGCCCGTCCGCGGTGGTCAGCCAGCGGGCCGGGCGCAGCCCGTTGCGGTCCAGCACCGCCCCGGCCAGCTGCCCGTCGGTGAAGCACACGGCGGCCGGCCCGTCCCACGGCTCAATGAGCATCGCATGGTACTCGTAGAACGCCCGCAGATCCCGGTCCATGTGCTCATCGTGTTCCCAGGCCTGCGGGATCATCATCATGATCGCCGCGGCCGGGTGCCGCCCGGAGAGCATCAGCAGTTCGGCGACCTCGTCGAAGCTGGTCGAGTCCGACGCGCCGGGCGTGCAGATCGGGAACAGCTCCTCGGGCACCTCCCCCAGCAGCTCGCTGGCCAGCTGGGACTGCCGGGCGCGCATCCAGTTGCGGTTGCCCTGCACGGTGTTGAACTCCCCGTTGTGGGCGATGGTGCGCAGCGGCTGGGCCAGCGGCCAGGAGGGGAAGGTGTTGGTGGAGAAGCGCGAATGCACGATCGCGCAGCGGGTGCCCAGCCGGGCGTCGGCCAGGTCCGGGTAGAAGCGGTCCAGCTGCGCGGTGGAAACCATACCCTTGTAGACCAGGGTGCCGCTGGCGAAGGAGGCGAAGTACACCCCGTGGCGGTGCTGGGCCCGGCGCCGGATGCGCCAGCACACCGCGTCCAGCGCCCGGCCGGAGGGCACCCCGGTGACGAAGAACTGGGCGATGTGCGGCATGCATTCGCGGGCGACGGCCCCCAGCACCCGTGCGTCCACCGGCACCTGGCGCCAGCCCAGCACGGTGAGCCCCTCGGCCTCGGCCAGCTGCTGCACGGCGGCCACCGCGGCCTGACGCTCAGCGGGGGCGGCGGGCAAAAAGGCCATGCCCACGGCGTAGCGTCCGGGCTCGGGCAGCTGGAAGTCGGTGACCTGGCGCAGGAAGCGGTCCGGCAGGTGCAGCAGGATTCCGGCCCCGTCCCCGGTGTCCGCGTCGGCGCCGGTCGCGCCACGGTGTTCCAGGCGGCGCAGGGCGGTCAGCGCCTGTTCGACGATGCGGTGGCTGGCTTCATTTTTCAGGCTGGCGATCATCGCCAGCCCGCACGCGTCCTTCTCGGCGCCGGGATCGTAGAGTCCCTGCGCGCCGGGCAGCGCGGCGAATCGGGTGTAGGGCGAGGAGATGGGTTCCCCGCCACCATCTGGCGAGGCGTTCAGCTGGACTCCGGTCATGCTCATGAGCGTGCCTTTCAAGGGTGTGCCGTATTGCTTGGGGCAGCACGCAGGACGCTGGGTTTCAGCCCGAAAAACGGAGGCTGCCGGTCATCGTCGCCGCCCCGGCGGCAGGCCGACGCCGCGGGCCGGGTTCGCCGATGGGTGGGATACCGGGGCCGGGCAGCGAAGGCACGCCGCGGGCCAGGGAGTGGGGCCCGAAGGTGTGGTGTGCGCACGATGGATCCACCGCGTTGTGGGTCGTGTCCGACCGGTGGGCCGCGAAATGGTGGTGCGGGCCGCAAGCGGGTCGGGTGTTCCACGTTACAAGTCGTTTGTTTCCGCCGCGTGCCCGGTTGTGTTTCGGGGGCGTTAACGAATTCCCCCGGTTGCCCCGGCAGTTGCGGGCGGGTTAACGCACCGTGGCGGCACCCCTGGTTCGGGGTGCCGCCACGGTGGGCTGCTGGCCGGCACGGGCATTCCTGCCGGCGGCTGCCTTGCTACTTCTCCTGGGCGGGGCCGGCGGTGCCGGGGCCATCGGCAGGGTCCTGGTCGGCAGCATCCGGATTCCGCGCCGCGTCCCTTGCGGTGCCCGCGTCCTTCACGTCGCCCGTCTTCTTCACGTCGCCCGTTTTCTTTGCGTCGCGTCCCCGCGGCGCACGTCCGGGGCCAGACTCCAGGGCACTCGAACCGCCCTCCGCTGCGGCGGCCTCGGCCACCGGTTCCCGCCCGGGCAGGTAGATGGTGTCCTGGTGCTCCGAGCGCAGCCGGCCCAGCGAGTACGCCAGCCCGATCACCCCGCCGATCACCAGCAGGATCGCCAGCAGCTGGTGGATGCGCAGGTCCAGCGGGCCCAGGCCGATCACCTCGGCCGGGTCGATGCGGAACGATTCCATGATCGTGCGCCCGATGCCGTACCAGATGACGTAGCAGGCGAACATCGCCCCGCGGCGCAGCTTGTACTTGCGGTCCAGCGCCAGCAAGAGGATCACCCCGGCCACGTTCCACAGCGACTCGTAGAGGAACGTGGGGTGAAAGAGCGTGTCGGCTGGCAGCCCGGCCGGGAAGTTGTAGCTGTCCGGGTCGATCTCCAAGCCCCAGGGCACGGTGGTGGGTGAACCGAACAGCTCCTGGTTGAACCAGTTGCCCCAGCGTCCGGCGGCCTGCGCCAGCAGCACGCCCGGGGCGGCCGCGTCGGCGAACGCCGAAAGCCGGATCCCGATGCGCCGGCAGCCGATCCACGCGCCGACCGCGCCCAGCGCCACCGCGCCCATGATGCCCAGCCCGCCCAGCCACAGCTGCGGGATCTCGGCCAGGTGCGCCGGGCCGCCGCCCAGCCCGAAGTAGTACATCGGGTCGGTGACCAGCACGTGGTAGAGCCGCCCGCCGACGATGCCGAACGGGATCGCCCAGATCGCGATGTCCCACAGCGTGTCGCTGGTGCCGCCGCGGGCGCGCAGCCGGCGGCCGGTGAGCCACAGGGCCAGCACGATGCCGACCAGGATGCACAGCGCGTAGGCGTGGATGGTCAGCGGCCCCAGCGTGAAGCGGGACCATTCAATGGGCGGGGAGGGGATCGCGGCGCTGATCATGCGCTGGCTCTCCCGCTCAGCTCGGCGGCCAGCGCCCCGACCGCCTCCACCCCGCCGTCACGCAGCGCCGCGACCAGGGCGGTGCCCACGATCACCCCGTCCGCGTACGCGCCGATCTGCTGGACGTGCTCCCGCTTGGAGACCCCCAGTCCGACGCAGGCGTTTTCCGCCCCGGCCGCGTGCGCGGCGGCGACCACGTCCTGGGCGGCGGCGGAAACCTCGCTGCGCGCCCCGGTCACCCCCATCACCGAGACGCAGTACACGAACCCGCTGGAGGCCTGCACGGTCATCTTCACCCGGGCCTGGGAGGAGCTGGGCGCGATCAGGAAGACGCGCTCCAGGTCGTACTTTTCACTGGCGGCCACCCATTCCCCGGCCTCGTCGGGCACCAGGTCCGGCGTGATCAGCCCGGACCCGCCGGCCTCGGCAAAGCGGCGGGCGAACTCCTCCACGCCCATGCGCAGCACCGGGTTCCAGTAGGTCATCACCATCACCGCGGCGTCGCAGCGGGCGGTGATCCCGGCGATGATCTCAAAAATCTGGGACACCCTGAAGCCGTTGGCCAGCGCCTGGGTGGTGGCCTGCTGGATCACTTCCCCGTCCATCACCGGGTCCGAATACGGGATCCCGATCTCGATGATGTCCACCCCGTTGTTGGCGACCGCCACGGCCGCGTCAATGGTGGTGGCCACGTCGGGGAACCCGGCGGGCAGGTAGGCGATCAGCGCCGGGCGGCCCTCGGCCTTCGCGGCGGCGATCTTCTGGGCACTTCTCACCCGGGTCATCTATTTCCCCTCCCCGGCCGCGTCGGCCGCATCAAGCAATCCAAACCATTCGGCGGCGGTGGACACGTCCTTGTCACCGCGCCCGGAGAGGCTGACCACGATCACCACGTCCTGCGGGTCGCGGCCCTCGGCGATCTTGCGCTGGGCGACCTTGATGGTCCCGGCCAGCGCGTGCGAGGACTCGATCGCCGGCAGGATCCCCTCGGTGCGGCACAGCAGGCGGAACGCGTCCATCGCCTCGGTGTCGGTGATCGGCTCGTAGCTGACCCGACCGATGTCGGCCAGGTGCGCGTGCTCCGGGCCCACGCCCGGGTAGTCCAGCCCGGCGGAGATCGAATGCGATTCGATGGTCTGCCCGTCGTCGTCCTGCATCAGGTAGCTCTTGGCCCCGTGCAGCACCCCGGGCTTGCCCAGGGTGATCGTCGCGGCGTGGCGGTCGGTGTCCACCCCGTCTCCGCCGGCCTCAAAACCGTAGAGCTCCACCTCGGCGTCGTCCAGGAAGCCGTGGAAGATGCCGATCGCGTTGGAGCCCCCGCCGATGCAGGCGGTCACCGCGTCGGGCAGGCGTCCGGCCTGGGCCAGGATCTGCTCGCGCGCCTCCTCGCCGATGACCTCGTGGAAGTAGCGCACCATGGCCGGGAACGGGTGCCCGCCGGCGGCGGTGCCCAGCAGGTAGTGGGTGTTCTCCACGTTCGCCACCCAGTCGCGCAGCGCCTCGTTGATGGCGTCCTTCAGGGTCTGGCTGCCCACGGTCACCGGGATCACGGTGGCGCCCAGCAGCTCCATGCGCGCCACATTCAGTGCCTGGCGGCGGGTGTCCTCCGCGCCCATGTAGACCACGCACTCCATGCCCATCAGGGCGGCGGCGGTGGCGGAGGCGACCCCGTGCTGGCCGGCGCCGGTTTCGGCGATGATCCGGGTCTTGCCCATCCGCTTGGCCAGCAGCGCCTGGCCGAGCACGTTGTTGATCTTGTGGCTGCCGGTGTGGTTCAGGTCCTCGCGCTTGAGGAAGATCCGCGCCCCGCCGCAGGCCTTGTGCCCGAAGCGCTTGGCCTCGGTGAGCAGCGAGGGGCGCCCGGAGTAGTTCTTGTTCAGGTCGTTGACCTCTGCGATGAACGCCGGATCGTGCTTGGCCTGCTCGAAGGTGGCGGCCAGCTCATCCATGGCGGCCATGAGGGACTCGGGCATCCATCGCCCGCCGTAGGCCCCGAAGTATGGTCCGCTGGCGTGCTTCAACGAGCCGTCGGAAGTGCTCATTGTTCCCTCTTTTCCCTCGCAATGTTGGCAGGTGCCCCCGCGGCGCTTCTCGCCGGGCGGGGGCACCACCGTGGATCGTTCGGATCGTGCGGCGTGCGCCGCTGGCCGTCAACTGTTGATTCTCTTTAACTGTGGCCGTTCACCGGCGGTTTGCGTAGTTTGTTGCGTCAGTTGTCCTGGCCGCGTGCGGGCTTCGCCGCGGTGCCGGCCCGGATGAATTCGGCGACCGTTTCCCGCGGGGCGGCGTGCTTCACCAGTGCCTCGCCGACCAGGATCGCATCGGCGCCCGCGGCCGCGTACTGTGCCACCTGCTCGGTGGATTCCACACCGGATTCGGCGATCACCACGGCCTCGCGCGGCAGCAGCGGGGCCAGCTTGGCGAAGGTGGCAGGATCCACGTCCAGGGTCTTCAGGTTGCGCACGTTCACCCCGATGATCTTCGCACCGGCGGCGACCGCGCGCTGGATCTCCTCGGCGGTGTGGGTTTCGACCAGGGCGTGCATGCCCAGCTGTTCGGTCAGCGCCAGGAAGCGGCGCAGTGTCGCGTCGTCCAGGGCGGCGACGATCAGCAGCACCAGGTCGGCCCCGTGGGCGCGGGCCTCGTAGATCTGGTACTCGTCGACCGTGAAGTCCTTGCGCAGCACCGGAATATCCACGGCCTGGCGCACCGCGTCCAGGTCCTGCAGCGAACCGTTGAAGCGGCGCTGCTCGGTGAGCACGGAAATCACCGAGGCACCGCCGGCGGCGTATTCGGCGGCCAGGGTGGCCGGCTCCGGGATCTCGGCCAGCGCCCCCTTGGACGGGGAGCGGCGCTTGACCTCGCTGATCACCCGCAAGGTGGTGTCCCGGGCGGACTGGTCGGTGTTTCCGCCCAGCGCAGCATAGGCGTCGCGGGCCGGGGCGGCGGCGTGGGCGGCGCCGATCATCGCCTCAAGGCCGGTACGTGCACGTCGGGCGTCCAGGTCTTCCCGGACGCCCGCAATGATTTCGTCGAGAACGCTCAACTTAGTGGTGTGCTCCGCTACGCGAGCCGCCCACGCCGTAGCCGGCCTTGCGCATGATCCAGCCGACCACCAGACCCAGCAGGATCACGCCGCAGCTGATGTACACCAGCAGGTGGGCGTGGTTGGCGAAGGCGATTCCGCCCACGATGGCACCGACCATCATGATGATTACAGCCGTCCAGGCTGCGATCGAGTTACCGTGTCCAACCTCTTCGGCAAAGATCGGGTCGATCTCGGTCTTCTGCGACATAACGGAACGTCTCCTTGGTTTTCTACCCATGTCCGCGCGGTGGCCCGGGCGGATCCTTAAGCTTCCTGCTCTATTCTGCCACCAGTTCACACCGATGACACATTTGGGGGCAATCGTGTTGCCCACCGCCGCGGCCCTCCGCCGCGGAGCGCGAATCAGCGCCCGGACTCGGTGGGATCATCCCCCGCCGAGAGCTGCTCCCAGTCCGAGATGCGGTCGTTGCGCGGGGATTCGCCGGTGGGTTGCGCCTCGGAGCGCACCCGGTCGTATTTGGTGGTCTTGGACCAGTGGCCGGCGGCCAGCAGCACGCAGATGCCCTGCAGCACGATCAGCGCCCCGGCCACCGCAACCACCATCGGCCACGCGCTGACCTGGTAGTCGGCGACGATGTCCTTCAGCCCGGTCGCCTCGGCCACGGCCCCGGCGGCCGCGCCCTGCGGGTTCAGTGCGCCGTTCAGCCCGGCGCTGATCACCCCGGCCCCGGCCAGCACGGAGATCGCGCCGATGATGTAGCGCACCACCTTCCCGCCGATCAGCAGCGCCAGCGCCGCGGCCAGCACCACCACGCACAGCGCGGTGACCGCCGGGGCGGCCTGGGAGCCGTCGACCACGATCTGCGGCACCTGGACGGTGGTGGCCTGGACGTCGACCAGCACCCAGGTGCGGGTGGCGGCCCACAGGCCCAGCCCGGCGGCGACCACCCCGAACAGTGCCACGTTCCTCAGGCTCAGCATCTTGCGCATCATGCACCTTCCGTCACGTCGGTGGCCTGGCGCAGGCTCTGCGCGGCCCAGACCGCGCGCAGCGGTGCGGCGGCCTTGTTGATGGTTTCCAGGGCCTCGTCGGCCAGCTTCGAATCGTTGACAATCCCACCGCCGGCCTGCACATAGGCCCGCCCGTCCTTCAGCAGCGCCGAACGGATGGTGATGGCCATGTCCATGTCCCCGGCGAAGTCCAGGTAGCCAACCACTCCCCCGTACACCCCGCGGCGGTAGGGCTCGTACTCATCCAGCAGTTGCAGGGCGCGGGGCTTGGGCGCCCCGGAGAGTGTGCCGGCCGGGAACGTCGCGGCCAGCACGTCGTACGCTTCGATTCCCTCACGCACCTTGCCCACCACGTTGGAGACCAGGTGCATGATGTGGCTGAAGCGCTCCACCTCCATGAACTGGGTGACCTCCACCGTGCCGGCCTGGCAAACCTTGGACAGGTCGTTGCGGGAGAGGTCGACCAGCATCAGGTGCTCGGCGCGTTCCTTCTCGTCGGCCAGCAGCGACTTCTCATGCAGCTGGTCCTCCTCGTAGTTCGCACCGCGCGGGCGGGAGCCGGCGATCGGGTGGGTGACCACGTGCCCGTCGTTCACGGTCACCAGCGCCTCCGGGGAGGAGCCGACAACCTGGAAGGGCTGGCCGTCCTCGTCGACGAAGTTGTACAGGTACATGTAGGGGCTCGGGTTGGTGGCGCGCAGCACCCGGTAGATGTCCAGTGCGCTGGCCTGGGTTTCCAGCTCGAACCGGCGCGAGACCACGATCTGGAACACCTCACCATCCACAATCGCCTGCTTCGATTCGCGGATCGCCTGCAGGTACTGCTGCTCGTCCCAGGAGTGGGTGACCGCCTCCATCAGCTCTTCACGCGGCACGTCGGTGCCCTGCAGCACCGCCCCGCCGGTGGGCAGGTGCCCGTCCAGCTGCTCCAGCATCCGGTGCAGGCGCTGGACCGCGTCATCATAGGCCTGCTCCGCGCGTTCGGCCCGCCCGTCGAAGTTGATGGCGTTGGCGATCAGCGTGACCGTGCCCTCCGCGGCGTCGTGCACGGCCAGGTCGCCGACCAGGTTCATGCTCAGCTCCGGCAGCTTCAGGTCATCGGCCGGCGGGTTGGGCAGCTTTTCCCAATGCCGCACGCACTCCCAGCCGATGAAGCCGACCATGCCGCCGGTCAGCGGGGGCAGGCCCGGCATCGGTTCGGTGCGCAGGGCCCGCACGGTGTCGCGCAGCACCTCAACCCCGACGCCCGTGGTGGGCAGCCCGGCCGGGGCCTGGCCCTGCCAGTACGCCTGCCCGTCGCTGCGCGTGGAGAGCGTGGCCGGGGAGTTGACCCCGATGAAGGAGTACCGCGACCAGACCCCACCGGCTGCCGCCGACTCCATCAGGAAGGTGCCGGCCCGTCCCCCGGCCAACTGCCGGTAGAGACCGATCGGGGTCAGTGAGTCGGCCAGGATCCGCACCGAGACGGGGATGACCCGCCGCGTGGAGGCCATCGCCAGGAACTGCTGGCGGGTCGGGGAAATGCTACCTAGGGTTTTCATCAGCTTCTTTTCAACAGCTACTTGCCAACAACTACTTTTCAACCGCTTGGGGCGCCGCGGGATCTCCCGCGGCCCGCGGGAACCGGCCCTGCCGCCTTCGGCAGGGGTGCTTAGGCCGGGCGGTGGCCGACCTGCGCCGGCAGCTGCCGGTCGGTGAAGCACGTCGGGGCCCCGGTGTGGCAGGCCGCCCCCACCTGGTCCACCTGCACCAGCAGGGCGTCCCCGTCGCAATCCAGCGCCACGGACTTGACGTACTGGGCATGGCCGGAGGTGTCCCCCTTGCGCCAGTACTCCTGGCGTGAACGGGAGAAGAACGTGACCCGCCCGGTGCTCAGGGTGCGGCGCAGGGCCTCGTCGTCCATCCAACCCAGCATCAGCACTTGGAGGGTGTCGGCCTGCTGGACGATCGCGGCCACCAGGCCGTTGGGATCGCGCTTGAGGCGGGCAGCGATCTGGGGGTCAAGCTGCGCCGCATCCGGCTGGGATTCGGCGCTGGAATTAGTAGTAGACATCCCCTCAAGCATACTTGCTGGGCCTGTGCGTCCCCACCGTGTGACAAGACTCAATGCCCCTAGTTCGGGGCATTGCCTCGCAACATGTCTTTATAGGTGCTCAAGGTGCCGCACTCCATGCTAGGTTCAGAGGTAATGCACCTGGTACATGCTTCTCGACTCGCCCTGGCCGAGGCCCTGTTGGCAGCTGGCCCCTCGGCTGATACGTTGTGCGCGGGATGGGAAACCCGCCACCTTGCCGCGCACCTGGTTCTGCGCGAAAATTCGCCGCTGGGCGCCGGGGCGGTTCTCAAGCCGCTTTCCGGGAAGCTCGACGCGAAGATTAAAAAGTTAGCCGACGAGGCCCAGCGCCCCGAAAGCTATGCCGGGCTGGTGCGGCGTTTCCGCACCGGGCCGAGCAAGTACTCCCCGTTCTCCATCGAGCGGGTCAGCACCGCCGCGAACATGTCCGAGTTCTTCATCCACACCGAAGACGTGCGCCGGGCACGGACCCAGTGGGCTCCGCGCATCCTAGATCGCGGCTACACCGAAATGCTCTGGAATGACCTCACCCGACGCGCCCGCATGTACTACCGCCACTGCCCCGTCGGCGTCATCCTGGCCCGGCCGGACGGCAAACGCCATGTGGCCAAGAAGGCGGCCAACCCGGTGACGATCACCGGCCCCGTCACGGAGCTGATCATGCACGCTTCCGGTCGCATCGACAGCGCGCTTGTTACCTTTGAGGGCAGCGACGAATCAATCAAGGCGCTGAAGAAGACGAAGCTGGGTTTCTAGCCTCCCCTGGCTTCAGTGCCGCGCGTTGACGCCAGTTGCATTCGATGGCGTTTGCTGCCTTAGCGGCAGCAGTAGTTTTCCCCAGTTATTGCCGCGCCCTCCCAAAGCTGACCGTTCCGGTCTAGGATGTCGAACAATCGTGACGGCATTCGAAGGCAACGGAGGTTCGAAATGTCTAGCCGATCCCGCGCACTTGCACTATTCGCCGTTCCCCTAGCATTCTCGTTCGCGCTTACCTCCTGCCAAGACGGCAACGACCCGGCAGCAACAACTTCACCGTCCGAGTCACCCGCCGCCGCTTCGCCCACAGCCTCACCGTCGCCGACAAAATCACAGCCACCGAAGCCAGTGCCAGCAAGCGCGGAAGGACCGGCGAAAAACATCCCGGTACCCGAGATGCCCGAGGAAGCTGAATCAATTGACGAGCACGGCGCCACGGCATTTCTCGTCTTCTACTTCGAGCTCATGAACCACGCTTTAGAAACGTATGACTCCACGCCGCTGGAGAAGGTGACCTACAAGTCATGTCGTGCTTGCTACGAAGGATTCATATTTCCGCTCGAAGCCAATGCGGAATTAGGACACTGGCAAGTGGGAGGAAAGTATAATGTCGCAATCACTGCTTCGAACTTGAATAAACATGGCGAGGCGACTTTAAGATTCAATTACGATATCAGCGCTCAAACTATGTACGAAGCTCCAAACAAGCCTCTAGAAAGTATCCCCGCGGCTCCTCAAAGGAACGAGGGAGTTGCAGTGCTCAAAGAAGACTCCGGGTGGAAACTTCTAGACTTCAACTTTGCGCCGACTAATGAGTGATCATGAAACTGCTTTCGATCCTAGTTTCGATATTACTGAGTGGCCTTCTGGTGCCGTCTGTTCCTGGAAGCTTTAGCGGAGTAAAGGCCGAAAAGTGTACCTACTCATTCAGGATCAATCCTCACGATATTCAGTCGCGCAAAGAGAAGTGCCGCAAACTGTTGGAAATGCAGGAACGGCTCAGCAGGATACCGATGGAGTGGACACGCGAGCTGGATAAAGAGGACTCAAACCGTAAGCAGATCTACCGTGTCGAATACTCAAACAACTGTCAACTCGGTAGAGAGTTCTTCACCGGTTGTGACCAGAACCCCGATGAACGCACCTGCCCTGACGGAACCGCCCCATATATGAGGATCATAAAATATAACGAAGGTCCGCGAGAGGGCCAAGTTCATTCTCAATCGCGCTTTTGCCCAGGAGAGGAAACACCGGCGGACGGCATCGCCCCGGAGCAATTTGTTCAAGTAATACGCATATCTCCAGAGCAATTTCGACGGTTTCCGATCAAAGCATCAAGAATCAATAGCGACCCAAAGCAATTTTCTCTTCGGAACGGACACACGCACCTCTGGGCGGCCTCGGAAACCCAAACATTCGGCACGGTCATTGACGGTACGCCAGTAGAAGTACGAGCCATACCAACTCATTGGAATTGGAGCTATGGAGATGGGTCATCTCGTAGCTTTACCCAGCCCGGCAACCCGATGCCGGAACATAGTCTTCATGACAAAACCTCAACCAGCCATTCCTACACAGAAACAGGGACTTTCAGCGTTGATCTCACAACACTGTATCGCGGAGAGTTCAGAGTCTCCGATGGCACATGGCAAACAATCCCCGGTCAGGCGGCGGTCCCAAGCGAAGCAGTTCCGATCGATGTATGGAGGACCGAGAAAGAACTCATCGCTGGCGAGGGAGAATAAGCCGGAAACAACAGGGTCCCCAGTCCAAGAAGTATTAGATCTCCAGACTGAGGACCTTGCGAGGGTTCGACGCAACTAGCGGACGGGGTATCCTGCTTCGCGAATTCTGTCCTTGACCTTGGCGATCATATCGTTCGGTCCGAAGTGGAAGATCGATGCAGCCAGGACCGCGTCTGCACCCGCTTCAATGGCAGGCGGGAAGTCCTCAGGCTTTCCTGCTCCCCCGGACGCGATCAGCGGGACCTTGACCTCCGCACGGACAGCGCGAATCATCTCCAGATCAAAACCATCCTGGGTGCCATCGGCATCAATGGAGTTCAGCAGGATCTCCCCGACACCACGTTCAGCAGCTTCCTTGGCCCACGCAACTGCGCACGTTCCCGTACCGGTGCGTCCACCATGGGTGGTGACCTCGAATCCGGAAGCGATGTCCGGGTTATCGGTCCGCCGTGCATCCAGAGACAGAACTAGAACCTGCGACCCGAAACGGTCAGTGATTTCGTTGATCACCTCGGGACGGGCGACAGCTGCGGTGTTGATCGAGGCCTTGTCCGCACCCGCACGCAGCAGACGATCGACATCCTGTGCTGTACGCACTCCGCCACCGACGGTCAGCGGAATAAAAACCTCGTCAGCGGTGCGGCGAACCACATCGTAGGTGGTTTCCCGATCCGAGCTGGAGGCGGTGACGTCGAGGAAGGTGATTTCGTCTGCCCCGGCCTCGTTGTAGCGGCGAGCCAGCTCCACCGGGTCACCGGCGTCACGCAGCCCTTCGAAATTGATGCCCTTCACGACGCGTCCAGCATCGACATCCAGGCAGGGAATGACGCGGATAGCCACAGTCATTTTCTTCTCCTTGGTTGGTGCCGAACTAGATGCGGCAGGCGTGGATCTGGCTGACGAGGATGGCGCGGGCGCCCAACTCGTAGAGCTCATCCATGATGTTGTTGGTTTGCGACTTTTGCACCATCGCACGCACCGCGCACCAGTCCGAGTCCTGCAGTGGGGACACGGTCGGTGATTCCAGACCCGGGGTCAGCGCGGCGGCCTGCTCGACCTGTTCAACGCGCACGTCGTAGTCAAGCATCACGTATTGGCGGGCCACCAGCACGCCGGACAGGCGGCGGATCAGCACTTCCAGACCGGAGGGCTTGTGATCCGTGCGGCCCAGCAGGACCGCTTCGGAGGCCAGCAGCGGGGGTCCGAAGATCTCCATGCCGGCGGCCTTGATGGTGTTTCCGGTTTCGACGACGTCGGCAATGGCATCGGCTACGCCCAGGCGGACCGAGGATTCCACGGCTCCGTCCAGGCGGACCACCGAGGCGTTGATTCCGGTTTCCTTCAGGTAGTGATCCAGCAATACGTCGTAGCTGGTGGCGATGCGCTTGCCATCCAGCTCATCCACGGAGCTGAAGGTGCCAACCGGGGCGGCGAAGCGGAACGCGGACTTGCCGATGCCCAGCGGCAGCAGCTCCTCCACCGCATCGTCCACGTCGGCATCACGGTACAGGTCGCGGCCGGTGATGCCGACGTCCAGGATGCCGCGCCCAACGTACACGGCGATGTCGCGCGGGCGCAAGTAGAAGAATTCGACGTGGTTGTCCGGGTCGATGATGACCAGTTCGCGGTTGTCGCGGCGCTGCAGGTAGCCGGCTTCCTTGAACATGGTGGAGGCGATGTCTGACAGAGCACCCTTGTTGGGCAGTGCTACGCGAAGCATGTGGTTCTCTTTTCTGCTGTGGCGCACGGCAGGATGCTCACCTGCGGCGCCAAGGGATGATGGCTTGCCGGTGTCTATGCCGTCGGGCAGGGTGGGTTCGGGCTGGCGAACCCACCGCGCGACGGCTACAAATGCTTGTAGATATCGGCCAGGTCCAGTCCCTTGGCGATCATCATCACCTGGACGTGGTAGAGAAGCTGCGAGATTTCCTCGGCTGCCGCCTCGTCACTTTCGTATTCGGCGGCCATCCACACTTCGGCGGCCTCCTCGACGATTTTCTTGCCGATTCCGTGGACTCCGGAATCCAGTTCTGTGACGGTACGAGAGCCTTCAGGTCGGGTTTGGGCCTTGAGCGAGAGTTCGCTGAAGAGCTCGTCAAATGTTTTCACGTGTCTTAGCCTAGCGTTTTTGGGTACGCCGGTTCATCACGGCGTACCCATTGTGACGAAGCGGTAACCGGTTCAGCGCAGGGCTGCGGCGGTCATGACCGCGGCCGAGAACGCCTCATGCCCCTTGTCCTCCGAGGATCCTTCCAATCCCGCCCGGTCCAGTGCCTGCTGCTCATTGTCGCAGGTGAGCACGCCGAAGCCGATGGGGGTTCGGGTCTCCACGCTGACCTGGGTCAGACCCATGGTCGCCGCCTGGCAGACGTAGTCGAAGTGCGGGGTGCCGCCGCGGATCACCACCCCCAGGGCGATGACGGCATCGTACTTCTCGGCCAGGACCCGGGCGGCGACCGGCAACTCGAAGGAACCCGGGACGCGCACCAGGTGTACGTCGGCGATGTTGGCTTCCTGCGCGGCGCGCTGGGCTCCGGCGATCAGCCCGTTCATCACGGTTTCGTGCCAGCTGGCCGCGACGATGGCGACCTTCAGGTTCGGGGTGTCCAGCGCCTTGAGCTGCTCGCTGGTGTTGGTGGGGGCTCCGTGCTTGCTCATGATTTTCCTTCTCTGGTGATTCGTTGCCGGGTGGCTGGCAGCGGTGCGGCGCCCCGGCGTTGCTGTTTGCCGTCGGTGTGGGCCCGAGGGGCCCGGGCGCGCATCAGGGCAGCTGCAGGTTGTGCCCGAAGCGCTGCTGCTTGGTGCGCAGGTAGCGTTCGTTCTCGGCGCGCGGGGCGACCAGGCTGGGGACCTGCTCACTGACCTCGATCCCGGCCTCGCGCAGCTTGGAGACCTTGTCCGGGTTGTTCGTCAGCAGCCGGACGCGGTCGATGCCCAGGGTGCGCAGAATGGAGACGACCGCATAGTACTCGCGGGCATCCACCGGCAGGCCCAGGTGCTCGTTCGCGTCGGCGGTGTCCAGCCCGTGCTCCTGCAGCGAGTAGGCGCGCAGCTTGTTCAGCAGCCCGATGCCGCGGCCCTCGTGGCCGCGCACGTAGACCAGGTGCCCGCCCTCGGCGGCGATCTGCGCCAGGGCGGCGTCCAGCTGTTCGCCGCAGTCACAGCGGTAGGAGCCGAACACGTCCCCGGTCAGGCATTCGGAGTGGATCCGCACCAGCGGGGCCCGGCCCGCGAACCGGGCAGGGTCCGTTTCGGCGCCGCGGCCCGGGTGGCTGAGCACGATGTGCTCGTTGCCCTCCACCAAGGTGGCCCGTGCCGTGAATTCGCCGAACGCGGTGGGCAGGTGGACCGGGGCGGTCAGCTCAATGGCGTCGTTCACCCGGCGCCAGCGGGCCAGGTCCTCGATCGAGATCAGCGGCAGCCGGTGTTCTGCCGCGAAGCCGCGCAGGTCATCCAGGCGCATCATCGACCCGTCATCGTGCACGATCTCCACCAGCACCCCCACCGGCTCCAGGCCGGCGGCGACGCACAGGTCCACGGCCGCCTCCGTGTGTCCGCGGCGTTCAAGCACCCCGCGTGGGTTGGCACGCAGCGGGAAGATGTGCCCGGGGCGGTTCAGCTGGCCCGCAGTGGTGCCCGGGTCGGCCAGCAGGCGTGCGGTCAGGGCGCGGTCGGCCGCGGAAATGCCGGTGCTGATCCCTTCGGCGGCATCGCAGGAGACGGTGAAGGCGGTGCCCTTGGCGTCCTGGTTGATCCCCACCATCGGGGCCAGGCGCAGCTCGTCGGCGCGGGCGGCGCCCATCGGCACGCAGATCACCCCCGAGGAGTGGCGGATGGTGAAGCCCATCAGCTCCGGGGTGGCGAACTGGGCGGCGAAGATGATGTCGCCCTCGTTCTCGCGGTCCTCATCGTCCACCACGACAACGGCCTGCCCGGCGGCCATGGCGGCCAGGGCGGTGGGGATGGAGTCGAGCTCCTTCGTGCTGGTGCTCATCGGGTGACCTCCTGGAATTCGTTGAGCCGGGCGACGTACTTGGCCAGCACGTCGACCTCGATGTTGACCTCGTCGCCCACCTGGCGGGTTCCCATGGTGGTTTCGCGCAGGGTCGTGGGAATGATGCCCACCTCCACCCAATGGGTTTCTGCGCCGGCCGGGCTCACGGCGGTGAGGGTCAGTGAGATCCCGTCCAGTGCGATGGACCCCTTTTGCGCGGTCAGCGGCGCGTACTGGGTGGGCACAGCGACGCGGAAGCTGACCCATTGGCCGTGGTCTTCGCGTGAAAGCACGCGGCCCACGGCGTCCACATGTCCCTGCACGACGTGGCCATCGAGCCGGGCCCCGGCCTTGGTGCAGCGCTCCAGGTTCACGCTGGCCCCGGGTTCCAGGGCGCCGATGGTGGTGCGGCGCAGCGTTTCTCCCATCACGTCCACGCTGATTCGCGGGCCGTCGATGGCGGTGGCGGTCAGGCACACCCCGTTGATGGCGATGGAACCGCCCAGTTCGAAGTCCTGCGCGTGCCCTGGAATGTCCAGGTCCAGCACGGCGCTGTCGCTGTGCGCGTCGTGCTGCAGCCCCAGCACGGTGCCGCGGCCGCTGATGATTCCGGTAAACATTGAAAACTCCTTGTGGTGGTGCGCGGTCCGGTGGGTCGCCGCAGGACCCCTGCGGCAAGGGCCGGGGTTGGGGTGGGCGGTGGCGACCGGCCGCGCTGATTCTGGCGTCTGGTGCCCGGTGCCGGGCGGCGCGCCTAGGGCCGGGTGTCGGGATCCGGCAGGGGCTCGAGGTGCAGCAGCACGTCGGGGCCCAGCCGGGTGAGCGCCTCCTGGTGGGCGGCGTCGAGCCGGAAGCGGCGGGCCTGGCTCAGCGTGGTCACGGTGGGGATGTTCACCGCGGTCGTACCGGCGCCGAGGATCATCGGCGCCTGGTAGCAGTACAGTTCGTCGGCCAGGTCCGCTTCGATGAAGGCGGAGGCGATCGTGGCCCCGCCTTCGATGAGCAGGTGGTGCAGCCCCAGTTCACGGGCCCGCTCCAGCAGCTGCTGAAGGTCGTGGGTGGGCAGCTGCTCCCAGTTCGCGTCGTGCGCCAGGGCCAGCTGGTCGGGCAGCCGCCGTTTGCCGAGCACCAGCCGGTAGGGCTGGCGTTCGTGCAGTCCCCCGGCGGCGGTGCGCGCGCTGAGCCGGGGGTCGTCGCTGAGCACCGTGCCGGTGCCCACCACGATCGCATCCACCCGGGCCCGCAGCTGGTGGGCGTGCACCCGGGAGGCGTCGGAGGTGATCCACTGGCTGCTGCCGTCCGGTGCGTTGATCCGCCCGTCCAGGGATTGGGCGGTCTTCACGGTGATGAACGGGCGGTTTTGCGCCTTGGCGCGGAACCAGCGGTGGTTCAGTTCCCAGCTGGCCCGGTCCGCGGCCTGGCTGACAGTCACCCCGTGGGCGCGCAGGTACTCGGCCCCGCCGCTGGCGGCGGTGTCATCGCTCATCGCGTAGTGCACGTGCCCGATCCCGGCGGCGGCGATCGCCTGCGAGCACGGACCGGTGCGTCCGGTGTGGTTGCAGGGCTCCAGGGTGACAACCATGGTCAGCTTCGCCGCGGCCTGGGCATCCAGCCGTCCCAGCCGGCGCAGCGCGTCGACTTCGGCGTGCGGGTGCCCGGCCCCCTGGTGGAACCCGGTGGCGATGACCCGGGCCTGCTCATCCAGGATGCACGCGCCCACCAGCGGGTTCGCCCCGCGGGTGCCGCGCGCGGCGGTCTCCAGGGCGGTGCGCAGCGCCTGCTTCAGGTCCTGGCCGGTGATCATTCGGTACCGGCCTGGATGCGCGGGTCGGGCAGCTGGGTTTCCACGCTGGGCTTTTCGTGGGACTTGGCGCGCATCCACACGAAGAAGCCGACAACGGTGAACGCCCCGTAGAACAGGTACATGAAGGCGGTGGCGTAGTAGCCGGCGGAGAACAGCAGCGGCACCCCGACCGCGTCCACGGCCACCCAGATCAGCCAGAATTCGACCCAGCCCTTGGCCATCCCCCAGGTCGCCAGCAGGGATCCGACGAACGTCCAGGCGTCGGCCCAGACCGGTTCGTAGGAGCCCAGCACCCGGAACAGCGGGGTCAGGGCGATGGTGCCGATGACCAGCACGGCGGCCAGGCCCATGCGTTCGCCCGGGCTCGCCCAGCGCGGGGTGACCGCCTGGCCGCCCTCGTGCTTGGCCTTCTTCCAGCGCACCCACCCGTAGATGGCCACGGTGATGAACATGATCTGGCGTCCGGCCTGCCCCAGCAGGTTCGCCGTGCTGTCATGGCCGAACAGGCTGCCCAGGAATACCGTGAGCAGCAGCAGGTTGCCGATGATGCCCACCGGCCAGGCCCAGATCTTGCGGCGCATGCCGCCAAAGGCGCTGGCCAGCCCGAAGACGTTGCCGACGACCTCGCGCACCAGCAGCGCGGAGGAGCCGATCGTGATGTAGGAATTAAAAGCTTCTGTGAGCCACCGCAGGAAATCCATCTCTACCCTTCTCGAAGCGGCGGCTCCGGGGGTACCTCATTTGACGGCCTGCAATCGAATCACCCTGCCGCGGCTCAACGCCGCCGGCCGGATGGACTCCAGCTAATCAAATTCGTGCTTCTCCCATCCAGACTTTAACTGTCGGTACCGGAATTTCACCGGTTCAGCCAAGCCGGAGCCCCTGGTGGGGTTCCTGCTCGGGTCGCGGACTATCACCGCCGGTTCGGACTTTCACCGACCCCGGAGCACGTAATTGTTGTTACTACGCTCGATTATGGCACATTTAATGCCCGCCGAGGGCAAGATTTCGTAACACATCGATTTCGACGGCCGGGTCGGGTGCGGAATACACCGCGGAGCCGGCCACGAACACGTCCGCGCCGGCTTCGGCGGCCCGAAGGATCGTGTCCCGTGAGATGCCGCCGTCGACCTGCAGGGCGATCGGCTTGCCGCTGCCGTCGATCGCGGCCCGGGCACGGCGGATCTTGGGCAGCACCAGGTCCAGGAACTTTTGTCCGCCGAACCCCGGCTCGACGGTCATCAGCAGCAGCATGTCCAGCTCGCCGAGCATGTCCAGGTACGGTTCGACCGGGGTGGCCGGGCGCAACGCCATGGAGGCCTTCGTGCCGGCCGCGCGCAGCTCGCGGGCCAGGCGCACCGGGGCGGTGGAGGCCTCCACGTGGAAGGTCACCGAGTCCACGCCCAATTGCGCGTATTCCGGGGCCCAGCGGTCCGCGTCGGCGATCATCAGGTGGATGTCCAGCGGCAGCGTGGTGCTGTTGGCGATGGCCTGCACCACCGGCTTGCCGATGGTCAGGTTCGGCACGAAGTGGTTGTCCATCACGTCCACGTGCACCGCGTCGGCGGTGTGGATGCGTTCCAGCTCGCTGGCCAGGTTCGCGAAGTCCGCGGACAGGATCGAGGGGTTGATGCGCACCGTGTCTCTCCTAGGTGGTGGGGCCCGCCGCGGTGGCCGCGGCCGGCGGTGTTGGCGGGTGGCGGTCCGGTCCCGGGGCTTGGGTGGCCCGGCCGGTCAGGCGGTCTTGGTCAGCAGCGCCAGGAACATCGCGTCGCTGCCGTGGCGGTGCGGCCACAGCTGCACCGTGGAGCCCTCCCCCAGCGGGTGGCCGCTGGCGGCGGCGCCCGGCAGCAGGACCTGCTCCACCGCGGCGGCGGTGTCCAGCAGGCGTGCGTTCCGGGTGGATTTGAGGAAGTCCTCGATCACCAGCCGGGTCTCGGCCTGGTGTGGCGAGCAGGTGACGTAGCCGATCACCCCGCCCACGCGCACCGCGTTGAACGCGGCCCGCAGCAGCTGGCCCTGCAGTTCGGTCAGCTCCGGGATGTCGCGGGGGGATTTGCGCCAGCGGGCCTCGGGGCGGCGGCGCAGCGCGCCGAGCCCGGAGCAGGGGGCGTCGAGCATGATCCGGTCGTAGTCCCCGGTGTACTGCTGCTGGGCGTAGTCCCGCCCGTCCTGGTTGGTGACCATCCAGTAGTCCTCGGGCACCCCGGCCAGGGACTTCTCCACCAGCCGGGCACGGTGTTCGGCCAGCTCGTTAGCGGTCAGCCGCGCGTCGCGCTGCAGGGCGTGGGCGCCGAGCACGGCGGCCTTTCCGCCGGGGCCGGCGCACATGTCCAGCCAGTAGCGGTCCTCGCCGGGCACCGGCAGCGGCACCTCGGCCAGGGCGTGGGCGACCACCTGGCTGCCGGCGTCCTGCACGCGCACGCTCCCCTCGCGCACCCCGGGCACCCGGGTGACGTCCCCGTGCTGGTAGGTCGCGGACCCGGCCACCAGCGGCCCGGCCTGCGCGCCGGCCTCAAGCACCGCGTCAAGGTCCCCCAGGCCGGGCAGGGCCACCAGGTTCACCACCGGTGCGGCATTGTCGGCCTGCAGCAGTTCGGTGATTTCCTCGGCCGGGCGCCCGTGGGTGACCAGGGCCTGGCGCAGGGCCCGCACGATCCACTCCGGGTGCGCGTGCTCCAGGCCCAGGCGCTGGGACTCGTTGGCGGCGGTGGCGGTGATCTCTTCCTTCCAGGTCTGGGCGTCCTTCGCGCTGACCCGGCGCAGCACCGCGTTGATCAGCCCGGAAGGCCCGGCACCGATCTGGGCGCGGGCCAGGGACACGGTTTCATCCAGCGCCGCATGGTTCGGCACCCGCATCGCCAGCAGCTGGTGGGCACCCAGGCGCAGGGCGTCCAGGATCGCCGGGTCCAGTTCGCCAAGTTCACGGTCGACCAGGGTGGCCAGGACCGCGTCGTAGAACCCCTGGGCGCGCAACGCGCCGTAGGCCAGCTCGGTGGCGAACGCCGCGTCCCGCTTGTCCAGCCGGTGGTCGCGGATCAGCCGGGGCAGCACCAGGTTCGCGTAGGCGTCCGAGCCGGAGACCTCCCGCAGCGCCTTGAAGGCCACCAGCCGGGCCGGGTCCGCGCTGCGCTTGCGCTGGCCGGGGGCGGCGGCGCTGTACTGGCGCGGGCCGCGCTGCCCGCGGTTGCGGGTGCGCCCGTGTTCGTTGCGCCGTGGGGCGGAATCCTGGCTGCTGGGGCTCATGCGAAACTCACTTCCGTGCCGTTGGCCAACAGGCCGCGGGCCCAGTCGGCGGCGTCCATCATTTTCTTGCCCGGCGGCTGGATCTGGGTTGGCTCCAGCGCCCAGGTGCCGGTGCCCACCAGCACCCGGGGGCGTTTGCCCGGTTCGATCCGCACCTGGCCGGGCGCCAGGTCGCTGACCTGCGGGTGTTCACGCAGCGCGCCGAACTTGAAGCGCCCGTCGGCGACCTTGATCCAGGGGCCCGGGAACGGGCTGGTGCCGTGGGCGCGGCGGCGGATTTCGGTGGCGGGGCGGGTAAAGTCCAGCTGCGCATCGGCATCGGTGATCTTCGGCGCGTAGCTGCCCGATCCGGTCTGCGGTTCGGGGCGGGCGACCCCCGCGTCCAGGGCCTGCAGCGTGTCGACCAGCAGCCGGGAGCCGCTGTCGCTCAGCCGCTGCAGCAGGGCCCCGGCGGTGTCCATCGCCCCGATCGGCTCGGTCACCTGCCCGAACACCGGGCCGGTGTCCAGCCCGGTTTCCAGTTGGAAGGTCACCGCACCGGTGATGTCATCGCCGAAGATGATGGCGTGCTGCACCGGCGCGGCCCCGCGCCACTGCGGCAGCAGGGAGAAGTGCAGGTTGATCCAGCCGTGGCGCGGCACCTGAAGCGCGCCCTGCGGCACCAGTCCCCCGTAGGCGACGATGGCGGCGGCGTCCAGGTCCAGCGCGGTCAGCTGTTCGGTGACCTGCGCGTCGATCTTGGCGGCCTTGATGATCTGCAGGCCCAGCTCCTCGGCCCGCTGGGCCACCGGGGAGGGGGTCAGCACGCGTTTGCGCCCCAGCGGGGCGTCGGGCCGGGTGAGCACCGCGGCCACGTCGAACCCCGCGTCCACCAGGTGGTCCAGGGAGGTGACGGCGACCTCCGGGGTGCCGGCAAAGAGGATGCGCATGCTAGTTGCCTCCCAGTCCGGCGCCGAAGCTGGAGCCCAGGGCCCCGGAGCGCTGCTGCACGGTGCTGGCGGCGGTGTTCTGGTAGTTGCTGGCCCGCAGCTTCTTCCACGCGGCCTTGCGTTCGGCGTCGGAAAGGCGCTCCAGGAACAGGATCCCGTCCAGGTGGTCGGTTTCGTGCTGGATGCAGCGCGCCAGCAGCCCCTCGCCCTCGATCGTGATCGGGTTGCCGTACTTGTCAAAACCGGTGGCCTTGGCGTGCCGGCGGCGCGGGACCGGGGCGGCGATGCCGGGGATGGACAGGCACCCCTCCACCACGTCCGCCTGGTAGTCCTGGCTTAGTTCCAGCACCGGGTTGATGATGTGCCCGCGCTGCCCGTTGATCTGGTAGGTGAACACCCGCAGCGACACCCCGACCTGGGGTGCGGCCAACCCGGCGCCCTCGACGTTCTCCATGGTCTGGTCCATGTCCTCTACGAGCTTTTGGACCTCGGGCCCGAACTCGGTGACCTCCTGTGCCCTGGTGCGTAGAACAGGATCCCCGATAATCCGAATTCCCAATACCGCCATAATCGGTGCGTCGTCCTTTCAACGTGTGACTTCTCAGCATGCGGCCCCGCCAGGATTTGAGGATCTCTGCCCGTGGCGTCAGCGCAGGGATCCGGCCAGGGCCGGATCAGCTCTTGTCCTAGTCTACGGGCCGGGCGGCGCCGGGCTGCGGGGGCGGGCCGATCTCGATCAGCCCCGAGGGCTGCTGCAGCAGCTGGTACTGCGCCTGCCAGGTGCGGTGCAGTGCCCAGAACTTGGACCAGTAGGCGGGCATGGAGCTGGGCCGGGCGGTGAAGGTGCGCGCCCCGACCTCGCCCAGCGCGACTGCCAGCAACATCACATCGGTATCGAACGGCCACGGCTCCCAGGTCCCGGCGACCGGGTCGATGCTGTGCTCCTCGGCCTTCGCGGCCGCCGCCAACTGCATGATGACCTTCGGGTCCGGGGACTTGACCTGTCCCTCACGGTCGGTGCCGCGGGTCTTGTAGTCCACCAGGCACACCTGGCCGCCGATGCGGGCGACCAGGTCGATGGTGCCGGCGTAGCCCACGCTCTGGTTCCACACGGTCACCTCCGCGGCGATCGGCTCCACCTTGAAGTCGCGCCACCAGGTCTCGAAATGCCGCACGAAGCCCAGTTCGCCGTTCTCCCGCAGCGCCGCCAGCGCCGCGTCCAGCTCATGCGGCTTGCCCATTTCCCGCAACGCGTACTGCTCCGCGTAGTTGTGTACCCGGTCCCCGCGGGCGGCGGCCAGGTCCCGGTGGCTTTCGGCGGCGAAGGCCGAATCGCGCACCAGGCGGCGCATGATCGATGGGTCGCCGGTGGCCAGCGGCAGCCGGGCGTCCTCGGACAGCGTCTTGGCGGCCAGGTAGCCGGCCCACCCGGTCAGATCGACCTTCTCCATGCCGATCACGGTGGTGATGGACGGGACGGTTGGCTGCCCGCCGACCTCGCGGGCATACATTCGTCCCAGTGCTGTCTGTACGGCCAACCGAGGGGAAGTCATAGTGCGATCATGGCATACCGCCCCGACACTTCAGCCCTAGTCCGCTCCAGATTCGGCACCGATTCGCGGGGCGCGGCGGGGAAAAAGCGGCTGTGAACCAGATCTCAGCTTTTGGATTTGGTGCTTCGGCATTTTCTCGTATAGAGTTTTTACTCGTTGGAAAGACGCCGAAACGGCAGATGAACTTCCAATTTTGCGGACATAGCTCAGCTGGTAGAGCGCAACCTTGCCAAGGTTGAGGTCGCGAGTTCGAACCTCGTTGTCCGCTCGCAAAAAGATCACCGGATCGGTTCGCCGATCCACGCCCGGTTTACCGACCGGACTTGGTGGGGTGGCCGAGAGGCGAGGCAGCGGCCTGCAAAGCCGTATACGCGGGTTCGAATCCCGTCCCCACCTCGCTGGAGGCATTTGCCTCAGGCATTATCTTTTTTGCGCGATTGGCGCAGCGGTAGCGCGCTTCCCTGACACGGAAGAGGTCACTGGTTCGATCCCAGTATCGCGCACGAAGCATTCATCCTCGGATGGCTGTTTACGCGGACATAGCTCAGCTGGTAGAGCGCAACCTTGCCAAGGTTGAGGTCGCGAGTTCGAACCTCGTTGTCCGCTCCAAAGTTCCTGGGGTATCCTAGGTGCTTGGCCGAAACTCTTCGGAAATTCGGCGCGATTGGCGCAGCGGTAGCGCGCTTCCCTGACACGGAAGAGGTCACTGGTTCGATCCCAGTATCGCGCACTGGACATTCATCGTATGATTAATGTTCAACACAACATGCGGACATAGCTCAGCTGGTAGAGCGCAACCTTGCCAAGGTTGAGGTCGCGAGTTCGAACCTCGTTGTCCGCTCCACTTTCAGAAGGCCACCCCCACGGGTGGCCTTCTGCTTTTCCCGCCAGCACCTCCAGCCCATGCACGCATGCATCTCGCTGATGGCTGAATTCTTGCCGACGGCGGTTCAAACCTTCCCCCGGCACCGCTGTTCGGTTTACCATATCCACAAGAGTGGGGACGGCAGGTGTTCCCAGCGTTGAAGGGAGGTGGCCTTTTTGTCAGGTTTTGACGAGCTGAAGGGCAAAGCCGAAGGACTGGCGCATAAGGCTGGCCAATTTGCCGCAGAGAATTCAGAAAAGGTGGCCAACGGCATCGATAAGGCCGGAAACTTCGTCGATGAGAAGACCGGCGGCAAGTACGCCGACAAGGTCGACTCGGTTCAAGACGGAGCGCGCAACCTCCTGAACAAGCTCAAGGGCGATAACACGCCATAGCCGTTTATTGCGCGTCTAGTCGGGCATCGCCCCAAGCGCGTAGAAGGGCGTCGAACCACCGGTTCGGCGCCCTTCGCCTATCTGCAGCCGCGTGTCCACCGCTCCGGGGCGCTTCCCGCAATGCGGACACTGCCCCGCCTCCCCGCGGGCGGACAAGTGTCCGCATCGCCCGTTCCTCACATGCCGGCGCTGCCCCCACCATGGCCCGGCCAGCGCAACAGCCTGAAACAAATTTCGCCAACATCACAGGTGGCGGCTAGGAAAGGAGTCATGCCCACAGAACTCCCAGCACGCCCCAACGCCCTTCCCGACGCGGTCATGGCCGGGTTCGTCACCACCATGGTCGGGTTCACCTCCTCCTTCGCGGTGGTGCTGACCGGGCTGCTGAATGTGGGAGCCGACGAAGGCCAGGCCGCCTCCGGTCTGCTGGCCCTGACGCTGCTGACCGGGCTGAGCACCATGCTGCTCTCGCTCTGGCACCGGATTCCGATCACGATCGCCTGGTCCACCCCGGGTGCGGCGATGCTCGCCAGTCTGGGCTCGGGCTCCTACGGCTTCGCCGAGGCGGTGGGCGCGTTCATCGTCAGTGCCGCCCTCATTGTGCTTTCCGGGCTGCTCCCGGTGCTGCAGCGGCTGCTGGGACGCATTCCGGTGCCGATCGCCCAGGGCATGCTGGCCGGGGTGCTGATCCCGCTGTGCCTGAAGCCGTTCACGTCCCTGGCGGTGATCCCAATGGCCGCGCTGGTCATCCTGCTGGTCTTCCTCATCGGGCTGCGGCTGCTGCCGCGCTTCGCGGTGGCGGTGACAATGCTCGCCGCCGTGCTGCTGGGCATGTGGCACATCACCAGCACCGGAACCTGGGGTGAGGTGTCGGCGCTGCCGCAGATGCAGTGGGTGGCCCCGGAGTTCAATCCCACCGCCATCGCCGGGATCAGCGTCCCGCTGTTCATCGTCACCATGGCCTCACAAAATGTGCCGGGCGTGGCGGTGATGTCCTCCTTCGGCTACCGGGTGCCCTGGCGGCCGGCGATGCTGGTCACCGGGACCGGTTCGGGGATCGGGGCGCTCTTTGGCGGCCACGCGATCAACCTGGCAGCGATCTCCGCCGCCCTGGCCGCCGGGGAACAGGCCGGGCAGGATCCGGCCCGGCGCTGGCGCGCCTCGTTCAGCTCCGGCGCGTTCTACCTGGTCTTCGCGGCCGGTTCCACCGCCATCGCCACCCTGGCGGCCGCCTCACCGGCCGGCTTGTTCGAGGCCGCCGCGGGCCTGGCCCTGCTGGCCACCCTGGGCAATGCGCTGATGGGCGCAATGCAGGAACCGGCGTGGCGGTTGAGCGCGCTGGTGACGGTGCTGATCGCCGCAGGCAATGTGACCCTGTTCGGCATTGGCGGGGCCTTCTGGGCGCTGCTGGCCGGGCTGGTGACCCACCTGGTCGTGGAGCGCCCGGCACTGGCGCGCCGGGACAACAGGGGGCAGCACGACACCGGCAACCCCGATGCCGCTGGGCAGCCGGAACACCGAACCCAGGAACCCGCTACGGAAGCGGAAGCGGCGCAGGACAGCGCACCGCCTGCGGGCGGGTAGCGCAAAGGCCCGCCAACGGTCGCGTCGTTCACGCGATGCGGGCGGGCCTGCTGCGGTGTGCAAAGCCGGCTGCCGGAACACAGGGACCCGGCATGCGGGGCTATTCGGCGTTCTCGCCGATCTGGCCTTCGCGGGCCAGGGCAGTGAGGCGGGAGACCGCGCGGAAGTACTTCTTCTGGTAGCCGCCGGACATCATCTCCGGGGTGAACAGCTCGCTGAAAGGCTTGCCGGAGGCGATGATCGGCACGTCCTTGTCGTAGAGCCGGTCGGCCAGCACCACGAAGCGCAGCGCAATGGACTGGTCGGTGATCGTGTCCACGTTGTGCAGCACCAGCACGTCGGCCTCGGCCAGCAGCTGGCGGTAGCGGCTGGGGTGCACCTTGGACAGGTGCGCGACCAGCTCATCGAAGTTGTCCACCGCCAGCGTCGCGTGCGGGAAGCGCTGCTGGGCGTAGGCCTCGATGCCAGCGTCCTGCAGCGGGTCGGGAGCTTCGGGCAGGCCGCGGTGGCGGAAGTCCTCCCCGTCCACCCGGTGCACGTCGAACTGGTCGGACAGCGCCTTGATTTCGCGCTGGAAGTCTACGGCGGCGAAGCGCCCCTCCCCCAGCGCCCCGGGCAGCGTGTTGGAGGTGGCGGCCAGCTTGACCCCGGCGTCGGAGAGCTCGCGCATCAGTCGGCTCATCAGGACGGTGTCCCCCGGATCATCGAGCTCGAACTCGTCGATGCACACCAGCTTGTACTGGCTGAGCACGTCCACGGTCTGACGGAAGGAGAGCGCCCCGACCAGGTTCGTGTACTCCACGAACGTGCCGAACGCCTTCGGCCCCGGGGCGGCATGCCACAGCGAGGCCAACAGGTGGGTCTTGCCCACGCCGAACCCGCCATCGAGGTAGATCCCGTTCTTGGTGGTCTTGGCCTTGCCGAACAGCTTGGCGAACACCGAGCCCTTCGGGTTCTTGCCGATGGAGTCCGCGAACGCCTTGAGCTTGGTCACCGCCTCGGCCTGGGAGGGCTGGGAGGGATCCGGATGGTACGTGTCGAAGGACACCTCGCCGAAGCGGTAGGAGGGGTGGAACCCGGCCAGCAGCTCCTCGACGGAGACGTTCGGTGTCGTTTCCGTCAGGTGGGTAATCGTGGCCATGCGCTCCATAAAGTCCTTCAATCCCGTGCTCGTGTGCCCAAGCGTGCTCAAGTGTGCCCTGCTCGACCGGCGGGCTGGTCCATCGGCCAGTTTACCCCGAACCCGGGTGGGGATTGTGGCCGGATGTGACGTATGACGGCGCGAAATATTACGGCGGGGACTAACCTAGATAGGGAGTCGAGGCTGCTGCCCGCATCCGGGCGTCAGCGCTCCAACCAGCGAACCAAGCAGTTAGGAAAGTGAACGCCGCATGTCGCTCCCCATCGACACGAACCCAGCGTACGCCCAGTACGCCCACCCCGAACGGCTGGTCTCCACCCAGTGGGTCGCCGACCACCTGGGCAGCGACGGGCTGGTGGTGCTGGAATCGGACGAAGACATCCTGCTGTACAACACCGGGCACATTCCCGGGGCCCTGAAGATCGACTGGCACACCGAGCTGAACGACGAGGTCACCCGCGACTACGTGGATGGCGAGGGTTTCGCCGCGCTGATGAGCGCCAAGGGCATCACCCGCCAGAGCACCGTGGTGCTCTACGGGGACAAGTCCAACTGGTGGGCCGCCTACGCGCTGTGGGTCTTCACCCTGTTCGGCCACGAGGACGTGCGCCTGATGGACGGCGGACGGGACAAGTGGATCGCCGAGGGCCGGGAGCTGAACACCCAGACCCCCACCGTGCAGCCCACCGAATACCCGGTGGTGGAGCGCGAGGACAGCGCCATCCGCGCCTACCTGCCCGAGGTGCTCGAGCACCTGGGCAAGCCGCTGATCGACGTGCGCTCCCCGGAGGAGTACACCGGCGAGCGCACCCACATGCCCGCCTACCCGGAGGAGGGCGCGATGCGCGGCGGGCACATCCCCACCGCGGCCTCCGTGCCGTGGGGCCGGGCCGCCGCCGAGGACGGGACCTTCCGCCCGCGCGCCGAGCTGGAGGCCATCTACCTGGGCGAGGCCGGTCTGCAGCCCGGGGACGATGTGATCGCCTACTGCCGCATCGGGGAACGCTCCAGCCACACCTGGTTCGTCCTGCAGCACCTGCTGGGCTTTGAGCGGGTGCGCAACTACGACGGATCCTGGACCGAGTGGGGCAACGCGGTGCGCGTGCCGATCGTGCGCGGCGCCGAGGCCGGGCAGTTGCCGGCAGGATTCGGGGGCCACGCATGAGCACCATGCCCGACGCACTGAACGAAATCGTCGAGGAGTTCACCGAGGTGCCCGAGCCCGAGCGCCTGGAGCTGCTGCTGGAGTTCTCCCGCGAGCTGCCGGCCCTGCCCGAGCGCCTGGCCGACCACCCGGAACTGTTCGAACAGGTCGTGGAGTGCCAGTCCCCGCTGTTCCTGGTCGTCGAGGTGGCCCAGGATGCCCAGCACACCACCCGGCTGTTCTTCTCCGCCCCGCCCGAGGCGCCGACCACCCGCGGCTTCGCCTCGGTGCTGGCCGCCGGGTTGGACGGATCCACGGCCGCGGACATCCTGGCGGTGCCCGAGGACATGCCCCAGCAGCTGGGGCTCTCCCGGGCCCTCTCCCCGTTGCGGATGCGCGGGATGAGCGCCATGCTGGCGCGCATCAAGCGCCAGATCACCGAGCAGCTGGGGGCCTAGCACCGCGGCGATGGGAAAGAAGCCGAAACTCATCACCACCCCGGCGACGCTGGCCCTGGGCCAGGCCGGGGTGGCGTTCACCGAGCACCCCTATGAGCATGATGCGCGGACCACGGACTACGGCGCCGAATCCAGCCGCGCCCTGGGGGCCGACCCGCGCCGGGTGTTCAAGACCCTGATGGCCACCGGCGGCAGCGGGGCTTCCACCGACTTCGTGGTGGCTCTGGTGCCGGTCAGCGCCCACCTGGATTTGAAGGCGCTGGGCAGCGCGGTGGGCCTGAAGAAGCTGGCGATGGCCGACCCGGCCGCCGCCCAACGCCGCAGCGGCTACGTGCTGGGCGGGATCTCCCCGCTGGGCCAGCGCCAGCACAGCCCCACCTTCATCGATGCCTCGGCCGAAGAGTGGCAGACCATTTTTGTTTCCGGCGGACGCCGGGGGCTGAGCCTGGAAATCGCGCCCCGCGATTTGGCGGCCGTCACCGGCGCCCGGTTCGCGCCGATCGCCGCCGCATAGCCGCCATATCGCCGACGCCCGCCGGCAGCCTCCCCACCGGTAGCCTCCCCGCGGGCAGGCTACCGGTGGGCGGTCACCGAGGGCGCCGCCTGCAGCCGCGCTGCCATGAACGCCTCGATCGCGGCGGCGAAACCCTGGGGGTCGACATTCGGCTCCCGGGTGTGCGCCGCCCCGGCGAAGGTGCGCAGCTGCACCAGATCAGGGCGCAGGCGCGCCAGCTGCTCGCTGGGGCCGCTGGGCACGAAGTCGTCGTCCCGGCTGTGCATGATCAGCACCGGGTGGCGCAGCTCCGCGGCGCGTTCCACCCAGTTCAGCCGCTTGAGGTTCACCGGCGCTGCGAGCCCGGTGATCCAGCGCCCGGCCCGGTTGCTCAGCAGCCACTGGGCGAAGAGCCCCACGGTCTGCGGGATGCGGTTCATCCGCGCCTGGTGGGAGAGCACGTCCACCCAGTTGATCACCGGCCCGACCAGCATCAGCGAGTCGATCTGCTCCGCCAGGTAGGAGCGGTCCGCGGTCTGCAGGCTGATCGCCCCGCCCATGGACCAGCCCAGCAGCACGATGCGCTTAGCCTGGTGTTCGATGGCGTAGCGGATGGCGCTTTCCACGTCATGCCATTCGGTGTCCCCCAGCCCGTAGCGTCCGTCGCTGGCATCGGGTGCCACCCCGTCGTTGCGGTAGCTCATCAGCAGCGCGGTGACCCCCAGCCCGCGCAGCGTGGGCAGCGCGCGGATGGATTCGGTCGGGCGGGCCCCGCGCCCGTGCACGCAGATCACCCACGTGTCCGGGTGCTCGGTGCCGGGCATCAGCCAGGCCGGGCCGGGCCCGACCTCCAGCTCGAGCTGCACCTGGCGCACGTCGATGCCCACGTCGTTGGGGTGCTCGTACACGCTGCCCGAGAGGTTGGCCCGCCGTGCCCCGGCCAGCTGGCCGTAGTAGGTGTGCAAGACCTTGCGGGCCACCAGCTTCGGCTTGCCCGGCACCGGTTCGGGCCCGGAGAGGCGCACGCAGCACGTCCCGGCGTGGGTGAACATGGTGTGCTCCCCGGCCGCGGCGGTTTCCGCGTCGCGCACCAGGTGCACCCACATCTGCCCGTGCTCGTCGGTGTGGATCGAGCGGATGACGTCCCGTCCGATGCGGCTGTCCTCCGGGGTGACCACGCGGCGGGCGAAGTAGGCGGCCAGCGCGGAGACGCTGGCGGCGACCAGGGACCCGGCGGTGACGCCGATCAGGGTGCCCAGCAGCGTGGCGGGGACCGTCTTGCGCGGTTCAAGGGACTTCACGATCTGGGCCATGGGTTCATCCTCTCAAATGCCCGGCGCAGATTCATCCGGGTTTCCTGCCGTCCGGGCCGGGGTTGGGAGGCGAAGTTGGCCGGTTCGGGGAATCTTCTGCCGCTGCGGCGCGTTAAAGGGGTATGACTTCCAACGATCCTGCTGCCCGTAATTCCGCGACCCCCAACACCGCATCCCCGAACGCCGCCGGCGGCGCGGCGGCGGAAAAGACCGAACTGGACTGGCGCCAGGTGCTCAGCCCGCAGGAGTACCACGTGCTGCGCGAGGCTGGCACCGAACGTCCGTTCACCGGCGAATACTGGGACACCACCACCGAGGGGGTGTACTCCTGTCGGGCCTGCGGGGCCGAGCTGTTCGCCAGCACCACCAAGTTCGACGCCGGCTGCGGCTGGCCCTCGTTCTTCACCCCGCTGGCCGAGGACCGGGTGCGCTACCTCACCGACGAAACCCTGGGCATGAAGCGGGTGGAGGTACGCTGCGCGGCCTGCGACTCGCACCTGGGCCACGTCTTCGAGGGCGAGGGCTTCAACACGCCCACCGACCTGCGCTATTGCATCAACTCGCTGTCGTTGACGCTGCGCGAGGCAAACGCCTGAGCCTCCCGGTGGAACCGGTTGCCCCGACCGCAGGCGGCCAGGGCAACCGGTGTCGATGCCAGATGAGGTGAACGCCACACCAAGCATTAGACCTGCTTTGGCTCAGGCCGGGCGGCATTACGAAAACCTGATTCTGGGCGTAGCGTGAGGGGTAGCAACCACTGATCCCGATCGACACGATGAGGTGAACGTACATGACCCAGAGCCCAGTACATCCACAGGTAAACGCCGACGAACTGGTGAACTCCGATGCTTGGCAGAACCTGAAGGCCGCCGCCACCGAGTTCCAGTCGCTGCAGGTGAAGGACGGCTCGCTGGCCGACGCCAAGGACCTGGGCCGGGCCCGCGAACTGCTGCAGACCGTGATCGCCTCGGTGCAGTCCCTGGCCCCCAGCTTCCCGCACGACGCCTCCTACCTGCAGAAGCTGGTGGCGGACCTGCGCCGCTGGTCCGAAGAGGGCGTGGGCGTTCCGGACTTCCTGGATTCGCTGCTGCAGTTCCAGCCGCAGGAACAGCGCCAGGACGGGCTGCTGCACCTGGTCGTCTTCCCCATGTACACCCAGAACGGCTCGACCAACCGCCACCTGGAGGCCGTGCTGGTCCAGGTGATGTGGCCGGACTTCATCGCCGAGCTGGAGGCGTCGAACTACTCCAACGCGCTGTTCGTGCCGCTGCGCTTCCTGGACTTCACCCCGGGCTACGACACCAACTCCGCGGTGCTCTTCCCCGAGTCGGTGGCCATCCGCGAGACCCCGTCCTTCACCTGGGGCGCGATCTTCCAGGACCGCGAGGCCGTGCGCTTCCGCAAGGTGCTGAAGGAGGCGGCCGCGGTGACCAACCTTGAGCTGCCGGCGGACGCCGCAGAACTGCTGGAGGACCAGCAGCTGGCCGAGGACACGTTCATCATGTGGGACCTGATCCACGACCGCACCCACATGCGCGGGGATCTGCCCTTCGACCCGTTCATGATCAAGCAGCGCATGCCCTACTTCCTGTACTCGCTGGAGGAGCTGCGCTGCGATTTGACCGCGTTCCGCGAGTGCGTGAAGATCGCCAACGACGCCAAGGCCGATGAGCGCACCGCCAAGACCGCCAAGCTGGTGCAGTACGCGGTGATCTTCGACCGGATCTTCCGCTTTGCCATCACCGGCAGCCGGGTGCGCAACTACGACGGGCTGGGCGGGCAGCTGCTGTTCGCCTGGATGCACCAGAACCACGTGCTGCACTGGACCGACACCAAGCTGTCCATCGACTGGGACGAGGTCCCGGCCGTGGTCTCCGCCCTGGGAGACGCCATCGACGAGCTGTACTGGAAGTCCATCGACCGCCCGAAGCTGGCGCACTGGCTGGCCGCCTACGAGCTGGTCTCCACCACCGTCACCCCGCACCCTGCCTCCACCTGGGCCAAGGGCCCGGACGCGCTGCCGCTGACCGCGCCGCTGCGGGAGATCACCGACCAGGTGATGGACGACGAGTTCCCGCTGTCGATGTTCTACGAGGCGCTGAGCAAGAAGATGAAGCAGACCATCGAGTCCACCCGTGGCATGTATGGCGCCAGCCTCATCTAGGCTCGGGGTATGGATTACACAACTATCGCCGATCGCACGATCCTGATCGCCGGAGCCACCTCCGCCAGCGGGGTGGCCACCGCCCGCGCCCTGTCCGATGCTGGGGCGCGGGTGCTGGTGGTCGGCTCCAACCAGCAGCGCCTGGAGGAACGCCTTGATTTCGCCACGGCCCGCTACCAGGCCGACTTGGGGGACGAAACCGAAGCCCAGTCCCTGGCCAAGCAGGTGCACGACGAGCATGGACGGATCGACGCGCTGATCCACCTGGTCGGCGGCTGGCGCGGCGGCAAGGGCATCGTCGGGCAGTCCAGCCAGGACTACGACTTCCTGCACCGCTCGGTGATGACCACGCTGCGCAACACCACCCGCGCCTTCTACCAGGACCTGGTGGACTCCCCCGCCGGACGCCTGGCGATCATCAGCTCGCAGGCGGTGGCCACCCCCACCCCCTCGAATGCGAACTACGGGTCGGTGAAGGCGGCCGCCGAGTTCTGGGTCCAGGCCATCGCGCGCGCCTTTGCCAAGCAGGCCCCGCAGGCCGCGGCCGTGATCTGGGTGGTCAAGGCGCTGACCGAGCAGCGCCCGGAGGCCCCGGGCTCGAAGCTGGCCGGGTTCACCCATGTGGATGCGGTCGCCCAGGCGGCCCTGGGGCTGCTGGGCACCAGTGCCGGGCAGCTGAACGGCCGGCGGCTGGACCTGCCGGCGATCGACTAGCACTGCCCGCGCCCACACAACCATCCACCGTGCTGTAGCGTGTCCTTGGAACGAGAATTGGGACACGCTACAGCCGTCTTTTTGAGAGAACCGACTCAAACGCAAAGGATTGCACCGCTAATGAGCATCAGCCACGACACCACCCTGCGCGGATTCGCCTCCGACAACTACTCCGGGGTGCATCCCGAAATCCTTGAGGCGATCGCCCGCGCCAACGGCGGGCACCAGGGTGCCTACGGCGATGACCACTACACCGCCAAGCTCGATGAACTGGCCCGCGAAACCTTCGGCTCCCAGGCCGCGATCTTCCCGGTGTTCAACGGCACCGGGGCGAACGTGACCGCCCTGCAGTCGCTGCTGCCGCGCTGGGGTGCGGTGATCTGCGCCAGCACCGCGCACATCAACGTCGACGAGAACGGCGCCCCCGAACGCATCGGCGGCATGAAGCTGCTGCCGGTGGACGCCGAGGACGGCAAGCTGACCCCGGAGCTGATCGACCGCGAGGCCTGGGGCTGGGGCGATGAGCACCGCGCCCAGCCGCTGGCCGTGTCGATCACCCAGGCCACCGAACTGGGCACCGTCTACACCCCGCAGGAGATCGAGGCGATCACCTCCCACGCCCACTCCAAAGGCATGCGGGTGCACCTGGACGGCTCGCGGCTGGGCAACGCCGCGGCCAGCCTGGGGGTGCCGCTGCGCGCGCTGACCACCGACGTGGGGGTGGACATCGTGTCCCTGGGCGGCACCAAGAACGGGATGCTGCTGGGCGAGGGCGTGCTGACCCTGCACACCGAACTGGCCGCCGACATGAAGTACCTGCGCAAGATGAACATGCAGCTGGGCAGCAAGATGCGCTTCATTTCCGCCCAGCTGCTGGAGCTGTACGGCACCGATTTGTGGCACCGTTCGGCCTCCCACTCCAACGCCATGGCGGCGCTGCTGGGCCAGGCCGTGCAGGGCTCGCAGGGCGCCGAACTGGTCTACCCGGTGCAGGCCAACGGCGTCTTCGCCCAGCTGCCCAACGCCGTGGCCGACAAGCTGCGCGAGACGTTCCGCTTCTACGACTGGGACCGCGCCGCCGGGCACGTGCGCTGGATGTGCTCCTTTGACACCACCGAGGATGACGTGCGGGCGTTCATCGCGGCGCTGAACAGCGAACTGGCGGCCCACCACGCCAAATAGGTCTTCCCGGCGTGCCGTAACCGAACCGCGGTTACGGTGCGCCTTAGACTCGGAAATGTGAACCGCGAGCAACAGCAAAAGCCCGTTCCCCAGGCCTTCCGCCGGGCCCTGGAGGAACTCTCGCGCGCCAAAGTCCGCCAGGAGCTGCGCATCGCCGAAATCCCGGCGCCGCTGCGCCTGGCGCCCTACGCCCTGGCCCTGAGCGGCGAGGTGGAACAGCATTCACGCTCACTGCACGGCCAATACGGCCAGGAATTCGCCAAGACCCCGCTGCTGGAAGAACACCATTCCCTGGCCACCGGCCGCTTCGTGCTGCTCTACGACCCGGCCAGCCAGGACCTGTGGAACGGCACCTTCCGGGTGGTCACCTACATCCGGGCCCGCATGGAAGAGGACATGGGTCAGGACACGATGCTCTCCTCCGTGGCCTGGAGCTGGTTTGAGGACGCGCTACGCGGCCGGCAGGCCGGCTACCACTCGGCCGGCGGCACCGCCACCCGGGTGATTTCCGAATCCTTCGGGCAAATGGCCACCGACGAGACCAGCGTGGACATCGAACTGCGGGTCTCCTGGTCCCCCGCCACTGAGGACCTGGGGGCGCATCTGAGCGCCTGGGCGGACATGGTCTGCACTTTTGCCGGGCTTCCCCCGCTGCCCGAGGGCGTCGAGCAGCTGCCGCTGCGCCGCCTGAGCTAGCCTGCCGCGGCGCGGCCCGCACCGGGGCGCGCCGTGCCCGCTTGGTCACCTTTGCCCCTCCACCACCGGGCCCGGTCGTAGAATGGGGCTATCATGAGCAGTCCTGAACCCACCTCCAGCGCACACCCCACCCCCGTCTCCGCCGTCAACGGCGCGCCCGCCGACCCCGTGAAGGGGCCGCAGCCAGCCGAACCGGTGCTGGTGCCGCTCAGCGCCCCGAGCGAGGGCATCCCGGAAGTCATCAACACCGCCCCGGGCCTGAACCGCGCGATTCGCGCCCTGCGCGGCGGGCAGGGGGCGCTGGCCGTGGACACCGAGCGGGCCAGCGGGTTCCGCTACGGACAGCGCGCCTTCCTGATCCAGCTGCGCCGCGAGGGGGCCGGGACCTGGCTGATCGACCCGGAGGAACTGGACACGCTGCAGCCGCTGGCGGACTTCGTGAACAGCGAGGCCTGGGTGCTGCACGCCGCCACCCAGGATCTGCCCTGCCTGCACGCCGAGGGGCTTTACCCCGATGAACTGTTTGACACCGAACTGGCCGGGCGGCTGGCCGGATTCCCGCGCGTGGCGCTGGGCACCATGGTCGCGCAGCTGCTGAACCTGAAGCTGGCCAAGGAGCATTCGGCCGTGGACTGGTCCACCCGCCCGCTGCCCGAATCCTGGCTGAACTATGCGGCGCTGGACGTGGAGGTGCTGCTCGATCTGCGCGAGCGCATGGAGGCGGTGCTGGCCGAGCAGCACAAGCTGGAGTTCGCGCGCCAGGAGTTCGAGTACGTGCGCACCATGCCCGAGGCCGAACCGCCGGCCGAACCGTGGCGCCGGCTTTCGGGGATCCACAAGCTGAAGAACCGCCGGGCGCTGGCGATCGCCCGCGAGCTGTGGCTGGCCCGTGATGCCCTGGCCCGCAGCCGCGACGTCGCCCCGGGGCGGCTGTTGTCGGACTCGGCGATCATGGTGGCGGTGCAGCACCGTCCCAGCTCGGTGCCCCAGCTGCTGCAGATCCCCGGCTTCCATGGGCGCAGCGCCAAGCGCGACGCCCCGCGCTGGCTGGATGCGATCTCCCGCGGCAAGCGCACCCAAGACGTGCCGGATCTGCGCCAGGCCGGCAATGGGCTGCCCAACCCGCGGGCCTGGACCGAGAAGAACCCGGCCGCCGCCGACCGGCTGGGGGCCGCCAAGGCGGCGGTCACCGAGGTGTCCGAGGCCTGGAACATTCCGGCCGAGAACCTGATCACCCCCAAGTACCTGCGCCAGCTGGCGTGGGAGCCGCCGACCTCGGCCTCCGCCCCGGCCGTCGAGGAGGCCCTGGAGCAGCTTGGCGCGCGCCCCTGGCAACGCGAACTGCTGCGCGCACCGCTGGCCACCGCACTGGCCAAGTAGCCCCGGGGCCGGCGTCTTGGCGCCGATGGTCCATGCGGCCGCACCCCTTGCTCCCGGCGCCCCGGGAGCAAGGGGTGCGGCCGTTAGTTGTATCCGTTCCGCCGGGGCGGCTGCCTCGCCCCGTGCGGCGCGTGATGCAGCGCACTTGCACTTCAAGTTACCGCTAAGTAACATATGTTGTGGGTCACAGAACCCCTCCGATCTTCCGAGACCTCGGATTCGACCGACCACAACAAGGAGCCACACGGTGAGTGCTAACGATCCGACAGTGCACGCAGCCCTCGACGACCGCGACGTCGTCTTCATCGACGGAGTGCGCACACCCTTCGGCAAAGCCGGCGAAAAGGGCATCTACCATGGCATGCGCGCCGATGACCTGGCCGTGAAGACGGTGCGCGAACTGCTGCGCCGCAACCCCAACGTCCCGGCCGAGAAGGTCGACGAGGTGGCCATGGCCGCCACCACCCAGACCGGCGACCAGGGCCTGACGATCGGACGCACTGTCGGACTGCTCTCCGGACTGCCCAAGTCCGTGCCCGGCTACGCCATCGACCGCATGTGCGCCGGGGCGATGACCGCGGTGACCAGCACCGCCGGGGGCATCGCCTTCGGCGCCTACGACGTGGTGATCGCCGGCGGCGTGGAACACATGGGCAACCACCCGATGGGGGCCGGGGCCGACCCGAACCCGCGCTTCCTGGCCGAGAAGATCGTGGACCCGCAGGCGCTGAACATGGGCAACACCGCAGAGAACCTGCACGACCGCTTCCCCGCCATCACCAAGGAACGCGCCGACCGCTACGCCGTGGCCAGCCAGTCCAAGCTGGCCGCCGCCTATGAGTCCGGCCAGATCCAGCCGGACCTGGTGCCGGTGGCCTCCCGCCGTCCCGGGGAAGGCTGGCAGCTGAACACCGCCGATGAGCCGCCGCGGCCGGGCACCACGATCGAGGACCTGGAACAGCTGCGCACCCCGTTCCGCGCGCACGGCCGGGTCACCGCCGGCAACGCGGCCGGGCTGAACGACGGAGCCACCGCCGCACTGCTCAGCAGCGCCGCGGCCGCCCGCGAACTGGGCCTGGCCCCCAAGATGCGCATGGTCTCCTTCGCCTTCGCCGGGGTGGAGCCGGACGTGATGGGCTACGGCCCGGTGCCGGCCACCGAAAAGGCGCTGGCCAAGGCGGGGCTGGGCATCAAGGACATTGGCCTGTTTGAAATCAACGAGGCCTTCGCCGTGCAGGTGCTCTCCTTCCTGGACTACTACGGCATCGACCAGGACGATGAGCGGGTCAACCGCTACGGCGGGGCGATCGCGGTGGGCCACCCGCTGGCCTCCTCCGGGGTGCGGCTGATGACCCAGCTGGCCCGGCAGTTCCAGGAGGACCCCTCGGTACGCTACGGCATCACCACCATGTGCATCGGCCTGGGCATGGGCGGCACGGTGATCTGGGAGAACCCGCACCACCAGGACTTCGGGACCAAGGCTTAGGAGAAGAGCATGACACAGGATACGCAGGACTTTTCGGCCGTCGCCGAACTGAAGAAGGACGAGATCGTCACCCATTCGCTCAGCCAGGAGCTGACCCTGCCCAGCGGCAAGAAGCTGGTGCTAATCACCCTGGACAACGGGCTGGACCACAAGCGCCCCACCACCCTGGGCCCGAATTCGCTGCTGGAGCTGCGCGCACTGCTCACCGAGCTGAAGCAGCGCGCCGCCGAGGGGCAGATCGATGCGGTGGCCGTGACCGGCAAGCCGTACTTCCTGATCGCCGGCGCGGATCTGTCCTCGGTCACCGAGCTGCAGCGCGCCGAGGACGCCCGGGCGATGGCGAGCCTGGGCCACGCCACCTACGACCTGCTGGCCGATCTGGGGGTGCCGACCTTCTGCTTCATCAACGGCCTGGCGCTGGGCGGCGGCATGGAGATCGCACTGGCCTGCACCTACCGCACCGTGTCCACCACGGCCGGGGCGCTGGGGCTGCCCGAGTCCTTCCTGGGCCTGATCCCGGGCTGGGCCGGCATCTACCGCCTGCCGCGGCTGATCGGGCCCGAGGAGGGCCTGAAGGTGATCATCCAGAACCCCTGGAACAACAACCGCACCCTCTCCGGCCCACAGGCCTACAAGCTGGGCGCCGCCGATGCGCTGTACGAGCCGGCCGACTTCCTGGAGCAGTCCCTGGGCTTCGCCGATGAGGTGCTCACCGGCCAGCGCACCGTGCAACGCCCGAATGCGGTGGATGATGCGGACCCGCAGGTCGCCGCCCGCTTCCACGCCGCCGCCGATGAGGCCGAAAAGTTCGTGGACGCCAAGGTCCACGGCGCCGCCCCGGCCCCGTACAAGGCGCTGGAGGTCTTCCGCGCCGGGATCGGGAAGAGCCAGAAGCACTCCGCGCAGCTGGAAATCGAGGCACTGACCGAACTGATGGCCACCCACCAGTTCCACAACACCATCTACGCGTTCCTGGACCTGGTCCAGCGCCGCTCCAAGCGTCCGGCCGGGGCGCCGGACAGGAAGCTGGCCAGGCCGGTGACCAAGGTCGGCGTGGTCGGGGCCGGGCTGATGGCCAGCCAGCTGGCGCTGCTGTTCGTGCGCCGGCTGAACGTGCCGGTGGTGCTCACCGACCTGGACCAGTCCCGCATCGACAAGGGCCTTGGCTACATCCACGGGGAGATCGACAAGCTGGGCGCCAAGGGCCGGATGAGCGCCGACGCGGTCAACCGTGCCAAGGCCCTGGTCTCCGGTTCGGTGACCAAGGACGCGTTCGCCGACGCCGACTTCGTCATCGAGGCGGTGTTCGAGGAGCTGAGCGTGAAGAAGCAGGTGTTCGCCGAGGTGGAGGCCGTGGTCTCCCCCGAGTGCATCCTGGCCACCAACACCTCCTCGCTCTCGGTCACCGAGATGGGCCGGGACCTGAAGCACCCCGAACGCCTGGTCGGGTTCCACTTCTTCAATCCCGTGGCCGTCATGCCGCTGCTGGAGATCGCGGCCACCGAGTGGACCGACGAGGCGACCTTGTCCACCGCGTTCGTGCTGGGCAAGTCGCTGCGCAAGACCTGCGTGCGCACCACCGGTTCGGCCGCGTTCGTGGTCAACCGGGTGCTGCTGCGGCTGATGAGCGAGGTGCAGGCCGCGTACGACGAGGGCACCGACGCGCAGACCGCGGACAGCGCGCTGCAGCCGATGGGCCTGCCGATGAGCCCGTTCACGCTGCTGGCGATGGTCGGGCTGCCGGTGGCGCAGCATGTGAACGAATCGCTGCACGCGGCCTTCGGTGAGCGTTTCAAGGTCTCGGCCAACCTGCAGGCGCTGATCGAGGCGAAGATCACCGCGCTGTGGGTGAAGGACGAGCAGGGCAACCAGGTCATCGACCCGAAGGCGCTGCAGGTCATGAGCTTCGGGGACCAGCCCTCCACCGCCGAGCAGCTGCTCACCCGGGTTCAGGACGCCCTGGCCGAGGAGATCGGCCTGCTGCTGGAGGAAGGGGTCGTCGCCGCGCCGCAGGACGTGGACCTGTGCATGATCACCGGCGCCGGCTGGCCGATGCACCTGGGCGGGATCACCCCGTACCTGGACCAGATCGGCGCCTCGCAGCGGGTGAACGGCAAGAAGTTCCACGCCTAACCCGTCCCTGCGCCAGCAGGCGCACAGCCCCGGTACACCCGCAGCGCGCGGGGGTGCCGGGGCTGTGTGCGTTGGGCGGCCGGCGCTTTTCCCGGGAGGGGTTTTCTCTGGAAGAATGAAGGCATGACTGACGCCGTTCGCCCAGATCGCCGCACCATCATGTGCGCCACCGCCCTGTTCGGAGCCACCGCCACGCTGAGCGCCTGCGGGGATGGACGCTCCGAGGCCCCGGTCAATACCCCCGGGCCGGTCCCCGAGCCCAGCGGCGAGGGCCAGGTGGTCCTGCCCGTCAAGGACCTGCCGGTCAAGTCCCGTGCCCAGGTCGCCGCGAAGGACCCCTCCGGCGCGGACGTCGGGGTGCTGCTCTACCGCCAGGACGAGCAGACCGTGCTGGCCTACTCGAACATCTGCACCCACCAGGGCTGCGCGGTGGGCGTGAAGTCCCCGGCCAAGACGGACTTCTACTGCGCCTGCCACGGCTCGCACTTTGACCCGCTGGACGGCACCGCCACCGAGGGACCGGCCAAGGGCGCGCTGACCCGCTTCGCCTGCACCATTGAGCAGGGCAACATCCTGGTCTACGTCCCGGCCGAAGACTAGGCCCCACACCGCGAGATGCAACGGCCAGGGGCCGGGGCCGGCCCAAAAAGTCGGTCCCGGCCCCTGGCCGTCCCCTTGTCCCCCACGCGTCCCACCCGCGGCGCCGGGTCGTGCCGCGGCGCCGGGTCGTGCCGCGGCGCTAGAACAGTGCGACGCGCTGCGGGCTGGGGAAGATCTCGTCCAGCTGTTCACGCTCGGCAGCGGTGGGCACCCAGCGCACGGCCTGGGCGTTCGCGGTGACCTGTTCCGGGCGGGTCGCCCCGGCGATGACCGAGGCCACCGGGGACTGGGCGGCCAGCCAGGAGAAGGCCAGCTGCACCGGGCTCAGCTCCCGTTCGGCGGCGAAATCCGCGAAGCGCTGCAGCTGCTCGAAGTCGCTGGTTTCCAGCAGGTGCTGGCGGGCGTGGGTCAGCCGGCTGCCCTTCGGTGCACTGCCCTTGGAGTATTTTCCGGTCAGCAGGCCGTTGGCCAGCGGGAAGTAGGGCAGCACCCCGAGCCCGAATTCGCGCGCCGCCGGCAGCACCTCCAGCTCGGCCCGCCGGTCGAGTAGGTTGTAGTGGTTTTGGGCGCAGATGAAGCGGTGGGATCCGAGCTGCCGGGCCACGTACTCGGCCTGGGCGATCTGCCAGCCGGCATGGTTCGAGTGCCCGATGTAGCGCACCTTGCCGGAGGTGACCAGATCATCCAGCGCGCGCAGCGTCTCATCGATCGGCGTATTGGGATCCGGCGTGTGGAACTGGTAGAGGTCGATGTACTCGGTTCCCAGCCGGCGCAGGGAGGCCTCCACCGCGCGCATGATGTAGCGCCGCGACCCCCGGGCCCCGAAGTCCGCCCCGTTCACCCCCTGCATGTCCAGGCCGAACTTGGTGGCCAGCACCACCTCGTCGCGGCGCTTTCCCAGCGCCTTGCCCAGCCGCTGCTCGGACAGGCCGGGCTGCTTGCCGTACATGTCCGCGACGTCGAACAGCGTGATCCCGGCATCCAGTGCCGCGTGGACCACCGCATCGGTTCCTGTCTGGTCCTCGGTGGCGGTCCCGGCCCGGCCGAGGTTGTTGCACCCCAGGCCGACCACTGACACGCTCAACCCGCTGTGTCCCAGCTGGCGGAATTCCATGTTCCCTCCTTGGCGGGCACGCTGCTGCTGCCCGCGGTCACCCACCACCGCGCCCGGATCCCGTCGGCGACCGGCGGGCGGCCCGAGGTGCTGCGGCGGTGGTCTGCCTCTGATTTCTTCACCAGCGCGCCGCGGCGCGCCGGAACCTGCTTCCAACCTATCGGTTCGGATGAGGTCACGGACATATTTCGGTCAAAATTCACTACATTGCATATTTATCCACTATGCTGGATACATGTCTAAAGTCCTCACTAACCTTCCAGTCGGAGAACGCGTCGGAATCGCCTTCTCCGGCGGCCTTGACACCTCCGTTGCCGTCGCCTGGATGCGCCACAACGGCGCCATCCCCTACACCTACACCGGGGATCTGGGCCAGTACGACGAGCCGAACATCGACGCCGTTCCGGGCCGCGCCCTGGAATACGGGGCCGAGGCCTCACGCCTGGTCGACTGCAAGCCGGCCCTGGTCGAGGAGGGCTTCGCGGCCCTGGCCTGCGGCGCCTTCCACATCCGTTCCGGCGGCAAGTCCTACTTCAACACCACTCCCCTGGGCCGTGTGGTCACCGGCACCCTGCTGGTGCGCGCCATGCGTGAAGACGGCGTGGACATCTGGGGCGACGGCTCAACCTACAAGGGCAACGACATTGAGCGCTTCTACCGCTACGGGTTGATGGCCAACCCGCGGCTGCAGATCTACAAGCCGTGGCTGGACCCGAACTTCGTGCACGAACTGGGCGGACGCCAGGAAATGAGCGAGTGGATGGTCGCCCACGGCTTCCCGTACCGCGATTCCGCCGAGAAGGCCTACTCGACCGATGCGAACATCTGGGGCGCCACCCATGAGGCGAAGACCCTGGAGCTGCTGGACACCTCGCTGGAATCCGTCGAACCGATCATGGGCGTGAAGTTCTGGGACGAGTCGGTGCAGATTAAGTCCGAGGACGTGTCGATCACCTTCGAGGCCGGACGCCCGGTGGCCATTAACGGCCAGGAGTTCAGCAGCGCGGTCGCCCTGGTCAACGAGGCGAACCTGATCGGTGGACGCCACGGCTTGGGCATGAGCGACCAGATCGAGAACCGCATCATCGAGGCCAAGTCGCGCGGCATCTACGAGGCCCCGGGCATGGCGCTGCTGTTCATCGCCTACGAGCGCCTGGTCAACGCGATCCACAACGAGGATACCGTGGCCAGCTACCACAACGAGGGCCGCCGCCTGGGCCGCCTGATGTACGAGGGCCGCTGGCTGGACCCGCAGTCGCTGATGCTGCGCGAATCGATCCAGCGCTGGATCGGCTCGGCGATCACCGGCACCGTCACCCTGCGTTTGCGCCGCGGGGACGACTACACGATCCTGGACACCGCCGGGGAGAACCTGAGCTACCACCCGGACAAGCTCTCGATGGAGCGCGTGGGCGACGCCGCATTCGGCCCGCTGGACCGCATCGGCCAGCTGACCATGCGCAACCTGGACATCGCCGACTCGCGTGGACGCCTGGAGCAGTACGCCACCATGGGCCTGGTCGGTGGGCACACCGCCGATCTGGTCGGCGCCCTGGAATCCGGCGGCGCCGAGGCCATCGCCGAGGTTTCCCCGGTGGAAAGCGAGGAGCTGGCCCAGGACCGGATCATTGAAAGTGCCGCGTTCGACGCCGGCACCGACTAGGAACCCTGCCCCGGCCCCATGCTGAACGGCCCCGGCCCGCTTCCCGTTGTGGGAGCCGGCCGGGGCCTTGGCATGTGCGCCGTCCACCTGGTTTCCGTGTTGCGCCCAGCCTGGGGCTGCGTGCCCGCCGGGGCGCCGCGGTGGGGGCTCTAGCCGTTCCACCCGTTCAGGACGGCCAGGGACTGCAGGGCCAGGATGAAGCCGACCAGCGCGATCATCCGCAGGCCGGCGTGAATGATCCTTCCGCTGCGGGTGTCCTTGCCCGGCAGGGTGAACGCCTCGTCGGCCAGCCAGGTCACCAGCGTGGTCAGCGTGCCGATCAGCGCCTTTTGCTCCTCGGGCATCCGCATCAGCCTGGCCAGGGCGATGCCCAGCGCCAGCCCGAACAGCAGTTGGCCGGCCACCAGCGCGGCGGCGCGCCAGCCCGGCCAGCCCCAGCGGTTCCGGCACGGGCCCGCGGCTGGTGGGCGGTCCATGGTTGCGTCCCGTGCGGTCCGTGGTGCCATTAGCCGAGCAGGCTCATCAGCGCGCTGACGCAGATGGTGAAGCCGATCAGCGAGACGAGCTTGAGCACCAGCATGATCCGTGCGGTGGTGCGCAGGTTGGCGGTGGACCAGTGCACGCCGTGCTCCACGGCCCAGGCCACGATGCTGATGATCACGCCGGTCAGCGCCAGTTCCGCCGGCGGCAGGGCGATGACCTGCACCAGTCCGAGTCCCAGGATCACCCCGATGCTGGCCTGGAACACCAGGTGCATCGGTGCCCGGCTCTCGCCCATGCGGGAGGTGCGCCGCCCGGTGGCGTCGTGCCCGCTCTTGCTTTGCTCCATGTCTCCTCTTCGGGGGGGGTGTTTCGCGCCAGATGGTACTTCCGGCGGTGCCGGTTGGCGGGCTAGGTCAGCGAGAACGGCTTGGGCGGCAGCGGGTGGACCGTCTTGGCGGCCTGCAGCCCGTCGTAGCCGGCGGTGGCGATCGTCATCTTGGTGAAGTCCAGCTTGGCCTCGCGGATGCACACCTTCACGGCGGCCACGGCTTTTTTCGGGGCCGGGGTCAGGATCCGGATGTTCAGCTTGTGCGGGGCAAAGTCGCTGGATTCCACGGTGCCCAGCCCACGCCAGGCCAGGTGGGAGGTCAGCGCGTCGGTGGCCTTGTGTTCCAGGTAGCGGTCGCGTTCGGTGCCGGCCGCGCTCTTCAGTGCGTACTGCACGATCACCCAGGACTGCTCCTGCTCCGGGATCGGGGCGTAGCCGTCGGCCTGGCACTGCTCCAGGAAGCCGGCGAACAGTTCATCGGCCCGCTCCATGTCCACATCCTGCACCGAACTGGTCTTGGACTGGTGTCCGACCGCCCCGTGGTTGATGACGAACTGTCCCAGGTCCTCGTTGTCGAACTGCTGGTACCAGGCTTCCCGGAAGTGCAGCTGGTTCTTCTCGTCCAGATGGTAGGTGCGGATGATTGCCATAGTCAGTGGTCCTTGGTTTCGCGGAGGTTCGGATTCGGTGCGCGCAGCTCGGTGGCCCTCTCCAGCCAGGTCGCGCGGTACTGCCGGTTGAAGGGCGGCTGGTCGGCGCGGACCGCGGACATTAGCTCCGCGGCGCTGTTGCGCATCTGTTCGATGAGGGGCCCGGGGTAGCCCATGGTGCGCGCATGTTCCTCGAACTCGTCCTCGTCATCCAGGAACAGGCCGCGGGAGTTGGAGCGGATCACATCCAGGTCCATGTCGATCGAGTTCACTTCCCAGCCCCCGGTGGGCAGCGTCTGCCAGCCGATGCGGGTGGAGATGTCCAGGTAGACGTCCACGTCTTCGCCCGGGTTGTCGTAGAAGGTGCCAACCCAGGAGCCGGTGTGCGGGATCAGGCACAGGGCGTCGCAGGCGGCCAGGTGGGCGCGTCCGGGCCGGGAGACCAGGGAGCCTTCGGACTGGAAAATCCAGTAGCCGTACTCGTCCGAGCCCAGCAGGTAGCCGGGCACCACCCAGTGCGGGGTGCCGTCGTATTTCCAGGCGCGCGCCACCACCAGCTGGCCCAGGCGGGGCTGGCCGGGGGTGCGGGAGAGTCCGATCGGGCAGGACACGGCGTTCACAGTTTGGGGATCTGGCCGGTGGGCAGGTCCTGGCCGGGCAGCGGGCGGGCGAAGGGCACCTTGGTGCCCAGCACCTGGGCGAGCGTGTCCTGGGCGACCTGCTGGGCGGTGAGCCCCACCCGTTCAAGCACCTCGGCGCGTGAGCCATGGGCCAGGAACTCGGTGGGCAGGCCGACCTCATTCAGGGCGGTGTCCACCCCGGCGGCCCGCATCTCGGTGCGCAGCCGTGAGCCGATGCCGCCGGCGCGCACCCCGTCCTCGATGCACACCACGATCCGGTGGCGGGCGGCCAGGGACACCACCGACTGCGGGACCGGCAGCACCCAGCGCGGGTCCACCACGGTCACCGACACGCCCTGGCTGTTCAGCCGCTGCGCCACATCCAGGGACAGTTCGCTCATCGCGCCAACGGAGACGATCAGCACGTCCGGGGCCGAACGGTCCCCGAGCCGGGCGAGCACGTCCACCTCGCCGGGCAGCTGGTCAATGGCCTCGATCTCCGGGCCCACCGATCCCTTGGAGAAGCGCACCACGCTGGGCGCGTCCTCGATGGCCAGCGCCTCACGCAGCTCCTGGCGCAGCCGGGTGGCGTCGCGCGGCGCGGCCAGGTGCAGGTTCGGGACGATCTGGGTCAGCGCCATATCCCACATGCCGTGGTGGCTGGGCCCGTCGGGCCCGGTGACCCCGGCCCGGTCCAGCACGATGGTCACCCCGGCCTTGTGCAGCGCCACGTCCATCAACAGCTGGTCGAACGCCCGGTTCAGGAAGGTGGCGTACACGCACACCACCGGATGCAGGCCCCCGAAGGCCAGTCCGGCCGCCGTGGTCATGGCGTGCTGTTCGGCGATGCCCACGTCGATCACGCGTTCCGGGTAGGCCTGGGCCATCTTCTTCAGTCCCACCGGCTGCAGCATGGCCCCGGTGATGGCCACCACGTCGGAGCGCTCCTGGGCGACCTTGGCGATCTCCTCGCCAAAGACGCTGGTCCAGCTCTGCGAGCCGGGGGCGGCGACCGGGACGCCGGTCTGCGGGTCGATCACCCCCACCGCGTGGAACTGGTCGGCCTCGTCGCGCACGGCCGGGGCGTAGCCGTGCCCCTTCTCGGTCATTGCGTGCACCAGCACCGGCCCGGCATACTGGCGGGCCTGCAACAGCGCCTCTTCGACCGCGGCCTGGTTGTGCCCGTCGATCGGGCCAATGTACTTGATGCCCAGGTCCTCGAACAGGCCCTGGGGTGCCCACCAGTCCTTGATGCCCTTCTTGGTGGCGTGCAGCGACTTGTAGGTGAACTTGCCCACCGCGCCGGAGTCCTTGAGCTTGTCCTTGAGCTTGTCCATTGCGGTCTCATAGGCCGGGTGGGTGCGCACCTTGTCCAGCTGCTGGCGCAGCCCGGAGAGCTGGTTGGCCAGGCCCCCGATGGTCGGGGCGTAGGAGCGGCCGTTGTCGTTGACCACGATGACCGCCTTGCGGTCCTTGTCCGCGGCGATGTTGTTCACCGCTTCCCAGGCCATCCCGCCGGTCAGCGCGCCGTCCCCGACCAGGGCCACGGCGTAGCGTTCGGTTTCCCCGCCGAGCTTGTAGGCCCGGGAGATGCCATCGACCCAGGACAGGGACGAGGAGGCGTGCGAGGATTCGACGATGTCGTGTTCGGATTCCCCGCGGTCCGGGTATCCGGACAACCCGCCCTGCTGGCGCAGGGTGGCGAAGTTCTGGCGCCCGGTGAGCAGCTTGTGCACATAGGACTGGTGGCCGGTGTCGAAGACGATGGAGTCGGTTGGCGAGTCGAAGATCCGGTGGATGCCCAGGGTCAGTTCCACCACGCCCAGGTTCGGTCCCAGGTGTCCGCCGGTGCGCGCGACGTTGTCGATCAAAAAGGCCCGGATTTCCGCGGCCAGTTCCTCCATTTGCGCCAGGGACAGGGCCCGCAGATCGCCAGGCTTCTTAATGGTCTTCAATAAAGACACGGTCATCCCCTTTACATTCTCGCCCATAACGGACACTACCAGTCCGTGCGGCAGCAATTCCGCGCGAAAGCAAAAGTATAGCCGCGCACCGACCTGTTCCATTATCCGCCACGGCGCGGCCGCACACGAATCAGCGGGCCATGAAGTTGGCTACCCTCGGCTCTTTTAGAATGGGTGGATGAGCAGCGTTGCCCCTAGCATGGTTTTCGATTTGGACGGCACCCTGTGCTTTGACGGCGTCAGTGTTGCCGCGCCGATCATCCGCGCCATTGACAGGGTCATCGCCGCGGGACGGCCGGTGGCATTTGCCTCGGCCCGTCCCATCCGGGACATGCTGCCCCTGTTGCCGGCGGCCTGGCATGGGCACCTGTTGATCGGGGCCAACGGGGCCCTGGTGCGACACGGACGGCAGGGTGCGGCCCGGAGCTTTGGCGAAGTGGACCGCCGCGAACTGGATGCGATCATTGAGCGGCATCAGCTGGCCTACCTGATCGACTCCCCATGGGACTACAGCTATACCGGCCCGACCGGACACCGGTTGCGCCGACAGGTGGATCCGGGCGGGCTGGCGCGCAACCTGCCGCGACGGCACCTGAAGCGGTACTGCAAGGTCCTGCTGTTCAGCGACGCACCGCAAGTGCTTGACTGCCTCTCGTCCCTGCAGCTGGTGGCGCACCGGCACATTGGGCAGGGGCTGATTGACCTCTCCCCCGGGCGCACGACGAAGGCCGAGGCCGCCGCGCAGGGGTTTGCCGGGCCGTTCGTGGCCTTCGGAAATGACGCGAACGATGCCCCGCTGTTCACGGCCGCCCGATTCTCGGTGTGCGTCGGCTCGCATCCGGTAGCGGGGCTTGCAGACCTGGTGATCGCCGAGCAGCAGGTCTCCTCCACCATCACGGCCATGCATGAACGCCTGCTCGCCGAGGCCAGCACCCCCTTGCGCTAGGACCAGCACCGGTTCCCCCGCGGCAGGGGCCGTGGCCGCGGCGCTAGTTGCGGTCGATGCTTACCATGGCCGCCACGTCCAGGTCCGAGGGCACCCCCTGGAAGCCGGCCTGGCTGAGCAGCACGGCGCCGAACACGGTGCTCCAGAAGGTGCGCACTTCCTTTTCCACGGACTTGGGCATGTGCCAGGCCTTGTCCTCCAGCACCGTCTCCACATAGCGGGTGGACTGGCGGAAGAGGACCTTCATGCCGGCCACCAGGCTCGGCTGCACGGACGTGTTCGCCCGACCCATGCCAAGCGCGGTGACCACCATCGGGGTGGAGGGCACGGCCAGTGCGGTGCGGGCCAGGGCGGTCACAAATGACTGCGGACTGGAGGCCCGCCGGGAGAGGGAGCGCAGGCGTGCCGAATCCCGCAGCAGCAGCGAGAACGCGGCGTCCACGTAGAGCCCGTCCTTGGACCCGAAATGGTGGGTGATCTGGTTCGGGTAGACCCCGGCGTGGGTGGCGATGCGCGAGACGGTGACGTCCTCGGGGGCGAAGCGGGCGAAGAGCTCTACGGCGCTGGCCCGGATCCGGGAGCGGGTCACCGAACCGCGCACCTGCCTGCCCGTATGACTGCTGACTCGCTGCGGCTGACTCATGGGTATAGTCTAGACAAACCAATAAGACTTGTTTCCCATACAAGAAGGATGATTCATGGCCAATGTTGTGGTTTCCGGATATGGCGCGATCACCCCACTGGGCCGCGGAGCCCAGCAGTTGTGGGAGGGGCTGAACGCCCAGGAATCGGGGATCGGCACCCTGGAGGATGAACGCTTCAGCGCCGCCGGACTGGGCACTGCGGTGGCCGCGGCGGTCACCGTGGACATGGAACAGCTGCTGGGCCGGCCGAAGTCACGCCGACTGGACCGGTCCCAGCAGTTCGCCCTGCTCGCCGCGCAGGAGGCCTGGGAAGACGCCGGCCTGGATGAGGTCGACCCCGAACGCCTGGCGGTGGTCATCGGCACCGGCATCGGCGGGCTGACCACGCTGCTGGCCCAGGAAGAGGTGCTGCACAATTCCGGGCCTCGGCGGGTCTCCCCGCGCACCGTGCCGATGCTGATGGCCAATGCCGCCAGCGCGCAGGTGGCCATGGCCTACGGTGCCAAGGCCGGGACCTATACCCCGGTCAGCGCCTGCGCCGCCGGGGCGGAGGCCGTGGCGAGCGCTGCCCGGCTGATCGCCTCCGGGGAAGCGGACGTGGTGATCGCCGGGGGCGCGGAGGCAGCGGTCGCCCCGCTCACCGTCGCCGCCTTCGGCCAGGCCCAGGCACTGGCCAAGCCCGATGAGCGTCCGGCCGCCGAGCTTTCCCGGCCGTTCTCCGCGGACCGGGCCGGCTTTGTGCTCGGCGAGGGCGCCGGGGTGGTGATCCTGGAATCCGAGCAGCACGCCGCCGCCCGCCAGGCCCGGGTGCGGGCCCGGCTGACCGGGTGGGGCATCACCTCGGACGCGTACCACATCACGGCCTCGGACCCCACCGGGGCCGGCCAGGTGCGCGCCATGCGCCGGGCCATTGCGCACGCCGGGATCCAGCCCGCCCAGGTGGGACACGTCAACGCGCACGCCACGGCCACCAGCGTGGGGGATTTGAGCGAGTCCGGGGCCATCAATGAGGTCTTCGGCCACGCTCCGGTGGTGACCGCGCCGAAGGGCGCCATCGGCCACCTGGTCGGCGCCGCCGGCGCGGTGGAGGCCATCATCACCATTCAGGCCCTGGAGGAGCAGCAGGTGCCGCCGACCCGCAACGTGGGCAGAATGGATGAGCAGATCCAGCTGGACGTGGTCACCGGTGCTCCGCGGGCGGTGCACCTGGAGCATGCGATCACCAACTCCTTCGGCTTCGGCGGGCAGAACGTGAGCCTCTTGTTCTCCGCGAACTAGCCGGTTCCCCGAGGACACCGAGGGCCCCGGGGTCGGCACCGTGAAGGTGCCGACCACGGGGCCCTGGCCTTTCTCCCCCGCCCGGACCGGCAGCGCCAGCAGGCTCAAAGGAGGCCGTTGGCCAGGCTTAAAGGCCGCAGGGGCCCGAAGCCATGCGGCTTCGGGCCCCTGCGGGGTGTTCCGGTGACGGTGTGACCGTGCCGCGTCCGCCTTAGTTGGCGGCAGCGATCTGGCGCAGCACGTACTGCAGGATGCCGCCGTTGCGGTAGTAGTCGGCTTCACCGGGGGTGTCGATGCGCACTACGGCGTCGAACTCGGTGACCTTGCCGTCTTCGGCGGTGGCGGTAACCTTCACGGTCTTCGGGGTCGAGCCGTTGTTCAGCTCGGTCACGCCGGAGATCGAGAAGACCTCGGTGCCGCTCAGGCCCAGCGAGTCCGCGGACTCGCCCTCGGGGAACTGCAGCGGCAGCACGCCCATGCCGATCAGGTTCGAGCGGTGGATGCGCTCGAAGGACTCGGTGATCACGGCCTTGACACCCAGCAGCGCGGTGCCCTTGGCGGCCCAGTCACGCGAGGAGCCCGAACCGTATTCCTTGCCGCCCAGCACCACCAGCGGGGTGCCGGCGGCCTTGTAGTTCTCCGCCGCATCGTAGACGAAGGACTGCGGGGCGCCGTCCTGGGTGAAGTCGCGGGTGAAGCCACCCTCAACGCCGTCCAGCAGCTGGTTCTTGATGCGGATGTTGGCGAAGGTGCCGCGGATCATGACCTCGTGGTTGCCACGGCGCGAGCCGTAGGAGTTGAAGTCCTTGCGGTCCACGCCGTTCTCGATCAGGTAGCGGCCAGCCGGGGTGTCCGACTTGAACGAACCTGCCGGGGAGATGTGGTCGGTGGTGACCGAGTCGCCCAGCTTCAGCAGCACGCGGGCGCCCTCGATGTCCGAGACCGGTTCCGGGGTCTTGGTCATGCCCTCGAAGTACGGGGGCTTGCGCACGTAGGTGGAGTCCTCGGCCCATTCGAAGGTCGAACCCTCCGGGGTCTCCAGGGCGCGCCAGCGGTCGTCTCCGTCGAAGACGCCCTCGTAGCCCTTGGCGAACATGCCCTCGTCGATCGACGAGTCGATGATCTGCTGGACCTCGGTCGGCGAAGGCCAGATGTCCTTCAGGAACACCTCGTTGCCGTCCGCGTCCACACCCAGGGCATCGGTTTCGAAGTCGAAGTCCATGGTGCCAGCCAGGGCGTAGGCGATGACCAGTGGCGGGGAGGCCAGGTAGTTCATCTTCACGTCCGGGTTGATGCGGCCTTCGAAGTTGCGGTTGCCGGAGAGCACCGCGGTGGCGGCCAGGTCGTTGGCGTTGATGGCCTCGGAGATCTCGGCGTCCAGCGGACCGGAGTTGCCGATGCAGGTGGTGCAGCCGTAGCCGACGACGAAGAAGCCCAGCTTCTCCAGGTACGGCAGCAGGCCGGACTTCTCGTAGTACTCGGTGACGACCTTGGAGCCCGGGGCGACGGAGGTCTTGACCCACGGCTTGGACTTCAGGCCCTTGTTGGCGGCGTTGCGCGCCAGCACGGCGGCGGCCAGCATCACCGAGGGGTTCGAGGTGTTGGTGCACGAGGTGATCGAGGCGATCGAGACCAGGCCGTGGTCGATGGTGAACTTCTCACCGTTCTCGCGGGTGACCTCCACGGCGGTGGACGGACGTCCCACACCCTGGCCGTCGGTGGCATCCGAAACGTAGTTGTGGATGTCCTTGCGGAACTGTTCCTTGGCACTGGAGAGCTCGATGCGGTCCTGCGGACGCTTCGGGCCGGCGATGGAGGGAACCACGGTGGACAGGTCCAGCTCCAGGTATTCGCTGAAGCGGATCTCGCGGCTCGGATCGTGCCACATGCCCTGTTCCTTGGCGTAGGCCTCGACCAGGTCGATGTTCTCCTGGCTGCGCCCGGTCAGGCGCAGGTAGTCCAGGGTGACGTCGTCGATCGGGAACATGGCGGCGGTGGAGCCGAACTCCGGGGACATGTTGCCGATGGTGGCACGGTTGGCCAGCGGCACCTCGGCCACGCCCTCACCGTAGAATTCGACGAACTTGCCGACCACGCCGTGCTTGCGCAGCATCTCGGTGATGGTCAGCACCACGTCGGTGGCGGTGGCGCCGGCCGGGATCGAGCCGGCGAGCTTGAAACCGACCACGCGCGGGATCAGCATGGAGACCGGCTGGCCGAGCATCGCTGCCTCGGCCTCGATGCCGCCCACGCCCCAGCCCAGCACGCCCATGCCGTTGACCATGGTGGTGTGCGAGTCGGTGCCCACACAGCTGTCCGGGTAGGCGCGCAGCACGCCGTTGACCTCACGGGTCATCACGGTGCGGGCCAGGTACTCGATGTTGACCTGGTGCACGATGCCGGTGCCCGGGGGCACGACCTTGAAGTCGTCAAACGCGGTCTGGCCCCAGCGCAGGAACTGGTAGCGCTCACCGTTGCGCTGGTATTCGATCTCCATGTTGCGCTCGATGGCGCCCTCGAAGCCGAAGGTGTCGATCTGCACGGAGTGGTCGATGACCATCTCGGCCGGAGCCAACGGGTTCACGCGGGTGGCGTCGCCGCCCAGGTCCTCGACGGCCTCGCGCATGGTGGCCAGGTCGACGACGCAGGGCACACCGGTGAAGTCCTGCATCAGCACGCGGGCCGGGGTGAACTGGATCTCGACGTTCGGCTGGGCCGAGGGATCCCACTGGCCCAGCGCGTTGACGTGGTCCTTGGTGATGTTCGCGCCGTCTTCGGTGCGAAGCAGGTTCTCCAGCAGAACCTTCAAGCTGTAGGGAAGGCTGTCCGAGCCTTCGACCTTGTTCAGTCGGTAAATTTCGTATTCGGTTCCATTGACGTCAAGTACGCCCTTGGCACCGAAGCTGTCCACATTGCTCACTGGGACTCCTCTCGCCAGACTTCATCTTGATGCACGCGCACACTGTCATTCCAGTTAGGCGCTCCTAACTGAGATGGTCATGCTAGTTCCGCGGCAGAGCTAGTCCCAGTCTAGCCGCTTTGGCCCGTTTTTCCCCGCCGAGCACCACAAATCACGTTAATTTCACGCCCAAGCACCCGAAAGTGACGTTCAGCGGCGTTCGAAGAGCCCGATCGTTTCCATATGGTGGGTGTGCGGGTACAAATCGTGCACCTCGACGTGCCCTAATTCGTAGCCGCGGGCGGCCAACCGGGCCGTGTCCCGGGCGAAGGACGCCGGGTCGCACGAGACGTAGCAGATCCGCGGCACGCCGCTGTTGCCCAGCTCCGCGGCGACCTTCTTGTCCACCCCGGCGCGCGGCGGATCAAGCACCACCGCATCCAGGCGTTCTGCGGCCAGCTGGCGCAGCATCCGCTCCACCCGCCCGCGGATCACCCGCGCCTGGTCCAGGGCGCGCAGGTTGCGCTTGGCGTCACGGTGAGTGCCGGGCGCACCCTCGATGCTGAACAGCGCCCCGGCCGGGCCCACCCGCTGGGCCAGCGGCAGCGAGAACAGCCCGGCCCCGGCATACAGGTCCGCGATGCGCTGCCCCGGGCGCGGGTCGACCAGCTCCAGCACGCGTTCGGTGAGCACGGTGGCCGCCTGCCGGTGGATCTGCCAAAACCCCTCCCCGGTCACCCGATAGCGGTGGCCCAGCACGGTCTCGGGCAGCCAGGAGTGTCCGCGCAGCTGGTGCAGGGCACCCTGCCCGTCCGCCGCCGCCCCGGTGCCCTGGCTGAACGCGGCGACGTTCAGCGCCTCGGGCAGCTGGCGGGCCACCCGCACCGCCGCCTCCGGTTCGGCCTCTGCCAGCAGCACCAGCACGGTGGCGTCATCCGCGCTGGACACGGCCACCTCCACCCGGCTGATCCCGGAGTAGTCCACCTGGTAGATCCCGCTGTTCTCGATGCCCGGGTGGGCCAGCGGCATCTGCTCCAGCGCGGTGAGCCGGTGGCTGCGGTGCGCGCTCATCGCCAACGCGCCCTGCCCGTTCACCGCGTAGGCCATCCGGGTGCGCCAGCCCAGCCCGTCGCGCTCCCCCGGGGCCGGCTGTACGCCGGTGAAGCCGATCTGCTGCGCGTCCACGCCGGCCAGGCGCTGCAGCTGTTCGGCGAGGATCCGCCCCTTCAGCTCCCGCTGGTGGCCAAGGCTGATGTGCCCGAACTCGGCCCCGCCCACCGGGTCGTGGTGGGCCAGCGCGTCGGCCGGGTCCCAGAAGTGCGCCACCCGGTGCTCGCTGGGCTCGAGCACCTCGGTCACATCGGCCCTCCAGAACTTCGCCTCCGGTTCGGCCTCGGTCAGCCGGGCTCGCACCAGTTCGCCGGGTATCGCGTGGCGCACGAAGATCACCCGGCCCTCGTGGCGGGCCACGCAGTGCCCGCCGTGGGCGATGGGCCCGATGCGCAGTTCAAGGGTTGGGGTGCTGGGCATGGTTGTCCTTTGCGGTTGCTCGTGCGGGATTCGGCCGGTGGCCGGCGGGGCTTAGCGGTGGGCGCTGGATTCCTCGGTGGTGCCGCTGGCGGAGCTGAGCAGGCGCCAGGGCACCGAGGCGACCACCACGCCCGGTTCGTGGTGCAGCCGGTTCTTCACCCGCACCGCGGTCTGGTTGTGCACCAGCTGCTCCCACCAGTGGCCGACCACGTATTCGGGGATGTACACCACGATCAGATCGCGCGGGGATTCGCGGCGGATGGAACGGATGTGGTCGATCAGCGGGTCCACGATGGTGCGGTACGGGGAGGCCAGCACGGTGATCGGCACCGGGATCTGCAGCCGCTGCCAGTCGCTGAGCGTGCGCTCGGTCTTCTCGCTTTCCACATCCACCATGATCGCCTCCAGCTTGGAGGGGCGCGAGGCGCGGGCGAAGGCGATGGCCCGCAGCACCGGCTTGCGCACGGTGGAGACCATCACCAGGGCGTGCACCCGGGCCGGCAGCGCGGCCGCCTGGTGGTCCTGGCTGACCGCCAGCTCCGCATCCACCGCCCGGTAGTGGCGGTTCAGCGACTCCATGACCGCCATCAGCAGCAGGATGCCGATCACCGCCAGCCAGGCGCCGTGGGTGAAGCGGGTGACCAGCACGACCGCAAGCACCAGGGCGGAGAGCACCAGACCCACCAGGTTCAGCAGCCGCTTGCGGTGGATCGCGGCGCGGGCGTTGCGGGAGGGGACCTGCACCAGGCGCCGGGACCAGTGCCGCAGCATCGCGGCCTGGCTGAGCGTGAAGGAGACGAACACGCCCAGCACGTAGAGCTGGATCAGGATCGTGACATCCCCGTCGAAGGCGAAGATCAGCACGATCGCGGCTACCCCCAGGGAGAGGATGCCGTTGGAGAAGCCCAGCCGGTCCCCGCGGGTGCGCAGCTGGCGGGGCAGGTAGCCGTCGGTGGCCAGGTGGCTGGCCAGGTTCGGGAAGGAGTTGAACGCGTGGTTCCCGGCCATCAGCAGCACCCCGACGGTCAGCACCGCCACGCTGCCCACCCCGATCACCGAACCAAACACCGCGTCGGCCAGCTGGGTGAGCACCGGGGCCTGGGTGTACCCAGCCCCCACCGGCACCCCGTCGGCCAGCAGGTTCGCGTGCGGGTCGGCGACCACCTTCACCCCGGTGGCCCGGGCCAGCAGCAGGGTGCCGAAGGTCAGCACCCCGGAGAGCAGCCCGATCACCAGCAGGATCCGCCCGGCGTTGCGGGCCCGCGGCTTGGTCAGCGTGTGCACGTTGGAGATCGGCACCTCGATGCCGGTCAGCGCGGCCGAACCGGTGGAGAACGCGCGCAGGATCAGCAGCGCGCCGGTCAGCCCCTGCAGCCCGGTGGCGAACTGGGCCTCCGGGCGGATTTCGTAGCCGGCACTCGGCGCGTCGCCCAGGTTGCCGCTCAGGGCCAGCACCGCGCCGACCGCGATCATCAGCAGCATTCCGCCGACGAACAGGTAGACCGGGATCGCCAGCGCCCAGCGTCCCTTGCCGCGCCCGCGCAGGTTGCCGAACACCAGCACCGCCACGATCGCCGCGGCCACCAGCGCCCGATGTTCCTCCAGCGCCGGGAACACCGCGCCGACGTACTGGGCGGCGGAGGTGCTGGAGACCGCCACGGTCAGCACGAAGTCCACCAGCAGCGCCGCGGCGACCGCGGTGCCCGGGCGCGGCCCCAGGTTCGCGCGCACGATCTCATAGTCCCCGCCGCCGGAGGGGTAGGCTGCCACCGACTGGCGGTAGGACAGCACCAGCACCAGCAGCACCGCCAGCACCGCCAGGCCCACGGCCGGGGAGAGCAGGGTGGCGGCCACCCCGGCGGTGGCCAGGGTCAGCAGGATCTCATCGGGGGCATAGGCCAGCGAGGACAGGGCGCTGGAGGAGAAGATCGGCAGCGCGATTTTTGGCGGCAGCGGTTTGCGTTTCAACCGCTCGGTGCGAAACGGCTTGCCCACCAGCAAGCGTTTGACACCATCAAAGAATGCAGGCACGCATCAACGGTATAACAGCACGCGCGGCATGCTGAAGTCTCTGCCGCCCACACCCAGGCGGCACGGGCAAAACGTGGCAGACTAATGCAGTGCCGGTTTTGCCCGGCACGCCCCGGGCCGGCGCCCGGGAAGGATGGCAGCGAACCTAAGGAGTATGCGATGGCCCACTTCGTGATCATGGGCTGCGGCCGGGTCGGGGCGACACTGGCTCTGACCCTGGACGCGGCCGGGCATTCGGTCACGGTCATCGACCAGAACGAGCGGGCCTTCGGCGCGTTGGGCGAGGACTTCTCCGGGGACACCGTCACCGGGGTCGGCTTTGACCGCGACACCCTGGAAGCGGCGCGCATCCGTGAGGCCTACGCCTTCGCCGCGGTCTCCAGCGGGGACAACTCCAACATCCTGGCCACCCGGGTGGCGCGCGAAACCTACAACGTGCAGCACGTGGTGGCGCGCATCTATGACCCGGGCCGCGCCGAAATCTACCAGCGCCTGGGCATCCCCACCGTCGCGGCGGTGCGCTGGAGCGCGGACCAGGTGCTGCGCCGGATCCTGCCCGAACATTCGATGCGCGGGGACTTTCGGGAATCCTCCGGCCGGCTGATGCTCACCGAGGTGGCGCTGCATGCGGACTGGTACGGCCACCAGGTCAAGTCCCTGGAGCGGGCCGCCGGGGTGCGCATCGCCTACCTGACCCGGTTCGGGGAGGGCATCATCCCGCAGAGCAACACCCGGCTGCAGGGCGGGGACCTGGTGCACGTGATGATGCGGGTGGACGAAAGCAGCGACGTGGAAAAGATCCTGGCCACCGCCCCGCGCCAGGCGCAGGACTAGAACGGAGAGCCACATATGAAGGTGATGATTGCCGGTGCCGGCTCGGTGGGTTCCTCCATCGCGCGCGAACTGCTGAACAACGGGCACCAGGTGCTGATCATTGACCGTGACCCGGATCCGGCCGAGCAGCAGGAGCTGCCCGAGGCCCGCTGGCTGCGCGGGGACGCCTGCGAGCTGGTGGTGCTGCAGCGCGCCGGGCTGGACGATTTTGACGTGGTGGTTTCGGCCACCGGTGATGACAAGGCCAACCTGGTGATCTCGCTGCTGGCCAAGAGCGAGTTCGGGGTGCGGCGCACCGTGGGGCGGGTGAACAACCCGAAGAACGAGTGGATGTTCGACGACGCGTGGGGTGTGGACGTGGCGGTCAGTACCCCGCGGCTGATGACCGCGCTGGTCGAGGAGGCCGTGGAGGTCGGGGACCTGGTGGAGCTGCTGAGCCTGAAAAGCGGGGCGGTGCACCTGGTGGAATTCACCGTGCCCCACGATTCGGCGCTGATCGGGCGCACCATGGGACGGGTCCCGTGGCCCGAGGACACCACCATGGTTTCGGTGGTGCGCGACAAGTCGCCCTTCCCGCCCACCCGTGACGACGTCATCGAGGGCGGGGACGCGCTGTTCTTCTTGACCACCGAAGAAGCGCGCGAGCAGCTGCGCAAGGTGCTGCGCGAAACCCGGCGCTGAGCGCGCCGGCTAGTCCTGCTGCGCCGTGATCTGGCTGGCAGGGCGGGAAATCATCCACGCGAACCACAGACCCGCCGCGTACAGCGGCACCCCCATCACCAGGCGGCTGATGCCCAGGGCCACCACCTGGTCGGTGAAGTACAGCGGAAGCTGCACGGCCAGCCGGGCGGCGAACACCGCGGCCATGATCCAGGTGGCGATCGCATAGCGGCGCAGCCGTGCGGGCTGCTGGCGCCAGTCGGTGCCCTCCTGGCGCAGGAACCCGTAGAGCACCCCCAGCAGCGGCCACTTGATCGCGATCGAGATCACCATTGCCAGCAGGTAGGCCCCGACAATGAAGAATCCGGGAACGTAGTAGTCCTTGGCCTCCCCGCTGCTGCGCGCGGCCAGCGCGCAGATCAGGATGCCCACCAGCCCACTGACCGACTGGGTGAGCGAGGAACGCTTGACCAGCCGGGCAACCATGAACACCGCACCCACCGCGATCGCGGCGATCAGCGCCACGTCCAGCTGCCGGGTGAGGGCGAAGAGCAGCACAAACAGGAATCCGGGGACCACGGTTTCCAGCACCCCGCGCACTCCCCCGATGCTGGCCATCACATCGATGTGCCCGGCCGCGTTCTTGCTCAGGTGCGCCGAGGATCCCAGGCGCTGTGCCAGCGACGGGTCCGGTTCACCACGGGTGCCGGGCTGCTTGGGGGAATCTGGCGTTTGGGTCATCTCACTCGCATTCAGTGTCAAAGGGGCCGCCGGGGCGGCTAGGCCTGCGGGCGTTCCTGCGGCAGGATCAGGTAGCGCGGGTTGTGCACCGTGGGAACCTGGTCCACCAGGCTCAGCATCCCCGAGTAGCGGATCTTCACCCCGGGCTTGATCCCCGGCACCCGCTTCTGGCCCATGAACAGCAGCCGCACGTGCGGGGCGGTGCGCCGACGCACCCCTGGGCGGGCCAACTGGTCCACCACGGTCGCGGTCAGCCGCGGCGCCTCCCCCGGCTGCACATGGGTCACCGACTGGATATAGCCGGTGTGTTCGATGCGTCCGCGTTCGGGCATCTGTTCCAGGTTCTGCAGGTGGCGGACCGCGGCGCTCTGCGGCAGCGCACTGACCGAAACCTGTGTCTTGCCAACCATGTCAGCGTTCCGTTCCAGCTAGCCGATCTGGGTGATTTCCGGCCCGCGTTCCGGGCGCTGCACCTCGGGCTGCCCGGCCGGGGCCTCGGCGCGGGTGGTGGCATTGCTTGGCACGTTCAACGGCAGCAGCTCACGCGGCGGCAGCGGCCGGTCCCCGCGGTCCACCACGACCTGGCGCACCAGCTCCTCCACGGCCTTGGAGGCCTGCTCGTCGGAGATGGCCGCGCCGCCGATCACGACCCGCAAGAACCAGCGCGGCCCGTCGATGCCGATGAAGCGCAGCGCCACGTGTCCGGCCCGGCCGTCGGGCAGCTGCTGCGGCACCTTGGCCAGCAGCTCCTTGCCGTAGTCGCCGTCGCGGGTGAAGATCTCCCCGTTCTGGCCAGTGATGTCCTCGGCGATCTTGCTGGAGATGCCCGGCCAGAGTTCCTCGGACTTCGAACGGGCGAACGCCTGCAGCTGCACGCGCGATTCGGCCAGTTCCAGGGACAACGAAATCACCCGTTTGGTCTGGTCCTCGATGTCCATGCGGACCTTCAGCCCGGTCATTGGCTTGATCAGCAGGGAACCGAAGTTCAGGTAGTCGTCCGGGTTGTCAATGTCCTTGATGTCGAACGGTCCGGTCACCGGCTGCGGAGTGCCGGGGGCAGCGTCCTGCGCGTCGGTGCCGGGGGCAGCGTCCTGCGTGTCGGTGCCGGAGGCCGCCTGCTGGGTCGCACCGTCTTCAACCGGCTGCTGTTCCTGCTGCCGCTTCTTGCGCTTGAAAAACATCTCGTCCTTAAAACTCTTGTGGTTTACCTCTAGGGTACTTAGTTCGAGCTGAACCCGCCCGTTGAACCGAAGCCGGCGGCGCCGCGCACAGTCTCATCCAGGGAATCCACGACGGTGAACTGGGCCTGTTCCACCTTCTGGATCACCAGCTGGGCGATCCGGTCCCCGCGCTGCACCTCGAAGGTCGCGTGCGGGTCGGTGTTCAGCAGGGTCACCATGATTTCCCCGCGGTAGCCGGCGTCCACGGTTCCCGGCGCGTTCAGCACGGTGATCCCGTGCTTGGCGGCCAGGCCGCTGCGCGGGTGCACCAGGCCAACGTAGCCGTGCGGGATGGCCAGGGCGATGCCGGTGGGGATCAGCGCGCGCTGCCCGGGGGCCAGCTGCACCGCTTCACGGGCGCGCAGGTCGGCCCCGGCGTCCCCGTGGTGGGCGTAACCGGGGATGGGCAGCCCATCGTCAAGCAGTTTGATGGCGATCTGCAGGCTTGGTTCACTCATGGGTGGTGTTTCGTCTTCCGTTGCATCCGGCAGTGGCTTCACTGTGCCGCGGGGCGGGCAGGAGCACTGCCTGCGGCACCTGAACAACTCTAGCGCCTCGGGCTTCGCCTGTGGTGGGCCGGGGACGGATTGCCCATAGTTCTTTACCGGCCGCTCGCCGCTGCGGGCGAGCTGGGCGGCACGCACAGGTTCAGCGCCTAAAATGGAAGGCATGAGTATTGCGAGCTCCGGTGAGTCGACCGTGCTGTTCAACGAAAAACTGTGGCCTTCGGCCGGAACCTGGATTTGGCCGCTGCTGCTGGCCTTGACCGCGGGGGTGGCCCTGGCGCCGATCGGAGTGGCCTGGGGAATCCTGGCCGGGGTGATCGCCTTTGTGGTGATGACGGTGATCCTGATGCTGAACACCCCGCAAATCACGGTGACCGAGGATTCGGTGCGGGTGGGCCGGGCGAACATTGAACGCCAATACGTTGGCGAGGTCATCGGCTACCGCGGCCAGGAGGCCTTCGAGCAGCGCGGACAGAAGCTGCACGGGCTGGCCTATATGAACCTGCGCGGCTGGGTGGATGCCGTGGTGAAGCTTGAGATCACCGACCCGCGCGACCAGACCCCGTACTGGCTGACCTCCACCCGCCGCCCCGAGGAGCTCACCCGCGCCCTGGGTGGTGTGATGAACGCCTACCGGCAGCCCGACGAGGTGCCCGCGGCCGAGGACGTCACCGCCGAGGACCAGGCCCAGCCGGAATCGCGCCCCAACTACGGGGACTCCCAGGCCCAGTAGCCTGCCGACGGCGATCGCCACCAGATACAGCAAGCCGCCCAGCACTTGCCCTCCCCTTGGCGGGGATGCGGTGCTGGGCGGCTTCGGTGGTTAATGGGCCGGGCCCGGAGCGCGCGCGCTCACGCGGGGACTCGGGTTAGTCTTCACACTCGGTGCAGAACATCTGCGCGCCGTCCTGGCGGGCCAGCTGGGAGCGGTGGCGGACCATGAAGCAGGAGGCACAGGTGAACTCGTCGGACTGTTCGGGCATGATTTCGACGCTGAGCTCCTCCTGGGTGACCTCGCCGCCGGGAAGCACGAACCCTTCGGCCAGGTCCGTTTCATCTTCGTCGATCAGGGTCGCCTGCTTCGCCGTCCGCCCGGCGTTCAGATCCGACAGCTGCCTGGCCGTCTCGGATTCCTCCTGCTTTTCGCGCGGTGCGTCGTAGTCGGTAGCCATTGAAGTATCGTTCTCTTTTCCTTGACGGATGTGCAACAACTCGTGGCGGTACACTACACCACCACTGGCACGCGTGTATAACGTCCTGGACGGCAAAAAATTCCCCGCATCCGGCCTGGACGGGCGTTCTTCGCCCGCCAGGCCAAGGAAATCGCGCCACACCCTTGGCGGTAATAGGAATTCCGGGCGTTGAGTGGCAAAGTTTTACTCAGGAAATAAACCGTGTGGAGGGTAGTAATGCGTCAGCTGAGACTGGTAGGAATACATGAAAATGGTTCCAGCCTGCAGGTCAGCAGTGACGACGGGATGAGCTTTGAGCTGCCCGTCGACGATGCACTGCGCAGCGCCATGGCCGAAATCGCCCGCGCCCGTGCACCGCGCAACCGTGAACAGTCCTCCGACCACTCGCCGCGGGAAATCCAGGCCCGGGTACGCGCCGGCGCCTCGGCATATGACCTGTCGGTGGAGTGGGATGTGCCGATCGAGCAGATCTTGAAGTACGAGGGCCCAGTGCTGGCCGAACGCGCCCACATTGCCGAACTGGCGCGCCGCGTGGAGGTTTCCGGTCCGCAGACCGACGCCGAGTACCGTGAGGCGTTTGGCGAGGAGCCGGCCGACCTGGGTGCCATGGTCACCCACCGGCTGGGCCAGCTGGGCATTGACGCGGAGTCGGTGCAGTGGGATTCCTGGAAGGACCCAGAGGGCCAGTGGCTGGTGACCGCCATCTTCAACTCCCCGCTGCACGAGGGCAACGTTGAGTTGCTCTCCGAGGAGAACCAGGACGACTCCCCCAACGTCGCCAAGTGGTCCTACCATCCGCAGCGGCGTACGCTGCGCAACCTGAACCGCTGGGCCCAGACCCTCAGCGAGCAGGCGGCCCCCGAATACTTCTCCACCATCACCCCGGTGGCGGTGGAGTCCCCGGCCGCCGAGGCCCCCGGGGAGGCGGCGCCCACCCAGCCTGGCGACAGCGAGGAACTGGTGGAGCTGCTCAACGCCCGCCGCGGCCAGCGTTCGGGCAAGGACGAGGACTCCGACGAGCGGCTGAATGAAATCATCGATCGGAACCTGAACAATTATGGGCAGGACGATGAGGACGAGGGCCTGCCGCACCTGCCGCAGACCATTTCCACCCGCACCTCACAGCTGACCGTGCTCACCCACGACTCGTCCAAGGACAAGCCGAAGCCCGAGCCGACGGCCGAAGAGGACGCCAACGCCCGCAAGTCCAAGCGTTCCTCCGTGCCCAGCTGGGATGACATCATGTTCGGGCGGCGCAAGAAGGACTAGGGACCTGGTCCGCACACCACCCCGGAACGCTGAAGGACGATTCCCCGGCAGCCAGCTGGCTGCCGGGGAATCGTCCTTTGCTGGCCCCCGTGGTTGGGCGGGCCGGGGTTATTCGGTGTGCAGCTGCAGCAGTGGCACCAGGCGTTCGGCGGTGGTCAGCGATCCGTGCTGCCCCACCATCTCAAAGGCCTTCGGGTTCACCCGCCGCCCGTCGTAGAAGGCGATGGACTCGGCGGCCAGGATCATCAAGTCCCCCAGCCGTTCGGCCACCGCGTCGCGCATCGGCCCGAACAGGCCGTGCTGGATCGCTTCCTGGCGGGTCAGCACCCAGGCCTTGGTGCCGTAGCGGCGCTGCCAGGCATCCCGCACCCGGGTGCGCACCGCATCGCTGGTGGCGGCGGCGAAGCTCAGCTGCACCCCGCGCGGCTCCCCGCTGGTCAGCTCCACCCCTTCAATCAGCTCCGGTTCCCGGCTGTAGTCGATGCGCTGGCTGGCCGGCACGTCCACCATGCCGTGGTCCCCGGTGATCAGCACGCTGGTCTGCGCCGGCAGCCGGGACACCATGGTCTTGAGCGTATAGTCCAGCTCCTCCAGGGTCTGGCGCCACTGGTCCGAATCCACCCCGTACTTGTGTCCGGCCTTGTCCAGCTCGTTGAAGTAGGTGTAGACCAGCGCGTGGCGGTGCGCGTCGAAGACCTCGGTGGTGGCCCGGCTGCGCGCGGCCAGGGAGGTGGCGGCGACGAACTGGGGCCCGCGCAGGGCCGCCCGGGTCAGTGCCGAATTCTCGAACAAGGCCAGCGAGACGCTGGCGGTGTGCACCCCGGCGTCGGCGACCTGTTCGAACACGGTGCGGTTCGGCTGCCAGGCCAGCGGGTCCAGGTCCGCGGGCCAGCCGCCCAGCTGGTTCACCGTCCGGCGCCGCTCCGGGTCGATCACGTCGTAGCCGAGCATGCCGTGCGCGCCGGGGGCCAGCCCGGTGCCCAGGCTGCTCAGCGAGGTGGCGGTGGTCGAGGGGAAGCCGACGCTCAGGCGCTGGGCCTTGTCGAACAGGCGGCGCAGGAAGGGGGCGTGGGCGATGTTCGACTTCAGCTGGTTCCAGCCCAGCCCGTCGATCATCACCACGTTGACCCGGCGGGTGGACTTCAGCCCCAGCGGGTTCTGGAATTCCGGCACACCCAGCGCGTGCGCGGCCGAGGGCAGCACCTCGGCCAGGGTCTGGGTGCCGTAGGGGGCGGGGGCCGGTAGCGCGGTGGCGGGCACGGGCAGGGTCGGGTCAGGCACGATGAACCCCGGCCCTAGAAGTCGGTGGCCTGGCGCAGGCGGACCGCGAAGCTGCGGGCCTTGTTGACCGCGTCCTGCCCGTCGGCTTCGGCGCTGACCCGGATCACCAGGTCCTCGGGCTGCGCGGTGCCGGTCACCCCGTGGTCGGCGTCGCATTCCGGGTCCGCGCAGGCGGCGGGGGTCAGGTCCAGGCGGGTGGTGCCGTTCCAGGACAGCCCGAAGGTCAATTCGCGCACCGCGTCCCCGCTGCGGTAGTGCTGGGGCTGGTGGAAGACGTAGCTGGTGGCCACCGAGGCGATGCGCTTCAGGGAGATCATTTCGGTGGAGACCTGGGCGACGACCTGCTGGCCGTGGTCATCGAGCTGCTGGTCATCGACGTGGATGATGAACAGCGAATTGTCGCTGAGCACCAGCACGGTGATGTGGCGGTGCACCTCGGTGCGGTCGAAATGGGTTTCCAGGTGGACATAGTGGTCCAGGATCGGCCGGGTGTACATCGCTTCGGACAGCACGTCCTGGATCATCTGCGGATAGAAGCCGGCCCGGACCAGATCCTGCTGCAGTTCAGCGGCTGCAGTGGTCGAATACGATGGAGAACTCATGCCTTAAGTTTACCCAGTGCACCCGACTCTTACCTATGAGCCGCCCGCCCGGTGCGCCCCGCCCGCCGGGCGGTGAGAGACTGCCCACATCGAACAGCCACGGCGCGCGCGGCTGGCTCCGGCACCGGGCGGCACCGCCCACCGGTTTGGTAGGTTCGAAGGATGAAGCAAATCGGTGGGGCGCACATCGCGCGGGCCATGGCACGCGCACGCCACAAGGCGGGCCCGGGATGAAGCGCTGGCTGCTGCTGGCGCTGGCGGTGATCGCCGAGGTCAGCGGGTCGCTGTCCATGAAGCTGGCCCTGGACGCCCCGGCGTTGTACCTGGTGACCGCCGCCGGGTACATTGTGGCCTTCGCCGCGCTGGCCGCCACGCTGCGCGCGGGCATGGCCCTGGGCGCGGCCTACGGCATCTGGGGTGCGTGCGGGGTGGCGCTGACCGCGCTGCTCTCCCACCTGCTCTTCGCCGAGCCGCTGACCCCGGTGATGCTGCTGGGGATGGGGTTGATCATTGCCGGGGTGCTGCTGGTCGAGTTCGGCTCGCAGCTGGCCGCCGCCCGCCAGGGCACTGCCCCGGCCCCGCGCGGAAGGTCCGGGGCATGAGCGCCTGGCTGCTGCTGATCCTGGCGGTCATCGCCGAGGTGAGCGGCACGCTCTCGCTGCGCATGGCCACCCACGGTTCGCGGCGCTGGCTGCTCCCGATGGTGTTCAGCTACCTGGTGGCCTTCAGTTCGCTAGCCACCAGCCTGGCGCTGGGCATGCCGCTGGGCCTGGCCTACGGGGTGTGGGCCGCCTGCGGGGTGGCGCTGACCGCGCTGCTGAGCTGGCTGCTGTTCAAGGAGCCGATGAGCTGGGTGATGTCACTGGGGATCGTGCTCATCGCCGGCGGGGTGGTGCTGATCAACACCGGCGCCCCGGCCTGAGCCGGGGCACCGCGGCCGGCCATGCTGCTCCCTCCCGGTTCGCGGTCGCGCGCCGCTTAGCCGCGCAGTGCCCGGCGCACGGTGTCGGTGCGCTGTTCCGGGTTGCCGACCTGCACCTCGGCGGCCAACACGCTCAGCCCGTGTTCGGAGACGGTGACCGGGGAAATCTTCAGGATCGCCACCTCCGGGTGGTTGTCCTTCAGCAGCGCCACCCGGTTCAGCAGGTCCTTCAGCGCCGCCAGGTCCACCTGCGGCAGCCCCTGGTAGCCGAAGAGCCGGGCGCTGCTGCGTGGACGGTGGATCAGGTCCTCCAGGTCCTGCACGGACAGCGGAGCCACCCCGTGCGCCCAGTCATCGAGCAGGTTCACCGGGTCCCCGGAGAGCCCGAAGGAGATCACCGGCCCCAGCAGCGGGTCCTCCACCGCCCGGATCACGCAGGCCTGCCCGGCCTCGGCCATGGACTGCACTTCCAGGGCCTGCACCCCCCACTGCCCCATGGCCTGGAACATGTGGGCGTAGTTGGCCCGCAGCGTGGGTTCGTCGGTGATGTTCAGCCGCACCCCGCCCAGATCCAGGCGCTGGCGCAGGTAGGGGTCATCGGCCTTCAACGCCACCGGCCAGCCCAGCCGGTGCGCGGCCGCGACCGCCTCATCGGCGCTGTTCACCGCCTGGGATTCCAGCACCGGGATCCCGTAGTGGGCCAGCAGCGTGCTGACCTGGTCGTAGTCCAGTTCGCGCAGCGTGGTGCCCGGGATCTGGGCGGTGAGGGTTTTCAGGTAGTCTTCTGCCCCGTCGGCGTCGATGCCCTCCGGTTCGGGCAGCGCGTCGTGTTCGACGTTCAGCCACTGCCGGTAGCCGTGAGCCTTGTCCAGGGCCCGCACCGCCGCGGCCGGGGAGGTGAACACCGGCAGCCCGTGGTGCACCCCGGTGCCGATGCTGCGGTCCGAACGCCCGGAGAGCACCACCAGCACCGGTTTGCCGCAGCCGGCGAAGCGGCCCAGCTCCCCCAGCAGTGCGTTGTCGCTGATGCCGGGCACCGGCAGCAGGGCGATGATCACCGAATGCACGGTGGCATCCTGCACCAGCTGCTGCACCCGTTCGCGCAGCAGCGGCAGGGCCCGGGACTGGCCCAGGCTGAAGTCCAGTTCGCGCTCGTCCGCGGCGGCGCTGAGGGTGCGGCTGACCGCCACATCGCAGGTGACTTCCGCCAGGGTGAGCGAATTGGAAAGCACCGTCAGGTTCGGCCCGGCCGGGGCCGGTGAGGTGCACAGCACGCTGGCCACGTCCATCAGCTGCTCCACCGATCCGACCCGGATCACCCCGGCCTGGGCCAGCACCGCGTTCAGCGCCGCCGGCGGGGCCTGGGAGGTGCGCACCGAGTGCCCCGGCGGCAGGCGCAGGCCCATGACATCGCTCTTGGCCACGATCACCGGTTTGCTGCCGGACAGGCGCCGGGCGATGCGGGAGAACTTGCGCGGGTTGCCGAAGGACTCCAGGTGCATGGCCACCACCGCGGTGTGCTCATCGTCCTCAAAGTACTGCATGGCGTCATTGCCGGACACGTCCGCGCGCAGGCCCGCGGAGATCGCGGAGCTCAGCCCGAGCCCGCGCTGGGCCTGCACCCCGTGCAGCAGCACCCCCATGGCGGCGGACTGGCTGAAGAAGCCGATGTTGCCCGGGGCCGGCAGCTGCTGGGCGACCGAGGCGTTCAGCTGCACATCCGGGTCGGTGTTCTGCAGCCCCAGGGAGGCCGGGCCGATGACCCGCATCCCGTTGATCCGCGCCCGGGTGATCAGTTCGCGCTGTTCGCGCAGGCCCTGGTCGGATTCGTAGCCGGCGGTCATCACCAGCAGGCCCTTGACCCCGTGGGCGGCGCAGTCGTCCACGACCCCCAGCACCCGTTCCTTGGGCACGCAGATGATGGCCAGGTCCACCGGGCCGGGCACCTCGGTGATCCGCCCGTAGCTGGGCAGCCCGCCGATCTCAAAGGCCTGCTCGTTCACCGCGTACAGCGCCCCGGTGAACCCGGATTCCACCAGCCGGTTCAGCACGTCGTAGCCCAGGGTGCCCCAGGAGCGGCTGGCGCCGATGACCGCCACGGAGGCCGGGGCCAGCAGCCCGGCCACCGACTTCGCTTCGGCGCGGTGCTCGCGGGCCTCCATCACCGAACGGGACTTGTCGGTCGGGTCGATCGGGAAGACCAGCATCACCACCCCGTCCTCGAAGTGCCGGGCCACCGCGTAGCCGGCCTCGGAGAAGACGGTGAGCATCTTGCGGTTCTCCGGCAGCACCTCTGCGGTGAACTTCTCGATCCCGTTTTCGCGTCCGGCCGCGGCCAGGTGCTCCAGCAGGATGGAGGCGATCCCGCTGCCGTGGTATTCGTCCGAGACGTTGAACGCGACCTCCGCC
>Ga0153920_1000003_pt1 | contig 169445 bp, 156 predicted proteins | sample TSNJ004MetaG_FD_104713 | JGI IMG/M metagenome (GOLD analysis project Ga0153920, IMG submission 104713) | Attine ant fungus gardens microbial communities from New Jersey, USA - TSNJ004 MetaG | ecosystem: Host-associated > Fungi > Mycelium > Unclassified | place: USA: New Jersey, Brendon T....
AGAAAAAATCCTTATTGGTTGATATCTCATGTAGATGGCTTTGGCTTTAAACGAGTTGATAAGCTAGCATTAGCTTGTGGAATTGGAGAATTTTCACTGGAAAGAATAGCCGCTGCTATTGTATATATTTTAAAAGATATGTCTGTTAAAGATGGACACTGTTACCTTAAAATAGATGAGCTTACTAAATCTGTGGTTGATTTACTGTTACCTCAACCTACGAGCGTTAGCAAGAAAGATTTCAACTTTATTCAAGGATTGCTAATTAGTGCAGATGATTTTGCGGATGAGTATATCTCTAAACATAAATACATAAAAGAATTGCAAGATTATGCCGAAGCTTTTGACAAGATTTTAAATTTAATGAGTGAGGCCCTGATTGCTAATGTTGAGGATGAGATAGTAGTAATTGAAGATGATCGAATTTACACAAAAAATCTATATAATACAGAAATGCAACTGGCAAAGTCAATCATTACAATGAGCCAAAAAAGTCCTGTTAGAAAATTTGAATTAGAATACATTGAAGAAGTTATAAAGGAATTTGAGGAGAACGAAGGAATCAAATATTCTGAGGAACAAAAAAGTGCTGTAGTAACCAGTCTTCTTAATCGTGTCAGCATTATTAGTGGCGGTCCGGGCAGAGGAAAAACGACGATCTTAAAAATTATTTTAGAATGCTGGGATGATGACGATTCGGTTGTTCTGCTGGCACCAACAGGGAAAGCAGCAAAGAAAATGTCAGAAGCAGCGGAACACTCTGCAAAAACATTGCAAAGATACAAAGCACAACTTACTTCGGCAAAAAAAGAACGTCCTAAGAAAGCTTTAGTTATTTTTGATGAAGCCTCAATGGCGGGAATTGAATTAGCTAGAGCATTATTCTGGATAGCTGAAGATTGCAACTTGATTATTATTGGAGATGTAGATCAGCTTGAATCGATAGAGCCAGGGACATTTTTAAATGATATTATCGAATGTGGAACAGTACCAACGACAATGTTGACCCATGGATATCGGAATGACGGTTCTATTGCATATAATACCAGGTTAATAAATGCGGGCAAAAGTCCAAGTTATTTTATATATGATGATGAATTCCATTTTGTTTCAGCAGAAAAACAGGAAATCGTGGATAAAACTGTCGAAATATATAAAGAACTATTAAAAAAATATGCACCATGTGATATAGGTGTTATTACACCAATAAAAAAACAAGGTTACGGTAGTGTTAATTCACTTAATAATGCAATTAGGGATATCTATAACCCAGCAACAGAAACCAATCCTAATAACAAAAGTGGATTTCGTATTTATGATCGTGTAATGAATGTTGGAAATAATTACAAACGAATCATTATTGATGAATTTGGTAATGAGGCTTTTGGAGTATTTAATGGCGATTCCGGAAGTGTAGATGATATTGATCTTGAGGCAGAGACTTTAGATGTAGCATTTGATGATGGAAGAAAAGCAACCTATAAGTTTTCCGAACTCAATGATAGCTTAATACTATCTTATGCAATGACTGTACATAAAAGCCAGGGAAGTGAATGGAAGTCTTTAATTGTTATTGCAAGTTCAGAACATTCGTATTTTTATCATAGAAAGTTATTGTATACTGCTGGAACTAGAGCCAAGATGGAAGAATATATGATTGGAAGTAAAAAAACAGCAGCAATGGCAGCTAAAAAGATAGATTCCTCAAAAAGGAACTCTCACCTAAAAGATCGTATCCAAGTTTTCAAGTAAAAAGACAGAAGTTTTGTCTTTTTTTATTTATTGCAAAAACTAATTCGACATTATGATAAGGAAGAAATGAAAAGAAGGAGATAAATGTAGAATGGCATTAAAAGAAAACATAATAAAAACAAGTAAGCTGTTGTATCAGTATGGTGGCAAAGAGGAAAGTCGTCTTTCGGGAGTAGTTGCAGGTGTAAAGGGCGCGGCCGGAATACAGAGTAGTGCAAGACCTGAAGGCGTCAATGCACAAGCTAAATATTCAACATTAGTATACATTTTGGATAAGATTTTTGTTGATAAAAAAGTTGTTGCATATGCATGTTCTGAAAACATATATATCCAATTTGAAGATAGTGAAAAGACATATCATTGTATTTGTGATGGAAGCGAAGCTTCATGGGTTGATTCAAGTCCCAATGATTATAATAATTTAATTCCATTTTTAGTATATGCTTTGTCTGATTTGAATACTGAGGAAGGTTCGGCCGAATTAAGGTCATCCTTTAATAGTATTAAAAATGACGAAAACATCGTAGAAGCCGAATTGCTGTTTTGTGATTCTTTCTACTATGGATTTACAATCAATGAAAATCATGAAAACTTGTCAATAGTACAAGGTAATCTTTCTTTAGCCAATATTAAATCAGCAATAAATCTAGGTGTTTACGAACCAATCGATATATTTGAAGGTTTAATGGATACTAAGGAACTAAAGTTGGATACAGCTGAGGAACCGATTGCAGTAGATGTTAAGAAAAACAATAATTATGAAGTGCAATATAATCTGTGGAATGATGAAGCAAAAACGAAAATCCCATCACTGGACACGTTGAAAACCTATGTTGAGACGGATATTACCCATTCTATTGCAAGGAAAATCAAATATCGCTCAGATATTATAATTAAACGGTTAGATGAAGGTATTTCTGGTATTGAAGCTATTGGTGGAGATTATTCTAATATCTTATTAGATGGAAGACCGGGAACTGGAAAAACACAGATGGTTTATGCAATTGGAGCTATGACAGGAATGCCAGTATATACAATTCCATTCTCGAAAAATACTGAAGAGGACACAATGGAAGGTAAAAACAAAGTGGTTAATGGCAAAGTAGATTTTGTTGAAACTGAATTTTTGAAAGTATATGAGCAGGGTGGAATTGCTTTATTAGAGGAAATTAACTTGGCAGACCCGGCGGTCGTAATGGGTTCATTAGGCCAAGCGATTGAATATCCGTTTATTGTTATGAAAGATGGATATAAACCAGTCAGAAGACATCCTTTATGTGTCATTATCGGAACGATGAATACTGGAACAGCGGGTTCTAAAAAATTGAATCAGGCATTATCTTCCAGATTTAAAGCGACTTATATTTTGGATGATCCTAGTGAGAGAACATTCGTTAAGATTTTGGAATCGAAAGGATTTGAAAAAGCAAAATGTAAATATGTATATGATGCTTACAAAGATATCATGACTTATTTGCAGGATCCGTCCCGAAACCAATTAGAACTATGTGAAAACATCACCCTTCGAGGATGCTTTGGTGCCCTTGAATGTTGGGAAGAGGGAGATGACCCAAAGGAAGCAATCAAAAATTCTATGATCGGTAAAATTGCTGAAGTGAATTTAGAGGCTGCCAGAGAGGTAGAAAGACAAGTCCTTGATTCGTTCAGGGAATTTGGCGCAGCAACAAGTAGAAGAAGACCGTCTCGTAGGCGTTAAGATGATTACTATATAAGGAGAATAAAAATGAGTAAATATGATAAAGAGTGGTTATATGAAAAGCAGGCCATGCAAAAAAGATATGCCGCTGTAATAAAGAAAAGAATTGCTATCAGGGATATTCCTGATGGTGATGAATCAATTGCATATACTTCTGATGAACCAGCAATCTATTTGAAAAAAGATAGTAAGTTCACGAAAGGTTTAGACGAACACAAAGCCAGAGCTTTTCGTTTTGGAGTGTTCACCAGAGAAATGCTAAAGCAACATTTCACAAATTACAAATACATTAATGAGATTTCAGATGGATTAGAGGCATATGAAGTGCCAGTATTTAAATTGATTTGTGACACTGTTGAAAGTGCTGTTATGGAGGTGGTTGCTCCATCGTTGATTGGTGGTTTCATTCTTAATAGCTTAAGATATTCATGCAAAAGAATCTATGATGAAATGGAAGATTTAGATACAGCAAAGACTCCACTTCAAGAATTTTTGTTAGCAATGGAGCAGGTTACAACAATTGGAAAACTAAAAGGAACTTTTAAAACTCCAGCCGCAAAAACCGTTTATTATAGAAGCCATATTAAACTTCTTGATGCTGTTGAAGAGTTGGATGATAAAAAACGAATTGATTTATGTCTTGAAATTCATAATATATCAAAACCGTTATGGGAAGTAGAAGCAAAAGAAGCCTATGATCTTAGTTCGAAATCCTCTGGGTTGGAATCTCTGCTTGGTACTCTGGGTTGGATGCTTGGTGGTTCTCTAAGCTTTGGCTCTGGCTCCAGTAGTAAAGTGGATCCGGAAGAACTTGAAGAATTAGCTGATTTTTCAAAAGGTGGATACCGTGAAACTGCTTATCATGACGTAAATGATTTAAGTGAGGAGGAACGGGAAGCATATGAAAAAGAAAAAGAAGCTCATGAAAAGATGAGAGAAGAGATGCTTTTAGCCCGAGATGAAGAGGAAGAGGACAACGAAATTCGTTATGCCAGTGGCTCTGGATATGATAGAGATAATGTTTTTTATGACAAAACAGATGCCGGTGATTTATCAACAATCTATGATTATGATCCGGAAGAAGATGAAATCGATGCAAAAGGTTGTGACTATTTCGACAATCTTATCAGAACAGAGTTAGAAATTCAACTAAGAGAAGACATTGCCGCATCAACTACAGCACTTGCAAAACCGCTTGATTTACCAGAAATTTCTACAAAATATTCAGCAAGAAATTATCAATGTAAGAATCTCATGGTTAATTTGACGGAGAGATCAAAGGCTGTAGAAGGGTATAATAAAGTCGTATCAAATTTCGCCTCTTTGATTAACAATTGTGTCAATAAGTTGAAAGTCATCTTTGCTGAAGATGCTGAAGAAACAGTATATCGTTCCAGTGGAAAGCTTAGTTTAAAACGAAGCATGAGTGGCACAGTGACATCAAAAATGTTTACTAAGAAATTAGATCCAAAAGACAAATCTAACATGGCGGTTGAACTAGTGATTGATGAGTCAGGGTCCATGAGTGGAACAAGAATCTATAGGGCAAAAACAACAGCTATTTGTTTGGCAGAAGTCTTTAAAAAGTTGCATATTCCATTATACATTATGGGATTTACAGCTGACACCGGCGGTGCTGATGTATTGCATACTCATTACGCAATGTGGTCTGGAGCTACTGCTGATTTATTGAAGCTCACAACAATCCAGGCAAAAGCAAATAACTTCGATGGATATTCCATCAGGTATGCATCAAGGGTTTTGGAAAGACGATCCGAGGCACACAAAGTATTAATTATTATTAGTGATGGCCAACCAGCTTGTGATGAATATTCTGGCGATAAAGGTCTTAGGGACACTCGTGATGCGATTTCAGAAGCAAGAAACAAGGGACAAATCGTTTTAGGCATCGCCATTGGTGCAGACATAAAAGCTCTTCAAGAGATGTATGGTACCGACTTTATTTATATTAATGAAGAGGACGATTTGTTTTCTGGGATTATGAATAAATTTACTGATATTGTAAAGGCATGGTAAAGGAGGTATTTCATGGATGTTAATATCAGAATGTTAGATGATGAAAATAGATTTTATATAGTCTTTAATAATCCATCTGCTGAAGAAAAAGTAAAAGCTCTAAAGTTAGTTGAAGAGATGTTTGGTGCAAAGGAAAGGGTTGAATATCCCGATAGTGTACTTCCCACCAAAGTGGCGCCTGTAACAGTTCCGGATTCTGCTAAGGAAGTAAAAGACGAAAGCGATCTGCAACAAGTCTATGGGATTAAAGATATTTCATCACCAAAGTCATTTATTGAATGTTATCAGAAATACCCACGTTCAAATGATGAAGAAAAACAGACTTTTATTACTGCTGGAGGAAAATTTTTAAAGAGTCATATCAAAAAAATGGATGAAAATAATTTAGAATCTATAAAAGGATTCCTAATGGATTTTCAACCAGCTTTATCAGGATCAATCAAAAAGATTCTATTAGCAAAGGGATATAATAACTTAAAAGGATTTTTAAAAACAGCCAGTGAACAGGAAATCTTAGCTATGTATACACAATGCAAAGATGTCCTTTATAAAGGATTAAAGATAGCTTGAACTCATCCGGCTAAGGATGTTGAATGGCAAAATAAAAAAGACCATAATGGTCTTTTTTTATGCTTTCTTTCTTATCTGTTTCTTTATTTGTTTTAACTGTAGATTATTAAATACTTTAAATCTAAAATAATGGTACCAATATTCATCTTGCTGACTTCTTGGAAGTGATTCGTGCAGATAGTCAATAGGATGATCATAAATCTCATTACATATATTGCTTAATCGATGCTGTTTTAATGCCCTTGAACTCGCCGGCTCTGAGAAAAATTTATACATTTCTTTGATACTTGTAAATGTATAATTTTGAGACAACATATATTGTAAACATATACTGGCTCTCATCATACCTTTTGTTCCAGATAAATATTCTTTTGGGAATTTGCAAAGCGTTCCCTCTAAAACATCTTTATATGTTCTTAATACTAACTCTTTAATATCAATCCTAATTACATTGGGATAAATAAGTGCAGATAGATAGTAGTAATCTTTTGTTTTGTCCAGTTCTGGCGGGAACTCAATGTATTTCATGAGAGGTTCTAATTTTAACTGAATAGAAATTTCATGATTGTAATGATTTTTGAAATCCCAAGGATCCCATTTTAAGTAATTTTCTACAGCAAACTTAATAATATATAAAGCATAATTTTGAGATGTATCATCTCCATATTTAAAGTGGTAGGGTGTAAACCCTATCTTATTTCCGAGCAATATCTGCTCGTATTCGTATAGCAATACCTGCTTATCCATATGGACATTCTCCTTTCCTAGTCAAAAAGTGCTTCAACGCACATAATATTAAGTCCTTCCGGCAGGCTCAATAATATTATGTGATAAATTTCATAAATGTTTATTATCCTCATGCAAAAAATCCCATAATACTGAAAATAAGAAAAAAGGAGTGTTTATGAAATCACAATTGTTAGCTATTATTGGAAAATCAGGTTCTGGAAAAACCAGTATAAAAGCAGCTTTGGAAAAGAAAGGCTTTACTTCACTTCCAGAATGTACAAATAGAGAGACTAGACCCGGAGAAGTAGATGGAAGAGAATACTATTTTTTTCCTGAAGAGAGAATGAAAAAGCCTGATGTTATTTGTAAAAAGGAATATAAAACAACAAAAGGATTATGGATTTATGGGATTTTAAAGACAGAGTTAGAGGCAGATAAACAATATGTTGTAATTATTAACCCTTATCAGTATCAAGAATTAAAGAAAGAATATGAGGAGGCAGCAGACATAAATGTTTTTTACATAGATACTAATGAAGAGAATCGGATGACAAAACTGATTCAACGTGAGATGGAAAAACCCAACCCAGATTATCAAGAGTTATGTAGACGTTTTTGCACAGATGCATACGACTATTCAAATGACAATATCGATATGAAAAACTTAAGAAAAAATGTCTTTTTGCTATATAACAATTATAAACAGTCTATTGAAAAAATGGTTGATGAATTGATGACATACATTTAATAAAAAGTAGAGGATGAAAAATGAAGAATTATAAATTTTCGGCAGCTATTGATGTAGATGATGTCCTTTTGGAATGTATTCCATTAGCCTGCCGCTTAGAAAACGAATTGAATAAAAATCAAAATATGGATCCTAACAAAATTGTTAGCTGGATTAAACCAGGGACACCTTATGACTCATTATTAAAATATTTTAATGAGCCAGTATTTTATGAACAGCAAAGACCTTATCCGGGTGCCCAGGAGTTTGTTTGGAAATTAAGCAAGCAAGTAGAGATATTTATCGTAACTGCGGTTGAAGCAAATATCATGGGAATCAGAATGAAGCAAATCATGAAATACTTCCCGGAGATCAATCCTAAAAATATCATTCCGGCATCAAGAAAGGATGTTATTTCAGTTGACTTTGCCTTTGACGATGGAGCACATAATATTTTAGCATCGAAAGCCACTTACCCAGTATTATTCAGGCGAGCTTGGAATCAACATTTAACGGGTATTCTTGCAGCGAATAACTATGATGAATTTTTAAACATTGTTGACTGCATTCAGAAATCTTACGCTTGTTCTGATATGGATTTTTCAGTACCACATGTATTATCGTTTGTTGGTGGTTCCGGTACCGGCAAGACAATGATAACAAATAAATTGCTTGAAAGAAATGATTTTGGCAGAGCAAAATCAACAACGACAAGAGCTCAGCGATTAGGAGAGTCATACGATGCTTACAATTTTATTTGTGATGAAGAATTTAATCGAATGAAGGAAGATCACCTGTTTGCTGAAACAACGATGTATGCTGGAAATCAGTATGGTCTGGAACTAGCTGAGATTGATAAGGTTTTAGGCCAGAGAAAACATTGTGTTACAGTTACAGACATTAATGGTGCGATGGCCTTTAAGATGAGATATCCAACAGCTATTATTTACATAAAAAGAGATAAAGACAAATTGATTGATGCCCTGATTCAGAGAGTAGAGTCCGGTGAAACAACCAGGCAAGATGTTGTAAACAGAATGGTTTCTCTTGATGATGAAAAGAAAAATGAAAAAGTCTGTGATTATATTATTAATAATAATGGTACGATTGAACAGGCACTTCACGAAATAGATACAATTCTAAGTTTTACTAAGGAGGAACAACTTTGAAAGGGATATCCTGTAACAACTTATCATGGCTAAAAAAATTATCTGAGTCATTAGAAAAGATTTTTAAGTATAATGAATTTAATTGTTTGTTTAGAAAAGTACCAGAGATTAAATTGAATGAAGATTTTGAAATTGAGTCTTTGGAATATAGCGGCTTCTTGGAATATGGCGGTATCGATTATGTGACTATTTCAGATTCTGAAATATGGTATTATTCGGAACGCACAAACGAAAAGAAAAAAATTGTTGAATATGAGTGTCTGAGTAGCTTTTTAAAAGAAAATGGAATTACTTTAGATTAAAGAGACGTAAGTCTCTTTTTTATTTAATATGTTTTTTAGTTATTCTTTTTATTTTCTTACATTATGTATATGAAATAGAAAACTAGAGAAAAAGGAGAATCGATATGGAATTTATTGAATTAAGAAAAAAGTTGCAGGAGAATTTTAGTGAAATGACAAAGGATGTTTCTCATCTATTTGAGGTGGAATTAGATAAGGAGTCTCTGTGGAACTGTTACTTAGACAGCTTTCCTCTTGGTACCAACGATATTTTTAGAGAGAGAAGAGAGCATGACTGTAGTTGCTGTCGCCAGTTTATCAAGAACATTGGTAATGCTGTTGTAATCAAAGACAACCAAATCAAGACAGTTTGGGACTTTGATACAAATGATGATGTCTATCAGCCAGTTTTGAGTGCTATGTCTGAGTTTGTCAAATCACATGTTGTAAGTGAAGTGTATGTGAGCAAATTTAGTAAAATCGGGACAAAATGCAATCTTGAAGTTTTACCTACAGGGAAAACAATTGCCTGGAATCACTTTTATCTGGAACTTCCAGATGAATTTGTGGATAAAACTCATCGTTCAATAGGTGATATTCAGGGCAATTTCCGGGATACCAGAAATGTTTTCAAAAGATCTCTTGATGAAATCTCAAAAGACAGCTTACTTACTGTACTTGAACTGATTGCACAAAACTCCCTTTATAAGGGAGAAGAGTGGAAAGGCACTCTAAATGAGTTTCTAAACTACAAAAAAGCATATGAAAAGTTAACCTCAGAGGTTGAAAAGTCAAATTTTGCTTGGGAAAACTCTGTGAAGGTCGGCGGTGCTATTGGCAGAATTCGTAACCATAGTATAGGAACATTACTCACAAACATTAGTGAGGGAATGGATCTGGAAGGCGCTGTTAAAAAGTATGAGCAAATTGTTGCACCTTCTAATTACAAAAGGCCAAAGGCAATCTTCACAAAAAGAATGCTGGATGAAGCAAAAGAAACACTTACTGAATTAGGCTATCTGGATTCTCTGGAACGAAGATATGCTAAAGCAGATGATATTTCTGTCAACAATGTTCTGTTTTTAAACAGAGATGCAGCCAAAAGGGTTATTGATGCAAATATCTTTGCAGAGATGGAAAGAGATGTTGTGGCTAATCCTAAGAAGTACTCAAAAGTGGAGGAAATCAGTATTGATCACTTCATTGAAAAAGTATTGCCTACTGCTAATACACTTGAGGTTTACCTGGAAAATAAGCATTCCAGCCACATGGTATCATTAATTGCTCCAAAGAGAAAAGAAAGCAAGAGCATGTTTAAATGGAATAATGGGTTTAGTTGGGCTTATTCTGGTAACGTAACAGATTCAATCAAAGAAAGAGTAAAATCAGCTGGAGGAAGAGTCGATGGCGATTTGAGATTTTCAATTCAGTGGAATGATTCCTCTGAGTGGAGCCGCAATGATCTTGATGCCCATTGTATTGAACCTTCTGGTCGAGAAATTTATTATTCTCAGTATAGAAAACCAAGTGCTACGCCTAGTGGTGGACAGCTTGATGTTGACATCACAAACCCTGGCAAAGGCATCCCGGCGGTTGAAAATATCACATGGCTGGATAAGAAAAAAATGAAACCGGGTGTTTATAAATTCTTTGTTCATCAGTTTGCCAATAGAGGAGGCAGAGACGGCTTCCGAGCAGAAATTGAATTTGATGGAAAAATCTATTCATTTGATTACGACAAAGAATTGAGACAAAAGGAGAATGTTGTTGTAGCTGAAGTCGTATTAAGCTCTGATGGAACTTTTTCAATCAATGAGAAATTACCATCAAATGTATCCAGTCAGGAGATTTGGAATCTGAATACAAATCAGTTTGTCCCTGTCTCTGTGATGATGTATTCACCAAACTATTGGGACGATCAGAAAGGCATTGGTAACAAACACTACTTTTTCATGTTAAAGGGCTGTGAAAATCCTGAGAATCCCAATGGATTTTACAATGAATTTTTGAACCAGGAACTGGATAAGCATAAAAGAGTGTGTGAGGCATTGGGATCAAAGATGAGAGTCGAAAAATGCGATGATCAGTTATCTGGCCTCGGGTTTTCATCAACTCAAAGAAATGAGCTTTTAGTAAAAGTAATTGGCTCGACAGAGCGAGTGATAAAAGTTAAATTTTAAATAAAAACTAATTAGCCAGGTTGGTACAATAAGGTTTCAACCAGCTACATCGAAAAAGGAGAAAAATAATGGAAAAGATGTTTGAATTAGCAACAAGAAAGCGATTAAGATTTCCACATAAAGGCCAGTCTACTGTTGAAGACTTATGGGAATTGCCAGTAAAAGAACTGGATAATATTTACAAAGTATTAAATTCAAAGAAAAAGCAGAACAGCGAAGACAGCCTGCTTAAGACAGTGTCAAAGACAGCTGAAGAAGAAATTTTAGAGCTTCAGATCGAAATTGTAAAAAACATTGTATCTACAAAGATTGAAGAAGCTAAGCAGAAGACTGAAGCGGCTGAGAAGAAAACCAGACAGGATAAGATCAAGGAAATTCTGGCCTCTCGAAATGAGGAAAAATATCTGGCAATGTCAGATGAGGAACTCCAGAAATTGTTAGAAGAGTAAAAAAAAAGAGGCTAGGCCTCTTTTTTTTAAAATAATTCTAAGAATTTTTTGAAAAATATATTTATGTTAAATCTTTTCACTACATAATAACTTTGAAATTAAGATATTAGGAGAACATTAGAAGAAAGGAAATAGTATGAAGAAACTAAAAGTACTCTTGAAAAGAGCCGGTGTTATTCTAAAAGTACTCTTTAAAAGGGCCTGTGTTATTCTGTTTTTGTTAGTAGCTTGGTGGCAATTGTCAAAGAACATGAATCCCTTATTTGTACCAAGTCCCAAAAGTGTTTATGAGGGAATTTTAGCTTTGATAGAAAATAAGCAATTGATTATGGGAACTTATTATTCGTTTTATCGAGTGGCTATAGCATCGATATTATCAGGAATTGTTTCAGTGATATTAGGATTATTGATTTATTCTTTTAAATTTGTAAGAACGACCATGTATCCTATCATAAATTCAATGAGATATATCCCAGTCACTGCATTCTATCCACTATTAATTATGTGGTGCGGTATTGGAGAACAGATGAAAATTATTTTTTTATTTATAGTTATATTTGTTTACATGATGCCCAGTATGTACAACATCTTCTCTGAAATAAGTGAAGATTTAATAGATACTGGATATACGATAGGAATGAATAAATCTCAAGTAATATATATGGTTTTGTTACCTTCATCATTACCAGCAATAGTGCAGACATTCATTATGCTGTTTGCTGTTGGATTTACATATATCCCATTTGTTGAAAGCATTAATGCCAAATACGGATTAGGATACGTAATCCAACAATCATCATCTCGTGGACGTACCGATTTAGTTTTCGTAGGTATTGTTGCAATTATGTTTATCAGCTTTTTGTTTGATAATGGAGCAAGATACCTAGCTGGAAAAATATTCCCATGGAGGACAAACAATGATCAGTCTAAATGGTCTTAGTATTGGATATAAAAAGAATCAGCCAATATTAACAGGAGTAAACTATACTTTTGAAAATAATAAAATTTATGGGATTTTAGGAGCATCTGGTTGTGGAAAAACAACTTTATTAAGAACTATATCGGGATTGACTCAGCCTCTGGATGGAACGGTTATAAATGCTGAAAATATAAAACCTTATATGATGCATCAAAAATATACTAGCTTTGATTGGCTTAATTGTTTAAACAATATATTGATTGCAGAAAAAGTATTAAAAACAGGAAAATTGACTGAAGCTCATGCAAGATATTCATTAAGTTGTGTTGACTTAGAAGCCCATGAGAAAAAGTATCCACATCAGTTATCCGGAGGCCAAAGACAACGTCTTGCATTAGCAAGGACATTATTTGTTAAACCTGAAATTGTATTAATGGATGAGCCGTTATCGGCATTAGATGAGGTTACCCGGACACAAATGCAGGACCTAATCATGAAAGTTCATAAGGAAACTCAAAACACAATTATTATGGTAACCCATAGTCAACGTGAAGCACAAAAAATGTGTGATGTAATCATAGAACTAGAACAGTTTAAGAGAAAGGAAAATTAAAAAATGGCAAAGGGAATTTTTAATAAATTTTTTGAAGAAGTAGAAACGCAAGGTAGATTAAATGACGCATTCGAACCAACATATGACGTTTATGAAACACCTCTTACAGAAAGTGTTTCAGCAGCTGTACCAGAGACAATGACAGAGAATATTATTGAAGATATCTATAGAGATAATGGATTATCGGATAGATCGAGATCCATTTACATGGTAGATATCTATATGGCCACATTACCTCCTGAAACACCTACAGAAGTTAAGAGTGTAACGGTTAAGAACATTTTAAAAGCTTCTGGAATCACAGAAGACGAAGTCGGAATTGATGCATTAAAGAGAGTTGAAGTTCTTGATGATGTTAAAAGAAAAGTTGTAGGGAGCAATGAGGATAAGATTAGTGAAGCCTGTATCCGGATTGAGGCTTTGAAAGCTCAAATCGAAATGCTGAATACAGAGATTTATGAGGCAAAAAACGATATGGCTCAGTATTCAGAAACTATTGATAGTGAAATTAAAAAAATCAACTCATTGGAAAATTTTATTAAATTAGGTGGAGGTAAATAATATGACATTAGGTGTGTTTTTAGCAGCAGTTGCATTAGGTTTATCTGGATTTGCATTAGTTCTTTTTCCAGAAGTGCGAAAAAAAGTGGGAATCTTAACAAGAGGAACATTAAATGTATTTATTGAGGATAAAGCAAAGACTCCGGAGGGAGCAAAAGCTATTTTTCAACAGGCAATTGATATTTCACAAGATAAATATGCAAAAGCCAGTAATTTGTTGAGACAACGGGCTGGAGAGTTAGAAACAGCAAAACAAGACTTATTAATTACCCAAAAGGAACTAAAGGAGTTAGAAACTACTTGTGAAAGACTTGTTCAAAACGGTAAATACGAAGAAGCCACTCTCATTGCTACTCAGAGAGAGGAAACGTTAGTGGATTTAGATCGACAGACAAAACTAATTGAAAGCTTAGGCCCAGTTGTTGAAGAATGTAAAGCTATTGCTAATCATCAGGAACGGAATTTGCGTGAACTAAAAGTTAAAAAGAAACAAATCATAACAGATCTTGAAATGAATAAGCAAATGACATCGATGTATGACGATTTAGATGAACTTAAAAAAGTGAGTCAGGTTGATAAACTATTGGATAGTGTCAATGATGGCCATAAGGAATCACGTCAGCAAGCAATTGGCGCTAAAGTCCTTCATGAAAACAAACTGGAGACTAAGGTTGACAGAGTTAAATTGAAGATGAAGGATGTCAAGAACAGTGATTATATTGAAGAACTGAAGAAAAAATACGAAAAAAAATAAGTTGTAATGATTTTTTTCTTACATATTATTGATATCTAAAGAAAGAAAAGGAGAAAGAAATAATGAAAAGATTTCGATTAACAAAGTTATCAAAGATAATTTTATTTGTATTGGTTGTATGTGCAGTCATTGGTGGTAGTGTTTTTGCAGTAAAGAAAGGTCTAATTAAGACAAAGTCGACAGCAAGAAACACAACTGAGACAACCATTGCAAAAACGAACGAAGCCAAAACAGAGTCAAAGGAAAATTCACCCGCAGCAGATAATAAAAACAATACTGCTGCAAGCACAAATACCATTAACTTATCGCTCGATGAGTGGATTGGTTGGAAGTCTATAATTGATGCAAATGGTGGACTTACGACGAAAGCTGATTCTATTTATGGAAAGCTTGGGTTGAATGTCAATATTCATGTAATCAATGATGCCATTCAGAGTTCAAATGCTCTTATTAAGGGCGACCTTGATGCAGCAGGATATACAATTAACCGAGTCGCTTTTTTATCAAAGAAGTTTACCGACTCTAAGGTTAATGTGGTTATGCCGTATATTACAAACTACTCAAATGGTGGTGATGGTATTATTGCAAATACTAAGTATACAACCGTTGAGTCATTGGTAGATGCCAAGATTGGTATACCAGAGTTCTCAGAAGCTCACTCACTTGTTGTATGGTTTGTTAATCAGTCTGATTTGGCTGAAGAACAGAAGAACAAAATCATTGATAATTTAATTTGTTTCGAAACGCCGGATGAAGCAGCAAAGGCATTCTTTGCTGGACAGATTGATGTTGCGGCGACATGGCAGCCATATTTAAGTCAGGCACAGGATACATCAAATTGTCATGTGTTATTCAGTACAGCAAACTCAACAAAACTTATTATGGATGGTATTTTATTCAGAGAGGATTTTGCTCAGAAAAATCCAGAAACTGTTCAGAGGTTTATTGATGGCGCACTTCAGGCTATGGATTTGTATGATAAAGAGTTTGATGCAATCCGTGAGGTTATGCCAATGTTTGCTGGTGAGAATGATGATTCGATTAGAGATATGACTGTAGATGCTGCTTTAGCAGATTGGAATAATAATATGACTACTCTTAAAGAAGAGGCACCAGTTGTATTTACAGAAATGTGTGGTGTATGGGAATCTATTGGTGAAACAATTAATAGGGATATGAATTTATTTGATGCTTCCTATATGAGTGCTTTATCTGGAACCTACCAAACCTTAGCTGCTAGTGAAGCAAAAGTAAATAGTCCCAAGATTACTGAAGAAAATCGCCAGTCTGTTATTGATGCTGAAGCCTTATTATCAAAATCGGCTACTGTAAACTTTGTCCCAAACACATGTAACTTTATGGATAATGCAGAAGCGGCAGCAGCACTTGATGATTTTGTTGCCATTGCGAAAACTCTTGATGGAACGGTTATTCAGTTAGAGGGAAATGTTGCATCAGATAATACTACTGAGGCTGAAAGGATTTTGTCAGAGCAGAGAGCTGAAACGGTTAAAAAATACCTTATTGTAAATGGTATTAATGCAAATCGTATCTTGACAATTGGTAATGGTGGAGATAAACCTGTAGATACTAATGATACCAGTGAAGGATGTCTCAAAAATAGAAGAACAGATATTTATTTTAAAATTGTTGAATAACTAAAGCTGCCAAATGGCAGCTTTTTTATATAAAAAACTGAACAGAGTCAGCTTTTGAATAATGTATTATATCATACTGTTATTGTCTAAATGAATTTCACCTAAATATAGGAACAATCGACATAGAACTCAGAAGAACCTTTCTCCAATAAAGTATAAAAATCCGAGAGATTGCAGGTGTCTCCGGTATAAAGAATATAGGTATTATCAACCTTCAAGGAATAACCAAAACATAATCCATTTAGTTCAAGAGCATGTTTTGTCGGAATAATATCATCTAACCAATCAATTGTTATTTTAGTATCAACAAATTCATTTAGTATTCTTTTTAAAATCAACTTTTTAGACTAAATAAAAAAGCATAATATATACAAATATTCAAAGGAGGGTGTGTATGGCGAAACTAAACGATGTTGAACTAAAGAATATTCTTTCAAAATTATTATTAAAATCATTATCTAATCCGGGACCAGCTAAAGAAATTGTTGAACAGGCTATGGCTGATGATGATTTTAAGAAACAAGTATCACTATTATGTGAAGCTTATATGATTCCAAAGCTAAGAGAATCCAAACTTATTGCAAAATCTATTGATATTCGAGCTTTAACAAGTCTGATAGAAATCTGCAGAAGAGAAAATATCGGAATTATTCCTATTGATTTTAGTGGCGATTATAAACATGTATATACTGATGATGAAAAAATAAGTGTATTAATCCTATCAGGTCAATTAAATGAATTTAATAAAATTATTTTAGAAGCTAATGCTGTCTCTGGCACTATTTCTGAAATGGAACGACCAACCGCAGATTTATTTGCAAAAAAATTAAAAGATTCAAATCCGATGATAGAAATCACGGGTGTAAAGAAAGAAACTTATGAAATAATGAAGAAAAATATGGCGAAGTTACCATACGAAATGAGATTTACCTTATTTCCAGATGAAGTAGAAAATAAAAAAGTCAATGTAGGATTCTTTACAAAGACGGAGCCAATCATCATAAAGAAAGGCAGTTCTAAAGAAACAACTGGTCCATATGCTATTCCTAAAATAGCCTCTGTGTTATTAGCAAGTGCTATTTTAGAGAAACCGGATTTAGAAAAAAAGTATAAAAAGATACAAAAAAGAAATATGGAACTCATGAAAGAAATAATGGATATGTATTATGAAAAAGATGAACCATATTATTTAGTACCAGCAACAATAAAAAGAGAGGGATACAATGTATTCATGGATCAGGCATATTATATTGACTATTATGAAAATGTAGATACACATGAAATGGACGGATTTATTGCAATGAAATTCAGTAGTTTAAATCATACTTTAGTTCCAATGACGGTTCGAGAATTTGATTTATATAAGAATGAAATTATGATTAATCCCAATTCAATTAGTTTCTATAATAGTAACCAGGCACCAGGATATACGGAGCCAGAAGAAATGTTAGACAAAGACATGTCAGAGTCACTAATCGAAATGCTAAATCGAAAAAGAGAACAAGTCCTACTTATGTCAGATGACTTTAATGGTAAAAATTTAATGAACTTAGATAATTATATCGCTGCGACAGTTCATGAAATTATTACCAGAGAAGATGAAGATTTTACCGATTGGTTAGAAGTAAATGAGCAAATAGACACTCGTGAGATGGAATTACTTAGTGATTTAGAAGAATCTTATTCAATGACAACAGTGTATGAATCTCATGACAAAGTAACTGAACTTATAAACAATGAAAGAACTGAACTGGAATCTTTACGCTCAAAATCTCCAGATCATGAAGAACTTTCACTTTAATTACAAGGAGGTAATAAAAAATGGCAGATACTGCAAGAGATGCCACTGCTTTAGCGAAGGCATATCAAGTAATTGCACATAGTCTAAGCATTAGTCTAGAAGCGGCAACAAAATTACTTGATAATTTATTAAAAAACCCGGGCACTAGTGAATTGGCAAAAATGACACTAAAAGTCGTTAATGACCAAAATCATGATGAAAATAATAAACTGTTAATAAAAAATCTTCATCCAGAAGTGATTCCCGAAGTAGCTAATATATTAAAACGAGAAGAGCAATTAGCGGCTAACATAGTTAATGCTGATCAACATGATAAAGAAACAAAAAACTCAATTGCTTATTTTAGTTGTCAAAGCAAACAAGTCAATTTGGTTTTATCAGAAGCACTTGCCAGATCGGGAATTATGAAAGAAGTAGATAGAAATGTTGCCAATCAATATTTGGATAAATTAAAAGATAATCCTATGCTTGAAATTAAAGGATTACGTGTAGAAAAATATCAAATGCTAATGGATGATATTTCAAAAATGGAATTTCCATTAAATCGAATAACATTCTTTCCTAAATACTATGAAGAAAATGGCAGTCAAAAAGTTGATGTTGGCTTTTTAAGTAATACATCTAGTAAGAACATTAGGAATAAAGATGGTCAGATTAAAATAGCTGGACCATATTCAACGGCAGATATTATAAAAGGATTACTAGTTAAACAGCAAATTCTAGAAAACTCTAAAAACGGAGCAACTTATGAAGAATTTATTAATAAAAAAGCTGAATATAGAAATTCAATTCAAACAAACTATTTAAATCTAAATAACATCAGTAGAGATGGAATATCTTTATCTAGTGTATATGATAGAATTAAGCGCTTAAACATTAGCAACAGAGATAAAGGTGTCTTAGTTGATTTGCTAAATAAATCAAAAAATTCAAGAAGCAGCCGAAATCTTTTTGTGTCTGAACTAAACAAATTAGAAATAGATCAGCAAATGAAAGATAATATTACGCAGAAAGTAAATGAATTAAGTAATGTTGACTATTTGGTTCCTGCAACTGTCTCTATTGTAAACAATGAACCCGTATATCAATTGGATAGAAACTATATTTCAATTGGTGCAACTGTAGTGGCACACGCTGATGGAAAAGCAACACCACTTAATCTAAATAAAGCTGAAGATGAAATTGATTACTTTATAAAAGCAAATCTTGGTGCAGATGATAGAACTGTGTTAGTATTAAATGAAAAGGAATTTGAAGCATACAACAGCAAAAAGAAATTTAGAAAAGATCAAATTGAATTTGCTGCTAATGGAGGAGATAAGATTAGTGATGAATACATAAAGATTAAAGATATGGATAATCCATCAGAGAGAATAACACATGTAATGAACGAGAATAAAGAATATTTCGAAGCTTCTCATGAGGGTATGGATATTCTTGATATAGAATCTGAAAAGAATTCACCTGGATATATAAAAGATCTTTTTATGGATTATAAATCTCAAATCATTGGTGATTTAGAGCATCAAGAAAAATTAGAAATAGCGATAGAAGACGTTGAAGACAGATTTATTATTAATCCAGTTGCAGATTTTCTTAGTGTAGATAAAATCTTAGAAGATATAGAGCAAGATGCAATTTTTGATGATAAAGATCATGATCGTCAGAATTATAATTTTGACCCAGCCTTTGAAGACAATCCGTATGACATAAACAAAGATGGTATAGATGATAGAGATCAATTCGAAATATTTTAAAGAGCCAATAGGGCTCTTTTTTAGTTAAAGCCATATATTTCTTGTTTTTGAATATCCCAAAATTCATACTAAAGTCAGGAAAATAGAAAGGAGATATTTATGAAACAAAAAAAACCAGATTATTTTACAATTATATTTACAGCAGTAGTGGGTTATCTTTTTGTTATTATTTTAGCATTACACTCTGGCCCAAGTTATTTGGAAAAGAAGAATGTTTTTACGGCAATAATAGAGGGTGCTTCATCACTAATAAATAGCCCAGCAAATATAGTTGTTAATTCAGGCACATTTATATGTTTAGCTTACTATACCGTAATTTTTGCTTTTGTGGCATTATGGGCAAAAATACAAAGTGAAGTAAATGGGAAAATTGATAAAGAGCCGGGTGGTACTGCTAAGTTTGAAGTGAATTTTAAAAAATTTCAAAAAAAATATACCGATTTAAAAAATCCCTTCAACAATATTATCTTAACAGAAAATATAGCTTTAAACATGAACTCTTATCAAACTAGACGAAATAACAATGTATTAGTCGTCGGTGGCTCTGGCTCTGGTAAAACAAGATTCATGATTAAACCAAATTTGTTACAGGCAAATTGTTCATTTGTAATCACTGACCCAAAAGGTGAAATTTTGGAATCAGAAGGAGCAATGCTGGAAAAACATGGTTATCGTATCAAAGTATTTAATCTGGTGGATATGATGCATTCCAATTCATATAACCCGTTTAAATACATAAGAGATGATTTAGGCGTTCTAATGATGATTAACTGCCTTATTAAAAATACAAATAATGGGCAAAAAGGTGGTGACCCATTCTGGGAAAAATCTGAAACAGCACTATTGCAAGCTTTGGTTTTCTATTTAAAAGACAATCCTTCAATACCTGATTCAGAGAAAAACTTCACAGCTGTTATGAAACTTTTACAAGCAGCAGAAGTAAATGAAAACGACCCAAATACACAATCGCCATTAGATAAATTATTTGCAAAACTTGAAACTGAACAACCCAATAGTATTGCCGTAAAACAATATAAAACATTTAAAATGGGTGCTGGAAAAACATTGAAATCAATTCTTATTTCCTGTGCGGTAAGATTAACCGTATTTAACCTGCAGGAAATTGAAAATCTTACTATGATGGATGACTTAGAATTGAAACGTATTAGCGATGAGAAGACTGCTTTGTTCGTAGTTATTCCAGCAGCCGACGATACCTACAACTTCTTGGTATCTATGATGTACTCTCAATTATTTGAAACACTATATTATCATGCTGAAAATGAGTGCCCTTATGAATATTACATTAAAGAAAGCAATGATGTATTAGCAATTGCTGAAAAAAATGAAAAGGGAGATAAGTATACTGAAAGAGATGCAAAAAGGTTATTGGAATCGATTAAACGAGCACCAATCAAAAGAAGTAATAAAGGTAAATATATAGTAAAAGCAAGAGGGTTTGAAAAAACATTTAATAGTGAAGAAAATGCTAAAGAATACAAAGCAAGAATAGATAAAGCTGAAATAGTGAGAGGTGCAATCAGACTACCTTATCCAGTAAGATTTCTGTTAGATGAATTTGCGAACATCGGCCAAATTCCAGATTTCACTAAAAAGCTCGCAACAATGAGGCAATATGAAATCAGCTGTACGATCATTCTTCAAAACTTAGCTCAGATTAAAACTATGTATAAAGATGATTGGGAATCTATAGTTGGAAACTGTGATTCTTTCCTGTTTTTGGGTGGTCAAGAGTACTCAACTCTAGAATATATTTCTAAACTACTAGGGAAGACAACTATACAAAATAGAGGCAGAAGCAGAAACCGTAGCGCAAAAGGTGGTGGTTCTGGTTTGTCTATTCAAAATCAAGGAAAAGAGCTTATGGCTGTTAATGAAATATCAACAATGCCTAAAGATGAGTGCTTACTGATTATAAATGGTATGAACCCATTTTATGATAAAAAATATAATTTGGAAAAGCACCCTCACTTTGATGAGAGTGGAGATTCTAAAAAAGGCAGCAAGTTTGATTGTAAGAAAAAAATCTTGAATTATGGATTGCAACAGCAAAATAAAAAAAATAAATTATCGGCAGGCGAAGAAATTGGTGCAAATCAATACATTGGAAAAGCAGAGCAATTAGATCATGTATTCAAAGATAATAATATTAACTCTATTAGTGATGCTGTAGAGAGAATAACATTAAAGAAGGGTCAGGTTATTGTAAATGAAAGTATTAACAAGGAAACTGGAGAAGCAGAGTTTGATTATAACATTGATTAAAACGCAGTGGAAACACTGCTTTATTTTTTTAATAGGCTTTTTATTAAAAAATGCTCATTTTAACAAAATCCATATTTCATATTTAATTTGAGGAGGCGAAAAAAGTTATGAAGAAAATATATAAGTTGATTCCATTTATGCAGATTTTAATTCCAATGAATGTCTTAGCAAGTGAAGCAGCGGCAGACAGATTGGACCGTAGAATGTTAGAAGCAATATTGATTTTTTTAAGATATTCATCATATCCACTTATTGCTATATCAATCGGGATGTTTGTTTATTCAATAAAAAATGAAGATGGTGCTATGAAGACATCATCTTTAAAAATATTTGGAATTTCAATGTTATTGTTTTCTCTTCATTCTCTTTGTGTAGCTTCTGGTCTTTGCTAATAAAAAAAGGAGATTTAACCATGGTGAAAAATTTAAAATCAAAGATTTATGAGAAAAGAGAAAGCTTAAAAGAATTTGCTGCTTCAAACAAGACCATTCAAGCAGGACAAAATGCATTAATTAGTGCTGGGTTTTTAGCATTAACACCATTGAGTACATATGCACTTGCCACTGTAGCTAATCCAGGAGAGATGATTAATAAACTTATTTCAGTAGTTTGTGACATTTTTAGAATGATTGGTGCGATTTTACTTGTTTGGGCAATCGGCCAGCTTGTATTGGCATTTAAAAATGAAGATGCTGATTCAAAATCAAGAGCCATGCTGGTTTTAGTTTGTTCAATATTATTACTATCACTAAAAACATTGTATACAGCTGTTACTGGTGTAGATGTTGGAGATTCAGGACTAGGTCTGTAATATGATTAAAAATATAGAGGCTTTTGGTTATCCAAAGGCTTCTATCAAAAACAAAGCAGAGTACCACATCCTCTAAGGGTGTGGGTGAATGCGTTCGATTTTACATACTATTTAGAGGAAATAAAAGTAATTGGATTTTATGAGTTAAATAAAAGTATTCCGGTAAAACGGATAGCGGTCTAATGAACAGACCATGGCGGTACGAACCCTAACGGGTCACGGCTACCTGAAACTATCACTTCTAAGCATTGCGAAAGTGGTGGTAGTTCATAAAAAGGAGTATTTATATGAGAACTATAAGTAAAAAGAATATATGTATTTTTTTATTAACAATATTTTTGGGTATGTGTTTTTTTAATATTACAAATACTTATGCAACTAATACTTCAACTGAAGCAGCAGGAGAAACAATGAGCGTTATAATAGGAGAAGGTGAGGAACTTAATATCGGAGGCGATAGCGATGCGGCGGGCCAATTAGAAGAATTTATTATTGGCTCTGACGATAATCCTGGGTTTCTAGATATTGTATCGCAATTGGGTTTTGTGCTAATAGCCTTTGGCCTTGGCCAAATTTTTTTGGCATTTAAAGATGATAATGCAGATTCTAAAGCCAGAGGAGCAATGATCCTTTTAGGTGGAGTATTCTGTGTGATGATAAAAGTTATATTAGGAAGCATAGGTGTAACTTTATAGGAGGGAATTAAATGGAAACGATGTTAGTTAATATGGTGAATATGATTTTTGGAAGTGGTTTTATTCAAGATTGCATTGATGCTATTAATCATAGCATTTATGATGATAGCGGTATAGTCCATGCTGAAATTACAAATGTAATAACATCTATTGAAGCACCGGTTAAGGCTGTGGCTGCAGTAATGCTGGTAATGTATTTATTAATTGAACTTATGGAAAAGATGACTTCTGATTCTTTTAATTCAGAGCAATTTGTAAAATTATTAATGAAATTCGTTATTGGCCAGGTTATTATCAATAATGCAATTAGTTGGTCATTGACTTTTATGTCAGTAGGATCTGCGTTTATGTGTGATATCGCCAATAATTTAAGAGGATCAGTCATTTCAATAGAGGGAGTGGCAAGTGCTATTGAAGCTATGGGATTTTGGGATAAATTATGTTCAATAGTAATATTGCTACTTCCACTATTAGTATCATTTCTATTGAAAATAGCTGTATGTTTTATGGCATATAGTCGTGCTATTGAAATTGTAGTAAGAGCTGCAATGTCTCCAATTGGTTGTGCTGATGTGGTGACAGGTGGTTCCCATTCATCAGGATTTCGATATTTAAGAAGAATGCTTGGAATTTCTTTACAAGGTGGAATGATGATTGTGGTTGTTATGGCTGCTTCAGCAGTATTGTCAACAAGTTCTATCTTTGATGCGGGATTTCAAATTACAGATATCATGTTTTTAGGTCGATACTTTGGAGTTATGGCAGCAATGGTTGGAATGCTTGGAACTACAAAGCAAATAGCTAATGAAGTAGTTGGAGCCTAATAGGAGGTGATAGTTCATGTTGGTAGCTCAAATTCCAAAAGATATAAGAAAGTATGATGCCAAGTTAGTAGGCCCATTTACAGCGAGACAACTAGTCTGTTTTATTGGAGGCACTGCTGCATCATATGGTTGTTATAAATTATTAGGTGCTGCATTGGGTGGCTCTACATTTACAGTATGTTCATTATTTGCAGTCCCATTCATTTTAGTGGGTTGGATAAAACCATATGGAATGGCTTTTGAAAAATTCTTTAAATCAGCCTTTATTAGTACAGTATTGGCACCTCGAAATAGAAAATATAAAACAAAGAATTTCTATGCTCAAGCAGCAGATACAATAGAGAAAATGAGTGATTCTGAATATAAGAAACGAATAAGAAAAGAAAAGAAGCTCGTTCAAAAAAATGAAAAATTCATTGCCTATAAGTAATTAGAGAGTACTGATTTAGAAGTCAGTACTCTTTTTCTAATTAAAATGCCTGGTTTTTGTAAATTCAAATTTCATAATAATTTTGAATATAAAATCAGGAGGGCTATATGTTTAAAAATAAAAAAGTTGAAAGGAATCTGGGATTTGGAAACACAGATGAGAATATTACGGAAAACCAACAAAACAAAAGTAATAATAAGGAAAAAGATAAATCTACTTCTAAAAAAGTAAAGAAGGGCAAAAAAAATAAAAACATAATTTCAATCCCTAAAACAGTTCAAGAATCAATTCCTTATCTTGCTGTATATAAAAATGGAATAATGGAGTTAGAGCCAGGTGTATTTTCTAAATCATACAAATTGGAAGATGTAAATTTTAAAGTGGCAACAGACGAAGAACAACGTAAGATTTTTGATAGATATGTTGACTTTTTAAATACATTTGATTCAGACATTCGAATTGAGTTGACAATTTTCAATAGAAATATTGATGAGGAACATATACGAAAAAAAATCCTCATTCCATATGGGCGAGATGGTTTAAATGAATATCGTGAAGAGTATAACGCGATGCTTCGAGATAAAATGAAAGAAGGACGAAATAATATCGTCAAAGAAAAATATATTACTTTGACTATGAATGCCATGGATTCAGAAGACGCTTTTACTAAGTTTTCCAAAATAGATGGTGAAGTTAGTGCATCTATTAAACGAATTAATGGAATTGATACAGAGCCAATGACAGCAGTTGAAAGACTTGAAGTGTTAGCAGACATTTATGGAGATAATGTAAACGGAAATGAATTCTATAGAAAAGTAAAAGTTGCTGATCAAGAAGTAAAAAGTTTTGATTTTTCATGGATGTTAAAACAAGGTTTAACAACAAAAGATTTAATTGGACCGTCTTCATTTTCATTTGAAAGAGAATACTGCATGATTGGCGATAAATATGCAAAATCATTATTTATTGATAATCTGCCAACATGGATTGACTCAAACATATTAACCGAGATTACAGAGTTAAATTCTAATATGTTAACGAGTATTGTATTTAGAAAATTAAGAGCAGATAAGGCATCAACCTTGCTAAAAAATCAGTTAATTAATATTAACTCTAACGTGGTAGATGCACAAAAACGTGCCGCTAAGGCAGGCTACAGTGCGGATTTAATTTCTCCAGAATTATTAAGAGCACAAAAAGAAGCACAGGTACTAATGGATGATCTTACATTAAATAATCAAAGTTTGATTTTAGCAACTTTTGTTATCACACTTATGGGTTCTACATTAGATGAGTTAAATAAAAACTTAGAATTGTTAAAAACAATCATGGGTAAATATATGTGTCAAATTAAAAGTTTAAATTTCCAACAGGAAAAAGGACTTTCAACAGCTCTTCCTTTGGGTCGCTGTGACGTATTTACTGATCGATTATTGACGACAGAATCAGCTGCAATTTTTATTCCATTTTCATCGCAGGAATTATCACAAGTAAATGGAATGTACTATGGTCTAAATGCTGTATCGAAGAACTTAATCCTATTTAACCGAAAGAACTCTAAAAATGCTAATGGTGTTATTTTAGGAACACCTGGTAGTGGAAAGAGTTTCTCTGCTAAAAGAGAAATGGTAAACGTTATTTTAAATACCGATGATGATATTTATATTATTGACCCAGAACGAGAGTACTTGCCTCTAGCAGAACTTTTAGGCGGTTCAGTAATAAGAATAGCTGCTGGTGGAACTACATATTTGAACCCTATGGATATGGATATTGATTATGGCCGAGATGATGAAAAAGTTGCAACCGATCCCATCGCTATGAAGTGTGACTTTATCGCTGGTTTATGTGAGACAATGTCAGGTGATAAGAGAGCTTTATCTGCAACACAAAAATCAATCGTGGATAGATGTGTCAGAATTATGTATCAGCCATATTTGAAACATATGAGTGATGTTCAAAAGAAAGATCCAAGCATCACTTGTGATATTACTGCATCTCCAACCTTAAAAGAATTTTATGAGATGTTATTAGGTCAGCCAGAGTTTGAATCACAATCTTTGGCTTTGTCCCTGGAGCGTTTCTGTATAGGTTCATTAGATACTTTTGCTCATCGTACCAATGTGCAGCGTAATAATCGCTTTGTCGTTTACGATATTAAAGACATTGGCGATGGTATGAAGGAATTAGGCCTTCAGGTATGCCTGAATGCCGTATGGAATCAGATTATTGAAAATAAAAAGAAAAATCGTTATACATGGTTCTATCTTGATGAGTTTTACTTGCTGACACAAACTGCTTCTTCCGCGGCATTTTTACAACAGGTCTACAAAAGAGCTAGGAAGTGGCAAGGCATTCCGACCGGGATTACGCAGAATGTTGGCGATCTACTCGCATCACCACAAGTCGTAGCCATTTTAAATAACTGTGATTTTATCATGATGCTAAATCAATCTCCAATGGATAAAATGCAGTTAGCCCAATTGTTAAATATCAGTCCCACTCAGTTAAGTTATATTACCAACTCTGACCCTGGACAGGGATTAATTTATACCGGGAAATCAATCGTACCATTTATAGATAAATTTCCAACTAACAATAAGTTATACAAGGTTATGACAACAAAACCAGATGACTTAAAGGAACAGACTCGTCAATATTAATGTGCAGATACAAAATGGTTTTATACTTTTCGGAGCCAAAAAGACAAAATAGTTTCATATAAATCGGGATATACCTTTGTAAAACACCCTAATATTCGCATTTTTCGGTAGGCAGTATACAACTATTTTGTAATTTCCAGTATCAAACTATTTTGTCTGCATACATTAATGAGTTAATAGAGCACCTTAGTTAATAAGATGCTTTAAAATTGGCAGTAAAGAATGGTCACTTGGAAGTAGTCAAATTTTTGATAGAACATGGTGCTGATGTTCATGTCTTTAACGATTGGGCTTTAGCATGTGCTGCAAAAAATGGTCATTTAGAAGTCGTTAAATGTTTGGAGAATCAAGTCAAAAAAATAGCAAACATTAATGATACAGATATTCCGTTAAACATATAAAAACAGAAAATTGATTGTAATACGATTTATCAAAAACAAAAAGAGGCCTTTGGGTTTCTTTTTGTTTTTTTAAGAGTATTTTTTACATAATAGTATTAACAACAATATTTAGGAGGTAATTATGAATTTAATAGATTTTATCAAAATGGCAAATGGTTTAGATGAAAAAAATTTGCCTAAAAGTACAGCAATTGTTTGCTTAACAGAATTATCAGAAAATGAAAATAACGAATTAGTTAGCAATATTAAACAAATGGTTACGTTATTAACACCTGAAATAAAAATAGATTATTTTACTGATAGTAATGATGATAATGGATACATAGAAGTACGAGTTCGTTTTGATAGCCCAAATAGTAATGAATTAAGAATTTTATGGAATATGTTAGAAAAATATAGAGAATTAAATTATATAGATGATATTCCAATTGACACAGATATCGAAATAAAAAGCGATACAATAATTGAAATGATGATTGTTCCAAGAGAGATTTCTGAAACAGATCCGATATTTTTAGAGTTAGCTTTTCCAATTAATTTTAATTTGTGTTCTGGTGAGCCAGGGAAAATTGCAGATACACTAGACTTCTTTTTTAATGTTAATGGATGCCTATTCCATGAAAACGATTATATAGATATAGCGGAGTTAAGCAAGGAAACAGATGATTATGTCAGGGATATGGAAGTTGAACTCAGAAAAGAACAAGAATACTTAGAAGAACAACAAAAACAAGAAGAGGAAAATTTAAGAAAGCAAATGGATTCAATAAATCAAACAATAGATAATCCAGAGGAGATTATTAGAATCAGACTTGGAGGCAAAGTCAATGAAAAAGACGATGATGAATAATTTTTTAATGTTGTTTATCTTGTTTTTTGCAACCACATCTGTGGCTTGGTCGAACTCCATCGTTGATGGATTTGTTTTTGGATTCCAGTGTTTTGCTTCAGAAAAAGCAACTAATGAATCAGATTTTGACAATATGACAATAGACGAATTTATGGATACAATTGGAAATTTGAATATTAATGATTTTCAACAATCCTTTAAAAATCTTGAAGGAATCACAATACCGGTAGAAAAAATAGAGGAAGACACAGAACCACTAGAAAATAGTATATTCCAGAATGCAAAAAATGCTTTTTTGTGGATTACAACACAATTATGGAACATTAAAGTATCTTTAATTATTCTATTAGGATTGTTCAGTGCTTATCAATATATTATTATTAAAAAACGAAAGGAGGTATAAAGTGGCAAGAACACCAGGAAGAGTAAGAAGTCATACAGATGAGCGATTTAATTTAAACAACATCAAAAAAGGTGCTGAAAAAAGAGCTCATGATGATTTTTTTAGTAGTTTAAAAGAAAAAACAGGGATATCTTTAGAAAGTGGAGTAGCGAGAGATGTCGCTGGTATTGGAAACAATATTAATTCCATGACTAAGGAATTAGTAAATAGCAATATTCAGCAAATATCAAGAGCAGCGCTTAATGCTGCAAGTAATGGAGAACGAAGTAATACCTTGCAAAACTTTATGGGTGTTTCGAAATTAGGAATTGTTATGTTATCTAATGCTGGAGTTAATATCCAAAATAAAGAAAATATGGCAAAAGCTATTGACCTTGAGAATAGTGTTTTTAATAAAACCAATTTAGAACAACTAAACCAAACACTAATTAGAAATAATGTTATATATCCAGAAGATAAATTAATAATCAATAAAAACGATATGTATAAAAGCCTTACTAAAATGCAAAGTAAACTGGATATATATACAAGCGAAAAGTTTAGATACGATGTCTCTAGAGAAAGCACAAAAGGTTTAGTTAATCGATTGCAAACAGCAAAAAAAAATGGGAACCAGCAAGATCTAGTAAATATTTTAGAAACCCAAATAGGAATTAATGAATTAATAAAAAGAAATTCACCAAAGATCCAAAGACAATCAAGATTAAGCGGGAATATTAAACTTTTAGTTAATATGAATGTCAATAATGAAACTCTTCGTGGGTATAATAGTATTAATAATTACAGAGCTATGTCGAAAACACTGGTAAGAGGAACTCATATTTATTATAAATCCTTAGCTAAAGGACTGGTGAAAGTTACTGACTTTGGAATAAGAGGAACTGCTGTCGGATTAAATTATATTGGATTACAGCCAGCGGCTAATACTATATTATCAGCAAGATCAAAAGCTATAAATGCTAGTAGTTCAGTAAATCATGCAATGAAAACCGCAAAGATTAGTATAAGAAATACAAAAAGACGAACTACTGGAAAAATTAAACATGGAGTTGTAGTGACTGGGCGAGCTACTGGTAAAGTGGTTGTAAAAGGTGCTCAAAAAGTTGGTGACAAAGTGACAAATACTCATGTCTATAGTAAAGTTGCTGGAGCAGCCCAAAACGTTGGTTCAAAAGTGGTTAATTCAAGAGTTGGAAAGACAACAAAAAAAGTACATACAGTTGGTAAAAAAGTTACTAAGAAAGTAGCGCCCAAAGCTAAAACAGTAGGAAGAGTACTTTCCAAGCCATTTAAGATGGTAGGACAGGCGACTAAAAGCTTATTAAAGGGATTAAATGTTTTTAGTTTGCTTATTAAAAAGGTTGCAATTGTTGTTGGTGCTGCAATAGGTGGTCTTGCAATCGCTTCGACGGCTTTTGTTCTAATAGTAGGAAGTCTTACAGTAGTTGGAGATGCTGTTAGTAAAAGTCTTAATGATTTCAAAACCAATACAACAATGGGTGCCACTTATGCGAAGCTACTTGAAAAAGAACAACAGTTTAATGAAGCTGTTATGAATCTAACAAATACAGTACCTGTACCAACAGGCTATGAATCTTATAAAATTACACAATATACAAATGTTAATGTTCACTATCTTGGCGCTGATGGCAAGGAACTTTCTTGGAGTGGCGCTGTAGGTGATGTAAATGTTGATCCATCTGAAGTAACTGATACTGTGTGGACCTATATGAAAAAGAAGGGATGGACGGATTTTGCTATAGCAGGACTACTGGGAAATATGCAGCAAGAGAGCTCTTTTAACACAACATGTCTTGAATCATCCGCAGATGATGGTAGTGCAACTGCATTAAACAGCGGTTATGGATTATGTCAATGGACTAATACTCAAGGAAATACACATGGCCGAAGATATGGATTGTTTCAATATGCGGCGAGCCATGGTGGAGCACCAAGTGATATAAAAATGCAATTGGATTATTTATTGTATGGTGAAGGAAGTGACTCTGCACTTGCTAGAGAATATGGAAAAAAGGATTTTTCTTCAGTAGCAGAAGCTACTGCTTATTTTTGCAACAAATGGGAACGTCCTAATGCGGCATTAGCACATTTATCAGATGTAAGAATTCCAGCAGCTCAAAAATTTTATAATTATTATTCAAGTAATGCCGAATTTTCCAGTATAGTTGCTGATGATATAGAAGAAGATACTTCTGGTGATGAGGCAATCATTGCTTCTGGATATTCTACTTCAAATACAACTACCATTAAGGGAATCCTATCAATGGCTGCAGTATATATTGATCAAGACTTCAAAAAATATGGAGCTTATACAGATGGAGTTTTCGCAGATAGCGTTTATAAAGATTATTGTGCTAAGTTATATGACTCTTCTCATATTATTGGCATTGATCAAACACCACCAGTGGTATATTATTGTCCCGCATATTCAGCAACTGAAGCAGAACCAGCATATCATGCAGCAACAGATACATGTAATAATAAAATTCCTGGAAGTAGTTCAGAAAGTGCCTGGCTAAGTGCAGGAACTGGAATAGATAGAAGCTGTAGTTTATCAATGAAAAAAGAAGAAGATTCTTATGAAACAACAAACAGTGAGGGAGATACAGAAACTCATTATTATGATAAATATACGGTGTTAGAATACGGTCCACATGGAGCATTTAATTATACATATGATCATGATGATGATGACAGAGCCACAGTTGCAAAAAATGCACGAGAAAGTTTATTGGCAACAGGCTGTGAAAATTATTCATGGCGGGTAACAGGAAAAGGTGAGGGCTATACCAGCTATGTATATGTATGTCATTGTGATGAATGTAGAGGACATGTCGATGCTAATGCCTATGTCTTTGTCTCTAACATCTATGACCCTACTTATAATACGGCTCCAACAACCACAGTAGATGATGGTTTGACAGAAGGTACTGAAAGTGAAACAGAAGAAGGTAGTACTGGAGAATTAACATCAGATGGCAAAGCTTTTGATTATGTAGATAAAAAAGATCAAGAGTATAAATACAGTCTATATGCATTGGACAAATATGCCACGGCATTTGATAACCCAGATAGTGGTACCCGTTTTGTTTACTGTACTAATACGGAATGTTCTCATTATCAACCATATGCTACTACAAATGGTGGTTATGATGATTATAGTGTTCCAATGATAGAAATAACAATAGATGATCCTACCTGTCCTGAATGTGGAACCGAACTAAATTATCCCGTTGTAGGACGTCCAGGAGACCAGGAATCATGCGATGAGGCAGATGAAACTGGAAACAGAGCTGCCGAGCAACATGTAATGGAAGATATAACCGGATTGCCAATGAAAATAGTTGATTGGTGGAATAATGAAAGCTGGTTTACTAATCTGTCGACAACTAAAACCTATTTTAGATTACCAGATTTTGAAGAAAGTATTGATATTTTAAATTCAGAGCCAGATGAAAATGGCGATAAGAATATTGTAAATAAAAACAATTCTTCACCATACTGGTTTAATGCTTTTACTAGCGTAAGTGGTAGAAATTCAGACTTCGAAAAACATGGTTGGGACAATGATAGCATCACAAGAGTTCGTTTATTAATGGCAAATGACTGGACAGAAATGTATGGCATAAAGGATTTCGGATATGTTCAGGGAGCACCAATGACAGCCGCTCAAATAGCTCAGATAATAGCCAATAATCCAGATTGGAAAGACTTACCGCTTTGGAGACAACAAGTTATGGCTGTATGTGCCTCTTTAAGCCCAGGGCATCCCTATGTATGGAGTGGAAAAGCATCTTCACCGGGATTACCAGTAAAAGGGCTTGATTGTTCCGGATTTACACAATGGGCGTATTGGACAGCTACAGGTGTCAAATTAGGAGGATCAACGGGACAACAGTCTCAAGAAGACGTAACTTCAGGGAAGTTAGTAAGAATATCAGCCTCAGAGTTACTACCAGGCGATATTGGATTTAAGTTTATCGGAGGTAGTAGTTCACAATCAAATAGTAACCATGTAGGAATTTATGCTGGAATGGAAAATGGTGTGCCAGTGTGGTGCCATGAGTCTGGTAGTACGAGTGGATATAAATTCAAAGCTGCATATTCAAATTTCACTGTGTTTTTCAGAATAAGTCCAGATTTGGTGAATGATAATGAATTTTCTAACAATGCAAATGATACAGAATAAGATAAAATGGAGGGTATTTATGATAAAAATAAGCAATTATACAAAATATGTTATTTCAATAGTGAGCCTTTTACTTTTTACATCAACTGTTATCTATGGTGACCCTATAGAGCAAACATCTATATCGACAGAAAATATAGAGTCCATAAATGCAGATACCGATTGGGAAGATGAATTAAATATTTGGGAAGCAGCAGGGATTTCAGAAGATGAAATCCCTGAAAACGAATGGCTTTTTCAAGAAAACGTAGATGAAAGCGAGACCGATGGTGCCCTCGAAGAGACACCCGTTCCTAACGAAAAAACTGATAATGTTACAGTGTCAGTAATATTAAGTGATGAAATTTTAAATAGTGAAAATAACTATGCTTATGCAGTCCATATTGACTTTGATAATATGGATGAAGAAAATTCAGAAGAATTAGATAATGAACCTGGAACATTTACAGAAGGCGATTATGGTATTGAAACAGAGCGATTAACTGTAATGCAAGATGATGGGTATGTTGTTAGTGGGTGCATAGGGCCTGGAGACAGATTAGTAACTGTAACTATCCCAGGTGACTACAAAGCTCTATATTCATACACTATTAATGGAGTAGATATTAAAGAAATTGAATTTGCTGGAGAAATTATAAAATATCCAATTATAAATACAAAAAATAAAACTTATAATATAGACATTGAAATTTATAGGAGGAAAGATTCCATTGATTACTTGGATAGCGACGAATTATTACCAGACAATCTTGATTTAGATAAAATCTTATCAGGAGAATATGGAGAGTCAAGAGCACAAGAAATTGAAGAAATTCTGTCAAACACACCAGAGAATAATGTCGATAATTCAAATCAAAATAATATTTTGATATTTGCTATCATTATTTTAGTCTTATTATCAGGTGTAGGAATTATTATCTATATAAGATATCGTGTTAACAATGATGACTAAAAAGTAGGGAAAAATCCCTACTTTTCTTCTATGCTTTTAGAGTTGTATTTTCCTTTTTCGTATGCATTCTTACCGGTTAATACTAACTGATCTACTAAATTAACGATTGGCTCTTTATCATCTTGCACAGAAATACCTTTGATTAAATTTTCATATGTTTCACATTTTTCCTTGACGGTTTGGATAGAACCATATTCTCTTTCTAGTTCATCATAAGCATCCACCTTAATCTGATATTTGTTGAAAAACTCTTTATTTAAATGGCTTACTTCATTTTTGATTGTCTGTTTCATTCCAAGGTTTAAATTCTCGTATTTATTTTCATAATACATAGCTTTTAAATTAGCATCTTTAAAAAGTTCATTTGTTCGTTGTCGATATTCTTGTATGCATTCAGAATCTTTAGGTGGAGGAAGATCCCGCTGAATGGTTGCATTAAGTGAAGCATAATATCTTTTTATATCCTGATGCCTAGCTGTTGAATTTTTGATACCTCGATTTAAATTATGTTCCTTTTTCATTAATTTTCCATATGAATCCTGGAGTTCTATCATTTTTTGCCGACTCCTTACATAATAACGTGCATTTAGATTTCCTTTGTCATCAATTGGGACAACAATAGCATGACAATGAACATTTCCCTCTTCATCACCATGATATACAACAGAAAGTACATTGTCACCATATTTAGGATTAGCATTAAATTCCTTCCTTAACCAATCAACATTATCTTTCTTCCATTTTTCTATGTCAACATTTTCTCTATCTTCTCGCGAAAAAGTTGTAATTACCTCAAAAGCATAAACCGCATTTGAACGTATTTTTTTATCAGAGCCATAACCCAGTGTTTTAGTATGTTCTTCAAATGCTTCTTTATAAGTTTTTCCATTCAAAGAAACTAATTCTTCATTTAAGTGCTCTTTATCTGGATCGGCATTCAATACATCAGCTTTTCGATAATTATGATTGTATTTACCAGCAAGCTTATTGAAACTTTTTACTTTTTCCAATGTCATAAAACAATATCCCATAAAAACCTCCTTTTGGTTTTTAATAGAATGTGTAAATATAAATTCAAATAAAAGTTATTTGCGTATATGCAATAATGATTAAAATACAAAAAGTAAGATGATTTAGTAAAAACGATTTAAAGAATTATGAATTATTCTTTTGTTTTTTGAAAAATATTTTCTAACATAATAAAGATAAAAGGATGGTGTGCTTATGAAAATTCCCAGAGAGTTAAAAAATCAAATAATCGAATATGTAAGAAAATATGCAAATCGTATTTTGGAGAGTAAAAAACAAATTGAAACTATGAATGCATTTGACTCAAAGTCAGCAGCAGAAGCCGCAATTGAGGCTTTGAAAAGAAGTGAAAAGTTTGGAGAATTAGAGAAAGAAATTTTAGAAGACATGGAATTTTATCAATACCTTGTAGATTTTTTTAATGAGAAACTACCGATTAACTATTTGGCATTAAAAAGAGATATTGGATATTATGAAGCGAAAAGTTTATTGACAGATAAGGGAACTGATTTCTTCCCGGAATTAAAAGGATTAAAAAATAGTTTTTATAAGAAAAAAAACAATGATTATCCTGCCACAGAAAATCAAATTAAATATATTCTAGGATATGATGTTCGATTAGATCATATAAACGAGTTATCTGGAAGAGAAGCTTCTTTAATTATAACTTGTTTGAGAAATCCCAAAAAAATAAAACCAGCATATTATCCATATTACATTAAGAAAGCAAATTTAAAAGAAGAGGCAAAATTGAAAATCTTACTAACAGAATAAAAACAAACATAAATGTTTCTTTTTCATAAAAGTTGAAAATCTTTCTAACATAATACTTCTAGGTAAGTAACAAACCAGAATTGAAACAATTAAAATTTCAGGAGGTAGGCAATGATTAAACAAATTAAAAGAAAGGTGCTTAGTGCAGTAAGTGTATTAGCAGCTTTAACATTATTATTTGGCATGACAGCAATAGCTGATGGTAATGTAGTAACTATTGGAGATTTTACATATGAAAGAACAACTGAAACAGTAGGTGGGCGAGAGGTTGATGCTTGGAGTGTAGTAGAATATCATGGCTCTGACTCTGCTGCAGTAATCCCGGATGCTATTGATGCAAGTGGTTCTACAGAAATTCTTGATGTAGTTAGTGCTGATCTACAGGCTAATTTATCAGCAGGAAATATGGTTACTGAAGTATCCAGCTCTGCATTTAGTGGTAGTGATGTAGAACAAGTAAGATTGCCAGGATATTTGATGAAAGCAAATTCAGATTTATTTGGTGAGGCTTTAGAACTTAAAGAAATTACTGGCGCTGGTAAAGTATCAGCGAATGGATTCAAAACAGATGGAACCGCTTTATATAAGGGAACAACTTTAATGGTATTTCCAAAGGGTTATACTGACTCATATGAAGTAATGGATGGTACAACAAAGTATACCTCTAGTGTTTTTGCAAATTGTTCTTTTGAGAAATTAACACTAACCGGTGATGTTACTTATGGTTCGGAAAATTCATATGGAAGAAGCTTATTTGTAAACTCTTCAATTGGTGAAGTAGATATTGATAATGCAACTGTAGATGAAAAAACATTCCTAGGTGCTAATATTGGTATATTTAGTGGGAGCAATACAGAGTCAGGATCAATCGTAAAAAATAATGAACTATTGTATTATGGCTTTGACTCAGACTTTGATTTTAGTAGCATAACATCAATTAGTTCAGTGGCATTCCAAACCGAAGCTCTATATAAAAGTGTAGAATCATCAATTCCAGATTCAATAAAGGAATCAACGGTATTTAGATTTTATAATGGTACTGGTAGCGAATATACACAGAGATATTTTAATATTAATGGCAGAACGGCATTCTGTTACGACTATGGTAAAGATAATCCGGAAATAGTTGGTGATTTACTTGAGTATGATACAACGATTGAACCCAATACAGAAAGATATAATCAAGTAAGAGCTTTGTTATATGGTGGTGTTCCTAATAATGCAGATGGTCTATTTGCAGAAATATTTGGAGATGACTATGAAGAATCCTCTTATGACTTTTCTGGTGATGCGGCTAAAAATGCAGTGGGTGCATTGGTTTGGGAAGTAGTAAGTGGTCAGGATGTAAATATTGATGGGATTTATGGAATCAGCAGTAATAACTTTTCAAAGTCAGATGTGAAAAAATATATTAATGCACTTAGAACAAGATATATTGAAAAAGCTGACAGTTTTGACTTAAGTGATTTTGAATTGGGTTTTTATCAACCCAAGCAGCCATCATCCGCACAGAGACTTGTTGTAATTAATGAAATATATCGTCCGGATCCAGTAGAACCAACAAAACCATCTGTGACTATTTCTAAAAAGGATATGACCACAAGCAAAGAACTACCGGGAGCAATCCTTAAAATAGTTAAAGACAATGTTGTAATTGAACAATGGACTTCTACAACTACACCACATGTAATCAGTGATTTAGAAGATGGCGAGTATGTGTTGATTGAAATAACTGCGCCAAATGGTTACTTGATCGCAGAATCTATTACATTCACAGTATTTGATGGAAAAGTATCAACAGCAAATATCGTTATGTATGATGCGCCGGAAGATAACGAAGATTTATATATTAGTAAAAGGGACTTAACTACAGATGAAGAATTACCAGGTGCAACATTAAAAGTCACAAAAGACGGTGAATTAATTGCTCAATGGACTTCTACATCGAAGCCGCACAAGCTAACCAATTTGGAAGATGGCGAATATATTCTAACTGAAATTATAGCACCAAATGGCTATGAAATTGCAAGTGATATTACATTTACAATTAAAGATGGAAAGTCAGACAATTCTCCAGTAGTTATGTATGATGATGTATCACCTACAGCAACATCCTCTGATGCAAAACCTTCAAAACCAGGAAGTAATGGTGGATATTCGGGCGGCAGTTCAGACAATAGTTCAGAGACGACGAAAACACCAGTCACTGAAATAGACCCAACTCAACAAAGTATAGAAGAACCAAGAACTGAACTTCCAGTAACGGGTGATATTGGCGGAGTGGTTAAGATCATGATAGGAGCATTACTAACATTAGCTTTTGGATATGCGGTTAAAAAGAAAATAAACTTTAAATTTTAATAAAAAGCGGAAATAACCGCTTTTTTAATTTATCTAAAAAAAAACCGAAACATAATATGAGTGTATACGAAACATGGAGTAAATTAAAAAATTAAATGAAGTAGGAGGATGTTCACCATTTCCGTTCCATGTCGGATTAGTTAGCTGCTAAGGTGAACAAAGTAAGTTTATGTACATGAGCAAATTGATGAGAACAGTTGTATTAGGTATGGGATTTTCTGTAATTATGGCTTTCTGTGGTTTTGCGGGTACTAATGATTTGGATACTGGTGTTGCTGAGGAAGAAATTTCTTGGGATTTTGACTGGGATGAACCAGAGCCAGAGACCGATGCTCCTGAAACCGATGCTCCAGAGACTGAAGCATCAACCGAGCCAGAGACTGAAGCATCAACCGAGCCAGAGACTGAGGCTCCAACTGAGAAAGAAACCGAACCGGAAACGGAGGCTTCGACTGAACCAGTGAGTGAGACAGAAGAAGAGACCACAGCTAGTGAAACAGTTCCAGAATCAACTCCGGAGGGATCCTCTACTGAACAGACAAAGAAGTCTGGTGGTAGTAGTTCTTCAAACAACAGAACTTGGGATCCAGGTGATCCTAATCATGGTCCTGGAGTTGAAACAATTGTAGAGACCATTCCAGAGACAATAGTGTACTATGCTCCTCCGGAGACCAGTGTAGAGGTTATTCCGGAAATTCCATACAAGTCGCCAATTCCGAATACAGGAGACCTGGCAGGGATGTTTGGTGTTCTGAAAGTAATTGCTGCTGTATTGGTTGTTCTTGGCGGAGGATTTGCTGTTCAGGCAAACAGAAGAAAGTAATTCATTTAATATTTTGCAATAAAAAAAGAGCGTTTGCTCTTTTTTTTATTTTACATCTGGAACATACGCTGAAGGAAGTTGACTGCTAATTGCGTTTTGTTCATTCAAAACATCAACATATTTTACACTACCATCAATTGTTGCAGTGTTCCATGCATGTGCATAGCCATTAAATGTTCCTGTTTCCAAAGTTGTTGGGATACCATTCATAGAACATAATTGGTAAACAGCCATAGAATAGCCTTTACAAAGTGTAGCTTTACCATCATAGAATCCATAATAACTTTTGAATGTCTCATCACTATCTTCTTTGCTAAGAAGGGAATAGTCATACCTCATATTAGCTTTTGCCCAATTGAATATATTGTTTACTGTAGTAGCAGCATCACTACCAGCCAACCTCTCAGCAATACCTTGAGCTTTCTTAACTTCTGACAAATAAGTTGCTATTTTCTGGTCTAAATTGTCTGTGTTACATAATGCTACCACATAATTTGAAGAACCAGAGGTTCGATAAGCACTTAGCCGGATGTCATAAGTAAAACCATAGGCATAATTGAAATATTCACGAAAGATTTTACAGGAATCATAGTCGCCAGAATATACAACAATCGAACTTCTTGAATATTTGTTGTCTTCAATTAGTTTGAAAGCCTGAAAAACATACGTGTCTAACTCTGGAGATTCAGTGGTCTTATAAACACCTTTCATGTACTCAGATAAACTTATATATTCTGTTTGGCAAATTATAGAAGCTGGCTCAGCCATAGCACACATGGCAGGCCATAGACTTAGTGACACTGCACACATTAGTGATGCAAATACTGTTAGCGTTCTTCTTTTCATATTCATTCCTCATTCCTTTTTTCTTAACAAATTTCTTTTACATTATTATTATGGTGTATTTTTTTTGAGATGACACCTAATTTTAGAAAAAAACTAAAAAATATATTTTCTTTCACACAATTCCCGGAAGAGTATCGTACCCTTAAAGTATTGTCTATTACTAAATTGAAATATAAAATGTAATTTAATTATATACTATAGTTCTTCAAAATGAAATATTATTGTCAGAAAACAAAAGAAATATAAATTAAATTATTAATATCGTTTTAATTAATACTCTATGCAGATTCTTGCATAATGTTCATGATAAGGGAAGGAGTGGGCATGATGGCAAAGATTAAGTGGTTTATAAGAAAGATAAAAATTTTCATGTATTTATTTCCGGGAATATTAGTTTTCAGTATTACTTTTTGGCTGAGTTTTTTTGCTAAAGATAAGTATTTATATCCATATGAAAATCCACATAACGAATTGCAAGAATATGTATTTAATAAAGAGAAAATAGATAAATGGCCAGAAATAAAATCCTATAGGGTAATAGATAACCAAATAAATATTGAAATGGAATACAAAAATAACTATGTGGTGTTTGTTGATGTATATTACAAAAAAACAATTGGCCAAATCGGTTTACTGAAAACAGAGACAATTCACAAGTGTGGTTATTATAAACAATCAATGGACACACAAATAGTAATATCAGGGTCTGAACTTAAACAATTATTATACCCGGAGAACCCTGACTCTGTATTTGACTTAAAAATAAACGATATTGTTATTATTAGTAGTGATAACAATAAAGTATCAAAGCCAGTAAGACTTTTAGTAAGTTCCTCTGGCAATTTAACTACTCAATATTTTGATTCAATAAATTTTAGCAACATAGTAACAATCAATGATTCGGAGGGATTAAAGTGAATAAAAGAAAAATGAAAATGATAGGTGTAGCAATTGTCATATTAATGTTTTTAATCATAATAAGGTATGTATCATCTTCAATAACATCAATAAAAAAATACAAGGATCTTAAGTCAGAAGTTGTAGAAATAGTCGTGAATTTAAGTGAAGAAGAAAGTAAATCCACTGAGGTATTAGAAACACAAGAGACAACTAAAGAAACAGAGCCTGAGTTTAGAGAACCCATACTTGAAAGCAAAAAAGAAATTGTCGAAGAGACAACATTGGAGCAAATATCAGTGCCAGAGGAAAAATCCAAGTTATGTTCGCTCTCAGACTATAATGGATATACTCCAACATTAAATGTTGACTATGCAAAGCTAAAAACAATAAATAGTGATTATAGAGGATGGCTAAATATTACTGATAGCAATATTTCATATCCGATACCACAAGGCATGGATAATGAATATTATTTACATAAATTATTTGAGACTCAACAATATGAATATGCTGGTTCGCTATATATTGATGCATATTCTACTAAATATGAAAACCAGGATAATCTAATTATATATGGACACAACATGAAAAATGGAACAATGTTTGGCTCTTTAAAGAAATTTAAAGATAGAAAATATTTTACAGACCATCCATATATTGAATTCTATACTAAAAATGAAAGCAGGGTATATCTGATTTTTTCGGTCAGAACAGTAAAATCAGATATTACATCTCTTGACTATCAGTTAGATTCATTTGATCTGCAGACTTATATAGATAAAGCGGTGGCAGAGTCAGAGCAGTCTCGTGTGATTGACATTAATACAAATGGATTTGAGTCTAATCCATATAGCCAAATAATCACATTATCTACATGTGTAGGAGATACAAGCAAGAGATTAATCGTGAATGGTTTAAGAATAAAGTAAAGTTTATCTGAGGAAAAATCATACATACTATTTCCATCAAAGAATAGATGGAGGATTACATATGTATTACAAGATTTTAAAGAAAGATATGTTGCACTATGATATGCAGTATAAGGAAGGTTTGAATGTTGATATAAAACCTTTTGATTCCAGTCCTTGTTGTGGAGGCGGCTTATTTTTTTCAGACGTAAAAAACATATTAGGTTTTTGCAGCTATGGTGATTTGATTGCAGAGGTTACGGTGCCCGAGGGAGAAATGGTTATTTCAGTAGGAAATAAGTATAAAGCGAACAAAATCAATTTATCGAATATCCGAAATTTGTGGGATGTTGAAGTATTTAAGGAACTCGTTAAGCAAGGGCTCGATATTCATGCAGATAATGACTTGGCTTTACTATTGGTTGCAGGAAATGGGTTCTTGGATGTAGTCAAATACTTAGTAGAACAGGGCGCATATATTCATGCGGATAATGAATATCCTTTGCAAAGGGCTGCATGTAATGGACATTTGAATGTAGTCAAATATTTGATAGAGCAGGGAGCCGATATTCATGCGGACAACGAGCTTGCTTTGCGATGGGCCGCAGAAAATGGACGTTTGAAAATTGTTAAATATTTAGTAGATCAGGGTGCTAATATTCATGCGGATAATGATTCTACTTTAAGATGGACCGCGGAAAATGGTCATTTGGAAGTCGTTGAATATTTGGAGAATCAAGTCAAAAAAACATCAAACATTAATGATACATACATTCCGTTGAATATATAAAAATAGAAATTTAGTTGTATGCGATTAGTCAAAAACAAAAAGAGGCATTTGTGCCTCTTTTTATAAAAATTATCATTCAAAAATTAATTATTTTAAAAGCAAATCGTGCATTATATAAATATAATTTATAAAGGAGACACATAAACATGAAAAATAAAGTTTTAATATTGGCATTAAGCGGTATGATGCTTGGCACTATGAGCATTCCAATATTTGCAGCAGAACCCGTACAAGATGTGCGTATTTCAATTGCACCAGATAATGATGATGAGTTCAGTCCAGGTGAAATTGAAGCCGGCTTTGAACCCACCACTGATTCAAGTCAGTATTATGTAGATGAATATGATACATCGAGTTCAAGCTACACACCAAAGAAATCCTATACTTATACAATAGACATTCTTCCAGAAGATGGATATAAATTTGATTCGAATGCTAAAGTCGTTGTATATGGAGCAACTGAAGTAACTGTGAAATCCCGATCAACAAGTAAGATCGTAATTAAAGCTAAGACATTTCCATTTTATGTTTTGGATGAACCAACAAATATTGTAATTGATGAATCGGAAAAGGAAGCTACTTGGGATAAAGTGGAATATGCAAAAAAATACAATGTAGTTGTTCGTTATACAAATAAAGATGGCGATGAAAGAGAAACAAAAAAAACAGTAACTAAAACGGAAATTGATTTGTCTGGCTATATTGGAAAGTATGAAGATGTATCAATATCTGTACAGGCAGTAAAAGGTACTACAGATGGAGATAAATTTATTAGCAATTCAGATTACATTTTATCAACAGATGGAAGTATAGATAGCGATCGGTCAGATGATGAGTATACATTTTCTATTCCTACATCAGCTTCTGATGGTAGCACTGTAACTGATTCATCTTCTAGCTCTAGTTCATCAGGTCCTTCTAACTCATCCTCTTCTGCTTTAAGTGAAGGCTGGAGCGGAAGCGGAGATAATTGGTATTATACAAAAGATGGCAAGAAAGTTACCGGATGGCTTGGTATTGGTGGTGAGTGGTACTTATTAAACAGCAATGGCCTCATGAAGTTTGGCTGGCAGCAGGTTGATGGCAATTGGTATTTTCTAAATACTGTTCATGATGGTGCTTTTGGAAAGATGCTTAGCGGCTGGCAATTTATTAATAACAAATGGTATTACTTAAATGAAATACATGATGGTACCTTCGGCGCTATGTATGCAAACAGAACAACTCCAGATGGATATAAAGTCGGTTCCGATGGAGTATGGATTCAGTAAATCATATTAATAAAGACATGAGTAGTAAAAACTATTCGTGTTTTTTAAATTCTCACATTATATAAGTAAATTTGAAAAGAGGAAATTGCATGAAAGAGTGGAAGCTTATTGTATAATAATTATTTTTATCAGATGCAATACAGGTTGTTAAACAAATAACATAAAATAAACCAAATATAAAAAATCCTACATACTAAAAATAAACGGGAGGGTATGATGGGATTTTTTTTATGCGCAAGTAAAATAGGTCGAGTTTGGTATCCATTAAAAGCAAATTCATCTAAAGAAATGATCAATCAAATAGAGCAGGATGCAAACCATCAAATAGGCTATTTAGTAAGCGGAATTCATCATTTTAATATACTGCAGGAAATGAATATTGATACTAGTCGAATTGGAATGATTAATGTATTAGCTCCATGCAAAGTGTATAACGAATTACTTAGCAAAGGAGTTTCCTTTTATATAATTGATGATTTTAAAATACTAAAGCAATTTGTAGAACAAAACAATTCTAATATCTGCATCGGAATACGCTTGTCTCTTTCTTCAATATTCAAAGAACATATTACGCATTTAGGAGTAACTAGAGAAGAGTGTAAAGAGATGATTGCTTATTTGAAGTCCCAGAAGTGTAATTATGGACTGACTATATATATTGAAGATAATTATAAAGATAAAAGATATCAAAAAATAATATTTGATTATATACTAGCTAATTTTAGAGAAGTACCTTTTTTATCTATTGGTGGAATAACATCTGATTTTGAAGTACTAAAATATCTAAAAGGCACTTACAAAGGAGAAATTAATTTAGAAATTGGAGATGAACTAATTAAAGATAAACGAAACTGCGATACAGAAATAATTAGAAAAAAGATAGTTAATGATTCAGTCACAATTACTATCAATAAAGGAATTTATACGGGTTTTTTTGATGTCTTATTAAAAAATAGAGAATTTGTTATGAAGATAAAAGATCGTCCCAATTGTGTCTTGTGTAATAAAAAAACAAAAGACAGAGATATCCTTGTTGAAGTTTTTGGAGGCTCCGGAAATGCAGATGATCATATTGGAAAGTTTTATACCAATGAAGAAACTCTTTTCCATTTAACAGATGGGAACATATTAACGATTCAAAATACAGGATCCTATTTTGATGAATTGACAACAAAATATGGGTACGAATTAGAAAAAGGAGAGTCCTATGAAATTTAAACTATTTAGTGTTATCGTTGGCAATGAAGCTTGTATTGCAAGTTGCCCATTCTGTGTATCCGGTATTAAACCAGATACTGAGAATATGAGATGCCCAGATATTAACTGGCGTAATTTTAAGATTGCTTGCAATTTAGCAAATCGAAGTAATGTAGACACTGTTATGCTTACCAGCAGAGGAGAACCTTTGCTATTTCCAAAACAAATTACAGAATACCTTGAACGCCTGGAAATATACAATTTTCCATTTATTGAACTTCAAACAAATGGTATCTTATTCGGAAATAAACCAGATTATTATAAGGCATATTTAAAAAAGTGGTATAAACTTGGCCTAACAACAATCTGTTTATCTGTTGTAAGCAATCACTATGATCGTAATAAAAAAATATACACACCAAATGGTAAATATATCGATTTAAAAGCTGTAATTAAATATTTACATACATTTGGCTTTTCTATACGACTTACCTGCGTTATGTGTTCTGGAATGATGGATAGTATTCAGAATGTGGAAGAATTTATCCTATATGCTAAAGCAAATAATGTAGAGCAAGTTACTCTTAGACCAGTAAATGATGAATTCAGACGACAATCCGCTAAGAGATGGATAGAGGAAAACAGACTTAGCGAAGAAGAAAAAGAATCAATTAGTCAATATTTGGAAAAAGAAGGAACCAGATTATTAGAACTTGATAGGCTTGGTGCAGTATATGATGTTTATGGACAAAACGTGATGTTATCAGTTCCATTAAATAAAGATACTAGAGACATGGACCCGGAGAATGGAAGACAATTAATTTTCTTTCAAGATGGACATTTAAAATATGAATGGGAAAAAGAGGGAGGTATCTTACTGTGAAAGTATATACAAAACAATCTGACCGAACATTATGTAATGAGCTGCAGGCTAAACTTGCAGAAATTAGATCTAAAAGAGCATTTAGTCCCGAACAATATATAAAAGAAAAAACAGAAATACTAAATAAATACATGAAAAAATGTCATTTATCCAGCTGCGTGGTTGCTGTAAGTGGAGGCATTGACTCTGCAGTTGTATTGGCTCTGGTAGTTAAAGCAGCAGCAGAACCAGACTCTTATATTCATAATGTAATGCCACTATTATTACCATGCAGAGAAAATAGTGGTGTTGTAAATCAATCAGATGCCACAACCAGAGGAATGGAATTATGCCAGGCTTTAAATGTTAAACCATATGAGATTGAAATGAATTTGATTGTAAAGGCTATTCAAGACTCAGTATGCAATGCTCTTGATATTGAGGGCGGAGACTGGGCTATCGGACAATTAGTTCCTTATAGCAGGACACCGGTATTGTTTTTCACAACTTCTTTATTAACCCAGGAAAATGCTTCAGCTGTTATTTGTGGAACAACTAATTTAGACGAAGGTGGATACTTAGGTTATGTGGGAAAAGCATCAGATGGAATAGTCGATTTACAATTAATCTCTGATATTCATAAATCAGAAGTATTTGAGGTGGCAAAATGTTTAAATATTCCACAATCGATTCTTCAAGTTACGCCAGCTGGAGATATGTATGATAATCGTGTGGACGAAGAAGTATTCGGTGCATCCTATGATTTTGTCGAGCTGTATTTAAATTATCTAAATATGAATGATGAAGAAAAAAATATTCTTGAAAGTGATTTGAGTGAATACGCAATGGAACAATTTAAGTTTTATCAAACCAATATTGAAGAATTGCATAAATATAATGCTCATAAGTATCTTTCAAAATCTCCAGCAATCCATCTGGATTTGTATGATAGTGGGATAAAGGGTGGATGGGAGAACTATCGTGATACAATCATAAGATTTTTAGGTGAATAACATGGATTTATTTGAAGTTCTAAAATTAAAACCAGATTGTACAAGAGAAGATGTTGATAAATCCTATTTAAAATCAGAAAAAAACGCAGAGATAGAGTTTGCATGGAAGGTACTTAGAGATCCATATTACCGTTTGGTATACAGAAAATACAAGTCTATGGAAATTATAAATAAAGCAGGCTTTTTTAAAGATAATTTGGATATGGATGATAAAGACTTTTATAAGTTGAACCTTTTGACGACTCCATGCAAAAAACTAATTAAAAAGAAAAATCCGGTAGTCCTACTTTCTACCGGAGGTTTCTTTCCAATACATAAAGGTCACATTCACATGATGGAGCTGGCAAGAGAGTCGATTGAAAAAGAAGGCTATTCCGTTGTAGGTGGATATTTATCACCATCACATGACAGTTACATGATAACAAAACCATATTGTAATCAAAATCTCTCTGAAAGAATATATAAGTGTAAAGAAGTTTTAGAAGATCATCCTTGGCTACAGATAGATTCATTTGAATCTCAATATATGAGAACCTATGTTAATTTTACAGAAATCATTGAACGCCTGGAACAATACCTAAAAAAACATTACGATAATAATATTTCGGTAGCCTACGTCTTTGGCTCTGACAATGCTGGATTTGCTTATTGTTTTGAAGATAAGGGATTAGCGGTTTGCATTGAACGTGAAAACTATCAGGAAGAATATAATAAAATGAAAGCAAAAATTATTTCACGGAATGTTGTTTTTGTTAATAATAAATCGGATAAAGCAAAACTTTGTTCACGGGATATTAGAAAACAGATGCTATTAAGAAAGGAGCCGCCATCAGGTGGTTTGTTTATGATTCGAGATGAAGGGATTGAACCATTAAAACATTTATCAAAGGTAGCAAAAGAAGAAGTACATCAGGCTCAAACAATTTTCATCAAACAACTATCGCAGCTATTTAAAGAGACTTTATATGCAGATGTTAAGATAGTGAAAGTGTCTGATCAAATAAAATATGCAGATGAAAGGCTGAAAGATAAAAACACAATTAGTCTGGATAGCTATTATAACGGCACAAATAATTTAAGAGTTAGTCGTTTATTTCACCTATCTGATATTCAGATAAAGTATGATAAGATGGTAACATCAGAAAAAAATGATGTATCACAGATTATAAGTAGGGTCAAAGCCGGTCGATACATCTTAGTAGATGATGATAGTGTATCCGGAAATACTATAAGAAGCATAAAAGAACAATTACCAAAAGGTGTAGAAATCGAAGATATATTCTTGCTATCATCATACATGAAAAAAAAAACCATTTGATGTAGTTGATTGTAGAGACTTTATAATTGGTGCAGAAAATGCCGGGCTTATGGTATCTGATTTTAAAAATCAAATTATTAGGGTGCCATACACCCTACCATATGTGTCTTTAGTAACAAAAGCAAGTATTTTATATGAAAAAAAAAAAGAATTCGCAATTAATGTATGGAATTTAAATAAAAACTTTTATCAAACATTAGGCATTATCTATTTAAAAGATGTTAATTATGATTTTCAATATTTGATGAGCTTAATAGGATTTAAAGGAAACGCGTTGCTAGAAGATATATGTGATTGGCATATTAAAAATTTACAATAAAAAACAGGAAGAATCCTGTTTTTTGTTTTTATTATTCTTTTTCAAATCCGTCACAATACTCTAACCATACCGGGTCAAAATTATATGGATGAAAGAACCAACCATTACTGATGCCGTGGTCAGAACCTCTTACAAGTGCGAAAGAGTTTCTACATGATAAATGACAGTCTCTAGGAATAGAAACTTGATACTTACAGTTATAACAAGCATCTGTCATGGATTCTGATTTTAGCTATTAATTCAAAAAGTACCTTTTGGTATCTAGCAATAAAGTGATCTGTTCTTCCTCTGGAAGCGACTTAAGATGTTCCTGAGCAAACTCTGGATTTTTTTGTAAAAGTTCAATATAGTTTAAGGTGTCTTGTAAATTCAAAATACAACATCCATTCAATGATAAATACAATTTTATAATAAAAGAAAACTTACATAATAATATTGTAGGATGAAAGAAAGAGATTTATAATTTGTTTTTGTCTATTTATACAGCTACAGGCGATCCATTTAAAAACTTCCTTCATTAAAAAGAATATTTTAAAGATAATTAGTTTTTAAGCTTATCGCATTAGAGAGCATTTGTGTTCTCTTTTTTTGTCCAAAATATAATATCTGACATACTAATAATAAACTATATTTCATTTGGAGGTATTTGATGAATTCAAAATTAAACGAGATATTATTAAACCGCAAAGACATGATTTCTATTAACTATGAAAAGGATGATTCCTCGGAATTAGATAAATGGCTTATTGCTGCCACTGCATCAAAAAATTTAGAGGGCTTAGGTTATAAGTTTTCATCTAGACTAATTGAACAACTAAAGAAAACCTCTGTAGAAGAAATTTTAGAAATTGAAAATCAGATTTCAGCTAATATAGAAAACAGACAAGGAGACGATGTTGATTATAAGCCAATGTATCCGGGTTTTCCTGATAGCGTGATGGATAAGTCAAAGGCAGAGTTGTATTTAGATGCTATCATTTATGCAGAAAGCGGATTTAAGACATTACCTCTGGAATATGAGTTCTATGGAAAAGAAAAAAAAGAAGAGGTAATCAATTTATCAAAAAAACTTCAAAATTTAAAGACAATTGATGTTGGAACACAAAAGGATGTAATTGAAATTGCAGTTAATCTAATGTCTTCACCAATTGCCTATTCACCAGATGATAAATGTGATTTGGCTATAATCTCAAAAGAAGTTAAATCATTTAAAAAGAATATTCCAGGTAAAATTCCTAATAAAGAGAACTTGGCCTGGATGGCAGCCTCATTAGCTAGACAAGATAGAAAAAATTCATTTATAGTACATTTGACCAGTGCAACAGATATTTTAAGGGCATTAACTGTCCGCAATGGAGGAGACGCATCATTAACTCAACCAGTAAAATTCGGAAAGATACCCGCTTATGAAGTGAAACAATATGCTATACAATTAGCAAAAGTAAAAAATATTGAAAAAGATATATCTCAAAGACCAGAAACTTTTAAAAGAGTTTTTAAACAATATCATCTACCAAATATGTATAAAACACAGCTAAAAAGTGAACTAAGTATGGAATCTCGGGATAAGATGATTGCTGTCTCGAATCACTTGTATGAGGATAAATTGGAACCAACCTTTGAGGCACGAAGAAATCAATTGATTAAAGAAAATGATTTCAAATCTTTAATCAATTTGTATTACGCTGTTCCGGGAAAATTGGCTGCAGATATGGATTATATTTTGATTCTGGCTGATAAAATAGCTAAAGACCATAGTGATTATATAGCCGGAAAAGAAAAAAATTATGCCGAAGTTTGCAAAGTGTTTAATTCTGTAGTAAACAGAATTGCGCCAAACACATTATTAAGAATGCAATCAGCAATTGGTGAAAGAACAGCTGAAAAACAATATCGTGTATATGCAGCAAATAAAGGGTTGAGCAATCCTTACATGAAAGAAGATACACGTAATCCGTTACCTAAAAAAATTGTTGAAAGTATAAATAATATTATTGATAATGACCTGTCAATGAGGTATTCTAAAAAAAGACCGTTAGGAAAAGTTTATTTAGATGATGATTTGAAAAATGTCAAAATCCCTTCAGCTCAAAGAACTAATTCAAAAGGAGCACAGACCTTAAGTTATGGTTCTCAAATAGATATTAGAAAAAATACAGAGAAGTTAAGAAGCTTTATATGGTGGACTAACGCTGGACATGATAGTATTGACATTGATTTGTCTGCAACATTTTATGATGAGAACTGGAGAAAATTCACCGATGTTTCTTATTACAATCTCAAGGGTAATGGATATGGTGTCCATTCTGGAGATATTAGGGATGGCGGTAGTCCTAATGGAAAAGGTGCAGCTGAGTTTATAGATGTTGATTTGTCGAACTTAAAAGCAAAAAATGTTGGATATGTAGTTTTTTCAGTGAATAACTTTAGTGAACATACCTTCAGTAATACACCATGTAAATTTGGTTGGATGGAATTGGAAGAAAAAGAAAATTTCTTATTTGATCCACTAGCAGTGCAAAAGACAGTTAACTTAAATTGTCCTAGTACAAAAGCAATAACAATGACCTTGGATGTAGAAAACGAAAAAATTATCTGGATGGATAGAAATCCAAGAAACGTGAAAACCTTTGTTATTAATCATAAAGCCAATAATGTAGAAACACATGCTAGTTCAATGATGGTAGAGGCTTATAAAGCAATTAATTTGCCAGCACCATCTTTGCACCATTTAATGTCTTTACATATCATGTCAAGAGGTGAGTTAGTAGAAGATCCTAAAGAGGCAGATGTTATTTTTAGTCTCAACCGAATTAATGAACCAAAGGAATTTCCTAATATGAAAGAGAATATTTGCGCATATGACAATGACGTAATATTAGGAGATCTGCTATCTACAGAATTATCCATGAAGGATACAGAATACTTTGAGAAACTTGCAAAGCAAATGGAAACAGATAAAGTCAAAGAAAATCTAGAACCTTCAAAAGATGGAATAACAAAATAGAAAGCCCTATTCAGGGCTTTTTTAAATTAGTGCTTTACATTTTGCTATTTATTTGGTATTATACCTATGAGCTACCACCACTTTCGCAAAGCTTAGAAGTGATGGTTTCAGGTAGCATTGACCCACTAAGGTTCGTACTACCACGGTCTGTCCATCAGACCGCTATCCGTTTTACCGGAATACTTTTATTTAATTCATAGTAAAATCTTGTTTCAGATAGTTTTTCTCGTTTTAAATAGTTTTTTCTTGTTTCAAATCCCATAAACATTAAAGATTAATTAATTGGAATTAAGTCGCCTTCTTCTTCATCAAATGGATCCAATTTTTTAATTATAACCTCCAAAAGACCGTTGTTAAAATTAGCAACAACATCCTTTTTCACAATTGAGTCAGAAAATGAAATCAGTCTTTCTCTTTCAAAATGATATCGTTCACTTATAAGATAGCTTTTATCATTATCATAGTCGGACTCACTATCATTTATTTTTAATAATAACTGCTCACCCTGAAACTTTACCTTGATGTCCTTTTTTTCTTGACCGGGAAACTCTGCATAAATGTAGAAAAACTGATCATCATCTAAAACGTCAATTATAATTTTGCCTTCTGAATTCAAATTATCACCCATTTCTTTTTTATTGTTTGTGAATAGTGCCATGAAAAACTCCTTTCAAATGTATATTTGTAAATAGTATGTTGGGTAGACTTTATATTAAAATGAAATTTTAAATTATATAGTGAGAAATGTAAAAGTATAAGACCAAAGATTGCATTATATAAAAAGAAATATAATATCTGGGAGGAATTTATGAATAAAAAAGAGTTAAATGCGAGTTGTATAAATATATTAATGATGTCAGAAGAGCTTATCTCTGATTACACTGAAGAGAAAACAGAATCACTTAGTAATGCTCGGTTTGAAGAAGAAGAAATCTTCTATGAGCAAAGTTATAATAAGCTTATTGATTCTTGTGCAAAAATAAAAAATAATGCTTTGATTTTTTTTCTCTTAAATAAAAATGAAGCAAAGTGTGAGTTAATAGACCCACAAACCTATGAGATATCTACAGAATACGGGAAGCACCAAATTGCAGTAAGTCAATTAAAAAGTTTATTGGGCAAAGACTTTAATGCTATAACAAAAAAGATAAAAGGTCAAGAGGATAGTGCAAAGAAACAAAAAGAAGAAAAACCAGTAAAACAAGGTGAATCCAGTTGTACTGGAGTTCGAAGCTCGACAAGTCGAGTTTGCATAACACCAACTCCAATAGAACAAGGTCCTGTAGATAAACAACAGCCCGAGTCAAAAGAACCTAAGATAGAGAAGTCTAAAGTAATCGAGCCCAAGATAGCAAAGCCTATTGCAGCTGAGTCAGTTAATCCTAAAAAGAAAAATAACACAAAAAAACAAAAGGAAGATAAAAAACAAAAAGCTGACTTTGATTCTAACACTGTCCCAGACCTTGATTTTTCGCTTGATTTTATGGATGATGAATTCGAAGATTTATTACTACAGGAAAATGATATTGAGATAGCTATAAAAAAACCGGTTTGGAATCCAATCTCTAAACCTGTAAGGAATAAAGAACAACTATTAGAAAATAAAGCAGAAAACCAGATTATTGCAGAGAAAGAGTCAGAGCCAAAGATTCCGAAAGTGATAGTTCGGGATCCAAAAGAATCAGAGGTTCTAGCTACTAATCATATTTTATTAAAGAAACCTAAAAAAACAGAAATTAGAAATGACGGTGAATCGGAAGAGACTAAAGCTGAAAAGGTAAAAGGAATAATGGTTTCTTCTAAAAAAATAAAACAGAACAGCCCGGCAGAAGAAATAGAAGAAGATATTCCCATCATCTCAGATAATGATGATAAGCTAACTAATTTCATTCAGCCTCGAACTCCGATGAAATCGGATTTGCCAGCTAATGGATTTACTAATAGCAATATGCAAATCGAAAATGCAGATAACATAGTTATTTCAAAACAAGATTTGATTATAGACAATTACCTTATTACCTATATGAATCAGAACAAAGAAAAGGTTAAAACGGTTTCTATATTAGTAACACCTTTAAAACTAGATGCTCAGCAGAGTAATGCGATTCCTATAATGGTTATTGCAAAAAGTGGAAGAGAGGTAAAGACTGTTGTTTCTCAGAATATAGAAAGACCATCAATTCCCATTACAATTGGTGATGAAACCTTTATTATCAGAGGAAGTTATAATGAATCAGGATTCCAGACATTATTATATTCCAAGGGTGATAATAATTATGAGACAAAGAAAGAATTACATAAGATTCGCCCTAGAATAATAGAGAACAATAGCCACAATACAAAAGTTGTAGGAGATGATATTATTCATATCTTTCCACTTTCGACTAAAAATAATGGAGAGAACTATGTGAAAGTGTTAGTTTGCATAGAAAATAAAAAAAATAAAAGTTTCCAAACAGAATTAACCTCACATAATAATTTCATGATGGGTAATTATGAAATATCAAATAGTTGGAATGGTGACAAATTAGACACAAAAATAAAAATAAAATGATGTTGACACAGACTGTGTTCGGGTTTATAATTAACATCACAAAAGCAAACAGATGTTCGAAAAAATAAATAATCCCACAAGTTAACATTTTGCTTGGATTAAACTATAATATATATGCTAATGTTTAGGAGGAATGAAATATGGAGAATGTTGAAAAGTTATATGAGAACATATCAAATATGATCTTAAAAGAAGATGTTGAACCATCAGCGTCTCCGATAGAGATGTATAACTACTGGGTACAAAAAAGCGGAGTATGTGTCGATAATTTAGCACTGGCTTCTAGATTACTTGATTTTATCGAAGAGGCTTTGGTAAATAAAAATATTTTATCAGAATTTTGCAAAGGAGGGAACTAAATGCTAGACGAGATTTTTTTACTGGAAGCTATTGAAGATGATGAGGTTGATTCATTAGATGATGTCGATGCTGATATAGATGATGATACTGATATTGTTGAGAAAGCAAAAAAGCAGGATGATCTTAGTAAAGAAGAGCGGAGTCAAATTTTTATTGATATTATGAGTCGATATAATCAGGGCAAACAAATTGCTAAACCTGCAGTAATTACGATTAAAAGTATATTAAAACTTGATGAATCAGCAAAATTACCAAATATTATTTGGAAAAAAGAAATAGTCGATGAGATTGACCAAGTCGAATATAAAGAGGCTGTAAGCGAATATAATAGAGGGATGCAAATAACTCTTGATGCTAAGGCAGAATTGTTAGAGAAACTTGATCATTGGATCTATTATGTAATCAATAAGCACTTCCCTACATTTAAACTTCATACAAAGGATCTTTATCAGGAAGGAGTCATTGGAATCCTAAAAGGTATTGATAACTATGATGCAAAAAGAAGTATGCCAACCACCTATTTTTTTTTCTACGTAAGACATGAGATGACAGAATATATTAATTCTAATATCAATAAGACAACATCTCATTACTCTACTAGCATCGTAAAAGTTAAAAAAGCAATTAATCATTTTGCTAGAGAAGGTCGGGAGTGGACAATAACTGATATTGCCCAGGAAACAGGGTTATCGACAGAAACAATTATGCAGGCTGTTAAAATTATGGAATACAGCAAAGAAAAGCACTATGATTCGGTTGATTACCTTGACTCTGAAATTAGTCAAAATGTTGCATCACCAGAAATAGAAATCCTTAAAAATGAAGCGAATGAAATCCTATATAATGCGGTCAGATCTTTACCAGAAGATGAAGCTTCGATTATTGTTCTGAAATATGGAGAGAGTTTATCATATAAAAATATTGCAGAGAAATTAAACATTCCGATTGATAAGGTGAAAAAGAAAAAAAACTCTGCAATCAGAAAACTGAGAAAGAATAAAACAATTCATGGTAACTTCAACCTAAATAAAGAGGATAAAGCAATTAACTCAAAAGAACTTGGTGTTATCCCAATAAGTGTTGGCGAAAATATTATGGAACAGCTCTTAGCAGAAGAAATATAAGTGAACTACCTACCACTTAAATACTGACGGCTTTTGAAGTGGATGCAAATCCGTCTTTGACGGCGTTCAACCATATCACTGACGTGGTTGCTTCTGAAAGGGAGCCTGTTTACCAGACTAAGCTACAGAAATCTCACCGCTTAAGGAGGTGGAGTATTCTTTAAAATGATAAAAAACAGGCATCTCACTTAGTGATATGTCTGTTTTTATTACGATCACAATAAGTTCTCGCTATAATATGAATCTAAATGCTTAATAAACGCATGGTCTGATGAAAAACCAGCATCTATTAGTTTTTTTTGCAAAATGTCATTTTTAATGATTTTATTATTGACTGGGATTTTATAGTAATGAGACTGAATCCCATCAGCATTATTGGTTATTACTAATCCACCCTTTCTGAATATAAAAAAGGCAATATCATTAATATCATCAAAACCATGTAGTTCAATTTCAGTTTTTCCTACTGATAAAATGTTCATATTAATCTCCTTAGTGAAAATTGATTTATTCACATATATATCCACAATATATTGTGTATAACTACATATATATAATAGTCCATTAAATCGGATTTGACAACATTTCTTAAAAAATTTTTCAAAAATCAATCCAAAAACCATTTTTTTTAATTTATCATCTAACATATTCATTATGAAAACTAAAATATAAGGAGAATTTAATTATGGAAATGTTAGAGAAACAAGATTTAAATCAAATTGTACTACAGGGTCCCATTGTAAGAAAGTTCGCAAATGAGGTAGCTACAAATTTTACAATCAAGACACCAAGACTTAATATGCCAAACAAAGCAAATGATAATGATATTTGCTATAATTACCCAGAGGTATCATTTTATGGTAATAAATTAGTTGATGATACCTACAAAGAGGGTGATGTAGTTAAAATTGAAGGCATGATCCAAACTAAAAGAAAAAAAGCAAAAGATACGGGTAGGGATTATTATGATCAACAAATAGTTGGTTTATCCATTGAAGAAGCAAAAGGTGAACTGCAATTTTTTGGTCATCAAGGCGGAAGTCCCGAAGACTCTTTGAATAAGGTTTATTTAAAGGGAACTATTTCTAAAATCGTGATTCCTGCAAAAGGTGTATTAACTATCAATGTACGTGCTTTTGATAACGGCCGAGTAAATAATATTCAGACATTCCTGTACGAAAGAAATGTGGAGAAATACGTTGAAAACTTTAATGTTGGTGATCGTATTTGTGCTGTGGGCAGAATCCAGACACCAACAAAGGAAACTGATGAGGGAAAACGATATTATAGAAATATTGTGTTGAGTTCAATTTGTAAGGAATAAGAAAGATCGGTTTAATATGCCCAAAAAAATAATATCTGAAGATAAAAAGAACATTTTCATTAAAGCTTGTGAAGATATAGATCCGTTAAAGGTTCTGCCTGAAAAACTATTAAGAGCAAGGCAACTAACTGAAATGCTATCGAGAGATGAGATTGAGGCAACTATGTTATATAAGTGTGGATGCCCTTGTGAATGGGTTAAATCATCTTATAAATATTGTGATAAAAACGATACTAAAACTAGAAAACCTCGGTATAGTAATGATTGTACTCGCTGTTGGGTAGATAATATAACAGAAGACGTTACGGAAACAGATTATTTGGAATCGAAACAAGAGTTATTAAGTAAATTAAACAACTTTGAAAAATTCAGATTGACCTCAGAACAATTAGAACAAATATTATCAATTCTTGATTGGGATAAAACCTATGATTTTGATAAATTTGTTCTAAAAATAAAAAAAATAAAATCCCAATATTCAGAAAAAGATGAGTGAGAGTTCTCACTCTTTTTATTTTGTTTTTTTTTACACCATTATATACACAAATACAGATATAAGGAGGTTTAAATGAAAAAAAGACTAAAATCAATTCTGCACTGTCATAGTGAAAACTCAAGATATGACTCCACAATGAGTGTTAAAGATATGTGCAATAAAGCTAAAGAATTAGGCTATGAGGCTTTAACTTTAACAGATCATGGTACTTTAACTGCAATTGATGATTTTGTCTCAGCAGCTAAGGACGTTGGGATTAGGCCAATTCCTGGAGTAGAAGTTTATATGCAGGATAACAGCAATGTACTAGATAGTCGTTTCCATTTAGTTTTGTTGGCAGTCGATGATTTGGGATATCAATGTATCACAAAAATCGTCTCTGAATCTAACAGACATATTGATGAGAAAGGATATCCAAGAGTAACTAAAGAAATCCTGGAAAAATATTGTGCAAAAAAACCATATCATGGACACATTATTGCAACCAGTGCTTGTGTTGGTGGTGTCTTGGCCGGAATTTTAATCAGTCCGTTATCACTTGACAAAGAAATATCGAAACTTAAAAAGAAGCAGAGTAAATATGAGGATCCAAGTTCAGAAGAACATAAAAAAAATCTAAAGGCTTTTGCCGATAAGATTGAAAAACTGGAAGAACAGAAAAAGATTAAAAATGAGCTAAAGGCTCTTTCCAAAAAACCATATAAAAAGAAAGAAAAAGCTGTTGAAAAATTAAAAGGTACTGAAGAATATGAAGAAGCCTTAGCAAAGTTAGAAGCTGAAAAAGCAGAGTCAGAAGCCGCAAAAGAAAGGCTTGAGGATATTAATGTTTCAATAGCAGTACTACAAAGAGACAAAACAAGTATTAATGGCAGAATCAAAGATAGTGAAAAAAGCCATAATAGATTTAATGAATTTCAATCTAAAATTGATGAAATTGAGTCAAGTAAATTACCATTTGATAAGTTATATGAAATGGCAAAGGAAGAAGCTTTATACTACGATGAATTGTTTGGACACAATAACTTTTATATCGAAATCCAGTATCATGGTTACCTAGGCGATAATGGAGAACCTATTGAAGAAGCATCCTTTAAGCATTTAGCTAAAATGGCACAAGAACTCAACATCCCTATCGCTGCTGGTCAAGACGCACATATGGTTGATAGCAGCAAAGAATCAATTAGAGCAAGACAGATTATTCGTTCTCTCCCATATGCTAAAAACTCATTTGTATTTTCAGTAAGTGAGGGAGATAAACAGCTGCATCTAAAAGATGAGCATGACTTTAAAAAAGCTTTATCGTATGTACTGACTGAATCTGAAGTTGAAACAGCCATCCAAAATACTTATGAGATTTGTAGCCGTTGTGAGTGTTCTTTCGAGTATGGAACACATTATCCAAAGTATACACAACTGCCACTGGGAGAAACAGCTGATTCGTTATTAAGAAAAATGGCCTATGAAAAAATCAATTCCAGATATCCGGAAAGTGAGATGTGGACAGCGGTTCATAAAGAACGTTTGGAATATGAGTTGAGTGTGATTGCTCAGATGGGTTATTCTGATTACTTTCTGATCGTACAAGACTTCTTGAATTTTGGAAGAAAGTTAGGATATTTAACAAAGGAAAATGTAAAGTATTTGACACAAAATATTAAATCCTTGACCTTAAAGGAATTTGTAGATTTTGTTGACGCTCATAATGAAGTCCCTGGCTTTGTCATTGGCCCTGGCCGTGGATCCGCTGCGGGAAGTATTGTAGCATACTTAGTTGGAATTACCGATATTGACCCAATCAAATATGATTTGCTGTTCGAACGCTTCTTAAACAAAGACAGGGTTAGCATGCCAGATATCGATTCTGATTTCGGTCGTGAAATTAGAGATTTAGTGGTTGAATACTGCAAGATGCTATATGGTGTTGAAACAGTAGCTAATATTGTAACCAAGGGCTACATTGCACCCAGAGGAGCTATAAGGAATGCTGGTAGAATTATTGGTGTGGAAAAAGAACAGCAAGATTATTATAAAGTCTTAAACGATAGAATTGCTAAAATGGTTCCAAATGAAGTAGGAATTAATTTTGCTAAGTGCGAGGAGCTGTTAAGACAACCTTTTATTCCGGATGAACGAGATGATTCGAAAAGCAAAAAGTGGAAATCTAATGCAAATGAGTTAATTGATCAAGCTAAGATGATTGAAGGTGCTTTCCTAAATTATGGAATGCATGCAGCTGGTGTTATTATTGCGGATGGAAATCCTATCGATGATTATGTTCCTCTGATGCTTGATGAAAAATCAGGAGATATGAAGGTTCAGTGTGATATGGTTCAAGCTGAAGAAACTCATGGACTTTTAAAATTTGACTTTTTAGGATTAAGAACCCTTGATATTATCACAGAAGCTATAAGAACTATTTATAAAAATACTGGCAGGATTATCGATGTTCTAAAAATACCTTTTGATTCCAAGGTATTTAAGTATATTTTTGCTACCGGCAAAACCGGATGCGTATTCCAGTTTGAGTCAGCAGGAATGAGACAAATGCTAAGAGAGTCAAGACCAGATAATTTCGAGGATTTAATTGCTCTTGTATCTTTATATAGGCCTGGTCCAATGGACTATATTCCACTGTACATTGATAACAAGACTCATCCTGAAAGCATCGTATATTTATGCCCGGAACTTAAGCCAATTCTAAAAAAAACATATGGTGTAATTGTATACCAAGAACAGGTTATGGAAATTTTCCAAAAACTGGCCGGATACAGCTTGTCACAAGCTGATAATGTAAGAAGGTTTATGTCTAAAAAGAAGATGGATAAACTGGTACATGAAAGAGAATCCTTTATCGATGGAGATTTCGAACGAGCTATTGACGGATGCCTAAAAAGAGGGATTTCTCTTGAAGTTGCAAATGAAATTTTCGATCAGATGGTTGAATTTGCAAAGTATGCCTTCAACAAGTCACATGCAGCAGCTTATTCTTTGGTCGCATATATTACGGCTTATTTAAAATATTACTATCCAGTTGAATATATGTGTGAAGCCTTAAACTTTATAGAAAAGATTGCCGATATTCCATCAGCACTAAATGACTGCCGTGAAATGAATGTTGTTGTTCTTCCACCGGAAATAAACAAGTCTGAGTTCGGTTTTAGTACTTATAATGGGCAAATCTTATTTGGACTTGACTCAATCAAAGATACAAAAGGAGCTTGTGTCCAGAGAATTTTGGATGAAAGAGAAGCAAAAGGTGAGTTCCTGTCATTTAAGAGTTTGCTGCTAAAAAATGTAATAGATAAATCAACTTGTGAAGCAATGATTAAAGCTGGTGCAATGGATGAATTTAATAAAAATCGTATGGCCCTTGCTAACTATTACAGTGAGGTATCAGATTTAGTTGGTAGTATTGCAAAGAAGAAGAAAGATATTGAAACAATATCATTAGAACTAGAAGAAAACCCTAAAGATGAAAAGATAGAAAAACGCTTAATGACTGCTAATAATGCTTTGAATCTACTATATGAACAGTTATCTGTGATAAGGATTGTAAACTGTCCAGAAGATCATGATCAAAGAATGAAAAACGAGAAAGATGTCTTGGGTTTTTTTGTTTCTGCACATCCGATGGACAGCTATCGGGAACCTGAATCTATGGGCTGTGTTAGCATTCATGATTTAAGTGATAACGGAAAAGAAGTCAGCATTATTGGATTAATCGAATCGGTAAAAAACACAGTTACCAAAAAAGATCAAAAGCCAATGGCAGTTTTCCAACTCGAAGACAAAACCGGAAGCATAGACGTTTGTTGTTTTCCGAAAAGTTATGCAAAGTGTGGCGAGATGATACAAGAGGATGCTGTTGTTAAAATGGCGGGTTATGTACATTCCGAAGAGGTTATATCTAACTCTGATGATGAAGATGATGAAAAAGTCAATATCCGGTTGCAGTTCTATGTAAATAGGATAGAGACAATAAAGCCGGATCTATCCAGTATTAAGATTGAAGTACCAAGTATGTTGGAGTGGAATGATACGCTAAAACGTTTAAAAGAAAAAAAACTGGTATGCAAAGAAGGCCATCCGCTTGTTATATTGGATAAATTAACTGGCGAATTCAGAAGCACATATTGTTATATAAAAGAGGCTGTTTTACTTGATAAGCAATTTGTAACAGCAATAAGCAACTAAAAGAGGGCGATAACCCTCTTTTTTTTAACCTTATGTGCCATTTCATTGGAATCTGACATTATATTATAGAAAAATTAATAGAACAAAGCCATAAAAATGAAAAATTTGAAGATGATATTACATATTTTCATTAGAAGGAAAAGGAGGTCTATTATGGCAAGACACAATTATGTATTTTTATATGGTCGGGTGACAAAAAATCCCAAGATCATTACAGATGCAGAGGGAAATTATTTAAGAGGAACAGCAATCTTAACTACAATTAGAGGCGACCGTAGTGTAGATGATGACACTCTTAGTAATATCCAGTATGACTGTCCAGTTATTTTAACTAAGAATCAAGATCTTATTCATGAAATGGCTACTTGGCATGAAAATGATATGGTCGAAATCAAAGGGACTATTAGTACAAGAAACATAACAAGAACCACTGTGTGTAAACATTGTGCACATCAAAACTCAAAAGCGGGTGTATTGCTCTATATCACACCAATTTATTTATCTGCAGTTGAACGAGACTTAATTGAGGAGCAGTGCTTTGAACTATTAAAAAAGAAAGCTGAAATTTCTAATCAGTGTATTGTCGCTGGGAATGTATGTAACGAACCACAATTTTACCGACACGCGAATGGACTATGTCAAACTCAATACCAAATAGCATTAAATCGAAAATTCAGAGTTAAAGAAGACCCTCCAGAACTTAAAACAGATTTTCCCTGGATTAAATCTCAAGGAGAAGCTGCAGAAAGTGATGTGAAGTTCCTTGTAAAAGGCTCGTCTGTTTTAGTCGATGGAATGATTCAAACCAGGAAGTTTGTTCAGAAAACCGTTTGTGAAGAATGTGGCCAAGAATATGAGTATAAGGATGATGCAATGGAAATTGTTCCACATTGCACCGAGTACTTACTAAACTGTAGAACTTCAGAAGAAATAGAAGAAATGGAAAATGACTCAACTGATGAAATTTTCCAACGATTATTTGGATAAATAATAAAAAAGGGAGTAATCCCTTTTTTATTTTGCATTTTTATTTTGCATTATATCTTTGAAGTGAGTTGATAAAGGGAGGAATATATGTATTCAGTAGAGAATAGCAGACAATTATTAATGCTTCTACAAGAATTGTATCAGCAAAAAGTCATTTCAAGAGAATCAAAAAATGACTTAGCGTTAGCAATAAAAAGGTCTTTTAAAACAAAAACCTTTATAGAAGTAGAACTGTTATGGAAAACAATACCCTGTTTAAGAGATGAAAAACAATATCTATTAGATGAAATAGATATAATATTAGGAGGAAAATAATGGACTTTTTAAAAGATGATTGGATGATAGAAGGTACCTCAATGGAGGACTTTGAAAATAAATTAAGAGATTTTGCAGATCAAACTCATGTAATGAAACGAAATATGGATGATTTTCAGTTTTTAAATATCACTGATATTGGAACCGAACTTGCCGGCTTTCCATTAAATACTAGAAATTTATGGAAAAAGACAAAAGCTTCCTTATCCCTAAAGAAGTTTCCTATTGATGAATTGGTTTTGGAAACCAGATATAAGGAAGAGACAACAAAAGAAGCATTAAATAATGGCTTATTGGTGTTGTTTTCGAATAAACGATTAACCTTAGCCACATCAGCAAATAGTTACGAAACTGGAAGATATATGCCGATTTCAGATAAGGCGATTAACACCATTGCAAACCGCATTAAATTGGGAGGATATAATTTCTCAAATCCAGGCCTTGTAAGGGACTTGGCAATTGCTAACTACTTTTCAAAGCCAGCTCCGGTGTATACAGTTGAACGGAATCACCCTGACTCTGGCTATACAAAAATTTTCGCAGTTATGAGTGAGAAATATATGCCAATTCCACAAACGACTCTTTTGGACATTGTTAAGACTGTCCTCAAGGAAGCAAAAAGCGATTTAGGTACAGGTGAATGCACTTATTGGTCAGTTGATCACTCGACAACAAAAATATATATTGATTTTCCAGAATGTGCAAAGCAGTTTGCTGATGACTATAAACTACCAGATGAAATTGTTCCCGGAATTATGTTGGAAACATCTGACATTGGTGATTGCTCATTACGAGTTAGAGGATATTTTCGGTTAGGTGGAAACTTAACTTATATGGAAAGCGAGTTTACCCAGATTCATTCGGGAGAGTTGAATTATAAGGAAATGCTCAATACAATCGTTAATCATATTTTTCCAGAATACCGTGTGTACCCGGAGAGGCTAGCTAATCTTATGCTTATTGACTTAGTGGATGCATCCATGTCAAAAGCTCAAAAACATAAGACAATGTCTTCTTTATATAGGGACATTTCCAAAAAGATTGGATTAGTAAAAGCAATCGGCAAAAAGCGAGAAAAAGCACTTATTGACCAGCTGATTCAGGGTATTAACTCTGATCTGGATTATACGGCTTATGACGTTGCGGAAACCTTTTTAACATTGTCAAGTACAATTATTATTGAAAACAAGTCTGTAGTCGACTCTGTATCGAAGGTGGTACGGAATGTCCTTAATTATGAATTCGAAGAAGAATCCATTTTAATTGCATAATTAAGAGTTATTGAAAGAAAAAAGAACACATCTTACTTGTGTATATAAAAATAATAAATAGAAGGAGATATTTATGAGATTAAATATTGCAAAAGTTGATGACAACAGAAGAATTGTTTTAGGTACTGTTAAATCAGTAAAGGTTGGAAAAGATGGAGAGGTTGTAAATGTACAGCTTGAAGGAACCGTTTGGGATAAAGATGACCAGGTTGAAAAGACGGAAACTATTGATATTGCGTTCTGGAACAATGATGAAATTAAGAACGCAGACAGAGTTGTTGCTGCAAAAGTAAGCGAAGGTTCTGTTATTTCTGTTTTGATTCATGAAAAGGATGGCAAGGTCTCCGGTAATAATTTTAAGTACAAAGGGCACTGGGTTATTCCTGCAAGAGGTGAACAGAAGGAACGCAACATTTTCCATGGTGTAGTGGCTTCTATGACTCCTGATAAAGAGGGCCGCTATGTAAGAGTATCTATGCCGGTTGATGGAAAAAATGACGAGGAACCAACTTGGCATTCCATGACGTTCTGGAATAATGAAAAATCTAATGTCGCAGACAGAGCTAAAAAATGTCTGGGCAAGAGAACTGTTAAGAATAGTGAAGGCGAAGATGTTGAAAAAAGTGCAAGAGCTTTGATTATTTGTGGCGAGAATCGTCCTTACAATGGAACAGCCCAGTACAGCGCCTATGATTTTGTTTTACTTAGCTAAACTTTAAACCCACTTTTGTGGGTTTTTTATTATATGCTAAAAAAACTTACATTATATTTATATAGAAAATAAAAAAGGAGAAATAAAAATATGACATTAATGCTAAAGAGCGATGTTATTGGTAAGGAATTTGAAGTTGATACTTATGAAGCTGGCTCTGGTAAATTAGGAATTAAAGATGATTGTCTATACAATATTCTTGTTAATGAAATGCCAAGCGAATTAGAAATCAATCATGATATTGTTGCAATTACAGCAACTGCTGATTATTGTGCGGTAAGATGTACGATTACTGATATTAATGGGCGTAAAGTGCAAGCATTCAATGATGTGAGTCTTGGCCATCTGGAAAAAAATGATGATTTCGTTAAACAACATCCACTAACACAGGCGGTTCAATCAGCAGTAGCGGCAGCGGTTAAACGGTACTTGGGTTGGCCAAGACTATTAACAAGTGACGGTTCTGATTCAACAACTGTAATCGCTTATGATGAAAGTGAGACTAAGAAAACTGAAACAGAAACTGTAGCAGAAAATACAGAAGTAACTGAAACATCAGAAGCTCAGACAGGTGCAGAGGCAGATGTTAAACCGGAAGCTAAGAATAAAGCCCAAGAAGTTGCTCAGGAAATTGAATCTAAAGAATTAGATGATTACTCCACTGAAGAACTTGGTGCTATGGTGATTACGTCTGGCACACATAAGGATAAAGCCATTGCAGAAGTGTGGGAGAGTCAACCTTCATGGTTTGACTTTATTCAGAAATACAGTTCTGAAAAGTACAAATATGCAAAGGAATATGCAAAAAGAAAATCTTAAAGGAGGGAAGAGAGTGAGGAAACTCACTCTCTGTTAAATATATGGCTGATAAAAAATGGAAAGACCATTCCTTATCAAAAAAAAACCTTGAGATGATAGATAAGGAAGGATTTATCGTCTTTTATGATTTGGAGACTACTGGGTTTAGTAGCAAGAATGATAGAATCATACAGTTCTCAGCAATTCGCTGCAGGTTAAAAGACTTGGAAGAAGTTGAAAAACTTAATTTATTTATTAAATGTCCATTCAGTGTTCCAACAAAAATTACAGCAATTAATCACATTGATGATGCATTGTTAGAAGAAAAAGGAGTCGAAGAACACATTGCGTTTGAAAAAATAAATAATTTCATAGTGCCCGGTGATATCATTTCGGGTTATAACAATGAGTCATTTGATGACAAGTTTCTTACTGCTTTGTATAATACATATAGACAAACATTAGATATCAATAAAAATATCGACGTTTATAAGTATGCGAAGACTGTCATTGATCCAGAAAAGTTAATGATCAAAGATGAGAAAACCGGAAAAATGAAACCAAGTTACAAATTAATAAATGTGGTGAATCATTATGATCCGGAAAATACATATAAATTTCATGATGCTTCAGATGACATTGCGGCAACAAAGTTTGTTTTCAGAAAATTATTGGAAGATAGCAAGAAACATATTGCAGAAGCTAAAGAGGAAGAGGAACAAAGAAAATCTATTCCGAGACAAAAAGTAAAAGTTTCTTCACTTGGTTTTTACTCACCAAGTCAGAATATTCAAAGGGTTTATGTTAATACCGATCAAGGAAAGTACTATTATGATCATGTAAAACACTTATGGAATACGAAAAGCGGAAATCTGGATTCCATAGATGCTGAAGATATGAAAAATCAAGCATTTTCAATGATTGGAGTAACGAATGAGGGTGATTTTTATAAAGAAATGAGAAAAATTAAGTTTGCCTAGCTAAATTAGAAAGAGCCTATTAGGTTCTTTTTTTGCTTTACTATACTATATGACCTGTTCATTGTTTTGAAATTAACATTAGGGATTTACTCACATAATATTTTTATAAAAATAACAGATGGAGGATTACATATGTATTACAAGATTTTAGATAAGAGTATGAAGCATTATGGTATGCAGTATAAGGAAGGGTTGAATGTCGATGTAGAATCCTTTGATCCACGTACTTGTTGTGGAGGCGGCTTATTTTTTTCAGACGAGAAGCATATATTAGGTTTTTGTGGTTATGGTGATTTAATTGCAGAAGTAACAATTCCGGAAGGTGAGAAGATTGTACCTGTAGAAAATAAATACAAGGCCAACAAAATCATTTTATCTAATATCCGCATTTTGTGGGATATTAAAATGTTTAAAGAATTAAAAGAGCAAGGAATTAACATTCATGCCGGTGATGACTATGCTTTGCGCTTGGCGGCGTATAAAGGATATCTGAATGTAGTTAAGTATCTGATAGGGCAAGGAGCAGATATTCATGCATGTAATGATGATCCATTAATAAGGGCATCGGAAAATGGACATTTAGAAGTCATTAAATATTTAGTAGAGCAAGGAGCAGATATTTATGCATATGATAATTATGCTTTACAATTAGCGGCATATAATGGATATTTGAATGTAGTTAAATATTTGGTAGAGAAAGGAGCAGATATTTACACAGATCATGAGCTTGCTTTAAGATGGTCCGCAAAAAATGGTCATATAGAAGTCGTTAAATATTTAATAGAGCAGGGTACCAATGTTCATGCAGACAATGACTTAGCTTTACGATGGGCAGAAGAAAATGGTCATTTGGAAGTCGTTGAATATTTAGAGAATCAAGTCAAAGAATCTTAAATAAGAAAAGAGTCCATGACTCTTTTTTGTTACAATAAAATTAAGGTAGTATAACACAAAATAGAAATAAAAATATTATATTTGCGTCAAAATAAAAAAGATGTATTGATTACATCTTTTCTATTTGTTTATCGCTCTTTTGTTTAAAACCGCAACTTTTATTTTTTTAACCGTATGTTCCATTATTTGATATTGTACCATTCCAATTTTGAATTTCATATTAGTAAGATTCAACTTTTGGTCATTTAACTCTGCCTCTGTAATCACCTTGTCTATATGACTTACCATTTTAAGATAATCAGTAATAGTTAAGTTATTATTACACGCTCTTTCATCATAAGTGCGGTTTTCTGGATAATACTTAGGGCAAGCATAAAAAGAATCCTTATTCATATCAGAACCATCTTTCATATAAAAGGGTATTGGCTCCTGATGCCCATTGTCACAGTGTACTTCAATCAAATCACATAAATTTTTAATCATAATTATTCCTCTTTCATTTATTTAAAAGTATTATGTAATTTGATTTATTTTTTTAGCTACAATAAATATTCTTCCGTTCCTATAACTATATTCACAAGTCATTAAAGTTAAGAATTTATCTGCATAACTATAAGAAATCCCAGTTTCATAAAATTTGTTTGAATCAATAAACTTAACAAATTGGTTAAATTGATCTTTATTATTTATTGATATAAAAGAAGATAATTCACCTAGATTTCCTGAAGATACTTTAAATGCAGCAATAATCTGATAATCACCCATTTCATATAAGGAGTCAAATCGAATCGTTTGTTGATTAAAAAAATTGTTCTGATCCTGATAATTATTAAGAGCTGCAAACATGGAACCGTCTTTCATGTGATGCCCGTAAATAACATAGTTCTTGCCTGAATTTATATTGCAAGCAGCATCTAAATAAATGGAGCCATAAGAACTTTTTTGCTTATCAAAATTCCTATATAAATAGTAGTCATAATCATCCTTGTTTTGCAACACCGGATAATCAATAACAGTGCCTGGAATTGAGATCCAGCCAATATAGTCTGGATTTTTTTCTTTTAAATTTTGATATGAAATAAAAACTTTAGCTCTGTCTCTATCTTTTTGTAATTGTTCAAAAGAAATTTGAGTTTCATTTAAATTAGAAAAACTTTCAATATCCTCATCCGATACTAAATTTATTATTTTTGATATTTGATTTGATTGGACATTCTGCCTTTGAGCTTCTATATATCGATTAATTAATTGATGGGTACAAAAACCAAAGAGAGAAAGAAATAAAACAAATAAAAACATTCTGATTATTTTTTTACACATAATAGCCTCCTTGGTATAAGTATGTGTAAATAATTAGATAATTCATCCCATCAATTGAAAAACAGTTAAATACCTGTTATCTTAAAAGTTTTTTAATCATTATATATTTGATTTAATGATTAAAGGGAGATATATATTTCCTAATATGAAAGGAGAATTGAATGAAGTGGAAAAAGAGAAGATCAGATCTTAAAACAATTCAAGAAGTAGTTTTAAGTAATAATCCTGGTTTATCTGTTGAAGTCCTCCTAGATGATAAAACAATTTATAGAGTAAGGGATATTGACAAGATAATTGCGGTGTTATTAGAAGCTAAGGAAAAAGACATTCCGATTACAATTGTTGGTGATTATGATGCTGACGGTGTCACAAGCGAAACAGAATGGATACATATGCTTACTAAACTAGGAGTAAGATTCCGGATCAGAACGCCAAGTCGACATAACGAAGGTTATGGACTTAATGAAAATATTATTGATGAAATTGATGAAGGAATTCTTATCACAGTAGATAATGGTATTGCTGCAATAAAGGCAATTAAAAAAGCCAAAGAGAAGGGTCTGTATGTAATTATTGTAGACCACCATCAACCCGTTTTGGATGATGGTAAAATTCTTCTTCCGGATGCAGATATTATCCTGGATCCACATGCGATTGCAGATCAGGCAGACTTTATCCATTACTGTGGAGCAGGACTGACTTTTAAGATTGCGGAACAATTGTTTGAGGATGATGAATTCTTTTTAGATAGATTGTCCTGTTTTGCAGCGATTGGAACTGTGGCGGATGTAATGCCGCTGATAAAAGATAATCGTAAAATTGTAAAACGAGGACTAAAGAACATGTTGATTTACAAAGTTCGTACTACTGGACTAGGTAAGTTATTGGAAGCCTGTTATATTAATGGGAGAATGACGGCTGATGACATCGGTTATTCCATTGGTCCGGCAATTAATGCTTGTGGCCGGTTAGGTGCGCCAATTGCACCAAAAGAAGCCGATATGGCTGTTGATATTTTGAGCTTTAACGGAGACTTAGTAAAATCTGAAGAAATGGCTCAAGAAATGCTATTTGTAAATAAGGAACGACAAAGATTGGTTAAGGAAGCCGATAAAAAGGCTGAGCAGATTATTGAAGATAATGCCATGTATGGTGATGTTCCATTAGTACTATATATCCCGGATATTAATGAGGGATTAGTGGGAATCATCGCTGGTCATTTAACTGAAAAAAATGCAGTTCCAAGTATTGTATTAACAGATTCCCACAAAGACATGACAGTTATTAAAGGAAGTGGAAGAAGTGTTGATGCAGTAAATCTAAAAAAACTTTTGGATACTTGTAAGGATGATATGCTTGGTTATGGAGGCCATCCTGGAGCAGCTGGATTAAGTCTAAAATCAGATAATCTGGATAAATTCCGGGAGAATTTACAAAACAACATCGGAACATTTAGTTTTGAACCACCAGAAGTAATGTATGATTTAGAAATTGAAGAAGATCAAATTGAAAGCACAATCTCTGAATTAGATAAATATGGTCCTTATGGACAGGGAAATCCTGAACCTATTTTTCTGATTAAGAATTATCATCTATTTCCAAAAGATAATTCTATGTTTAAGGTCTCTGGCTCTGAAAATGAACATGTCCGATTTTTTGGATTATCTACATATGCAAATGCTTTCTTCCAAAATCAAAAATATGTTGAAATGGGACAGCCAAAAACAATGAACCTTATTGGGACGTTGGATGCTTCGTATTTCAAAGGAAAATATAGTTATGGATTTAAGGTTTTAGATATGGAGGCTGTAGAGGAAGAACCTAAAAAGCGAACATCATTAGCAGAACTAGTAAGAGCGAAAACAATACAAACAAACACAGCGAAAGGATTATAAAAGGAGATAAGAAAGATGAAAACAAAATACCCATATCAAATTGACAGCATTGTTCACAAGAGTAAAGACGTATATAGAACATTTGGCATGGATGCGAAACTATTTTCGCCACCAGAAGAGTCAGAAGACAGAGAACCTTCAGCGCCATTAGAAATGCATGAAGGATATTCTTTGTTTAAAGGAACACTTATTGCAAAGGAAGGCACTGATCGGAAGTTTGTAACATTTAATATTCCGGCAAAAGATGTTCCATATATACATAAGAAAACTACCATGGTTATGGAATTAGCCTTGGACAAAAAGCTTAATCCAAAAAAGACAGAGAAAAAAACAGGTATAGGTACAGGAACAGGACCAGCATATACTGTTAAAATTCCATCGGGCACATTAAAAGGGAAAACACCTGCGCAAGTATTATCAAGTCCATCAGGTCAGGAAGCATTAGAAAACCATAAAAAATGGTTAGAAGACAATTTAGTAAAGTTTAAAAACAACCAAGTTCAGATTGATGCAATTAATGAGGCAATTGAACTATATAAGTCAGAAAAATTAATTATGGATATAGATATTGAAAATTCAGCAGATGAAATCATTGAAATCTATAGTTGTCCATCCAAAAATATACAGCCAAAAGATGAAAGAGGCTATTGGACAGTATATGATGTTTCAATTACCTACGATCCGGCGAAAAATATGCCATATGAAATCAAAGTGAACAATTGTTTTGCACCAGTTGACAAGTCAAAAGGAAATGAAATTGTGATGAGTAAAGCAGACAAGAAAAAGAGATTAAGCATGTCTTTGTCTGAAAGTGAATGGTTTAGTATGATTGATACCATGAAAGCACAAAAAATAATGTTTGAAAGCCTGACTTATCCAGAACAGCTAAAAATTGCCAATAAGATTAACGAAGAAAATAGAAAAAAATCAAAAGCCGTGTAATCGGCTTTTTTATTTACCATATTTTCCTACCATTATAGAAGAACAAAACGATATAAGGAGAGTAGATATGAAAATTAATGGAATTTCTATTGATAATTTTAAAGGAATTGACCACTTGACCCATAATTTTAAAGATACTGTCACACTAATTCATGGTCCAGTTGGTTCTGGAAAGACATCGTTAATACAGGCGTTACGTTATGGGCTTACTGGAGAACTTCCATCAAAGCCAGTTAGACAAAATGCAGAAAAAGCATCACTAATTTTAGATTGTGGTGAGGAACTATGTATCGAGAGAGAAGTCCTTCTGCCAGCTAAGAAGAGTGTTCGAATCGTTGGCCGTAAAGTGGGAATTGGAGCAGCAGAGGAGTATCTCGCAGAACAGATTAATGTTGGTAATGAAATCATGAAGATTGCTACATCTTCAGAAGTTTTATCTAAATTAAAACCAGCAGAGTTTGCAGATATATTTTTAGATGCTTCTGAAGAAAAAATGAAACTGAATGAACTTTTAAATATTCTCACAAAGATTAATTCAAAAGAAAAGACTACACTTATGAAAGATGAGGCTGACAAAGAATCATTGCCTACAGATCTGAAATCTGAAATTGCAAGACTCTTCCCGAAATCAGTTATTACACTGGAAGATATCAGTAAAGCTTATGATGAAGCCAGATCAGCTAAAAGGGAATATACTGCATTACATAAAAGTGCTGTAACAAGGTCAAAAGAATTTCTGGAGATTGTAAAGCCTGAGTATTCAGAAAAAGAAATCCAAAAGAGATTGGAAGAGATTATTGGTGTTGAACGAAATGTGGCTGCTTATAAGAGTGCTGCTCTGGCATATAATGCTGCTCTTGCAAACAAAAAGGAGCAAGATAAGAGAATTGCAGAGTTAGAATTGTTGATTAGTTCAAATTCAGCAACAGAGCCAGATAAAAAAGCATACACCCTACTTCAAAGTGAAATTCGTGATTGCGAAAATAAAATTCTTAATCAAAAACGAATTATTCAAACTTTGTCTGATAATATTAAAAGATTAAAGAATACGATCAACAAACTCAATCAACCAACATGTCCTATCAGTGGCAAGCTTATTTGTAAAACAGATAAAGCAGACTGCAGAGAAGAACTGGAAGAAGCAATTTTTGACAATGAGGAATCAATAAAGACAATCAATACTATAATCGAAAATTATCAGAATGAGCTTGATGATATGAAATATGGTGTTGAAAATTATCAGAAAAACAAAGAAAAGTATGATAAAAAAGTCATTTACAAAAAGGAACTGGATGCTGCAAGGGCTCGTCCGATTGAACTGCCCGAAAGACCAGAAACATTTAGTTCTAAAAAGGATTATTCTGAAGAAAAAGCTGAATTGCAGGAACGATTGGACTTACTTAGACGATATAATGATTGTGCTGCTGAGTACAAAGAATCATTAGTCTTAAAAAGAAGCTGTGTTATTTATGAATTCTTGACAAAAGCATTGGAACCTAAAGGTCCAGTTGTAACACAGTTTTTAGAAACATTTGCCGATTTTCTTGAGGACTCCTGTAATGAGAGGGCTAAACTTCTTAAAACAGGATTTGAAACAAAGTTCATTGTAGAGGATGGTTTGAAAGTACTATTTAAAACCAAATCCGGTTCGGTATTTTTACCATATTCCAGTTTGTCAAATGGCGAGAGAATTTTTGCAGAGTTAATTCTTACGGATTTAGTAAATAGTTTCTGTAATTCTAAAATTCTTATTTTAGATAATGTGGATAATTTAGATCAGCAGAGCTTCATACAACTTCTTGAGTTCTTAACTAAAAAGGAAGTAAAGGAACTTTATGATAATATAATTGTCAGCTTTGTTAACCATGATGATCTATTATCCGTAACTAAAAAATATTCTTTGGATATAATTGGCTTTTAAAGGATGCGTTGCATCCTTTTTTAACATAATAATCTCATGAAGACAGTAAAGGAGCTATGATATGATTTATATTACAGGAGATACGCATGGAGCGAATGACATTTCAAAGTTATTTCCAGGATCTTTTCCTGATGGAAAAAAATTGACAAGAGATGATTTTGTAATCATAACAGGTGACTTTGGAGGACTTTGGACAGGTGGAGATCCTGATCAGGGTGTCTTAGATTTCTATAGAGAAAAGAAATATACAATCTTATTTGTTGATGGAAATCATGAAAATTTCTCTGAATTAAATAAGTATGGTGTCGAGGAATGGAATGGTGGAAAAATTCATAGAATTGACGAAAACATTATTCATTTAATGCGAGGGCAGGTTTTCGAAATTCAAGGTAAAACAATTTTCACATTTGGTGGAGGATTATCGATTGATAAGGCATATAGAACACCATTTATTTCCTGGTGGCCGGAGGAATGGCCTTTAAACAGTGAAATAGAAGAGGCATTATATAATTTGAATAGACACAATAATAAAGTAGACTATATAGTTACACATGCAGCACCAGAGACGCTTGTTAGAAACGAAATAAATGAAATACACCCACTATTAAAAATGGATTGCATGACTGAAAAGTTCTTAGATGCTATCTATGAAACTGTAGATTACGAAATGTGGTTTTGTGGACATTATCATTTGGATGTATTATTAAGAAAACAAAAGCTATTGATTCTATATAATGATGTTATTAGAATATCAAAAGGATATCCAATTGTGTCAAAAAAATAAAAAGAGCAGATTGCTCTTTTTTATTAGCCTTATCTTTTAAAAGTCTTACATAATAAATAATGAAGTAAAAATATATAAATAACGAGGAGGTATACTGTGAGGAAAAAAATATATCCTGCTGTCTTAGCTACCACATTATCAATCACAATGACGATGCAATCTTTGGCCGCTGGATGGGTAAAGTCAGATGATAATTGGTATTTGATGGATGATGCTAATAACAAAGTATTAAATTCATGGTATCAAGATACTGACGGAGAATGGTATTATCTTGCTGATGATGGCAAAATGCAAACCGGCTGGAAGTTGGATCCAGTAGGAAATCTGTTCTATTTAAACCCAACTGAAGGAGAGCCAATGGGTTCAATGACTGTTGGTTGGAAATTAATCAACAACGTTTGGTATTTCTTTAATACCATTCATGATGGCACTTATGGCAAAGTTCTAACTGGATGGCAATGGATTGATGGATATTGTTATCATTTTTCTGATAACGGAACAATGAGTTGTAACACAATCACTCCGGACGGATATACTGTAGATGCTAATGGTGCGTGGGTGGATAATGGCCAAGTAGTATATGTAAGTGGAAAAGGCATTATCACAAAAGTGTCAAGTAATCCAACTACTAGTAAAAGCAGTTCTGGAGGAGGTGGCGGTGGAGGAGGTGGTGGTGGTGGTGGTGGAAGCAGTTCTATCAGTAGTAAAAACTACTCATATACCGTAAATTGCATTGATAAAGAAAGCGATGAAATACTAGGTAGTTATCAGTTGTTAGCAAAGAAAAATTCAACCATAACTTTAAATTATACATTTGAAAATTATAAATTAGTCCCAGGCCAGTCAACAACTGTCTCTGTTTCTGGAAATAATATGATCTTTAATTTGTATTACGAAAAAAATATCAAAATACCAGAAGAAGAATTTTATTCTTATACAGTTATCTATAAAGATATTGATACCGATGATGTCTTAGAAGTGGGAACATTTAAAGGTGAAAAGGATGATGAAATAGATATTGACTATCCGCATATTGAAGGGTACGAAATGTGTGATAATCAGCCTGATTCTTTTGTGCTTGATCAGAACAATAAACAAATCGTGGTTTACTATCAAACGGTTTTAGTCAATGAAGAATATTCCTTTACTATACAATACTTAGATAAAGATGACAATCTCTTAGGAGAAAAGAATGGTATTGTAATAGCTAATTCGGATATAACTATAGATTTTCCAAGATTTGATGGTTATGAAGTAGAGAGTGGCCAGAGAAAAACCTATACAGTATTTGAATACGGAATGGTTATATCTATTTACTACACAAGGAAGGATAATACTGGCACAGCATCACCTTCTAACCCGGATAAAGCAAAGTATACTTACATAATTAATTGTTATGACTTTGAATCCGATGAATTAATAGGTTACTATACAGACGAAGCTGAAGCTGGAGACACTATTAATGTAGACTATACGATTCCCGGATACACAGCTTGTGAATCTTATTCTTTTGAAATAGATGAAGACAATGTAAGTTTTGATATATATTACACAAAAGATGAAATTGTAAAACAGTATTCTTACTTTATTTATCAGATTGATATAGATACAAAAGAACGAATTGGTGTTTTGGAACTTAAAGGTGCAATAGGTGAAGAATTAGAGCTTGCAGAGTTGGATATTGATAATTATGAAATACTGGGAAACCCACCCGAAATAGTCAAAATTAGTTCTGTAGAATCTAATAATGAAATAAAGCTTTACTATAAAAAAATAGTTGCCAATGAACCAGTTAAAAAAGAGGTAAATTTTACAGTTGAATATGTTGATGTTAGTAATCATGAAACCCATATTTTAAATGATATCACAGGAACAGGAACAGTTGGTGATGAAATTCCCATCTATTTCACTGAGAAAATCAATACACCAGATGGAAAACAATGGGAATCAGTAGGCAGCAGCCCAAGAATGTTTGAGCTAATTGATACTGATTACAATATTTTTACTATCGAATATAGAAATACAAATACGATTCCTGAAATAGCCGATACTGTCATGAAATATTCTATTAAATATGTAACCGATGATACCGGAGCAACCCTTGGAATATCAACTGGTTTTGGAATAGTTGGTTCAAAAGTCTCATTCAGAAATAATTTTTCAACAACAGAATACGGTATTGCAGACTCAACGGTTACTAAACTTACAATCTCTGAAAAAGAAGATGAGAATGATATTGAGGTTTTGTACAAACGAATATCTCAACCAGGACCAGAGAAAGATCCAATCACTGGAGAGTATATAGGTAGTAACTGGACCGTAGTATTTGTTGATAATCAAGGGAATCACCTTATGGAATCAGTTAATGGATTTTCTTTAAAAGGCACACAATTAATTATTGATTATCCTAATGAAATTGAAATCGATGGTGAAACATATCGGGCTAAAAACAGTTCACCGTATCGTGAGATCCAAGCAGGGACTGTATATAAACAAATTGCTATAGAATACACAATTGGTGATGATGCTTCGGATAAATTAGCTCAGTGGCAACAAACCGCCCAAGAAGCGAAAGATAAAATTACTGGAGCAACACCTTTATCTTTTATAGTTTCCTATAAAGAGAAAAATTCTTGGAATGATATTGGATTAAGATTTGGTATGGGTACAGAAGATTCAATGATAACAATCCCTATTCCGGATATTACAGATTATATTCCACCAACAGAAAAAGTGGAAAGTTTTAAGTTGACTGAAGAAGGAATGGAAAAGATCGTGTATTATACCCGAAATACGAATGGAACCTCTGTGCAAGATATAAAATCCAGTTATAGTGTATATCTTCAAGACGAAGGTGGAAATGATTTGTTTGCATCATACTCCGGATATGCAGCATCAGAGACAGATGAATCTGTAACAAAAGTTCCAGTATATTATCCCAATACATTTGTAGATAAAGAAGGAAATATATGGGAAGCTGATAACCCATCACCAACAACCATAATGGTTGATACACTGTCACAGAATAATAATACAAATATCATCACATATCATCAGACTTTCAACAATCCGAAAGAAGATATGATCGTAACTAATAATCAGGAAGCTTTAGCTATATTTGAAGCAATTACTTCAAGAATATCTGATTCTGCTGAAAAGGAGTTTTATTTAATAGGTAAGGATTATTCACCTAAGAATATGAACCCAGGCACGGTTATGGTGGTATACAATTTGATTAACTACAGCAACGAAGTGGTTGATACATTTGATTTAAATGGAACAACTTACTACGTTTCAAAAATCTATATTACCAGAACATGGGAAGAAGCAAATTGTGTTCATGACTGGTATGTCAGTCGAAGAACAGTAGGTGGTTGCTTGATAAACGGAAGTGAAACATTGACATGCTCTAAATGTGGAAAATCAGTAACAACAGTATTGCCAGCAATTGGTCATATTGACCTTAATCATGATTCCATTTGTGATGAGTGCGGACTTCGTGCCTTTAGTCAGATTCTCGGTGACGAAATCTTAGTTGATTTTGACTCTGTTTCAGGACAGTATAAGAATACTTACACTTTTGTTTGTGTAGACGATAACTATCAAAATACTGGTAAAATGTTATATTTATGTGAAGAGGATATTCCTTCCGCAATATATGGTGAATATTCTAGAAATAGCCAAGTCAGATTTGAGGATTCATCATTAAGAACATATTTAAATGATATCTTTGCTGATGGCTTAAGTGTAAAGCCAGCTCTGCAGACAATAGGCCAAGATAGAGTTTCTATTCTTTCAAAAGAAGAAGTTGATGCCTATAAAGCTACAGCAGAAAATAACTATATATTCCCGACCGGTCAGTATCTAACTAAAACAGTAAGCAATGAAAAAATCATATTATCTGATGGAAATGAAATTTTAGTAGAAGATGCTATGGACTATTCAGTAAGACCGGTAATTCTTATGGATAGTCCTGTGGAAGAAACACCTTCTTATGTATGGCAGATTGGTGATGTTCAAGCCAGAGAAATTGGTGGAGAGATTTATTTATTCCGTTGTGTTAGTGAATCATACAAAGATAAAACAAACACATCAAAGAAAATGGCACTATTCATCTGTGATGAAATAATTCCAGCCAATATCATTGATGATAGTTCTACTGATACAATTGAGACTATGTTCTTTGGAAATACTAACAATTATAAATATTCAACTATAAAATTATGGTTAGATGAAAATGCAACGGATAAGCTGTTTGATACAATGACTGTTAATGTTGGAATTGATACAGCATATACAGGTTCTACACAGGTGAATGGATTTTCTAATCTTAATGAGAGACTGATGAGTAAGTATAATTTGTCTACAACCCAGTATATTGAATCAAAACTATTTGTTCCATCCGTAGAAGAAGCAATTCAGATAAAAGATTATTTGTGGAAATTTGGTGAAACCGATTCTGATAATCCTGATGAACAAAAGAAACCTTTCTGTTATTCTTATTGGTTAAGAACGCCAGAATATAACACTACAGATAAAATATATGTAGTTAACCTGGAAACTGGAAAAATAGAGTCAAAAGATGTAAATAGCACAAGTGGAAATACTTATAGCGAAACAGGTATTAGACCAGCATTTATAATGACTCAGTTTGAATAAAAAAACATAAAATAGAAGAGGCACGATTTTGTGCTTCTTTTTTAATAAAATAAAGAAAAAATGTTTTTTTTAAATCTTTTCATTCATACTACTTTAGAAGAATTCAATTAATTATAAAAATAGGAGGCAATAATGAAAAAGAAACAAAAATTAAACAGTTGTCTTGTTTTTGCACTTAGCTCAAGTATGGCATTTACTTCAGTAGCAGCTCCACTAATTCCAGAAACTACTGTGAGCACTGAATTAATGACAGATACAGAAGCTGAGACAAGGACACAAAATTCAAACATAGCATCTTCTTCAAATGCTGTAAAAAATGACGAGGATATCTTAACTGATAAGGTATTATTCTCAGAAGAGGAGTATCCAGAGTTTGCAACAGAAGAGTTTTGGGATTGGTATAAAAATGCGTCATATGAGGAAAAAGAAGATTGGTTTTTGGTTGTGTCTTCTGAAACAGCTTCATCATCAAATGCAAAAGTATCATATCCTAAGTTCGATTTGACATCAGATGAATTTTTTGCTTGGTATTTAGAGCACTGTATGCTAGAGACTGATGAAGATTCTACTGAAATTACATTAGACTATGATCAGATATATGAGTATGTTCAAAATATGGATTTAGAATCTGCAATTGGTTTGGTGGACTTTGTTTATAATAGCTTGAATGTTCGGATTATGAAATTTAGTGCTATTGGAAATATGTGGCCAGAGACATATGGCGCTTCAGCAGATTTTACGAGCCATGGTAATGGTACGGAAGAAAATCCATATATTATAGACAGTGTAGCTGATTTGAGAGGATTAGCTGTATATGTTGCAAATGGACAGGATAGTTCTGATACATATTACAGAATTGAGTCAGGTACCTATGATTTAAATGGTTGCTGGATCCCAATCGGATTTCCGTTAAATGATGGTGGAAATTATACTGCATTTAAAGGCCATTTAACAGCAGAAGCTGGTGCTGAAATTATTAACTTTGGAATTGGTACTAACAGCACTTTGGGCGTTGATGGAACTGTTGTAAATCGTATTAAGGCACAAGAAAATGTAGGTTTCTTTGGCTACCTTGGTGCTGACTCTTCTGTTGAATTCTTGGAAGTTGAAACAGATGGAAATACAATTGAAGGTACAACTAATGTTGGTATCTTAGCCGGAAAAGCCACAGATGCAAGCATTAAAAATTGTACTGTAAGAGGCTATGTAAAAGGCAATCGCAATGTTGGTGGTATTGTAGGTTACATTGAATCATCAGCATCAGCTGCAAGTGTAAGAGATTCTATAATTGAAGATTGTAATGCGGAAGATGTAGCTGTTTACAGCATTGTTAGTGATGGTGGAAAAGGTGGTGTGGGCGGAATTGCTGGCTATGCTAAAAATACAGTAATTGCTGATGTTTTTGTAAGTACAAATACTGGTTCTGGAAGACATATCTATGGAAATAGTAATACATATACTGGTGGTATCGTTGGTATCCAGAAAAATTCCGATATTTACAATTCTTATATGAAGAAAGGTGAAATTGGTGATTCAGCGGCTTATGCTAATGGTGGAATTGTTGGAGGCTATGATGGTGGAGAAATTAAAGTTGCTAGATTCTCTGGCACTGTAAATAGACCATCAAGTACAAATAACTATTCCGCTTGCTTCATTGGAACACGAATTAACAATGCAGGATTTACATATGGTGAAAATGGCAACATTGCTTATTTGTTTGCAGATAGTGAAACAAAAGCCAATACAGGAATCTGTGGGTCTAAAATTTTAGATGACAACAATTATGGTTTAGATGCTAAGATCGGATACTGGCATTCCAGTGATCGAAAATACACCTTAGTTACAGGAGCCAACACTTCTCCATCTGATAATTATTTTTATCAGGAATTGGAAAAGGGTATCTTAACTATAATGAAAAATGGTAATGATGCTGATATCATTATTAATCATTTCACTGCTGATAATCAGGGAAACCCTGTTAGAGGTTACTTGTTAACTATTGATGAACCAAGAGTAAATGGAACAATTGCTGCAAAAATCACAGCACAAATTCAGGGAAGTTATAAACCAGTAGTTACTGCTGAAAATCTAGGTGCATATCAGGCTGATGATAGAGTGTATGTTTCATTCGTCAATCAATCAAATGGCAATGTTCAGTTTAGGCTAGACCCTGATAAGACTCCCAACCCATACTATACCTATCAGGAGTTTGGAGAGTTTGGCTATGTAAACGATGAAGAGGATGGCCTTTATACTGATGGCGGTTACTGGTTGACAATGCCAGAATCAGATACTGTTATTAGCGCTCATTACAAAGCAGCGGCAAAGTCCGTTACTCTTAACCCGTCAAAAGTTACTTTGGAAGTGACTCAGGAAAGAAGTGGTAATAGAGATAATGCAACTGTAAAATGGTTCGCTACCGCAAAAGATGATAATGGCAGCATTATAACTGATGGTAATGGAAATGTTTGGAACAAACTGGAATTGAAGACAGATAACAGTAATCCAGAGTTTTACATTGATTCTTTAATCAATGGACAGACTAATGATACCTTTAATTTAGTCTGGAGCACAGATAATACAAATAGTTCTAAAGTTATTAATAATACTGTAAGTTTAAATGGAAATGCCGCTGATAAGAAGTCTAAGTTTTCTATCAATGTCTCTGACTCTGCAATGGTTAATAAGACCAATGAATTAAGAGCAGAACAGAGTGCGAATGGAAACAGGGATTCTATTACAACAAATAGCCCTTATCGTTATCATGCCCTAATTACCGGAATTGCTCAATCAGGAGATGGAATTGATGCAAACGATCCACCAAAAGGTTATTTGGATATTGATATTAAATTCAATATTGTAGATAATACAAATGTTTCTGTAGACGGTGTATCCTTATCAAAGAATATTGTAACTTACAATATTGTTAGAACATTAAGCGGAGATAGAGCCAATCCAAATGTTGAGTATACTGTTAATGGAGAGGCCGCAGGCTCAGATAACACAATTTCTGCATTAACTGCAACATTCAATCCAGACTACTTTGATAATAACAAAGTTAAATGGTATTTGTCAACGCCAGGTGTTAATGATGTATTCTCTGATATTCAACATGTTGCTGTAGAAAATGATGAAGATACCGTTGATGATGGAACTATTAATGTTGCTGTATCTGGTACTGGAAGTAAAGCTTACTACAACGCTTCAGTTACCTTAAAAGGTATTACTTCAACTGACTGTACAAATGCTACATTAGCTCCAATTGTAAACGATCAGAATGCTACATATACCAGAGAATTAAAAGCAGTACCAAGTACGGTAACTACTTATGAAAAATATGTAAAAGTATCAGCTCATGATACTAACACAAATACTGTAACAGACACATGTAAGGTTGTTGTTAACTTCCATACCGAAGATAAGACTGAAATCATGCCAACAAGTGTAAAAATCAATAATGCATCAAATATTGGTAGTTATAAGATTTATTATACATTTGAGAGCAATAAAGACTCTACAGTAACCAGTCGTGTTATCACAAGAGAAAATGATGCTTCTGTAACTCCATTAGTAAATGGCGTAGGTCAGCAATTAACTGCAACAGTTTCACCAACAAAGGACTCAGCCAGACCAGAATATCAACCATATGAAGATACGGTTACTTGGTCATTAGCTAATCCAAATGCTGGCTCTGGTTCTAACTTAAACGTTAATGATGTTTTAGCCATTGACCCAACTACTGGCCAGATTACAATAAGAGGATTTAATGGTTCTACAGATCAGATTGACCTTGGATATTCTCCCTGGATTCAGAGCTTGATTTCTGCAAATAAGTTAGATGGTACAACAGTTCCTGTTCGTATTGTTGCAACTTCAGACAGAGACGGTAGTCTTGTAGATTACAAAGATATTAATGTTACTTTTGTTGGTTCGGCAATAGATTCAACCGTTGCTAGTGGATTAACCTTTGATGCAGTATTGACTAAAAATGTTGGAACTAGTCTATCTGACACTGGAATTACAGAGTTTGAGACATGGTCTGGTACTGACGGAAAAGCTATTGATGCAACGATAACTGGTACTGACGAAATTCCTCAGTTCGTAATTTATGATGAAGATGGCGTTAATGTAAGTACAGGAATTGCAAGCATTGGAGATTCAATGGCAAGAAGTGTTGCTGCAAATAAATATGTAAATATCAACAAAGAGGCTGATTGGATCAAAGCAGTAATTAACAGCAGAGCTTCTGGCAACAAAGATACACAAAAACTTATTGTAAAAGCAAAAACAGCAAATGGAACTTCTGTAAAAGAAATTCCGGTAACTGTGAACTTCCGTTACGATGGTGTGGATTTATCCGCTAATACTATTTCAGAGATGCCAAGTGGTTACACCGCTTCTCCAGAAGTAATCAGCTCAAACACACCAAATGAAACTTACGATGTTTCCAAAGCTTCAGTAAAAGATAGAACTGTATTATTAGATGTCATTTCAACACAAGGAAATTATTCAATCAATAATCCAGAAACCAGAAAATGGTCATTTGGTATTGTGGATTTGAATGATACCACATATACAAAAGATGGTGTAAAGACAAATGATGCTACCTATGAACTATCTGGAGATATTGCCAAGTACGCAAAGGTAGATTCCCATGGTTATCTTGTTCCAACAAAGGGCTATTGGGAAGATGTAATCAGCGCTGGCAATGTTAAGGGTAGTGTGAGTGGTGTTGTAACAGCGAAAAAAGATGTTGATGGCAAATTGATGACTGATAGCTACAAAGTAATAATCAATTTCCGTTATGATAAAGCGGTCCTTGAATCTCATGAGGAGACCTTTGATTTGTCTTGTGTGCAGAAAACATTAACAAATGGATCACAGGAAACATGGTCAGGAAATGAAAAAGTGAAACTAATTGCACACATTTACGATGAAAGCGGAAAAGATGTTACTCCTGTATGGGAGAGCTCAGACCCAAGAATTGTAACTGTAGATGCTGATGGAAATGTAACTGTAAATAAAAATACCTGGATGAGAGAAGTAATTGAATCTGCAAAGGTTTATGGAAATAAGACTCATACTGGAACAAAAGAAGTTGTCATTACAGCAAAACATCCTGTAACTGGAGCAACTGCCGATAGCTGTAAGATTACTGTAAACTTCAACTACGAAAACATAGTGCTTTCAGAGCATAACAAGGTTTTGGACGTGACCTTAACTGCAACCGGTTCAAAATCTAATCCCAAATATACTTGGGAAGGAAATTCGGTTGACTTAGATGCTATGTTACATTCTATGAACCCAATGGAGAAAAAAGTAGTGTACTCTGCTTTGAACAACATTTTGCTTGTAGATGAAAATGGTGTAGTCACTGTAAATCCAGATAGTGAATGGGTTAATGCTATTAAGACAAATAGTCCATATACTGGAACAACAACGTCAATTATCCAGGCCAACAGTGAGGATGGAAGAGTTAGTGACCAGTGTAACTTTACAATCAATCTGACATATGTCAATAAAACTACCAGTGGCGGAAGCAGCGGTGGCGGTGGCGGCGGTGGTGGTTCCACCGGCGTAACAACATCAGGTAGCAAGACTCAAAGCACGGTATTACCCAGCTATGTAGTTTCTGGTCAATGGACACAGGCTGCAAATGGTAAATGGTTGTTTACTGCAGGCAGGACCTATGCAAATGAATGGGCTGCTGTATCAAACCCTTATGCTGATGCTTCAATCGGACAGAGTGACTTTGACTGGTTCCGCTTTGACGAAGATGGCTTCATGGTAACTGGATGGTATATTGATCAAGCAGGAGATACTTACTTCTTACATGATGTTTCTGATAACACATTGGGTCGTATGTATACTGGATGGCATTGGATTAAAGGTGCTGATGGACAGGAGAGATGTTACTACTTCAATCCTAACTCTGATGGTTTTAGAGGAAGAGTACTGAAGAATACAACTACTCCAGACGGATACGCTGTAGATGCCAATGGCGCTTGGACAATTAATGGAGTTGCTGTTGTTAGATAATCAAACATAAATTAATTGGAAAGAGAGGCTTCGGCCTCTTTTTTGTTGAGAAATAATCAAAACCATTATATAATTAATAAATAAAACTATGGAGGGAGAATAGAAGATGACAAATTTAGAAAAGATTAAAGATATTGCACTTACTTTTTCACATCTGGAAATTAAAAAAACGGATATTGAATTTATTGTGTTGCACCCATTTACTGAATATGTTTTTGCTAATGTGCCCAATCAAGGAATGATAAATATCTTAGAGAATGACGAAAACCATGAAAAGTTCATGGGAATTTGCAGAGCAAGAATTGCAAGGGCTGATTCATATTTATGTTTTTCATCCATTATCACGAAACCTTACCGTTCAGCATTTTTTAAGTATACCAATCAATACGCTTCAGATAAGGACGCTGCCGAGTTTTTAAAAGATTTTTGGATAAGTACAGAGACTGTTAATGTTGATGCGAATATATCCAGGTTACAGTATGTGAAATATTTCAAAAAATATGATAAGGAATTTCTAATGACAAAAGAAGAACTGGATGTCTATAATGCCCTTGAAGATGAAATCATTATTTACAGAGGTATTAATAATTCCTCGAATCATCCAATTGATGGGATGTGTTGGACTCCTAATATTTCTATTGCTGAATTTTTTGCAGAACGTTTTGATAAAGGTGGCACAATCTACAAAGCAACAATAGATAAAGATTATATATTGGCATATTTTGAACATGAAAAGGAGACTGTAGTGGATTTTCGTAAATTAAAAAGCATAAGTAAATACAAAGAATATTAATTATTAAAAAAGCTTTCAGTAGAAAGCTTTTTTTGTGCAAAACAAATGATTCCTATCATTATAAAGGGTGGGAGGATATTTATGATAAAGATAAAACGGTTAAAACATAAAACAAATCTCATTTGTTTTGTAGGATTATTAATCTTTGGTTTAACAATTCTTGCTTCTGCAGCAACCAATAATACTATAAATAATAACAAGTTAGGGATAGAAAGCATTACATCACCATCCAATTCCAAAAAAATGACAGAAATAATTGTGACTCCAAGTAATGTGCAAACATAAAAGTTTCCCTATACTGGTTTCAAAACAGATGAGTTTGGAAAAATGTACTACATAGATGATACACAAGTAATTAATTCTTTTGCAGTGATTTTTGAGAAACTATATCGTTTTGATGATAATGGATACATGTTTATTGGCTGGTTTTATGATGAATTCGCTGAAAGATGGTATTATTTTAGCCAAGACGGATCTGAAAAAGATGGATGGATCTATGATGAATCTAATTGGTATTATTTGAATGCTGGTAACTATCTAATCGGATGGTCTGAAATTGAATCAGAAGATGAGGTAGCGTATTGGTTTTGTTTTGATGAAAATGGAGTATTGTATACAGACTGTGAGACACCTGATGGGTACCTGGTAAATGAAGATGGTGTTTATATAGGTGATAAAGAAGTGATTGGTTATATGGACAAAGGCTTTGGATGGAGTAGAGAGCCAAATGCAGAGCCAGGGCAATTGAGTGGACTGACAATTTCTGGACAGCCGACTGAATTCTATATGTTATGCATCGCCGGCGAGACATCCGGACTTTCTAATCTAGAAGCCGTAAAAAATGGTGATCGTGGTTGTGCTTATGGTGCTTGTCAATTAGACTATCGCTACGATCTGGTCGATTATATGAACTTTGCATATAAAAAACATCCTAAATTATGGTCGGCATTTGAATCATATCTTGATTTGGAAATAGGATGTTTGACTCTAAAGGGCAATAACAATATTGGCAAGGCTTTTGTTGATGCAACGTCTGTGGATTTTGAGACAGCAATATCTGATCAGTTGGAATTTATGACAATGACTTACTGGGATGACTGTAAAAACAAGCTAAATGCCTCTGGCTTTGACTTAGATAATAGACATGTTGCGGTATCAGCTGCACTTTTCTCTGTTAATGTAATCTGTGTTTCTCAACCTAATATATTTATCAATCACTTATCAAGTGATATGACTGATGAGGAAATGATTCGAGAAATATATAGACTTAGAAATACTGTATTTGCTCAACAAAGGACGGGTAAAGCAGTGAAAGGTACAACAAAAAGATATAGGATAGCAGAACCTCAACTGGCTCTGGATCTATTATATGGTCATGTAACGATTGATTCAGATATTAACTATGGTGGTGGCGTGGAATGGCATGGTAATCCTTTTGCTAATAATGTATCAACATTAACTCAAAGTAATAGAGTTCTATATTTAGAAGAAACATATGAGGATATTTCATTAGCTACAGATTCAGATGCAGAAACTAAAATAGAAAATGTCATTGAGTAAGTTGATACAGATAGTAAAAAGAAAATTGGATGTGATGAAAATGAAAGTAATCAATACTGTGGTTGAAAAATTGTGTAGCTTGCAGGAAAAACGGTTTTCTTATCTTCTGTATCGAATTTAAAGAGGTAATTGCGTTTATGGGTGTTATGTATTACTTGTTTGCATCGGGCTTTGATTTAAATGAATTGTTGGGCATATGGAACCAGCAACAAGGTTTTCTTTTAGGTAGGTGTAGCGTAATTCTTATTATCTTTAAATAAATTTCAGATGTTAAATCCTTATTCAATGTCGTACAGATTTGCTTATTTCTATTTTTATTTTGGATGATTAATAATAGAAAAGGATGTGATAAACACCTTTTTTATTTGCTTAGTTGAAATTAGAAAGATCCCGATGATTTTTTTATTATACTAATTGTCAACAAAATTTATAACACACGGCTTGTACATTGAGTTGAAATTAATCTTAGGAATTTTCTCACATACTGTTTTATAAAATAACAGATGATGGAGGATTACATATGTATTATAAAATTTTAGATAAGAGTATGAAGCATTATAATATGCAGTATAAGGAAGGTTTGAATGTCGATATAGAACCTTTTGATCCGAGTCCTAAGCGTGGATGCGGCCTATTCTTTTCGGACGAGAAGAATATTTTAAGTTTTTGTGGCCATGGTGATTTGATTGCAGAAGTGACAGTTCCGGAAGGTGAGGTTATTGTTCCGGTAGGAAATAAATATAAGGCCAACAAAATCATTTTATCAAATATTCGCAATTTGTGGGATGTTGAAGTGTTTAAGGTAATTGTTAGACAGGGAGCCGATATTCATGCAGACGATGATTTGGCTTTACAATGGGCCGCAGAAAATGGTCACTTAGAAGTCGTCAAATACTTAGTAGATCAAGGAACTGATATTCATGCAGATAGTGATCATGCTTTGCAATTGGCAGCGGAGAATGGACATATGGAAGTCGTTGAATATTTGGAGAATCAAGTCAGAAAATAAAAAATAAGAAAAGAGTCCAAGACTCTTTTTTACAATAATTACATAATGTATCACACAGTAAAAATAAAGATTTTTACTTAAATTACAATGAAGGTTCATCATTAATCATAGCTAATCAAAGTTTCCAAAACTGACATATTAGAAGCAAGGAGGGATTTAAATGAAATTATCAGAGAAATCAATAGCACTAATGAATCAGTATTCATATATAACAAAAAACGAAAAATATCAATGACTGAAACAGATTAAGAGACATACCTTTGCAAATACATATGAGCATAGCATTAGAGTAGCATTGTTATCCGCCAAAATAAGCAAAAAGATACATGCAGATATTGATAGCGCAATAAAAATCGGGCTATTACATGACTTCTGCCTAGTAGAACGATTAAATATGAAAGACGACGAAGAGTCTTATTTATATTATCATCCAAAAGAGGCAGTTGTTAACTCAAAAATATTTGGGTTAAGTGAGAAAGAGACCAATGCTATTTTATCTCACATGTTCCCTTTATCAAAAATGCCAACCAGCAGAGTTGGGTGGAGTGTTACGCTTGCTGATAAGATTGTGGCTACATATAAAACCTTATATGGAACTGTCGAGGCAATGCATTACATTAGAAGGATATATAATAAAACAATAATGTATTTTTCTTCATAATAATTATCACATACTATATACAAAATATAGAATAGAAGGAGTGTCATGAAAATCAAAAAGGTTTATAAAGAAGCAATAAAGATTATTATAGTCTCTCTAATACTAGTTTATTTAATCAACACAGATATCTCTTCGGAAACAACTATCCAAGATGTGAGCTATAACGAGTTCATAGCAGAGTTAGATGCTGGAAACATTGAAACCGTTGCAGTGAGAGAAGATATGATTATTGCAAAGAGTGTTGAAAAAGAAGGAATTACAACTGAATATAGAACAAAGGTGTTTGAAGACCCTGAATTGGTTGACAGACTTCTTAAAAGCAATGTAACATTCACAAAAGAAAGTTCGTCATCAAAACTTTTATTGAACATACTTAGTTCATTGCTTCCTCTTTTGCTTATGTATTATATTGTCAGGAAAATGCTCCCGGGAAAAGGTAATCCGATTATGTCAACATCAAAAGGGAAAGCTTATGTCGCAACAAAGAATAAAATAAAATTTACTGATGTTGCTGGTGAGGATGAAGCAAAAGAATCTTTAGTCGAGATTGTAGATTTTTTACATAACCCGCAACGATATAATGAAATAGGAGCTAAGCTTCCTAAAGGAGCTTTGCTCGTAGGCTCACCTGGGACGGGTAAAACCTTATTGGCAAAAGCAGTTGCCGGCGAAGCAGGTGTTCCATTTTATTCTTTAACTGGCTCTGATTTTGTCCAAATGTTTGTCGGCATGGGAGCCGCAAGAGTAAGAGATTTATTTGCCAAGGCGAAAGAAAATGCACCATGTATTATTTTTATTGATGAAATTGATGCAGTGGGAAGGAAAAGAGACTCAAGAAATGGAAATGATGAAAGAGAAAATACTTTAAACCAATTACTGTCTGAAATGGATGGGTTTGATGCTTCAAAAGGTATTATTGTTTTAGGAGCTACTAACCGGCCAGAGATATTAGATGCAGCGTTGCTTCGTCCAGGACGTTTTGATAGGCAGATTATTGTTAATAAGCCAGATCTAAAGGGCAGAATTGAAATCCTAAAAGTTCATGCAGAAAATGTGAAACTGTCTGAAGATGTAAACTTTGAAGAGTTGGCATTAGCCACTGCCGGTGCCGCAGGTGCGGATTTAGCTAATATTATCAATGAAGCAGCTATCTTGGCGGTAAAACATAAACGTAAAGTAGTAATACAAAAAGACTTAATGATGGCAATGGAAATTGTCCTAGTTGGTAAGGAAAAGAAAAATCAGGTATTGAGCAATAAGGAAAAACAGATTGTTGCTTATCATGAGATTGGTCATGCTTTAGTTGCAGCTGTACAAAAAAATACAGAGCCAATTCAGAAAATTACGATTATCCCAAGAACAATGGGAGCATTAGGATTTGTAATGCAGACACCAGAAAAAGAAAAGCTTCTAAACACAAAGGCAGAGCTAGAGGAGATGTTGGTGACTACATTGGCGGGAAGAGCTTCAGAAGAGATATTCTTTGATTCTGTCACAACCGGAGCATCAAACGATATTGAAAAAGCGACTAAAATAGCTAGAGCTATGATTGCACAATATGGTATGAGCGATGAATTAGGTTTAGTTGGATTTGTGGACCGAGACAACCCATACATATCAAATGGAACAACTCTAAACTGCAGTCCAAACACTGCTGAAAAGATAGATTATGAAGTTATTGATTTGATTAAAAAGTCTTATGAAACGGCCAAGAAAATAATCATCCGATATAGAGACGAAATAGAACGTTTGGCACAATATTTAATTGATCATGAGACAATCACTGGAAAAGAATTCATGCGTTTGTTAGAAAAAAAGCAGGTGTAAAAGTTCTTTTTTGGTTTGATAAATATAAAAAGAAGCTGCCGAAACAGCTTCTTTTTATATTATTGGATTTCTAATACATATGTAGAACCAGAGTTAGTTACAAAGATGGCAGTATCTCTTGCCTGAGAAATCTTTTCAATGCGACTGGTTTTGATTGCATATATGTCCTTCATTTGCAAAAATCCATCAACATACTGACATTTGAAAACTGAATTTTTAATATATGATACTTTTTCTGGACAAGATACAACCTTTCCATAAAATAAATCACCCATAGCTACGTTCACTTCTGTTTTCACCATATTAAGAACCTCCATTTTTCTTTGATACAATCAATATGTTATTTTTTAATTGAAGATAAATAACATATTGGCAAAGTCCGGATTGTCATGCAATCCATGACAGAGAATGAAGTATTAAGATTAGTCGTATAGAGGGTAGGAACTACCTATAGCCTGTCAACTTAGGTTGAGTCCGTAGGGATAGGAGAGTGTGTAAGACGTTATGGAGAGATGAGTTGGGATTTGAAATATATGACCCTTATAAATAGAAAGCGCCTTGGTGATATGGGTTGCTATTTATCGTTTTTTAGAGTCAAGACAAGGAGCCTTTGGTTTCTTTTTGTTTTGCTTATAATTTAGCATACTAAATGTATATATGACTAAAGGAGGAATTAACATGGCCAATAAAAAGAATCTACCAGTAGGGCGTATTCATACATCGATCGCTGACCAGAAAGAAAGATTTACTGGTTGGACTGGTGGTTATGGTGTACACAAGGACAAAAGCAAGTTTGATCGAAAGAAAAATAGAAGGGAACTTAGAAAATCAATAAGCGAAGAATAGGAGATTATAATGACATTCAGGGAAAAGATTAGATTGATACAGCGGGTGTTAGAGCAATTCTTTCACATCCTGCAGTGGCAAGATGTCGATGATGAGATTGTAAAAAAGATTATTTCCAGTTTCAGTATAGAGGATAAAGATAATATTCGAGATTTGGCATCAGAAATATTTGATTTCGAGAAAAATATCTAAACAGTTAAAAAGGATATGATGAAGGATATGATGATAGTATGAGTACAATGCTAACTTAAGTATCAGTGTAATTAACATCTTAAAAAGAGTCACTATAGTGGTTCTTTTTTTATATAAAAATAAAACGAATAGTATAAACCTTGGAAATTCATATTTCACTTGTAGAAGGTGAATATTTCTTTCCAAGGCATGTTAAAACAGATGGTTGCACTGTCTGTTTTTTAAAACTAATTGCTTTTCGATTTATTTGTGACTATATTAGAAATTTCATTTGTTCCTCTCTGTATTAATTGATTCATTTCTTTTGTTAGATTAGTTTCGAGTATTTGAGCCTCAAAATGATTTAATATAAGGTCTATAGCATGTTTTAATGGATGAAAATATTCTGCGCAAACATCCTCATCTAATGAATGAATTCCTGCACTTAGAATTCTATAAATGTTATAATGGCTGTGGATGCTATCAGGCCAATACTTTTTTAAGTATTCAATCTTTTGGCTCGTTTTATATTCTTGGAATTTTTCATAAGTTATATTAAATGCTGATTTATTATTATCAAAAGTATACTTTAATATTCCTTCAAAAACTCTGCGTAAGTAAGTAAATGCTGGAATGTAATTATTATCAGTACTAAATCTTATAGCATTATAGTAATCTTTTTCTCTTCCTATTTTTTTTAATAGTTTGCTGAATTCTTTAGTTTCAAGTTTACTAAATTCATGTAACGGAGGATACTGGCCAATTTTTTGTAAAATCATGTTATCATCTTTAGCCGAAATGGCAAATGAAACAATATATATCTTTTTACATATTGAACATTGAAACGTCTTGTGGAAATATTTATGATGATCATCTGTGAGCGTACTGATACGATCCCTCATATGTTCATCTGGAGGAATATAGTATAAATCACTGTCGATTTGTTCATCAAAATAAGATGATAAAACTTTCTCAGTTATACTATCAGGTAATTCTAATGTCGTGTTTATATCATAATTCATATCGCGTTTACAGGATGGACAATATCCATAAACCTGCAATTTCTTAGTCATAAAATCTATAAGCGATTGGTATTCATTAGAAACTTCGGTTACATATTCGTCCCTCTCATAAGTTTCTTGTTCATGAAAAATACGTTCGCTTTTTGTGATTTCTTCTTTGGGTGTACAGTCTACATTGATTTCTTTATACAAAGGCCAAGAGAAAATCAATACATCAGTTGAAATATCGCATAGATTCATTTATAATTCTCCTTACGTGTGTTTTTATCATTATATTATAAAACTCTTTATATGGCTTGTAGAATATTAAGGTTTTGTTGAGGATGCATTATGCTATTCAATAAAGTACTGTGCTTTGGAAATTCACATTCTTTAGTTTTTATTTATTATAATATAATAATCTTTTGGTGTTATAATATAAGTATAGCAGGATCTATATTTTAAGCAAGTAATTTTTGGAAATAATTAACAATTCGTTTTTGGGATTAAATTTCTAACATACTAATTGAATATATGATTAGAGGAGGAATCTAAAATGAACTTATTTGAAGATGCATTAAACAAATCTGGGATTAAATCTGTCGATTTCAAGGATGTACAGATTGATGAGGAAAAAACTGTGGGACATATCAAGCTAGAACTCTGTAAAAAACGGGCAAACCTATATAATAAAGGTGCCTCTGAAAAGGAACTGCATCAATTTGCTATTAAACATGGTTTCCTTTCGGCTAAACATCTTAATCTATACGTGAGTCTTATAGATGTCGCACAAAAAAAACGAGAAGAAGTGGATATTCGTCAAATAGTGATGAGTGAAGATAAATATAAGGTTGCAAAAAAAAGGGTAGAGGATTTGAAATATCAAGCCGATTCTATGAAAGACCCTTGGCATTATAAGGTGACTATGAGAGCCTTGGACCAACAGGATATTTCTCCCTATGGTGAAGACGTTTTGCAGGATACTTATCCCGACAATGAAGTGTTTTTTGATAGTCTTTCCTATGATTTTTATCAGTGAATTGAAAAACACACTCACTTCTAAAGTGGGTGATGAATTCAAAAATAAATACTTAATCAGATTACAAATTCATCGGAGATGAAAAATAAAGATTTACATATTAAGCAAGACCATGAAAGATGGCTGTTTCTGGTATTCTATATATTTTGATAAAAAAGGAACCATTAAGGTTTCTTTTTTGTGTAAAAATAAATAATTCCAAATCAACCAAATCTCTCATATTATTTCCAGTTAAGGATATGAGACAGTGGACGTCATCTTACTGCCTCATGATCTGTCTGGATGCCGTACCAGCATAAAAACGTATAAGGAAACCCAGCCGCTGCAAAACAAGGGTCGGACAACGAAAAGCTACTCACACTTGATGCTTAGTAGTTGCCCGTAAATGGTTAAGAAACGCTGAAAGACCATTGACTAAGTCTTTATGATTAAAGATATGTTTAAAAGTATGGCGTGGAGGTCTACTAAATAGAAAATTTGATTTTCTATTTAGGTACTTGGCAGTGGATGATGACTATAGCTGCGGGAACTGTTCGGATTTGGAAACGAATCATAGTGAGGGCAAGAGAATTACTTATGAATAGTGCAATTAAAGCAATCTGTAGAGTGTGCGAACGGAGACCCTAAACGAAGCGACGGAATGGAGTCTGGGCGGATTTTCCTTATCTCAATTTGATAGGGAAAGTCTGCCCTGGCGTAGCCGTTTTCCCTAACTTCTCTCTGGAATAGTGTAGGCATTATAAGAAATATCAGTGAAGGAAGTTGCTTATTTAAAGAAATTATACATGTAATGTTAGTCGTGTTATTAATCCTGATATGCTTGTATAAAAGAACTTATATGTTTTTATTAAATCAGAATAGATATATAACTTATAGTGAGAAAATGCATGTTTTTATGAATGAGCTATTGCATATTTACTTTGAGTAAAAAATAGGGAGCTAGAAACATGCATGACAAAATAAAAAAATATATAACATTGGGAATGATGTCTTTCTTTGTGTTTACAAGTAACACTATATCTGCTTTGGCTACAGTGGAATATGAATTAACTAAACAATGCCAAACAATAAAAGAACTTTCAATCGATAATTATAGACTACATCTTAAAAATATTGATGGTTATACTTATATAGTAGACAAATGTGAGAATATTCGCTACGGTTGGTCTTATGATAGTATCGGAAATCTATATTATACAGAACCGGGTTCTGAAGCTGGAATTATTAAATCAGGGAAGAATAGTGATGGGATTTCCTTTGATGAAAATGGAGTTTATATAAATCCATCTTTCATAAATGTAGAAAAAAATTTTGAGTTATCAAAAAGATTTGAACAAGGTGAGTGGTTATATTTTGAAAATACAGAAAAACTATTTAATTTCTTTGAATACTATGAGGTGCAATATAGGCTTTCTGATTCGGTGGAAAATTACAGAATCACTCACAATGATGATGGTTCTTATACAGTAAAAATTCCAGAGAAGGCAAAATATGATAGAGAAGATCTTATAAATCAGATTATTGAAAAGATAGGTGATACAGAAGGCGAAACTGAATATGAAAAGATTTATAGTATATGTAAAAATATAGGAGAATATCTGGAATATGACTTATCTTATATAACAACAGACATGGAGACTTCATTAAGAGATAAGAAAGGAGTATGTCGCCAATATACTAAAATTGCTTCTGTTTTACTGAATGAAGAAGGAATTGATCATGAATTAATGGAAGGTCAAGAGAGCGGTGCTGATCATATATGGCTGCGGTGTTTTGTTAATGGAAAGTGGACCTATGTAGATGTCACAGGAGCAAGAGATAAGTGGAGGCTTTATGGTAATATAACATATGAAGTATTTACTGAGACATATGTGCCTAAAGTAGCAATGATGATAGAATAATCTTTACAAATAAGATGAAACAGAGGACTCAAAAGAGTTCTTTTTTATTTGCATTAAAAACATTACATATTGCTTTTATCGAATGAATAAAAGGAGAATACTATGATTGTAAAAGAATATATCGAAAACTTACTTAAAAATACACCAGAGGCAAAGATGGTGTTGTATCGTTCGCAAGAAGGTGATGGCGACTCTGCATTGATGGAAATACACGATTTTTTAATTAAGTACGGTGATAGAAGTATGGGAGATTCCTTTCATGATGATTTTTGCCATAAGGAAGGAGCAAGAAACTTGAATCAATATATAAAACGTTTATCAAAATAGCTATCATACTAATTATAATAATAATGAATTGAGGAGGAATGTAAAATGAACTTATTTGAAGAAGCATTAAGCAAGGCTGGTGTCAAGTCTACAGATTTTGAGGACGTTAAGGTAGATGTAAAGGCCATTGATTCAGATATGGAAATCGAATTTTACACTAGATTGATAAAGATGTGTGAGAGAAACGCATCTGAAAAAGAGTTGCATCTATTTGCGACAGAGCATGGATTTCTCTCATATAAACATCTTAGCCTGTACATGAGCGTGTCGGATGATGCACAGTGTAAACGAGAAGAACTGGAGTATTATCACGAGAATAAAGATTCAAAAGCTTTTAAAGCTCAGGTAAGAAAAGTGGAAGAAGTTGAGAAATATGCTAGAGCAATAAAAGACCCGTTGTACTACAGGTTTGTTATGGGACAACTGGGCCAGCGTGATGTATCTCCGTACGGAGAAAATGTGTTAAGGAGTAGAAAGCACTCTTGGCTTGATGACTAAACCACAAATGCGACTAAAAAAGAGATTAAAATAGTCTCTTTTTTATTTACCATCAAAAACACTCATACTAATTATATCAAGTGAAGAAAAGAGAAATATACAATGATGAATGAAAATTTAATTAACAAAGCGATCAAAGTAGCAACAAAAGCTCATGAGGGACAATATCGAAAAGGAAACAAACTTCCATATATTGTGCATCCAATGGAATGTGGACTCATTGCTGCAGGAATGACAGATGATCCAGAAGTAGTTGCTGCAGCAATTCTTCATGACACACTAGAAGATACAATCTTAGATTACTCTGACCTTGTCTCAGATTTTGGTTCTAATGTAGCCGATATGGTATTGTCTGTTTCAGAAAACAAAAGAAAAGACAAGCCGGAGAGCGAGACCTGGAAAATTAGAAAGCAAGAATCTTTGGAACATTACAGGGCTTTAGATACAGAGACAAAGATTGTTTTACTAGCTGATAAGCTATCAAACATGAGATCCATGAAAGAGGATTATGGTGTTATGGGTGATGGTTTGTGGCAGAAGTTTAATCAGAAGGATAAAAATGAGCATAAATGGTACTATGGTTCATTAGGCAGGGTGCTAAAAGAATTGGATTCAACAGATGAATATAAAGAATATATGGAATTATATTGTGCAATATTTGTATAGTAAGTCATGCAGACGAGGTAGATGCATACGCCCAGAATATCATCAATTACACAAGAAATGATTGGAATCCGATAGATGAAATATATTATTTCAAGGGTGTTATGTGCAAAGATACGAGAGGAGAACAGAAATGACAATTCGCAAAGCTTATCAAAATCTAAATCTAGAAGATTATCCAACTACTGTGAAAATGAATAATCCTATGTTTGATATTGATTTTTACAATGGAATACGAACAGATGAAACACAGTTTACGATATTAGGATTAGTAGAAAAAAAGGCAATTATTAAAGAACTTACTTTACTCTTCAAAGCGTTTTGTAAAGATAATGGATATCGAACTAACTCTGTAGAGAGTATTACTTATGTAGGTTCGGATCCATATTATGATTAGGGTGTATAAACATGAATGATAAAAGAAAGATTTCTGAATTAGAACAAATGATATTACAAAAGGACAAACAAATTAAGACTCTAATTGAGAACAACGAACTCATGATGGATAGTATTGATGATCCGTATACTTATAAAGCAATGCGACGAGCTTTTAAAATAAAAAGTTACAAAGATATTAGAAACAGGGATAGCAAACCTATCGCAAATATAATACTGAATATGGCTGGAATGGATTTTTGTGACACTTTTGACTTGAGAGAAAATGGATCCTGTGAGAAATTTAAAAGCTGTACGGATTGCATACATGATTACCTAAGCAGTGAATATGGAAAGGTGAAAGAATAAAATATTGTATATACAGAGACATAGTTTGAACAGATCTGGAGGTGAATTGGAGGTTATTAGTATTGGATATTTTAATGTTGAAAGAATTGAATTATGAATGTTTTACATATGGGTGTTATGAATCCAGTTGGTGGAGTTTACTGGATTTAGATTATGTGGAATCCATGGATATGAGCAGAATTATGAGAGCAGTAAGAACATATGCCGTAGGATATTGCGATTCCGCTAGAGTTGGATTTAGACCAAAGACAACAGCATATGCAGTCATGTTTGAAAAGGATGATTTGCGTTTTTGGTTTCACTTAGAAAAATGGTATTTTGAAGAATAGTAAATAAAAAGAGCTTTCTTGGCTCTTTTCTATTATACCCAAATCATATGTCTTTTATATTAATAATATTATCTTTTTTTCAACACTAAAAAACCAACATAATATCTTCGTATATAGAAAAAGAAGAAAGGAGAACATATGAAAGCGATTAGTAATAGTGATTATAAGAAATATGGGTGTCTTAAGTGTGGATGTGACGCTGTAGTATTAGGAAGTTTCTATGGAAGAGGAACATATCCGGTGACTTGTCGTGAATGTAATGAAGAGTTCTTTGTATTGGCTGATGGTGTGAATGAATCTGCATTTTCAGTGAATGACAAGGGATTTACTAAACTTCAGAAACATCCCAGGACAGGTATCCCATGGCACCCTTATAATGTCCAGGATACAAGACCAGAAGATGGTGGAAAATATTGGATATCCATAATGTTTAGAAAGGAAAATGATTAATCTTTTAAGAAAGATGAAATCCCTATTGGAGGAAGAAAAATGAATACGATAATGTCAATCAGAAAATCATATACTGATTTAATCTTTAGTAGAATCAAGCTATTAGAATTCCGAAATAAAATCGGAAAAGAAGTAAACCCTGGAGACAAGATATTTGTCTATGAAACAAAGCGTGGTACCGGCTCTGGCTCTGTAATTGGTTCCGTAACTATTGATTCAATTATTCAAATTCCACATCATAGAGTTGGAACATACTTTATTTTACCTTACTATGTTGAACAATTTGGTACAGAAGAAGATAGGGCCGCAGTTCATAAAGCAATGCAAGTGGATTTACTTGACTGTGATAATTCACTTGTATTATCATATCTATTTGATGATTATGTACTGGATCATATGTTGGAGTTTAGACAGCCTGTAGATCCATGGGAAGCCCTTTGTGAATCGCTGTATACTGGTAAGGCGTATTTAGAAATAGAGAAAAAAACAAAAAATCTAAATAATGATTGCGATGCGTGGGCTAAATTAATTGGATATTATGATGAAGATGATATAAGCTACTGGAAATATGCAATTAAACTGAAAAATCCAGTTAAATTCGATAAGGGCAAAAATATTGCCGAGTTTAGAGGCAGAGACGAAAGGTATTTGCAAAAAGCACCACAATCATGGTGCTATACAATAAACTAAGTTTGGGAAAGGAATAAAGAATGTCGTTTATTTCAGAGTATCCATATCATATTGAGATTAATACCAAAAGAGAAGCTGCTGATATTATAATGCACATGTGCAGAGATTGTGATTTAAAATATATATGCAGTGGAATGGAGTCCCGTAAATGCAATGAAGTTAAAGAATCAATAGTTAAGAGTTTTACTGTTTGAAATAAAGGAGAATATATATGTTAAATAGAATAACATTTACAGGAATAGATAATCATTGTAAAGTAAAAGAATTAATTACATTACAAAGTGAATATCCATTTGTGGAATACGGTGTATTGGTCTCTATAAATAATACTAATAAAGGTATTGAAAAAAGATATCCTAATTTAGTTATGTTAAAAGGATTAAAAAAAGAAAACCTAAATTTGTCATTGCATGTTTGTGGAAAGGCAGCAAGAGAAATCATCACAAAAAATAACTTTGATCTTTTTTACAAGATGATTGGCAATTATTTGCCAATGTTTCAAAGAATTCAATTTAATATTGCAGGATCAAAGAACTGTTTGCCGGTAACCTTTAATATGCAACAGCAAATTATAATTCAAACTGCATCAATGGATACCAACCATTTAGAATTATTGCAATCATGTAATGAAAAAATTGTTGGTTTTCAAGATAATTCTGGTGGCAATGGCCAAGTGGAAAGTCTTTGGATGGAGACGGAATATTTTGGGTATGCTGGAGGGCTTGGCCCTGAAAATGTTGTTTCAGCAGTAGAGGAAATTCTTGAAGTCAGGGATAAGCCTTTTTGGATTGATATGGAAACGCATATAAGGACAAATGATAAATTTGATATAAATAAATGTAGGAGAGTATGTGAACTAATAACAGAAGCAAAAATGATTATATAAAAAAAGAGCCTAAAGCTCTTTTTTTAAGAACAATATACATTAACTGAGTATTGCTCGCCATTGTAATGTCGCTCATAAGTTAGTGTATTAAATTTACAATGTTTCAATCTTGCGATAATGCTGTTGAAGTTTTCGATTTTATCTTTTCCAACAAAAAACCATTTTTTATTGTCGTTATCTATAAAACCGTTACCCTCTTCGCCTTCAAGTGCTGGATAAATAAGCCCTTTATAGAAGCGACCAAAATAGAAAAACAACCACCCATACAAACGTAACCCTTCAATCCCAGCAAAATCATCTTCATATTTAGGAAGGAGCCAGGGATCCTTTAACGTGATTTGAATTGTGTTTGTATATAAAGTCCCATTTCGGAAATCAATTCTATCCCAAAAATAAGTTTCTTTTCCTTGATGATATTTTAGGGTTATAACCTGTTTTTTTCTTGTTTCATAATAAAAAAGTGAAAGACATACCAATGCATTTATTATAAAACTCATTAAATTAAAAAGTGGTATATTAAACTCATATTCCCAAAATCCTATAGCAAAACCAACTATGAAAATCTTAAAACATCTGTAAATATTTTTCTTCATTAAAACTTCCTCCTTTTTTCATCTTTAGTATTAGTATGTAACTATTATTAAGTGATAAATGCCTCAAAAATAACATACTACATGTAAATAGAATTGAAGGAGTCTAAATGGAAAATAAACTATTAAAGAAACTACTGTCGCTGTCTTTGATTTTAATGTTAGCAAGCATTCCAATGGTATCTTATGCGGCCAACATTAGAATGCCAATAGCGACAGAAGAAATCATAAAGACAAATGGCAAAGTAACTGTAGATATATCTAATACTTCGCAAGGATATTGTATAATAAAGTACACTGGTAGTATTCCGAAAATCAAAGTACAGATTACTAAAGAATCAGTTGTGTATACATACGACCTGAATACCAGAGATAGTTATGAAACATTTCCATTCTCAGAGGGTAATGGAACATATTCAATCAAAGTATTCGAAAGTGTTGCTGGTAATCAATATTCACAAGCATTTAGCCAGGATGTTAATATTTTGCTTACCGACCAATTTTCACCGTTTCTATATCCAAACCAGTATGTGAATTTTAGTGAAGGAAGTGAGGTTATTCGAACTAGTGAGCAGGTGACAGCAGGGCTTACTGATAGGGTCAGTGTTGTAGCAGCTGTTTATGATTATGTTGTAAATAATCTTACTTATGACACAGTCAAAGCCAGTTCAGTACAGTCAGGATATCTTCCTGATTTAGATCAAGTATTGTCAACTAAAAACGCTATTTGCTTTGACTATGCGGCATTAATGACAGCAATGTTGCGTTCACAGGGAATCCCAACTAAGTTAGTGGTTGGATATACGGGCGGAGTATATCATGCTTGGATTAATGTGTACATCGATGCTCAGGGTTGGGTTGATAACTATATCTATTTTGATGGTCATAACTGGAAACTACTTGATCCGACATTTGCCTCAACCGGAAAAGAAAGTGAAGCCGTTAAGCAGTATATCGGAAATGGCGGTAACTATCAAGCGAAATATTCGTATTAATAAAAGCAGCTTTGGCAGCTTTTTTATTTTGCTTTTTGTTCCTTCTAAAATAACGCCATATTAGTTACAACAACGATTAATAGAGGAAAAGGAGTAAAAATGAAAGTTGAAAACAAATCAGATGGGTATCAGATAGTGTGTTGTGAGAGCCAATATTATGATTCATATGGGATTTCTTATACTGACCTAACAAAAGAACAAGTCAATATTCTTAAAAAAACGTATTATGTTAAATGTTGTATAGAAAAAAACAGAAAGGTATTAAGCGTTTTTGAGTTGAATTCATTGATTTATGATGGAGTTATAATATTTACGGAGACAGAGATATGCCAATACATCTATAAAAATAATAAAATTCAGGTTGAGGGTGCTCAAATAAAATTAAGTGTTTTGCAAAATGAACTTAGAAATCCAGAAGTGTTTTTTGCATATGTAAAGGGCTTGTTGGGACAGGAGAAAGAATATCAAGATTGGTTTAAGTCGTTTCAGATTACCAGTGATGATTACTTCAAAATATATTATATGATTTTACATGGTATGGATAACGTATTGAAACTATTCTTAAGAAAAGAATCATATGAAATGGCAATGCATCTTTTGAAGAAATGTATAAATTATAGTACGATAGAAGAAAATTCAATTTTTGATTGGACCACAATAGCAATTATAGCAGAAAAATTTAATTCCATGAATGAAATCGAAAAATACAATGAATTGATTTTTTCTAAAATGCATAATTTCATAAGTTGCTTCAGTCCATCAGAAAAATCATCAATCATTAATTTTGCTGAAATCATTAAATATATAAATGACATATCTAAAGAAAAATTATCCATACATTTAGCGATGCGGATTATTAAATATTTATGTTACATAAAGCAGAAATTAAACAATACATCATTTTCAGAAATTGTTAACTATCTTTTAAAAGTACAATACAAAACATATGCTGTTGCCCTTGACTTAAAAGGATTCCATGAAGCAGCAACGCTTTGGGATGACTATCTTAATATGAAAGAAGATGAAGAACCAGATTTTCCAAGAAATTTAAAACAAAGCCATGATGTAGCTGTTAAGGTTTATAATGAGAAAATGAAACAAAATATGACATTACAGAATTTTAAAAACGAAAGATTATTTAAAGAAGCTGTGGATTCTTATGAACATTTGGAACATACAGGAGATAATTACTGTATTGTTAAACCAAAGGAGCAAAAAGAACTAAATGAATTTGGTGAGAAGTTATCAAATTGTGTTGGGTCTTATATGCAACGTGTAATTGACAAAAGTTCTCAAATTCTTTGGTTGTTCAGTAACAATGAATTAAAACTGGCCCTTGAGGTGCAGGAAAATAACCTTGTACAAGCAAAAGGGTTTAGTAATAGAGTGCCAAATCAAGAAGAACAAAAATACCTTCAGGAATGGTGTGAGTATAATAATTTAAAAATAGTAACATATTAGGAGGAAAAATGACAAAAGAATTATTAAAAGATTTGTATTATGGATTAAACCCTGATTTTAAAAAGCAATTAGATCAAGATATTATTGATAAAATTAGAAGACTTTTATTTCTCTCAAATTCCGAAGAGATTTTTTGTTTTTATTATTCGGAACATGATTGGCATTATTTTCACTCTTCCGATGGGAGTTTTGATAAAATAAGAGTCGATAAATATAGTAACTTCGACCAGAAAAAATTAAAGGAATTAAAAGAAAAATATTCACCGTATACTTTTTTCGAGTATGATGATTGCCTAATAAATTTTTCTAGCATTATAGAAACAATTGATTCGGCAGATAAATATATAATACAAATATTACCAATAGGTATAATGTTTGATGAAATTGCAACAATACAGCCAACGAACAATGTGTTCTTTCTTGTCATCAATAAGAAAGATCATCAAGCTGAAGTGAGAAAAGATTATATATATGGATATGACATTTTTGGCATTGATAGTTCTGAAATTATAAAGAAAGATGACATTTATGAAGATATGGAATTTGAATTTTCATCAATTTTTAATGAGCGAGCTTGTGAATATTTATATTCCATTACCAGACAATATATGTCCCAAATGATGCCTGGTTTAGAGACTCAGTGCTCATATTCTGATGATATTTGTGAGGCTATGTTTGATATTGAAAGAAAAATAAATTATCCTATATATGCAAATCCTAAACTGAATACTATTTTGGGAAGAAGTGATGTAACAGTAGATAACCTAATCTTAAATGGATTTCATCCGGAGTGTTACAAAATAGAAGACTGTTTTGGAGTGTTCCTCAATACAGAAAAAGTATATTCTTTTGAGGACATTAAAGTTCTAAAAAAATGGCAAGCAGTTGTCTCTGACTCTAATCTAGGCACCTTATTAGCTCATTATGAAGAAAATAATAGAATCAAGCTAGGTGCATCAGGAATAGGACGGCTTTTAATTCTGTTTGAGCAAGTTTCTGAAGATAACGAAATGATTTTGAAGTTTATTATGCGAGGCATTGCTAATGAAAACTTAGATTGTTATCAAACAATTTTAGATGTCATGAAATTATATAATGAAAATCAAATAAAGAGTTGGAAAGGTAGATATTCTCAAACATTACTAAATAGATTTCAAAAGAGAAGTTCCAGTTGTTTTTCAGAAGAAGTACTTGATAAATTAGAGGTTAAACCAACCTTGGATAATTTATATAAACTGCTAATACTATAAAGGATACTATAAGTATCCTTTTTTAACAATCTATTAGCAAGACTCATATGCTATTAATTCAGATGAACCAAATTATGTATGTAGCCATAAAGCGGATGAGCCGGCACAAATAATATGACTTCTAATGTTCCTAAAGTTTTTGTTAAATTAAATCTTGCATATTATTTAAAACAGGAAATTGGAGGTAGATATGTTTATAGAAAAACTAAATGATGTAGAAATTATTTGCAAATTCACTCATAATGAGTTTTATGCCATGGGTTTCACAAATAATTTTATTGAGGAAATTAGAGCCAGTCAATCATTTGTTGAAGCCTTGATGGACTTTGCTTTAGAAGAAACGAATATAAATAAGAAAAAAATCGGTTCTACACTAAACATTGAGATTGACCATGAAAAAAAATTAGTAATAGCTACAATCGATTTTGGTTTTGGAGACTTCTTAAAACATTTTTTTGGTAGAGAATTTGATGATGAGTTGGGAATTGGAAAAGATTATAATATAGATCATAGCAAAGAATATCAAAATTATAAAATGAAAATGAGAGAGTTTTTAGATCCGTCTTCTATAAGAGAAGAGAAACTAAAAAAAGATAGGTTATATGTCATAAAAAGAAAAGATATTGATGATATTATTAACCTAACCTCTTTATTTGGTGATACTTTCCCAGAAACGAGTTCTTTATATAGGCAAGGTAATCAATATAAGCTTGTATTTGGCATGAATGAACATGTAGATAAGGTTTTATTGGCTTTAGCTGATTTTGGCCAGGTGGAGACAATTACAGGGTCAAGGTTAGCCTACATTATGGAACACAATGAGGCAATAATTAAAGAAGATGCTTTTAATAAACTTAAGCTCATGATTTGACATAAAAAGAGACACATCAGGTGTCTTTTTAGTTAACAAAAGATTGAAAATCTTCCATAATAATAATGGAGGTGTTTTATGGAAAAATGCAGAATGATAACAATTGACGCTTCGACAACAGCCACTGGTATGGCCATTTTTGATAATGGTATTTATAATAATGTTACATTCTTTGAGTTAGATAGTAAGAAACTTAATATGGATGAGCGTTTTCCACTTATGACTAAATGGATATATGATACACTAGAAAAATACAAGCCATATATTATTTATATAGAAGAAGCAGTAGTTACTAGAAATGCCAGAGAACAAAGGTTTTTAGCCAGATTGCAAGGTGTCATTTATGCTTACTGTTTAAAAAACGACTGTGAATTCAACACAATTGTCCCGACGGAATGGAGGAAATATTCTGGAATAGAACAGGGAGGCAAGAAAAGACCTGAATTAAAAGCAGCAGCAATAGAACTAGTCAAAACTAAGTATGGACTGATGGTTTCAGAGGATGAGGCTGAAGCTATTCTTATTGGGTATGCTGTTATAAAAAAATTTGAAGAATTAGAATACAAAATTAAAAAGCAGGTGAAAGATAAGCCTGCTTGCCATTGATTTTAGTAATTTAATCTTTCATAAGTTTGCCCAGTTCGTTGACTATTCTTAAGCCATAGACATAACTTTCAACTTCGGAAATAAAATAATTATACCTTTCTATAGGTAAAAAACTCATAAAATTATACTTACAATTCATTGTAAAAAGATATTTAATTATTTTATTCCGAACTTGGTTAAAAGATTTGTGTATTTTTTCTTGTCGATCACGAATTTCTTTAATTTTAATTTTTTCTAAATATAACTCATCATATAATATAATTAATTTTTCTGAAAATTCTTCATCATTAAGCAGTGCTTTGATAAAATATTCATTCGTAATCATCTTTAATTAGCCTCCATTCATAAATTTAAAAATAATATGTAATATGTATTCAATAAATAGAAAAAATATAAGCAATATATGTAAAATTGACTTGTATTATTTGAGATTAATCCTAGAAATTTTCTCACATATTGTTTTTATAAAATAGCAAATGGGTGATTACATATGTATTACAAGATTTTAGATAAAAGTATGAAGCATTATGATTGCAGTACAAGGAAGGTTCGAATGTTGGTATAAAACCCTTTGACCCTAGTCCAGAGTGTGGAGGCAGCTTATTTTTTTCGGATGAGAAGAATATACTGAGTTTTTGTGGTTATGGTGATTTGATTGCAGAGGTAACAGTACCAGTAGGCGAGACGATTGTACCTGTAGGAAATAAGTATAAGGCTAACAAAATCATTTTATATAATATCTGCATTTTGTGGGATATAAAAATTTTTAAGGAGTTAAAAAACAGGGAGTTAACATTCATGCCGATAATGACTATGCTTTGAGCTTGGCGGCATATAATGGTCATATAGAAGTCGTTAAATTTTTGAAGAATAAGACCAATCTTGGAAAAACAGAATGTTAATACAATTTGAAACCGTATAGATCATTGAACAAAAAGGCTCATAATTATGAGTCTTTTATTTATGCTTATAAAAAAGAATTTATTATCAAATTTATAATTCATACTATTTATAACACAGAAAAGTAGAGTACATTTTGTTCTCACTTACTGTGATTGAAGCTGTTATATAAATGTCAACTGTGATTATTATATAAATTCAAAAACAGAAAAGGAGGATCTACTTTATGAAGAACATGATTAATAAAATTAGAATACTGGTTTTGTTATGTGAGATATTAGTACAGAAATTTTTTTTGAAAATCGAAAAAAGAGATTGTCATTTATTCACTAACAGCTATAATATGTATAGTGAGGTGTATAAAATGAGAAAACAAAAAATTAGACAAATCGCTGCATTAGGCTTAGTAGTGGCTGTAGCAATGAGCAGTGGAACGAAGGTTATGGCTGCATCTTGGCAGCAAAATAGTACCGGTTGGTGGTATCAGGAAGATAATGGTGCCTGGCCAGCTGGAACTTGGAAATGGATTGATGGAAAATGTTACTACTTTGATGGTAATGGCTATATGTTAGCTAATACCACAACTCCAGATGGATTCCAGGTGAATGCAAATGGCGAATGGGTTGTTGGTGGAGTGGTTCAGAATCAGGGAGCTTCTTCAACTACTACAAACACGAGTGCTCAATATCCACTGGCTGGAATGCTTTCACAGTTGGGACTGAATTATACGGGTATTGTTGGATGGCATGATCTTGATGGCTGGGAGTCCAATTTACAGAATGGCTCCAGGCTTCCTTCAGAAGGCAAGTATTACTATACAAACCAAGGCTTTGGTTCTTTATATGCATTTGCATGTGCATTGTCTGGTGATGCATACCAGGGAGATTTGTTTGGTAGAACGGATCCGATTGAAGTGATTGCTGAGGCAAATAATGTTTCTTATGCTGAAGGCCAGCAGATGGTTAACATTGTTAGGGATTTCTTGAATTCATTTGATTGGAAGAACTCTAATGATGATGTAAAGGCAAGTAAAGCCGCGGAACTAATTACTAATGGAGCAAGGTATGATGCTGTATCAAGTTCTGGATATCTATCAGGAGTTTTATTGAACAAAGAAGGCGGATGTAATCACTATGCAAGTAGTTATCAAACATTGGGAAGGCTAATTGGGCTGGATGTCTTGCATGTTGTAGGTCCTGGACATCAATTCAATTATATCAAAATTAATGGACAATGGAAGAAATTTGATGCTTCTGCAGTAGCTATGTATCATAGTGGAATTTCGTTTACCAATATTCCTCCTACAGAGGTAGATGCTGTTATATCTTTAGGTACATTAGACGCTAATGTTAAATCCATTTTAGGATTAAACTAAAAGACTCCTTCGGGAGTCTTTTCCATTAAAAACACACTTATACACCAAGCGCGTTTTATAATAAACTAAATTAACATGCGGCCTATCAGACGTTCCCGCATCTGACGGCATTTTTATTTTGGTTGATATGCGTCATATAAGACATCGAAAAAGCAACATTGACTTGTTGCTTTTTTATTGTCTAATTTTTGTAATTAAATAATATCAAAATATTAAGAAAAGGAAAAGTTACATATTATTTAACAGGATTAGCTTATAATAAAATTTGTTTTTTTAAATTAATTCATCATTTTACATGCAATATCATTCGTTATTCTAGAAAACAATGCATCGTTAAATCTATATTGAGAAGCATAGACTTTTCTACTTAGCCAATTTTGTTTTTGTCTTAATAGGAAAAACTTAAAAGAAGAGGAAAGTAATAATGAGATCAGAATCACTCTGTAGTTAACTCTATTATGCCAACGAACACTCAGATCTACTTATGTTGTTCCTTGTGGCAGAGCCGAAAGCGCATAAATGTACTTTAATAACTGAATAAGAATTATCATCAGAATTAGTTTTCATAAAAACTCTTATATGTTATAATATCTGGTAGTAAATATAGAAAAGAGGTGTTACGTTATGCAACCAATTGAGAGTTTTAAAATGAAATTTTATAATCCACATACACAAGAAGATATTATTTGTCAAATAGATGAAGCTGAATGCACGGATTATGTTGAGATGATGATAAAATCAAAGCATTCCGAGCCTTTAGAAGGATTTGCCAGATTGTCTTATGTGGAGATAAAAGAAGAAAAGTCGAACTCAATTATTGCCGTTTGTGTAGATTTTAAAAACATAAATGAAAAAATAATCTTAGATGTTTACGTTGCATTGCTGGAAACATATACTCAAAGACAAGGATATGGCACCATGCTATTTAATGCTATGCTGAAATATATTGAAGAAAGAGTGATTGCTTCGACTGGAGGAGAAGCGATTTTAAAGAGCATACGTGGTGAATTATCTTTTAAGGATAAGAAACTCGAAAATTGGAAGAAATCCATTCCTTTTTACAATAATTTAGCATATTTATTGAAAGACCGGTTTTGTATACTCTTTAAAGATGATACAGACAATACCATTGATTCAAAGTTATTTGAAAGCCATGTCGAAAATGGTTTTTTCATTTTTGAAAATGTGTTTTATTAAGAAAATTGGATGTTTGGATTATTTAAAATGCTTTTAGTGTAATAAATCATCGGGCATTTTATTTCTTTGAAGTTTGCTCTTGGATTGTTGAGTCTGTTATCAGTAAATAGAATGTTCCAACTTGTTTCAAAATCAATAAGAGAAAGACCTTTTGGAAAATCTTTGGGATTTATAAAAAACTCTGTTTTAGGTGGCATATTTAGATCTGTATAGTCGAGACCCAAAATCCGGTTATGATTAGGTGTTATTATAATAATACTCATCAGTTTCTCCTTTTATTTTTATTATGCGAGAAAATGGTAAACAATTATATATCTTTTATTTTATTCAGTTATTAAGAAAGCAGGACGTTTTCCCTATCTTTAATAGCTGATTTTTTATTTATAAAAGGCAGCAGGCCCAGGGACTTTGATTTTGTAGTTGACTCTGGAAAAGTAGAAACAGTAGCAGTGGCTGCAGAGAAACTTACTATTATAGGTAGGGACAGAGACGGGAACAGGGACAAAAACTGAGACAGGAGCTCTATGTGTATATTGCTGAAGAATGTACTCACAAGTTCACACGTTGATAACTGAATAGAGTAGAAATCTGATAAATCGGATGTTATTTTTAAGAAAAGATTGCATAATATATAGAGAGAATGATTGATGGAGATTACGAGAGTTATTGACATTATAATTCTATCTGGTATAATTGAATTAACAAAAAAAAGCAGTACCATAAAGGCACTGCCTCTTTCCGAGTTTATTGATTGTCTTTATGACAATCACCCGGCTTGTCAGATGTTGGAGCATCAGACGAGCCTTTTTTCTTGCAATCACACAACGCCTTATGTACTTTAGACATTAGGCCGATTGAGTGATGCACGAGTGCAACAATTTTGCACAAGATGTCAAAATTACTCACTAGGCAATCTGTTCCTTTCTTAAGTCTAGGCTATATGCCCGTGAAAAACTCATAAATTATGGGTCTTTCAAAGACATACAACCTATACCGAGAAAGGTGCTTCATATCTGACTGTTCCCTATATTCCGTAGGGTAAATACAAACACTCCACTTGTCTGAGGAACAAAATTATATTACCATAAAATGTTAACTGTGTACAGACTTAATCTTACGATTTCTATTTTATTCAGTTATTAATGAGCAGTGCTGTTTGTCTCTGTTAATAACTGCTTTTATTAAGGTCAAAAACATGATGTGTTGATTCTGACTCCGTACTAAGCGTTTGAAAGTGTAAGCTGACTCGGAATCCGTACTTGGCTCTGAAAATAAGTGAAGGCAGGGATAAAGACAATGATGGCAGCATGGACAACAGAAATGGTGCTTGAACGTTCCTGATAGTTGTGCCATAGTAAACGGCTTTGCTCATGGCTCTGTTAACAACAGATTTCTTACAGCCAAAAACATATCAGGAGCAGCGGCATTTGTGCCAGCTAAACAACATTAATGAATAATCCAATAAAAAGGCCTTGGGTCTTTTTTTATTTTCACTCTAAATCTTTTCTTAAAAGCAACATACTAAAAAGAAAGTGTATTAAAGTTCTGTTCTAACCTACTAAAGACAGAACTAATAAAAATAGGAGGTTGTAATGATCAATAAAATAAAATTATTTTTAGAACACAAAAAACGACCAATTGCGGTTATGATGGCCTGTTTGTTATTTGTCGCAGCAATTATACCGAGTCTAGTCAATACAATTGAAGCATCAGCTCAAACGGTAAGAGTAATGGGACGAAATAAGTGGACATATGGTGGAAAAACCAGGTACCAATGGGTTGGTTCTGATGATGTTACATATTTTTGTGCCGAACCAGGAGTACATAACTCAAACCCAGGACAAAAAAGCGAATATTCTCCAGGAAGTACAAGAGGGATATATCAGAGTCTGGATTATCATTGTAAAATTGCTGCAATGGGTTATTGTTACAATAATAAATTAGTATCCTACAAAGATGCTCAGGTTTATCTTTGGAATGGTTGTTCAGGAAATGCCATCATTGATGCATGGGCGGCACAATTTATTGCAGAACAATCAGGTACATCTGTCGGTGGATTTTCATTGCCATTACATATGTACCAATCACCAGAACTATCTCGTACAGATCCAATTGAAATTAAATTAGTAAATGGTAATGAATTTGTAGCAGAAATACCATTAACATCTGAACAGGAAGATGTGTTTTCAGATCCAGGTACTCTTTTTAGTATTGAAGGTTATACCAACTGGACAAAAATAATTGAAAACGGGAAGTTAAAAATAACTTTTCTGGGAGGGACAAAGCCAAACTTGTCATCTGCAATGAAGATTACGCCATCATTAATCAAAGCAACACAATACGGCTTGAGCAACGGAAAACCTACTGTATACTATATTTATCAAGAGGGCCAAGACTTCATTACTGGCAATTATATCCAAATTCCTGCCGAGTACTATCTTGACTTTGCCACTGATCCCATGCCGGTAGAGGTACAAGATTCTGAATGTACAGCTATTTTGCATGAAGAAGTATTTCAGACAACATATAACATTGATTTGTATAAATATGACTATGAAACAGGAAAATCATTAGAGGGTTCTGAATGGAATGTCCTTGAAGCGTTTGATGATGGGCAGGATGGAATTGGAGATGGTCATAATGGAACCGTGTCACTGGATTTAATGAATCCTCAAGAATCTTCATGGGATGGATACCATACATGTGCTGTAAACCTGCGCACTGATACAAATGGCTATATTAAACATACAGACATAAGATCTTATTATTATGCAAAAACTTATTGTACTGGTCACCCAGAACCCGAATCGACTGGTGATGAAGAGGAAGATGAGGATGCAATGGCTGAATGGGAAGCACAAGTTGCTGCTTGTGAAGCATCTACCTCATTTCACTCAATTGAACCCGGTGAAGGGTATCAAGCAATGATTGCCGACAGAGATGCTACTTATGAGGCATTTATTAACTTAGAATATCAATACACAATGCAGGAATCAAATGCAAGAATTGGCTATTCCAAACATGATTTACATGCAGATGATGTCAGAATCCCAGTTGTAACTATTGCCTCTTCTGAATCAGGAAAACAACAGAAATGGGCAAATGAATACTCTGATAATATTGTTTCAACTGGAATTTACACACCTAAATATAAAGATTTTACAGTTGGTCTTAGTGATGATAGTTCGGATGGAGATGATGATGACTATAATGGTGAAATGGAGTATTTCATTACTGATGCAATTGTTATAGCTATCTCTGACTCTGGAAAAACGATTAAAGTGGATAATGATGGTGAAACCTTAACTTTTGATATATCAAAAGCGAACATTGATTATGATGGACTAAGCAAAATAGAAATAGGCTGCTATGTGGATGTCAATTATGTAGAACAATCCGGAAGTGATAAACATAAAGCACTGGATATTTATGCTTATGGCAAAATGGAACCAGAATACAGGAATGTTTCCGGATATGTCAAATCCGTTAGTGGAAAGAAAATGGTAATAGAGCCAGATGATGGTTCATCACCAACACAATACGATTTCACGCAGGCATACAAAAATGATGAAATCTATAATGATTATACATCATCTAAAATACCAACAGTAGGTTCGTATATTGTAGATATGGAATATATCTATACTGGAAGCGGATATCAAACAGTCGAAAATATGGAATTTGTTCCTAAGAAATGCTTAGCAGATGCCGGGTACTTGTTAATGCCATTAATGCATGTAGAAGGGACATTCTTTACAACAACAGAACTTATAGATAAGACCTATGAACAAACCCTGGAAGAAACTTCAGAGGAAAAGAACTTTGTTAGTGAAAACGATTTTGATGAAGTTGACGAAATAAATGTAACTAGTGAAATCAAAGGGACAGTAAAAAGGGTTAGTACCAAGGCAACAGATTCAAATGTTACATCAATATCTGAAGATGATTTCATCTTTGAAAGTGATGATGACTTGGAAACGGATATTGATGATGCCCTTGCAACGGCATCAAATGCGGTTATAATGACCTATACTGCTGATGGTGAATATTTAAATGTGAATAATGAAGCTTACCCAAGTTCTATTTCCAGACTAAATAGAAACATAGCAGCACTAAGTGTTAGTGGTGAAAATACTAATGCGGATATTACTCAATATTCATCTAAAGAGAATAGCCCAAAAGCAGAACCACCAGATGAAAGCAATACAATTCTTATGACATGGAAGGTTTATGACCACCGTTTTGAGGGTGAAATCCATATTAATAAAAGAGACTTAAGCCTATCAACTTTAGAACAAAAGAACGGGAACTTTGATGCTTATGCAATAGCAAACGGAGATGCTACATTAGAAGGTGCTGTTTATGGTTTGTTTGCAGCAGAGGATATTATACATCCAGATGGAAAAACCGGAGCTGTATTCCAAACAAATGATTTAGTGGCAGTAGCAACCACGGACAGAAATGGCGACGCTTCATTTATGGCATTTACCGAAAGTCCAGGAACCACTTTAGACGAAAAGGGTAACATTCTACCATCTCAAACCTCAAGCACCAACATCTTTGATATGAATGGATATCGAGATGACTATCCTGATGATGACAATCTTGGTAGAATTTATTTCGATAACATTAATCAAAATGGTAATGCATGGATTGGACGCCCACTCATTTGTGGAGAACATAATTATTACATAAAAGAACTTTCAAGGTCTGAGGGATATGAGTTATCTGTATCAGGAAAAGATAAAAACGATACAAACTTTGGTTCCGAATCAACAATTGACTTTGCATTAAGCGGTAAAGCAAAATTTAGTCCAGCTCCCTACTGGAACAATCAGGTCGGTAGTGGCGACAAACTGGATACAGCAAGTGTAGAGTTTAGCGTAGAATCAATAAATACAAAAAACGGATACACTCTTTCTACTAAAAAATACATAGAAGGAACAACATTCTATTTTATAACCCATAACTATGTTGATCAACCTGTTGAGGTGGAAGTAGGAACAAAAGAAGTACCAATTACTAATAAAAATGGAAATCCAGTATACAAAACATATAATGCTAGTGACATAAAATATGATGCAAATGGAAGTCCAATCTATCTGATTAGAACAACAACAGAAACAGAAGTTAGAGACAATAATAATAACCTATCTATTATTACTGGAATGAGTGCTTCGGATAGTGCGAAGTATTTGTTCAAAGATGGAACAGGCTCAATTATTAATGACCCAGCAACAGGAGCAACAACTGTTCCTAAAATAAGAAAGAATCAATATGCTTCCGGTGGAACAGTATCAGTAACAATTGACCCAGCAAAACCATTAGGAGATTATTCCACAGTTCGTTCTGCATCAATGAATATTCTGACTGGATTAGGATATTTGGTAACTGATGATGATGGTGGATTTACTACCATTACCTTAACAGGAACAACAAATCAAGAGTTTGTTAATCAAATCGTTAATTGGTATGTGCAAAATCCGTTTTGGAATGCTGCAGAAGTAGAAGATGTTTACCTGGATATCGATGGCAAGTACAAAGCTATACTGCTTTATGATTATGCAGAAGTTGTTAGCGGAAATATGAAATACTACACATGGGTGTATGAAGAGAGCACAGGCGACCTTTACTATTGCGCCAAATATCCTGTAGTAGGCAGAAATGGAATTAATAGAGGTACATATAGAACTTATATAAAATTTAACTCTAGTGAAATAACGCCTATCTATGGATTAGCAGGAACAATTCGTTCCTTCTCAATTGACCATATGAGAAGAATTCCTGATGGAACACAACTTGTATTAGGTGAAGACATTTCAAAATACATAGCAAATGAATACTACAAAAAATATGACACTTATAATGGTGGAGAATTTGTTTTAGATAGTAATGGTAATAAAATACAGGAAACAGAATTTATTCCAGTTTATGACACTGTTATTACATCAGTAGACAACCCAACTTATACCCAAATTCCCGCAATTTGGAATGAGGCAAAACAATCATATGAATTCGTTGTTTCAGAAGCCGACATTGCACAATATGGCTTTGCCTCTGACGAAAATATTGATTGGACTCGGGTAGAGTTTAAAGCAACATCACCAGAGAAGTATATCACCATTAATGGCTCTAAGATGGAATATGGCCAGTATTTAGAATACTATGGTGTAATGAACTTAAGCGTAAATAAATCACAAGAGCAGCTTGAAGCAGAGAAAGCTTCCTACATTGTTTATAAGCAATTACCAAATGGAACTCAGATGGTAGTTAAAATAGATGGTGATACTGGTGAGGCGCCGATTGCTGTTCAAGAAAGACCCATCAAGCAACAGATAAAAATAATAAAGGATATCCAAGTAAATGAAGATGGTTCCTATGCTGATGATACATACTCAGCAGTACATGCAGACAACTTATCTACCAATGAATATAATCGCTGGTTAGACAAAGTACCAGATTGGCTATCAAGTTTAATTGGTGGTAACGAGCCAGAAAACACAACCGCATATGTCCCTGACTTTAGATTCAAGATATACTTAAAATCTAATTTAGAGCGTTTGTACCGTGATAATGATGGCAACGTTGTTTGGATGGATAGAAACGGAAACACATTATCTCCAGAATATAAAGATTTAGATGGAGATGGAAACTATGACACATTTGTATGGAAAGATGTAAATGATAAGGTCACGGATTTCCCTGAAGAAGCAAGAATTAGTGATGAAAGAAAAATTGAATCTTCCAATGTGCAGAAGATTTATACAAAAGTAGAACACAATACAGGGTCAAAAACTGTTGGAGATATTAACAATAATGTTTGGACCACATATGATGACCCACAGACCGATGATATTGAACATGTTGGTGAGAAGTATGGATATTCCACATCGCTGTTTGATTCAGAAGGAAATGCAGTTCTCATTAATGATTCTCTTTACAGTTACAATGATAAGAATATCAATGTAAATAAGACAGATCGTATTAACAAAGAACAAAATATTGGCTATACAAGAATTTTAGAAAGTGTTGATGAAATTTATAATTACAGTAAGTTCTTTGATGCGATTCATGTGGCTAATATCGACAAGTGGGATAGTGATATGATATCTGGTACTGAAAACTATCCCGGACAGAATTGGTTTGATACATTTGACAACCAGTACCAAAAAGAAGATGAAAACACCTCTTATAAACCATTCCAGTGGATAAGAGAACAGCTATTTGGAAGCACCTTTGACTCAGCCTCTGAATATGAAGCAATTCATGATAATGTAAACATAGAGAATGAGAAAAACACTTCTGTAATAGCCCATAAAAATTCTCAAGCATCCAATGCAGTAAGACAGTTTGCGATTGGTTGGTATCTAAAAGATGAAGTTGCCAAACTGCTTGTAAATAACGGATATGACGAAGATGTAGCTAAAACAATTATAATTGAATCCGATGGAACTGTAAAAGTTAATGAGTATGCTGGAGTAGTAGACTATAGCGAGGAAATATATGATATTGCATTATATAATGCTATAGGGAAAACATATAATTACTTAAAACCATTCTTTGATAATGATATGGATACTATTTATTCTGTTGTTATTGATAATGAAATAGATGGTGGAAGTGATAATGATATCACTACATTAAGTGCAAATGAATTATACGATAAGTCAGAAAATAGCTATTATTATGGAGTATCTGCTTATTTGCCATATGGAACCTATATAATTGTTGAGAAACAGCCATCAGAAATCAATCTTGGCGATTTTGATAACAAACACTATAAAACCGATACACCAAAAGAAATCAGTTTGCCTATTGTTTATACTGCTGCAACTGATGAATTATATTCTTACTTTAATTATCAGACATCCGATACGCCTGAAAAGATGATTGAGAAATATCAAATCAGATTTAATGAAGAATGGGCTAATAATCATACCGACGATTTAAGAGGATATGTGATTCGGGCACATGGAAATAATGGAGATTTTGAAATCTACAAATATGGTTTTGATATGTATAAATTAACTGATATAATTAGTTATAATTCCGGTTCATATAATTATAAAGGAATAGCCATAACACAAGATGTCTATGACCCTTTGAAGGATTACTATAACTCTCCATTGGTAGATATGCTGGAAGCTGGTGGCAATGAAAACAGTCATTACTATGCTGATGATGTAAATGGAAGCAAAGAAACACCAAACGGAAAAGGGTATGGTAGTGATGAAATCGAAAAGAGATATCATTATGGTTCCATCTCTGAACATGCAGGTGAAAAGAATGGTACAAAGACCCTGACTGGTGTTCAAACCATGTATGATGGCCAATATGCAACAGCGTTAGTGCCATGGTCAGTGACAGAGCCAATTGAATCAGATCAATATGATGTAGATGGATATCTTGGTTATGCAGATATTGCATTCCACAATAGTTTCTATACTACAAAGTTTAGAATTGAAAAACTAGATTCAGAAACTGGTGAGAACATATTACATGATGGAGCAATCTTTGGTTTATATGCTGCTAGCAGATATACAGTACAAGCAGAAGTAGATGCGGCAATTGTTAAAGGTGCACCGGCAACAACCAAGATCGGTGATGTCAAATTCTATACAGAAGATACAATGATTAATGGAACTTACGAGTTTTTAAAGGCTATGGGAGCTAAGAACATAACTTCAGTAAAACGAATTATGGGTGATAGAAATAATAGTTTTACAGGAACGGTACCTGCCGGAACACCAGTATGCGTAGAAAGTGAGCAAATTATACTCTATGATGAGACTGGTGCTAAAACGGGTGATATGACGGTCTATACAACAACTAATGATGTAGATATGGTAAACGAAAAGAATGATGACAAATCTTATAATGACCAGAACACAGGCTATTTTGTAACACCCGAGCCTATTGGTGCCGGCGTTTATGTGTTAGCCGAGCTAAAAGCTCCTATTGGTTATTCAAGAACGAAACCAATAGCAATTGAGGTTTATTCAGATGAAGTAACCTATTATCTGAATGGAGACATGGAGTCAAGAATAACTGCTACTATTTATCAACAATAAAAGAGAAGCCTTCGGGCTTCTTCTTTATAGCTTTAATATTCATCATCCCAACCCATTGACAGTTTTTCATCATCTGTCATTTCAACATAATCGTATTTATGTTCTTCATGATATTTTTTTTCTTCTTCCCACCATTTTTGTTCTCTATATTCTGCTTCCTGTTGTTTCATTTCCTGATATTTTATATCATCTAAATAATTTTTGCATTCTTTTGGTAGTTTTCCATATTTTGCAATATGAATACCAATTGATTGATTTAGCTCTGGTCTGACATTATATGTTAGATTTTTTTCCTTAAAAAAAATGGTCATTGCATTTGCGGCAGCCATATTAAAATCCATATTTGGTCTCTTATTTAAAATAGATTCAATTTTAGGAGCAATGTCTTTTACTGATATGCATGCGGCCAAATCAAAATTGCTGCAAAAAAATTCAAACGTCAATTGTTTGTAGACATCATCCTCAATCGCCAAAAATCGTTCGTTTCCTTTTTTAACTAAGTATTTTCCTTTTTTTTCAATAACTAAGGAAAGACTCTTATTTGTCTCAATTAACTCTTTATTAATAATAATATAAAAATCCGATTTTCTATTAAATAAAAGTTTTTCTTCTTTAAGCAGTGGTTCATAAGTCAATATTTTTAGATTCGTTAGTTTATTATATGTATAACAGATTGAACTAAAAGTATTCATCTCAGAGCCAATGAATTCCTTTGCCATATCATCATAATCTTTCATGGCTTAAAAACACCTCCAGTTTTTTCTTTAAATTATATCATGATTAAAGCCAAATGCAATATTATTTGCTAAAAATATTCATAAATTATAAATAATAATACAAAAATGATATATAAAAGTCAAAACAGACATACTATAATCAGATTAAATATACATTATTCTTAAATAACAATGATAAATAAGGTTGTAAAAAAAAGGAAAATATGTTTAAATAAAATGTAAAACTGATAATATGGGACTAGAGGAGTAAGCATGGGAACGAATTTTTACTACACAATACTGGGTGTCCAGCCGGATGCCTCAAAAGATGAAATCGAAAAACAATATAGAAAGTTAATTAAACAATATCATCCGGATGGCGGAGTATCAAATGCTAATATGTTCAAATTGTTAACCGAAGCCAGAGAAACACTGCTTGATGATGAAAAAAGACAACTGTATGATGAACAGCAAAAATTAGCGGAGGGTACCCAATATAGTAACGAGGGCGTCCAATACAGCGATGATGACCTATATGATGATAATTTATATGATTATGATAAAAACGACACATCAAAATCAAAAGGATATCGTTGGTCATGGCGGTCAAGTCTTTTTGAACGTTTTCGCTGTAAGTCATGGGCACAGGGAACAAGATATTTCCTGGATTGGGTAGACGATGCTCAAATGGCGATATTGCAGCTTGTCATGGTTCTTATATGCATGTGGATGTATCTTGGAGCAGAAGTTTTTGATGTAAAAAACATTAATTTGTCTTTGTATTGTATCTTGATTATATCTGTTGTATTTATTATTTTGGTTAAAAATTTGCACAATGCTGTAAGTGCTCTATTTTTAATTTTAAAATTTGCTGCAATAGCAATATTGGCAACAGTTGTTGCTGGAATCATCATTTCGATTTTGCCTCTGTATATAAAAACAAAATCAATTGTGTCAGCATTTGTATTATCTTGCACACCATTTATTTTTTTAGTATTAGATTTAATTAAAGTTTTCAAGTTAGTAAGAATATCAAAAAAGATAAACCCTATAAGAAAATTTACAACTTATGTTGGCTTCGTGTGCAGTATTTTGCTTGTCGTCCTTTGTGCGGCTAATATTCCAATACTAACTTCTTATGTGTATGAAGACGAGAGTCATACGGAAATAGTACTTAAAGCATCTGAAGAAAAAGCTGAATATTTAAAAGATATTAGTAAAAGAGATTGTCCAACTACATTGCCAAGTGATATTTCTATAATAGAAAGTGGTGCGGTCTCAAGGAATTGTGCAATCAAATCATTAACAACATACACAGTTATTGAAAATCACGCAAAGAAACAGATTGAGGCTGATATTTATCTATATCTGTTCGAATACATGATAAAAGATGATGCTACAGATTACATGAATTATGTTGGAGAGATTAAATTTGCAAAGAATAAAGACCTTTATGAGTATTGTGTTATTAGATATGTGCGAATGAATAACATTGATAGCTCCCTATATGAATCAATGCAAAGTGATAATAATCACATTGGCCTTAAAATAGTGCCACAAAATAAAGAATACGAGAAAGGTTATTATATCGGTAAAACAGCTGTAAAAGCAGAAGTGGGCATACATAATTTCAGCAGTTCTGATGGTTATATTGGAATAAAAGTACCAAAAGGTTATTATGAATATAACCTAATAATAAATTTAGCTAATGGAGAGGATTGTATCGTAAATATGAATGAATGCTTTAACTAATGAAGAAGAGACTCTTATTGAGTCTTTTTTTGATACATAATATAGAGGTGAATACCAAAAAAGGAGAAGAATATGAATAATGAATTTTTAGTTGAATGGAATGATGAATATTTGGATATCAGAATTGTTTCAGGCCCATTTGCTCCAACGGAACGGGAAAAATATCTCAAGGAAGAACTTATTCGGCAGATAAAAGAAAACGAAGGTGTGTCAGATGCAGAAGCAGAGGTGATTTATAAAAATAAAAAGATGGTTACAGAAACTGAAGATAATGAAGTTGACCTATATCCAGAAATTGGTTTACATATATGGACTGATGATTCAGGAGCATCTTATGTCTATAATTCCGGGTATGAAAGTCATTTAAAAGTTACTGAGTATAATATTGAGCCTAAAATTGAAGTAGTCACACCAGCTGAAACGATAAAAGTAAAAAGAACATATGATGATGAATATCCAGGTGTTTCAGTATTATTAGATAGCCCAGGTGAACCAGGAGCTATCTTTGAATATGACCCAGTAAGAAGTTGTTTTGTGATAAGAGTGTATTCTTTTGAAGATTCTGAAGGTGATCCGGCTCATGTCATCGAATTAAAGAAAGAAGAATAGGATCTTAGTTTAGTATAAAAACTACATAATAATTAGAAAAATAAAATGGAGGAAAAGAAATGAATAAATTAATTGGATTTGGAAAAGTTGCTGTAATCAACTATGGTGGACATAGGTATCATTATGCCTTGTATGATGATGAAAATAAATATGGAGTAGGAGATGTAGTACTTGTCTCTGGACGCTTAGAAGGTAGTTTGCTAAAAATTGAAAAAGTTCTTTCACAGGAAGAATCAAAACAACATTTTCCTAAAAACATTACAGAAGAAGTTATTGGGAAAATTGATATTTCGGCATATGAAAGTCGGTTAGCTAAAAGAAAAGAAGCAAAGGAGTTGAAACAAGAACTTGATAAAATGACTATTGAGATGGAAGAAATGCATAGATATGAGTTGTATGCTGCCCATAATCCCAAAATGCAGGAACTTCTTTACCAATACAAGAGTTTACTGACTTAATAACATTAACAAAAGAGAGAATTATTCTCTCTTTTTTATTTTATATTTTATTAATAACAATAATCTTACATATTGTTGTTATCAAAGAAAAGTAGAGAGAGGTAATTGTTATGTTAATAGTATTACTTGTGATTTGTTTGTTGACTTTTGGTTTAGGATTCTATTTGCAAAATTCTCCCAAGTTTGAGCATAATGATGACTGCGATATGCTTGGATTTACTTTGTCTCTAGTAGGTGGGTTATTAGCAATGATTGTTGTAATTATAATCTTGGTAATGATGGAAAAAGTGGTTTCATTATCTACAGTTGATTCTAAAATAAGTCTGTATGAATTGGCTAATCAAGAAATCGAAGATGAATTTGATGCTATTGTTGGCAATTACATGAGTTACGAAATGGAGTTTAATGCAAAATTAAAGTCAGACGCCATGGTACAGCAGCAACTGGAATTATATAGAGATAACAAATCTAAAATTCTTGCATTAAATGAAGATAAAATTAATGGAAGAATTACACGTTGGTGGTTGTATTTCGGAAAATAAGCAATGCGGTTTGGCAAATTGATTTTCAGTTGGGAAAGAGAGAAATGCAAATGAGTAACTTCATTAGGGATTCAGGAGAACGTTGGAAAAGTATGGGATATTATTTAACAGAAAAAATGTATGTAAACGGTAAATCACGAAATGAAAGGAGAAACTTAACAAATGAAGAAATGTGGAATCTGTTAGAAGATATAAGAAAAGAGTGCTTTACTAATTATGAAGAAATCTCAAAAGAATTAGGATGGTGACAAATATATAAATCAAAAGGAGAAAATGAAACATGGAACAGATAGCAAAGACAATATTCTGGTATATATTATTGTCTCTTGTTTGGCAAGGGTTAGAGTTACTTATATACGGTGAGATAACACCACGTACCGTTGATGATATTATGATGCTCTGCTTCCTACCGTTTATTTGGATAGCAGCGGGAAAGTAATTTTAGCTCAATAAAAGATTCACTTTAAATTACAAAAAATTATGTGGTCGACTACTAAATGTCGGAGAATGGAGAATATTATTATGAAAAAGAAATGTTTAGAAATGATAGCAATCATAACATTAGTAATTATGTCGTTATTAATAGGATGTACCGATGCAGAAGTTGTGTCATCAAACATTAGCAAGGATGCGGATTCTTTTAAGGTGTTAAGGAAAATCACATTTATCAATACAATGACCGATGAGGTTTTGTATACGGTGGAGGGTAATTTTTCCATCAAGGCGGATATGAGTGACAATCAACTGGAAATCACGGCCAAGGTCGGTGAAGATTCCTATGAAAAACACTTTCTAGGATTATCTCCAACTACAGTGTACATCGTGGAACAGACTAAATGGATTGAAGCAAATAAGTATCAATTTAAGATCATAGTAAAGCCTAGCGCATTGATTCCTGACATTGATATTCAATAATTAGTAGAAAAGAACATGTGTATCCTTATTTTAAGTATCATAAATCAGGATTAAACAATTTGATGGTGGCGAACGCTACTATGCCTATGTGGGCGAGATGCAGGTTAGGATAACAAACAAACTTTTCATAATATGCCTAGCGATAAAAAGCTGGAAATAATCAAAAGCGAGCTAAACTCTGAAACACATAGTGCAACGACGAAGGTTGATCTGTTAATGATGCTTGATTGGATGTACTACGAAAATGTTGTCTGCAGGAAAAATTGACAACTTGCGTTTGGACTTCGATTGTATTATAATCCCAGGAAGAAGATAGCGGAGTGAGAAGGTCGCCAGGCGTTGATTGATCAATAAAGTCATACAGAAGCCGTGTGATGTCGAATATAAGAATTTCAACTAAATTAATTTTCAATAGGGAGGCAAATATGTTAGGAAAGCTTAAGGAAGTAAATGAAAGATTTGACGTGAAATGTCTTGAAAGAAAGAGTGTATACGATGGCTATTGTATTACCACAGATAAACATGATTTCCACATACTCATAGATAACGAACAGCAATGCTGTGAAAGCTATGGTTATTTTTCCAGCGAGGACGATTTCAAATCGTTTATTGGAAAAGATTTGGTGGAAGTGTATCTTACTGATAAGGCGTTAAATACCATAAGAGTCGAAGAAATTGATGACGATTATGAGTATCGTGAGATTCAGTTTGTGAATTTCAAGTTTGCCAGTGGAGCAGTGTTGCAATTCGCCGTGTATAACGCACACAATGGTTATTATGGTCATGATATTATTTTTGTGAAAGACAAAGAAATATTTTTCGAGGATACCTTATAAGTTGAAATTGGAAAAATTATCGAACTATCATAACGATAAAGATAAAAAGTTAATATTTCCAAGAATAGATTGAATTTTTTAAAGAAGTCTAAGGGCTTCTTTTTTTATGATCCAAACATCTGCTTCCGACCCTGTTTTTATGCCAGTAGCTAATCTAGCATACTATTGTAAAAGGTAAAAAGGAGATTTATATGGCAACTAGAATAGAGATTAAAAAAATTTTAAAGGATTTGAATTTAACAGAAGCAGAAATGGAAGATCTATGGAAAGACCTGGCAAGCACAAATAAACTAGTTGAAAATTTACAGGCACAAAACATTTCTTGGAAAGAATTAAATGATAGTGTTATTAGACAAATTCCCACACAAAAGAAAAAGGATTTAGAAAGCATCAAAAAGAAAAATGAAGAAGCAGAGCAAAAAAGAATATACGAACAGAAAATAAAAGAAGAAAAAGAATATTATGCAAATCACTTTGAAGAGATTATGCTTAATAAGATTGTGGCAGGGACAAGGTTAAGTACTAGGGAGTTATCAGATATATTGGAATATGAAATTGAATCCGAACGAGAATATGGCGAAAACCGTCGTTGGAGCAGAAGTGTTAGTTCAATAATAAAACTGTTAGATCGGTATTTTTACCTGAATTGGGAAGAAGGATTAACGGAAATGCAAGAAAATAAATTTTATGACCAGCCATACGAAGTAAAAAAGCATACATATGAAAAGACAATCATAGTAACAGAATGGAGAGAAAAAGACTAATTATAAATCAATTATATATATCATGCAGATCCAGAAGACGGTTTCATGAGCAGACAAATGAGTTAATGAAAATGTTTGCTTGATTCCTATGTTGACGAGGTAAGTTGAATGAGTAAACAAACTGAAATAATAAATATGCTGCGACAAGATACTGGCTGCTCCAGGCAATTAGCTAGCCAAGCGTTTCGTTATGCATTTGAGAAGAAGGTTGCTGATTATGATTTAATGATCGCCTATATTCGAGCAAAATCTTTAGCTGTAAAAACATATGGTACCCTCGATGAACGAGTAAATGATTTTTATAAGCAATAAAAAGAAGGATTAACCTTCTTTTTGTTTTCAAAGTTGATACTGGTTTTGCCAGAACCATTCCAATTAAATTCCATATGAAGCTCTTCTTTTGTACCAAATATTTTCTTGATTGGTTTTGGAAATTTACATAAGTTATGTTGGAAAATTGTAGAAGTAAATATCTCACAATATGGGCTGCAAGATATGGGCGTATAGAAGTCGTTGAATATTTGGAGAATCAAGTCAAAAAAATCAAACATTGATGATTCTAATGTTCCATTAAACATGTAAAATAGAAATTTAGTTTCTATATAATTTATCGAAAACAAAAAGAGGTCTTTGGACTTCTTTTTACTTTTTAATCTTTTAAAGACTATCAAATTCTCACATACTTATTTTATAAAAGCAAAAAGGAGAAAAGAATGATTAACAAGAAAATTGATAGAGAAAACAAATTTATATCCATGTTCAATCCAAAAACAGGTGCATATATGAGAACGGGTGTATTAAAGGACATAGATTCAATAATTTCTGTAAATATTCCAGTAAAAGAACTGATGAAAACAGTGTTAAGATTAGATACTGGAGCTGATCCATTTATGTCAGCATTTCCAGAGTTAATCGATGTAGGTGTAATGGGACACTGCACTCATGGAGCAAGTGGTCTGTGTGTAAAAGCTGGTGTTCAGTGTTATCAAAATGGGTTAGGAATTCAACAACCCAATATGACTCTTGATAATTTTAAAAAGATTGTTGACGAATGTAAAGGAAAAACTTATCAATTAGCATTAGGCGGTCGAGGCGATGTTGATCAACATGAAAATTTCGAAGAAATCATACAATATTGTCAGGATAATGGAGTTGTCCCTAATTTCACATCTTCAGGATTAGGCTTTACTGATAATACTATTCGTATTTGTAAAGAATACTGTGGTGCAATTGCTATTAGTTGGTATCGTCAGCCACATACATTAAGAGCAATTCAAATGCTTCTCGATGCGGGAATTAAAACGAACATCCACTATGTGCTTGGAAATAATTCTATTGATGAAGCTATTTCGCTTTTGCGTTCTAATGGATTTCCCAAAGGAATTAATGCAATTATTTTTCTTTTACATAAGCCTGTAGGACTTGGGCAGCAGTCTAATGTACTAGATATTCATGACGAACGTGTTAAAGAATTTTTCAAACTGATTGATGAGGAAAAATTTGATTTTAAAATTGGCTTTGATTCTTGTTCTGTCCCTGGAATTATAAATTTAACAAAGAACATTAATCCAGATAGCATTGATTCTTGTGAGGGTGGAAGATGGTCTGCGTATATTACCGCAGATATGAAAATGCTACCCTGCAGTTTTGATAATCAGGACATGCGTTGGGCGTATAATATTGCTAATGACAGTATAAAAAACGCCTGGGATAGTGCTCAATTTGAAGACTTCAGAAATCACTTTAAAAAGTCTTGTGGTGGATGTGCTAATCGAGCATTGTGTATGGGCGGGTGTCCAATCCGCCGACAGATCGTTTTGTGTGATAGAAAGGAGAAAAAATTTTATGAAAGTAAGATTGGGATTTGTAACTAATTCCTCCTCATCCAGTTTTATAATTACAAAGAAGAATTTAACTGAAAAGCAGATTCAAGCAATACGCATACATGATGAGTTAGGTGAGAAGTTAAGAATGCATTGTTCTGATGAGCGGTGGATTATTAGTGAATCTGAAAACTATATTTCAGGAGAAACCTTTATGGACAACTTTTCAATGAGTAACTTTTTTGATCACATCGGAGTTTCAAATGGTTATGTCACTTGGGATGAGTTTGTGTCAGCTGATGAGATGGATGACCCGGGTGTTGATGATTGTGAAGATGACGATGATGAATGCGAAAATAAAACATGGGAGGATTATTTAGATGAGTTATGACAGAGAAGAGTTGCTAAGAGTGGGTGAAATACTGGAGGATTTAAAGACAAAGGCAAAAGAAGTAAATCGTCTATATTGTGAATATTGGCATGAATATACAGAAGAGGTTATTCAAGGGCTGGTCGAAAATGATGAAATTGAATCAATTCATGAAATTACTGATTTTGGGATTGTTATTGGTAACAGTGACTTTTCGGGTTCACATAGATCAAATTATGCAGAAAATTATATTTCACTTGATTACTTCATTACTGAAGATTTAGATGCTTTTGTTAAAGAACGAGTATGGAAGAATACGGAAAGACAAAGAAGAAAAATCAAGGCCAATAAAGAAAAGCAAACTGAAGAAAGGTATCAGTTATATCTGAAACTTAAGGAAGAATTTGAGGGAAAGGAATGAATTATGAAGATTAGAAATGATTTTGTAACTAATAGTTCAAGCAGTTCTTTTGTTATTGCAAAAAGAAAAGATTGTACGTTAGATGATATAAGACAGTATTTAAATAATATAAGGAAATCTGTTTTGAAATTCATTAAATCAGAAGGTGAATACCTAGATTGGGATGATATGGATGATTGCTTACCTGAGTTTACAATGTCTGAAATTAGAGATGAAAAATATGAAGACGCCTTAGATGAAATAATAAATCATTTTGCTAGACTGCTTTATAGTTATTCAGGTTATAGTACTAGTCTAGATGACTGGGAAGTCTATTCTGAGAAATTTTCCAATGAGGGTGATGTGTTCAGCGCCTTCATTTATACCTATGGACATGAAATAAATACTGACAACTTTAAAATAGTATAATAATAGAAAGGGTTACTGTTATGAAAAAAAGAAGTGATTATGTAACGAACAGTTCAAGTTCAAGTTTTGTATGTGAAATTTGTGGAAGACAAGAATCTGGATATGATTATGGTCTAAGCGAAGCAGAAATGTATGAATGTGAAAATGGGCATACGTTTTGTATTGATGAGGCATTAGAGGTAAATCTCGCAGATCTGATTTTATTTATTCTTTCAAAAGGATACCATAAGATAACATGGCCAGAATACAAAGAATATACAAAAGAAGAATTAGATGATATGAATTTTAGTGAATTGCTTGATTTGGCTGCAGAAGGAGGAAATTATGGTGTTCCAGAAAGTATGTGTCCAATTTGTAATTTTTTGGAATACTCTCAATTTGATATGTGTAATTATCTGGAAAGAAAATATGAAATAAGCAAAACGGAAGCGTTTGCTGCAGTAAAAGCAATTAACCGGAGACGGAAGAAACTATACGATAATGAATACATATCTTATGTGTGCCAAAAACTTTCTTTAAATCCGGTTGAGATTGTTGAGAATTGGAAAAAAACTTTTAAATCATATCATGAGTTTAAAACTTATATAAATAAAGGGAAATTGATATGAAAAGAAGAAGCGATTTTGTGACAAATTCTAGTAGCAGCAGTTTCTTGGTTGCTTATAAAGATTTTACAGGTATTGATGCTGATACATTGTCTAAATACCCATTTTTAGCTAATATACAAAATATAATTGACACAATCATATACGTGGATGGTGATTATTCAGAGACGCGTCCGGGTGAGATTTACACGAGTCGTAAAGAATGGATAGAATATTTATTAGAGAATTATTATTGTAAAAGTGTTGAAGAGCTTTTGAAAAATTATGATAATAGATTATATGAAAAAATATCCGCCTATTTTGATAAAGGTTATAAAGTTTTTGAGAAGTGGGTTGATTATAACGACGAGTCATTGTCAACTATAATTAGAGCATTAGATGATGGAGAGAATTTCATTGTTTTAGATGGTGATTAAATGCAAGTTATTTATATTTCAATTACGCCATATTATTTTTATCAAAGAATAATGGAGGATTTAAAATGGATGAACCATTAAGAATGTACACCTTTCAGTTCAATAATTATATTGATGATTGCTTGGTTAATGAGTTTTGTAAAAATCACGATGTTGTGCGAATTTGTCCACCAATTGCAATTCCTATGGAGATTTATACAGACGGGAGACAGTGTGGAACTCTAGTCCAAGTTACTGTAATTTACAACGAGGTAAAATAACAAGAAAAGAAGCTTCGGCTTCTTTTTTGTATTGTTGGAAAACAGCAGAAAGCATGGTGCTCTTTTTTGTTTAATACCATCATAATACATGATAAACGCAAAGACCATATTGAAGAAACAAAAATCTGACATAATATATGTAAATAAGAATAAAGGAGAATTGTAAATTATGAATGAATCAAAGATTTATAAGATAAATAGCTATGGAAAAACTTTTGATATTCGTTTAGATGTGACGAGCTATATGAATTCTCACTTTGCAATTACTATGTCAGGCAAAGCAGATGATGAAAACTGGTGGGAACCATATGACACTTTAACTACAAATTTTCCGGAATCAAGATCGGAAGGTTCTTATGCCTATGTCCAAGAAGACAAATATTTGGATTTTGTTTTAGAAAATAAGTTGGGAGTAAAGACTGGTAATGTTATTAAAAGTGGGTTTAATACATATGTGGAAATTTATTTCAATGAGGACATTTGATAGAATAGGAGGAACGAAATGCAAGGATTAAATACGGAAGAAGTAAAAGCACTGGTGGCTTATATTGCTCAAAACAATAGTTGGGAACATTTATATGACAGCCGGAAAAGAAAGAGAAAAATTCCCAAGTACTACACGATGACTTACGATTCCAGAACTAATGATATGTGGAGAATTGAATTTAACCAAATCATTGGTGATGATTGTAAAATTGATGAATCAGTTGTATTTAGAACTGAAAAAGGGTGTGATTTGAAAACCGAAATATATAATTGGTTGGAGGAACGTGCTGAAAAATAAGAACTGAGGAGAAAATTAATGAGTAAAATTTTAGAATTGGCAAAAAGAGCTGACTCTGTCCTTATCTTTGACATTGATGGAGTATTGGCACCTTACGAATATGGAGATACGAATCACAACGCTTGTAAAGATGAGGACTGGGAGAACTATATTGCTTGTAATAATGTCTACGAAACAGTAAGATCAATAAAAACAATTCAAGAGTTCGTGATGAATAAGGATTCCAGTAAAATCTATGTCTGCTCTGTGGCAGCATCATATGAAGTTGAACTAAAGAAGCAGTTTGTTGTGCAAAATTATAGTATTTTAGAAGATCATATATATTTTGTTAAGTCTAAAAAAGAAAAGCTGGATTTAATGAATTATATAAAAGAGCAATATCATCCGGATTTAGAGGATAAAGCATTAATTTTGATAGATGATACTGTAAAGACATTAACTGATATACAAGAAAACTCTAATTATTCAACTATGCATGTTAGTTCGTTTTTAGAATAAGAAGAAAGGTCGAATTATGAAAGTAAATGGATATGAAAAAAGAAATGTGGAAATTGAAATAAATCCTAAAGAAGCCGTTTTGGCATTAGCAAAAAACTACAATCTATATGGTTTGTTAAAACCAGATAGTGACGCTTACTTTAAACTTGAAGAAAAGAATGACGATACATATCTATGCAAATACGAAAATTATTGTTACCATGGCTCTCCAAACTATGAAAAAACATATGAACGTCAGTTATCAGAAGACGAATCCAGTGTTGCAAAATCTTTACTACAATTGTATCGGATTATTGAAAGGCACTAAAAGAAACCAAAAGGTTTCTTTTTTAATTGCAATTTTACATACTAACATAATGGAGGCGCTTCATGAAAAGAAATTTATTGATGACAGTGGCATTATTACTAGTATTATTAACAGGCTGCTCAAAATGTATAAAGACAGAGACAAAGGTAGTTGAGGTAAAGATAGTTGGTGAATATTATGGAATTGAAAAAATACTTCCTAGAACTTATGAAAGTGTTGAAGAAATAAGAGGAACAGAAACTTATAAGATTGTTGTTGAATATGAGAATCGGAGATATACAATTTCTTGTGAAGAAAAAATATACAATAAATATAAGCATAAACTTGGAGAAACTGCATTCGCATTACTTGAAATAAATACATATGAAAATGGGCAAGAAGGAAAGATCATTACCTTGTCTAATCATTAATAGGATTTATTTTTCATTGGTTATTTTCCTAATTATTCATGTAGCTGATAATATAAGTGTGCTCTTTTTCTGTTGTGTAAATAAAAAAGCTCACATAATATTTTTATGAAAATAACAGTTGGAGGATTACATATGTATTATAAAATTTTAAAGAAAAATATGTTGCATTATAGTATGCAGTATAAGGAAGGTTTGAATGTCGATATAAAACCTTTTAATTCCAGTCCTGTTTGTGGAGGCGGTTTATTCTTTTCAGACGAGAAGAATATATTAGCGTTTTGTGGTTATGGTGATTTGATTGCAGAAGTTACAATTCCGGAAGGCGAGAAGATTGTACCTGTAGAAAATAAGTACAAGGCCAACAAAATCATTTTATCTAATATTAGAGATTTGTGGACTAAAGAAACTTTTAAGTATTTGGTTCGTAAAGGTATAAACCTTCATGCAGATGATGATGAGGTTTTAAGATGGGCTGTAGGAAATGGTCATTTGAAAGTGGTTAAGTATTTAGTAGAGCAAGGAGCAGGTATCCATGCCGGTGATGACTATGCTTTAAAATGGGCATCGGAAAATGGTCATTTGAAAGTGGTTAAGTATTTAGTAGAGCAAGGAGCAGATATCCATGCCGGTGATGACTATGCTTTAAAATGGGCATCGGAAAATGGTCATTTGGAAGTGGTTAAGTATTTGAAAGATCAAATCAAGAAATCTTAAATTAAATAATATAATACACAATAAAAAGAAGCTATTAAGCTTCTTTTATTTTCTTAAGGATTCTAAAGCAATATCGAATATTTCTTTAGGTTTTAGTTCATCTACAACTTGTTTTGCGTAATCAGGAATGCCGTAATGGGCGCCAGCTATGCTTCCAGCTATGGCTCCAATCGTATCAGTATCACCATCAAAAGATAAGACATTGTTAATTACATCTTCAAAACTTTCTGAATAGTAAAAGCAAATAGCCGCAGCAGGGACAGAATATTGGCATATGTCTGGTCCAGTTGCATATTTCAATTCGTCCATTGTAAACTCCTTTAAAGCAACACCTCGGTAAATATACCGTTTTGTTCTCTTTTCAGGATAGAATTTTATCATGTAATTAAATATCTGTTGTTTGGAATAGCCTTGTTTTGCCATCCAAATAGCCACAGAGACAACAACCGCACCAGTGATTCCATCCATATGATTATGTGTAGCAGCAGCACTGGCAATAGAATACAGTATAACATCATCCAGCACAGAGAACTTTTCGGCAATAGGAGATACTCTCATAGCGGCACCATTACCATAGCTACCGTATGGATATATATTATCTGAATGCACCCAGGAGTAAAATGCGTCACCATAGCTGGCATGTAAAAATGGCATTTTTGCATATTCGCGATAGATTGGTGTAAAAGGATTACTTATAAATGGGTAACGAGTTGACCGGATATACTCATCGAAAGATGGCATCGCTTGTTCATCAATAACAATTTTCTCATTTAGGGTTTTAGCTGTAGCACATGACAAGATAGTATCATCAGTTGGCCCTGATCCTGCTACAATACAATTATGAAAATTTAAGTTTTTACGTGCTGAAAACTTAAATCCAAATTCATAATAGCTGCCAGCAATATCACCGAAACAAGCGCCATAAAAAGCCGAGGGAATATCAAATACCTTAACTTTCTCATCTGGCATGCTTTTGACTTTGAATTTGTCTTTTAAATATTCAATGTCGATAATATAAACACTTTCCTCGCATAGATCTTCGAATTCTTCATTTGTAATTTCCTGATTTAAATAACCATCCACTAAATGTTTAACAGAAGAAGGAATAGAGCCTATTTCCAGTTGTTCTCTGGCACATTCCATAAGAGTAGGACTTAATTCCGGATAATCATAGATACTGGTATCAATTCCAGCAATTTTCCCTAATAAAACCTGTTCCTGATGCCATTTTAAACATTCAAAAGAAGGAGAATAATCTGTTTTTTGAAAAAATATTTGTGTTATCTTTTTTAATATCTTCATTTAAAACCTCCTTAAATTATAATATGACATTTAGAAGAAAAATTAATTTTCTTTTATGGTTTTTTCGATTATAATAGGTGTAAGTGCATATGCAGTAAGGAAAGGAGTATATATGATTGGATGCACAATAACAAAACCTGGAAAGGTTGAGATGAAAAATTTTGAAAAGGGTTCATTAACTGAGATTCAAGAATTTGTGGGTGGATATATAGAAACATTAAACTATTTAGGTGATCAAGTAGTGGTTGTAGTTCATGATGAAGGAAAACTAGTTGGTTTGCCACACACCTGTTTTATCAGATATAATAATCGTACAATGGAACTTGTTGGTAATGTTGTTATCTTTAAAATCAAAAATAATGATTTTTCCAGTATTACACAAAAGGAAGCTGCACAGTTCATTGGTAAGTATATATTTTAGATATAGCAAAAAGCCAGTTTAACTGGCTTTTAATCATTCGATTTCTACTAAGTACTTGATAGTACATTGCTCCTCTTTATAAACGATAATTTCATCATTTTTCAGCATATTTCCGGCATGAGCATGAAGAGAATTAGCTTCAGGACAAGTATCTTGGAGACGTTTATAATCAAAATTGTAGTACTTACTATCAAATGAATAAACATTATAAGGCTTTCCATATGCAACTTCCATGAGAGCCATGAAGGCCGTTTTTGAATTGCCATTTGCCCAATATGAACCGCTAACAGAGGTATATCCAATTGATTTCTGCGCTCTTGGAGCATAATAGATACCATACCCAAACATTTTTCCATTTATAATCGCATTCGTGGGTCTTAAAACTAATCCGCTACCTAATATAGACCACCAATTTTCATTTCTGCTGCCGTGCCAAAGAAATCTTATTTCAATGATTTTCTCTGACTCTATAAATTTATCAAATCTTTTCTGTGTTTTTAGATTTGTTACTTTCCAAGCCTGTTTAAATCGATGTGCATTTTCCTCAAGTGCATTTTTAATGATTTTAATATCATTGTCATCACATGGTTCAAACGTGATTCCAATTGCTTCTAGAATTGTCTTTTGCTCTTTTTCTTCAAAATCGTCATCCTGTTTATCATCAATTGCTTTTTGGACGACCTGGCCTCTCATAATATCAAGCAAATCCTGCTCTCGCTTTATAATCTTCGGAAAATCAGTAGGATCAGATGCGATATAGGATGATACGGAAGACATACTTCGAGGAATAACTGTAAAAAGCTCTAATATATATTTGTTAAAAGTTTTTACTGTCTCTATATCAACTAGTTTGGTAAGTATTTTTTGAGCTTCGTCAACCATGGCTTGTGTAACTTTGTTTGAAGATATGGTATAGTTTTGTGAGATGGCCTGTCGGGCCATACTTTGAAGTCTTTCAACAACATCAGCAATTACCTTGTTTTCTATTTCTAAATAGGTTTTTGCAATTCCTTTTGGCTTTTCAACCTGCATTAGATCTTCGACTAATTCTGACTGGTCAACATAACCTTTCCTGATTTTTTCCTTATATTTGCTTTCCCATTTACTCATAGGGTATGCAGCAGTTTGTGGCGAGCTTCCCACTCGTCCATATTCTGCCATCCAAGTATTTCCATTCGGAATCTGTTTATAATACTTATTGTTGTTTTTATCTGCTGTTACCATAAGAAGGTATCTTGGTTTTATCTGGCTCATATCAGCACATCCTTATTACAGTGAACAAACCAATATTTCAACATCAGTATCATCAAAAATATCCTCTAAAAGGTCGGTAACCTCATCCCAATCAAGTCGTTCCTTACCGCATCCGATTTGAGGCATTGCTACTTTAGTGATGTCTTTTTCTAACATTTGCTCTTTCATATTCCAAAGAGCATCTTCTAAATCATTGCATAAAGCCTTATCCCGGCAGCCTTCCTTAATGACAAGATTAAATACATTATCAACGCATAAAGCTTTGCCAACTCTATGTTCTTTGTATTTAAACTGTTTGCTTAACTTAAGCCTCATGTTATAGACTTCATTAATTTTTTTCGCAATACCTGCGCCAAGTGCAAAATCAGCACTAATACAATGAGCAATGTAGTAACCCAGCTTGACACTAAATAAATCTTTTTTCACTTCTACTATTTTCATAAATAGCCTCCTTGTTTGAATTTGACAAAGTAAGTATGTCGAAAATTTCATCCAGATAGAAATAAAAAATATAGAAGAAAAAAGTTTAATCTCATCGGTATCTGTCATTATTACTTTAGATACAAACATAAAGGAGGACTAAATGAATTTGAGATATACAAAACAAAAACACAAATGGATATCTTTGTTTATGGCCAACGTATTAACCCTATCATCAGTTTTTACATGTATGCCTATTTCAGCTTTGGCAAGTTCTACAACACCTGAACCTGATGTCAAGTCTAATGTTACAAGCCTAAAAAATGCAGATGAGGAAACCGATATTGCAAGAGTATATGTTAACAATACTCCTATTCGATTAGAGGTTTCTAAAATCAAAACACCAGTAGGTAATCATGAGGGATTAAGTCCTGACAGTTATTCAGATAGTGACTTGGAAAATTCCATTACCTACAAATGGTCCGGCCGCATGGAAGGAACAATATCTCACCTGATTCAAACTTATGGATCAGACAATGTTGAACTTGCCTATACACCAAGTGGAACATATTTGGGATATGGTTGGAAAAAAGGAACTTTGGAATATTTAGAGTTAAGAAAAGAGAATGAAAGTTTTAACCAGGAAAGTGTTGATATTAAATACAATGAATATGGAGTTTTTAACGGATACGCTTATGTCACAAAAGTGTTGGAGACAACCGATAATAACAACAGATATGTTGCCGGCGCAACAATGACATTGTACGATGCCTTGGAAATTTACAAAGTTCCGTCAGCTACAGGAGATGATAGATTCCCGGGTGTTGAGATTACACGAAACTCTAATGGCGATGTAACGTCGGTTTATGTCCATAAGGGATATGCTGGAAGTAAAGTAGAATATGTTATTTCTAATGGAGAGAGTGCAGAAGATTCTACCTATGATCCTAAAGATGAAATCAATGATACTGGTGAAGGAACCTGGATTGCTAAAACAATCGAGAGAAATGACACACCAATTCTTTACTATAATCTAAATGATTTAGTAATTACAACAAATGATACCTACTACACTCAAAAGTCGGAGAATGATAAGGAAATCGACAAAGTCTTTGGCTCTAATCGATTTGATAAGGATGCAAGTGTTTATGCAATAAATAGAACGGGTTATGTTGTTAATGCTAATCAATTTGATGAATATGATTTTACTATATTTGCATTCAGAAAAGGTGATACAAATCCTATTTTTGAATTTGAAGGTGGAGATTTTAGTGAAATAAAATATAATGCCCTAAGCAGAACAATCGTAATGGGTGAAGAAACTACCATGTATCATTTGGATTTTGACGGAAATCGTGATGGAAAAGTGGATCCGCAGACAGGAATTGCTTATCTTACAGAAGACATGCTAGATGATGAAGCCCTGAGAAAATCAAATGAGCCTAATATTGTTAATAGTAATATAAGATTCACTTCTTATAATAACTATGGACGTATTTATGTATGGCCAGTTAATATTTACAAGGATGGTACAGGTTCAGAGACATTTCAGAAAATCAAAACAAGTAGAATCGCAACAATAGGCGAAGACACGGCAAATGAGTATACAACAGGAACTTATACAGGCAGCGATTTTGCTAAAAAGCTGAATCCAACTTATGATGAAAACGGTCTCCCTATTTACTATCAAAAGTCAGACAAAACATACGTAAAAGGTGTTGACTTGTTTGATAGAGATGGAGACTATTTAGGTTATGGTTATACCGATAAACTGGATTCTGAGAATCCTAATGCTTACCAAATCAAAGACCATAATAACTTATACAATGGTGATGCGGATAACCCATTTGACCAAAGCACGCATTATCAGTATTCGGCGGCACAAAAAGTCAAGGTAACAATTGATTTAGATGGCAATTACATTGTTGACGGTAGTAACACTGTTCCAACACCAAAGCGTGATGGCAGAGTATTTGGTGGATGGTTGATTGACCCTGCAAGCCTAACTGATGGAGCTATCATAAAGGCTTCATGGAAAGTCATGGGTAGTTCAATGTCTGATGACCAAAAAACAAAATGGTATTCTGATATGGCGGCCACTGGGACAACAAAGACGATTATGGTAACTTTTGGTGCAAATGGCGGAGAATTCTGGGATGGAAGTGGAGCAATTCACTCATCAGATAATGACCTGTACTTCAGACAAGGTGAAGCATACATTATAGAAAATACCTGGATGACAGGAGAAAATACTCCAAATGATCCATTTGATGAAAGAGTAGTTGCGACAATAGACCAGACAAATGATACTGCAAATGACCCATATCGAGCAAGAACTGATAATGGTACACAAAAAGGCGGCAACGTTGATGTAATCAAAAGATTACCTGCTGGATTATATATATTAGAAGAGTTACAATCACCAATTGGATATACTAAGGGATTACCCGTTGGATTAAATATTGAACAAAATGAGACCGTTCAAACAACAGAGATGATAGATACAACTATAAAGGTTGAAATATCAAAAGTCGATTCTGTTGACAACTATACTTTTAATATATACAAAGATGGAATATTAGCAGCGGATGCTGCCGGAGTAAAGGAAGTTGTAACAGAGCAAAAAGGTAGTTATTCTCATGGAATCGTACCTGAGGCTAAACTGGCCGTCTATGGAAACAATGCAGATAACGCAGATTACTACAATTGGGTAAAAGCAACATCATTAGTTTCTGATGGAGATAAATTCTATGATAATACACATGGCGACTATGTTGTTGTAGACACGTCAAAACCTGTTTATATGGAAGGACTGCCTGCGGGAAATTATATTATTTCAGAAATTCAGACACCGAATGGTTACATTACAGCTCCAGACACAAAAGTTAAAATTAATGAAGAAAAAGATGTTCAGTTGATTTTAATTAGTGATGACCATACAAAACTGGAAATAAAAAAATATTATAATGATGATGAGAGAAATGTAGTAATGCCTAATGTCTACAAAGCTGGTCTGCAATTAAAAGATGACTCGGGTATTGTTGTTTCAGAATGGTACACGGATGATGTTTCATTATATAAAAACTTTATGATTAACTTTGAAGAATTAGTAAAGCAAAATAATGGCTCTGTTTTTAACTCTATTGGCTGGAATGCTGATATGAATGCAATAAGACAGTCAGCAACAGATACCTATGAAAAGTGGCTGGTATCAGATGGAACTACAGTAATCATTGAGAATGGTAATTTTCCAGTAAATGCATCACAGGAATTTAAAGGTGCATATAATCAAAGAAACTTAGCTACAGAACTAGATAACTTCTCATACACAACACCAATGACTGCAACCAGAGTATCTGGTAATTCAACCTATCAAATCTGGAAAACAAATCTTGCTAAGTATATTCAGCTTTGTGTATATGCAGATAATGACTTTGATTCTACAGGAAACCAGAAATTTGTTTGTGAATACAAATTTAATTACCAAAATGATTATACTGGTATTTATAAAAATATGGTTTCTTATGATACCGTTGATGGCCTGCATAGATTTGACTATATTCCAGCAGGAGATTACTTCTTACATGAATCAGACGTTCCCGAAGGGTTTATGCAAGCTGCTGATAAACAGATGGAAGTAAAAGAAACAGGTGACGTACAGCAGTATAGCATGCTTAATAAGCAAAGAGAGTTAGTAATCACAAAAGTTGCAGAAGGCCATAGTGGGCTATATTATGCCGGAGTAAGAAACAATGAAGTAACCATGGGAAATACTGGTATTGAAATCCCAGGTGCAAAACTTAGGCTATATAAACTGGATCGTTTTGATGATGCATACAAAGAAGCTTTTAAAACTGGTTCCGCTCCTGTAAATGCAACATTGACAACAGAATGGATTTCTGGAAGCGACGGTGTTTATACAAATGAAGACTATCAGAAAGAAAGAATTCCATCAGGATATCTGGTTGGTGATTTAAAACCACATAAGATTAAAGACTTAGAGGATGGCTATTACTATTTAGTAGAAGCAGAGACTCCAAATTACTATAAAACAACGGAACCTATTGAAGTCGAGATTAATAATCAGAAATCAGAATTAACAGTAACTAATAAGTTAATGTCTGGTAAGGTAGAGGTATTAAAGGTAAATGAAAACAACAAAGGCCTTTCAGGAGCAACATTTACAGTAAAGAATAAAACAACTGGAACTATTGCTGGATATGTAATCACTGATGAAGCCGGTAAAGGCATTTTAATCATAGACGAAATTGGTGTAATAGGTAAAAATGGAGAAGTAGAACCTTATGTATTTACATTAGAGGAAACCAGTCCACCAGCTGGATACCAAATCAATAGTGAAATTCATGAATTTATATTTGATGGGACAAATCATGGCGATTATGCCATCACCTATAACATAAATGACGCTTCTCATGTAAACGGCATTATTAAAGTAATAGATACAGAGACAGCTATCACAATCACTAAAAAGGATTTTGATACTCATATGGGTGTAAGTGGTGCTACCTTATCTATTTATGAAGCTGTTTACGAAAATGAAGTGTGGAAAATAAAAGATGGCACGGTGGCTGTTGATGAATGGACAACAACATCCGGAACCACTACTCATGTAGTAAATGGACTAGTAGGAGCAGGAAACTATGTGCTATCTGAAACTGGTGTTCCAAACGGTTATGTAAAAGCGGATGATATCTTCTTTAGAATATCAAATGACGGAAGAAGCATTTTACAGATGTGGACAGATCCAACAAAGAATACTTATATTGAATTTACTGCCGACAATACCGGAGCCGTTGAAAAAGTAAACTTTGTTACAAAGACATTTGCTGGGTCAAGGACAGTATTAACTGATTTAGCAGATAATACCGTAAAATCATATGGTACAGCAACAAATGGCTTCACATTAACAAGTAATGAGATTACTGAAGGACATAACTATCGCCTAGATGAAATCGTAAAATTCACGGATAATACAGAAACCGTTATTAGAAGTACTACATTTATTGCAAGACTAAGTGATGGATTGTTAAAGATTTATCCAAAGAATGCAACTGCTGTAGAAAATCTTGTGACAGATAAAAACGGTACAATAATTGCAAAATGGACTTCCGATGGGACGATCTATACAATAGAAAACCCATTAGAGTCAGATAATCAAGGAATTAATGTTGTTAATACTACTGTCGGAAACAGGATTCCAGGTCAAGATCATGAAGCTGTGTCTCAAGGAAAGCAGATAATTTATACGGTGAAATATGAGGGTGCAGGCAAAGAAATTGTATTAAATCCAGATACTAAGACTGATATCATCAGAACGGAACCTTCCGTAGAGCGTTCTAGTGACGGAACTTATAGATGGATTACTGAAGAAGAGCAGGGTGAAATTAAATTTATTGCAACTGTTAAGAATACAGCTTCTGGAAATGTTAATCAAAAAGTAACCATAGATGACAGAAGTTATTCTTACATGAACCCAATCGCTACAAACGAGGGATCCGGTATCTTCAAAAACACATCAAAGATTGTATTATATAATGATGTGCTAGGTAATAATCCGACAAATGATTTAGCGGCTTTTACATATCGGGTAACATTAACGGATATAAACGGGAATCCATTAAGTGGTAGCTATAGTTATAGAACTAAGAATGAAAACAATGGTACCCATAGCTTCGATGCCTTTGGCTCTGACGCAACATTTGATGTAACATTATCAGGAGACGATTACTTAGTTATTGATGATTTACCATATAATACAAAGTATTCAGTGAAACTGTTAGTAACAAACGATAATGATTTCTCCGTACAGTCAGGAACTGTCAATGATTATGGATATCCAATTAATCTGCCAATAGGAACTACAAAGAAGGAATCAATATCAAATATTTATTTTTCAAATACAAGAAACCTAACTAATGAAAGAACAATTTTCCAAAGAAATGAAAGCTATGAATTGATAGAACGAATCGTAATGAATGATAGCACATTGTTTACATTAGCACAATCAGGATTTACCCTTGGTGAAAACTGTGAAGTTGTTTCATTTGATGTAAATAATAGAAAGTTCCCGATTGTAGTTTCTAAAAGATACATAACAGGAGAAGGAGAACTTCCTGGCGCTACTTTGCAAATACTTGATATGAGCGGAAACTTAATCGAAGAATGGGTGTCTACAGATAAAGAATATATAGTGCAATCAACTCTGACTCCGGGAGAAAGCTACATTTTACGAGAATTTACAGCACCAGAAGGATATTTATATTCAGAGGATATTGTTTTCACAGTTAGCTTAATCGGTTCTATTAACCGGGTTGTAATGTACGATACTTATACAAGAGTGTATATTGAAAAAGTTGACGAAGCAGGAAATCACCTGGCTGGAGCAAAACTTCAGATTGTTGATTCGGAAGAGGATATTGTAGAAGAATGGGTATCAAATGGGAAGAGGCATGAGATTATAAACAAATTAAATGCTAATGAAACTTATGTTTTAAAAGAAATCGCTACACCAGACGGACATAGTTATGCAGCAGATCAGCCATTTACAGTATCTAAGCATCAAGTGATTACAATAACAATGGTAGATCACGAAACAAAGGCTGAAATTACTAAGAAATCTACAGAATTGAATGATGATGGCAGCAATGTGGGATTGAATGGTGCCAGATTACAGATTTTAGACAAAGATAAAAAACCAATAGTTGCAATTAAGGATTCAGGATTGTTTAAACAAGGTGATTTATTGGTATTCAATTCACAAGACACTGTAATTATCACTGGGTTGCTTACTGCTGATACAGTTTACTACTTACGAGAAGTAAAACCTATTGACGGATATGCCTTTGCGGAAGATGCTCAATTCAAAGTAAAGAGAGACAACTTGGTAACTGTGGTTGAAATGGTAGATAAGCCAATTGTAGCAACATTTACAAAAACAGAAATCACTGGTGAAGAAGAACTATCTGGTGCAAAAATAAAGATAGTTGACAAAAACAACCATGTGATTGATGAATGGATTTCAGAAGCAGGAAATCCACATGTTATTACAAAAGAACTAATTGCTGGAGAAAATTATACACTGATCGAGGAAGTTTCACCAGATGGATATGCTTATATTTCCAATATCATATTCAAAGTAGAAAACGATGGAACTATCACAGTCGGAAAAGATACGATAGAAGATAATATCTTTTTAGTCAAAGACAAGGCGACAGATGTAAGAATATCAAAAGTAGATATAACAAATCAAAAAGAATTACCAGGCGCACACCTGGCCATAAAGGATAGCACAGGAACAATTATTGACGAATGGATATCTACTGATAAGCCACACGTCATCCAAGGGCAATTAATTGCAAGCGTTCCTGATAGAGACGGCGATGGCAAGTGGGATGTCATTTCAAAATATACACTTGTTGAAGTATTACCACCAGATGGATATGCTTATGCAAGTCAAATAGAATTTGTCGTTTCACCTGATGGAAGTATTGACAAAGTCAAGATGGAAGATAAATTGACACAGGTTGAAATATCCAAACAATCAATCACTAATGAAAAAGAGTTACCAGGAGCCAAACTTCAAGTAATTGATGAAAGTGGCATTGTTGTAGAAGAATGGATATCAACAGATAAACCTCATGTAATTCAAGGCAAACTGATTGCTGACAAAGAATATATTTTGCATGAGGACGGTGCACCGGCCGGATATAACTATACTGCAGATGTTACTTTCAAAGTATCAAAAGATGGCACTGTAGACAAGGTTGTCATGAAAGACAAACCTACCGTTGTTGAAATATCTAAGAAAGATATCACAAATGAAGAAGAATTACCAGGAGCAAAACTTCAGATTATCGATAAGGATGGTAATGTTGTAGAAGAGTGGATATCAAGTGATAAACCACATGTAATTGAAGGGAAATTAAACCCGGGTGAAGAGTATACACTTCATGAAGATGGCGCTCCCGCCGGTTATGGATACGCTGAAGATATTAAGTTTGTTGTGTCTGAAGATGGCTCTGTAGATAAAGTAACCATGAAAGATAAACCTACGGAAATAGAAATTAGTAAAATTGATATTACTGATGAAAAAGAGTTGCCAGGAGCAAAGATGCAGATTATTGACAAAAAGGGCAATATTATAGAAGAATGGACCTCAACGGATAAGCCGCACTTCATTTATGCAAAGCTAAACGCTGATGAAGAATATGTCCTTCATGAAGACGGAAACCCAACCGGATATTATTATGCTGTAGATATCACATTTAAAGTATCAAGAGATGGTAGTGCAATAAAGGTCGTAATGAAAGACAAACCTACAAAGGTAGAACTTTCCAAAACCGATGTTACTGGTGAAGAAGAACTACCCGGAGCATATATTCAAATCAAGGACAAAGATGGCAATATTGTTGATGAGTGGATATCAACCGATGAACCACATATTATCGAAGGTGTGTTAAATCCTGGTGAAGAATACTACATGCATGAAGAGGGAGCTCCTGACGGATATGGTTATTCAGAAGATATTAAGTTTGTTGTATCTGAAGATGGATCCATTGATAAAGTACATATGGTAGATGACACTCTAAAAATCAAAATAATTAAGTGGCAAAATAAACAATCAGTTGAATCAGATTTAACAAATACACTTGGTGGAGCAAAACTTCAAATTATTGACTCAACAGGGAATATTGTTGATGAATGGATTACTGAAGCGGGAAAAGCCCATGAAGTAGTTTCGAAATTCGCATCTACAGGAATATACATCATTCCTGATGCAATATATACATTGCGAGAAGTTGAGGCTCCAGATGGTTGGTCAAAAGCAGGCGACAAAACGTTTACAGCATCACATGATGGTACCGTAAAAGTTGTCCATATGGTAGATAAGAAACCGGATAAGTCTTGGACGTCAGAGGAAAAGACTCATACTCCAACAATAACACTAACAAAAAATAATGCTGTCAACATGGGTGCCGGTGTGGCAGGTGCGGAATACACGATTTACAATTCGAATGGAACTATCTATAAAACAGTAGCGACTGGTGAAGATGGAACTGTAACATTCACAAGACCAGCAAATGGAACTTATACCTTTAAAGAAACAAAAGCTCCTGATGGCTTCATGATAGATAAAACAATATATAATTTTACTGTTTCAAATGGAGTCGTTTCTGGAACATTGAATGTAAAGGATTATCCTACATTTGAGATTGAAATAATCAAAAAAGATTCTGATACATTAAAGGTATTGCCAGGAGCAGTAATTCAAATTTATGACAGCCAGGGTAAAATGGTTGCTCAAGGAGAAACTGGACTTGATGGTGTATTACCATTTATACCTGAGTACGACGATACGTATACAGCCGTTGAAGTGAAAGCTCCGGAGGGATATGAATTGACAGAAAAAGTGTTTATCAAGTTTACTGTTAAGGATGGATCGGTTGCTGGAGAAACAACTATGTTAAACTCTAAGACAAATAAGGTGGGAATTATCACAGCATCTTATGACAGCGGAGCTAATGGCAAGGGATATGCTTGGATTGATGCCAATGGAAACATCCATTTTGGAAAAACTGGAGACTCATTTGACTTTAAACTTGTATTTGCCGGATGGCTAATAGCAGCATGTGGATTAGTAATCTTATTGAAGAGGAGAAAAAAGCATGAAGAGAAATAATATTACCAAATCATTTTTAAGTTTAGCATTATCTGCTTCCCTATTAACGGGAAGCGGATTAACTGCTTTTGCTGTTGAAGCACCTGAACTTACATTTGAAAAAAATTATGAATTCCAGACATCGACACAAACAGATGATGGAAGTGAATATTTTGAAACAACAATTGAACAAGAGGGCAAGATTTATACCCTTTTGAAAATTGAAACTGAAGTATTAAAAGAAGAGTCTGTTAAAGGCGAATATCTATTCTATGATTCTCCGGCATTTATTGATGCTGATAAAGTGGAAAAACCAAAAGAAATTCTAGAACAAGGTGGCAAAACATACCTTTTAAAAGATAGTGTATTGCAATCAGCAGAGATTCAGGACAGAACCCAGTATGTGGAGTCGGAAGTGAAGCTTGACGAATGGGAGTGGCTTGATAATGTACCCAAGACTCAAGAGATTGAAGTCACAGACAACTCGACCGGGCAGGTGTTGATAACAACCATGCCATTTATAAAAGTAGAGTCACAAGAGAAAAAGTGGGTTGATACCTTCTCTTTTCCAATCACAATAAGTGGTTATGATGCGGATTCATTTATGCTAGGAAACACAAAAATATCAAAATCAGATGATTTAATGAACTATGAAGATGAATTTCTATCTTATTTAGGACTATCATCAGATAAATATAAAATCAGTAAAATAGAATGGAATGGAGAAGCTTTTACACAAAATGGTACACTGTGCAGAACAGCAACAGCTTCTGGCCAGAAACTAGTTTATGATATTGTGGCTGTTTATGGCGGTGAGGCAACACTTCCAGCTGCTGATGGATATTTATATCACTGTACTTATGTAAATGAAGATAATCCGGATAGTACTATATATACTATGAATGCAAAAGCAACATATAGTTATATACAAACAAAAACAACAGAGGATGAAGAACAAGGATTTTTCCAGAACTTACTTGAATGGATTAAAGCTAATCCAATTGCATCATTTGGTATTGGAACCATGATAATTATTTTATTTGTATTATTTATCATGTTCTTGATGGCTAAAAAGAAAGACAAAAAAGATGATAATAGAGTGGATATTGTTGATATAAAATGAAGAGCATAGAAATATGCTCTTTTTTATAGGAAAAATAGTAAATCCACATTATTTTAATAGAACGAAAGACATTATATATTTGAAACTATTATGAGGAGGTTCAATATGAAAACAGCATTAAAAGAAAATGAAAGACTCCTTGCATTGCAAGGGAAATCATTGCAAGAAATTGAAGCAAAAGATATTCTTCCTACAGTAGTGTATTCCGGCCGAGAAGATGATTATGAAAATGCTCATATCTCATTCAGATTAGATGATGATAGATTAAACACGATATTCAGTGTTAATTACTATGAAGATCCGGATACAAGGGAAGAATATGCTATAATCGCTATTGATAATAAGACTTTTGAGATTCCTGCAACCAAGTATAATGATTTAAACTTTTCCGAATTTGATAATCGCTTAAATCAGATAAAAAAAGAATATGGAGATGTTAATGTCTATATCGACAATAAATTTCTTCAGGAACAAGAACATATACAAAGCGAACCAGTAGCAGAAACAACTAGCACTGAGATAGAACAAGATAATGAAACAGATGTCTTTGATCCTGAGCCTGCCAATTCATTAGCAAAAAATCATGCTCGAACAAAACTAGAAGAAACAGAAGTCCCTGTTGATATTCGTGATATTGCTAATAAATTAGAGGAAAAAGGTTATATACTGCATGTTAAACAAGGCGGACATCTATTGGTACAAGACCCTAACCTTGCTCCACAAAACTCAATCACTGTCACTAAAAAAAATGCTTATATAGAAGATGTAAACTTACAATCACATTCAGCGATTGGTCTTTACAATGAAATGAAAGAAAATGTATTGGGAGCAATTGATGAAAGCTTTACTGAAACAAAAGAAAAAAATGAAATAATAAATAACTACACTAAAGTCGCTGATGTATCTGTATTATTTGTAACCCAGGATTTGCTTAGAACTCACATTGACATGGACAATCAGCACGACTTTAAGGATGTAATGTCTGGTTCAAAGGCAGAGTATCAGTTTTTTGACGAAAAAGGCAATGACTATGTTTTTATCTCATTAGATTATACTGTTAATAAGGACAAGGAAAAAACTGTTGATCCAGTATTAAATGTTCGTTATGGCAAAGAATATGGCAAAACTGAAATTTCTTTTGAAATCAGTCAGGAAGATATTGATGCACTAAAGAATAGCACTTTCTATAAAGCGGAGTTAGCGCAAAAGATAAATACTCTAACCAGCATTGGAGACAAAGACAGAGAGTTTGCATACGCAAACATGAAATCATGGAAGGTGAAAGGTTTATTAGATAAAAACATATCAAAAGAATTCAGCTTTTTGAATGCGAACAAGATTGAATACTTTACAAACGTGGCATTAGAGTACTATTCACAAAAACGAGACACAACTTTAGCGGAGTTTGAATTAAAAAAGCTGAAAGACGCTCCATTTTATCGTTCAGGGATGTCTAGTCAAAATATTCATGATACGTTAGCAAAAGCTTTTAATGATATTGAAAAGAAAGTAAATGTTACCAACTTTGATAATCTGATAAAAAATGCGATTAACCATCAAAGCTTTTCATACAAAAAGTTTGAGGATGGTGAATTAGCTTTTGATTCCACTGAGAAAGAACCTATCAATTATGACCGTGAATGGATGAATAAGTTGGCTAAATTAGAAGATTCTATACTAGACTTAAGATATGGACCCATACAGGATGCTATGGACATCGCTAAGTCGGTGAGAAGAGGGACAAAAGAATTCGTTGAAGGAATTGCAGAATTCAAAAGCGATGGTGTTTATTCCGGGTTTGACGTTGGCGGAGGTCTCACTTCTTTCAGAGATGGTTGGGCTTATGGAGATATTGTTTCTTCATTAGAAAGAGAGTATCGAAAACTAACACAATCAGATAATGATTTTGATAGGATTGCTGCTATTGATAAAAAAATGGATTTAAAATTATTAAGAGACGATATCAGAGACAATGCCAATGTTTATACGAAAGCAGCTATTTCACTGCATGTAAATGCGGATAAGATGCTAGACATAATAAAATCTCTTAGAACAGAGAAAGCTGAAAATACACTAACAGAAAGCAGATTTAAGGGATTAAAGAAACAATTTATAGAATACAGCAAGAAGTTTGTAGAAGCTTATAATTCTTTGAAAGCTTCAATCGAAAAGATGAATACAAATATCAAATCATTTGGTGCAAATACCAAAGGGCATGGTCTTGACGCAATTGCTTACACGGAAGCTAAGAGTAACATTGTGTTAAACAATGTTAAGGATAACTTTAATAGTATAAGTAAAAACGCTCAAATTCTGTTAAATATGAAAGAATTTAATAAAGAAAGAATTGCTGAAAAATTGAATGATATAAGAGTAGAAAAAACTTTTGGCTCATTGTCATATACGCAGTTTAATGCTCAGGCTAAAACAAGATTCTGGTCTGAACTAGATAGTGCTATTCAAGCCGGTGAAGATGCAAGAAGGATGCCTGAAACAGAAAGAACTGCTGAAGATAATCAAACAATTCGTTTTGGAAATCAAATGAACTATCAAAAGGAACAAGGATTATTTGTTGCTGAGTCAATCAGAAACGAAATAAAGCATTGTGTGACTGAAAAAGTTCCTTATAACCAGGCAGTAGAAAGATTAGCCCAAACATATAACAATGAAGCCATGACCTTTAAATTGAGAAATTCCGAATCGAGTGTAAAAAATTATCATGAACTGTCTGATAACGAAAAAGAAATGTGCAAAGACTTAATGAAGGATTTATTAAAGACAATGCCAAAGGCAGAAGCAACTTTGACTAGCAATGAGATTACAAAAACGACTCAAGAAAAGGTTACTGATAAATTACAAGTGCAGGAAAGTAATAATCATAGTAATATCATAAAGTCAGCTAAACAAGAAGAAACTACTGTCATATTTGCGGCAAGATAAAAGAGCCATAAGGCTCTTTTTTGGTGAATTTCAATTTATCTCATTTGATTTGTGACCATTATATAAACATATACAAGATAATTGGAGGATGTACATGATGAGAGTACCTGTTGTAACATTGGTTGCTGTAGGAATTGCTGTAGGATGTTTTGCATGGTTTAATCATGCAGAAGAAAAAAAGAACACAGATGTTCAAGCTTTTTCACTAGTAGCTGAATTAGTTACAGAAGATACAAAAAAGGCAATGAAAATCAATAAAACTTTTGTTGAAACAGAAACTAAAGTTAAGCGCATCGAAGAAGATGAAAATCTGGTTTATGTTTCACCATATGATTTCGAGGAATTAAATGAAATTAATGATGAGATTGTTGCATGGGTAAATATTCCGGAGACATCAGTGGATTATCCAATTGTATTTAATGGAACAGATGATTATATTCATAAAGACTTACAAGGTGAATATAGCTATGCGGGAACTCCTTTCGTAGACAAAACAGCTGCAGAGCCGATGAGAGACTCTGTAAATGTGATTTATGGACACCATATGAAAGATGGTTCCATGTTTGCGGCAATAGATCAATACAATGATCCAATATTTTTCCAAGAGCATAATGTCATCAATGTTTATCTGAATGACAAAGAAATGACTCTGACTCCGGTAATGACCATAACAGGAAAAGCTGATGCGGCAGTAAGAGAGATTATCACAGTAGATTCACTGAACGAATTTGCTAAGGGAAAAACAATAACTGCTGGCGATCTGCCTGAAGATTTCGAATACCTGTACATATTTGTAACATGCAATTATTCGGACAAAGATTTTCGTACATATCTTGTTTGTTCAAAATAAAGAAGGCTATGCCTTCTTTTTCTTTTCGCATCTCTCATAATAAATTTGGAGGGATTACTATGAATAATAAACAAAAAAAAATAGAAGAACTGTTTAGGGAAACATTTGCCCAGACAATAGATTTTTACGGAAGTGATAATTTTTATTTTTGTGGAAAAAAGATGTATGTAAAATTAAAGAACTCTTTTGTCGTTTCGGTTGATTTTCAAGGAACTGATATTGCTTACAATTTAATTTCGTTAATGGTTTGTAATAAAGCTGGAATATTAGACCAGAATATTACACCATTTAAAATGATATTCAAAGAAAGTAAATCAGAAATTGGGCATGAAAAAATGATTAACTTAAAGCAAATATTAAATGCCACCGGCGAATATTCCGTAATCTGGGTTACTGATATGCCAGAAAAAGATTTAGAAGATTTAAATAATCATTTAATCAACTACATTGAACTGTTTTCAGCAATATAATGAGGTGAATTGAAACCTCTTTTTTAATCTAAAATCATAAAATCTTACATAATATAATAAATACCAATTTAGAAGATAGTTTAAGGAGATTTTTATGATATTAATTATTGCTTATATTTTTATTATTTTAGGCTTCATTATATGGTTTAAATGTACAACTACATTTTCGATAGCCGGAAAAATAATTTACAGAAAAAAAGAACAAATAAAACAAGAATCAGTTGATTTAATGATTGGTGTAGTAAAAGAAATAAGGCCAACTAAAGACAAATACAATGAAGTTCTTATTGCCTATAGTTTGGACGAGGGAGAAACATACCTTGAACAAATAATAGAGACTAAGAAAAAACATTTAGAGAAAAATGTCGTTATAAGAATGCTCGATAATGGGACAGTTGAACTATATGAGAAGAGTAAGGTGCCATTAATAGCTTCTTTATTATGTTGGACTGTTGGGCTTGTATTATGCGTGTTTGTTAAATAAGGAGGTTTTCATGGATCAAACTGTACGATTATATAAATTACATGACTTTGACCTTGTCTATTTACAAAAAGTATTGAACTTTCCTATAAAAGATGCTATGAAAATGGCATTAAAAGCTTACATAAGAAATGAACCGGTTTTTTTAAAAATACCAGTAACGCAAATAGACACAAAGACAGAGCAGGAAGCACTAACGATGAAATCCGTTCAGTTCCATTTAATGCTGGATGAAGTGGAAGATGATAAGGAAATAGCTTATCTAAAAAATATAAAGAAAAACATGCGGAATTCCTTTTTGAAAAATTTACTTAGAGGTTATTTAGCTGGTCCGGTAGGGTATGTATATGAAAGTATGAATAAGGCAGATGATACCCAGAATACCTATAAGCAATTAGAAGATAATATTTTAGGGATTAAGAGTTTAAAACCTTTGCCGAAGAGAGGGAAAAGAAAAAAGCATATTGTCTTAACAACAAAACAAAAAGAGCTATTTGATTTAACAGGAGCATTAGATGATGTGGAGGTGATTGTAAATGATAGAGATTCAAATAAAGGTAAATAATGTTGATGAAGCCATAAATATAGTAAGGCGGGCAGACAAATTAAAAAATGATGCTGACTTTACTAATGGAAGGGTTTTGGTAGATGCGAAAAGCCTTATGGGCGTTTTGGCAGCCGATTTTTCAAAACCTTGTAAAATTATTGTGCTAAATGACACTGTAACAAGCGATATAAATGATTTTGTAGAATCTATTAAAGAAAATATAATCTCAATGGAGGCAAAATAATGAAAAATGAAAATAAATTTGATAGAACAAAAGAATATGAGGAAGAAATCGTTGACTTGGTTTTTAAGCTGCGAAGTACATGCAATCGAGTCGGAATTCCTATGTTTTTATCTATGTGTGTAAAAAATGATGAACATGAAACTGTATACAAAAATGAAATGGTGGGAGCGGCTTCCACTGGAATTAAATTAACTGATGATAAACTAGTCAAATTTGTAAATGTATTAAATGGTTTTGATACAGTTCCAAAAGCTGTAGAAGAAGAATATGAGTTTGAGTAAGAACTAAGAGATTAGAAGAGAGGGTAATTCCTCTCTGTTTTTGATTAGCCAATTGAAATTCTGACATATTATTAATATAAAAAATGTGAGGTGCATAAATGAATATATCAAAAATAAACAATTATATGTTACAAAAGAAAATGTCTTTAGTTGTTGATAAAAGAGATTATTTTCAAGACCCAGTAAATCCCAATATTGTATTTGGTGCTATAGCCAATTTAGAAAGTTGGAATGTTACAATTAGTAAAGAATTGATTGAAGAACTACTAAAGGTGTCCGAAAAGGATTTTCTGAACAAATATTACAATCCATTAGTAGAGACTTTCAAGTACATGAAAGGCGATGATGTATCTCATAACAATTTTGTATTTCAGAATTTTCCGGAAAGTTGTAGAGATATTTCATCGGAGAAATTATCCGAAATGAGATTTCTCAGATATTATACGGTTATATTTGATGAGGTGTTCGGAACAGATACAACCAGTCAAATTATGGATGGAGAAAAACCAGAGTATATAGCAAGGCCAGCAGCAAAGGCAGCTGAATTAGAAGTTATTAAAAAAGCAATAATCGATGACTTCTACATATTGAACCAAAATTTAATAGGTGGTAAGTTGGCATTATCTACTTTGGATAGAGAAATTGTGGATTTTGCAATTAATGAAAAAGATATTAATAATAGTCTGATTATTCCTGAAGAAATTCCATATAAAGAAACTCTGGCTCTAATGTTTAAATATGACATGGATAAACAACTTCATCTGGATTTGCCATTAAATTCATATATTGATTTCAAACGGACATTATCAGTACTATCTGATCAAGATCCTTCAGATAAAAAAATAAAGTTAAGAAAGTTTACAGACAAAGAAAAAATATATCTCCTGAAAAAATTAGAAAGAGCCTATAATAATAAGTCACAACTAGTGGGAGACCAAATGTATAAAGATAGACAGTTTATCTATCATTTGGGACAGTATTGGAAGATGGGACGATATAAATCTGTTTGTCCTAATATAAATTCAATTGTAACAAAGATTCAAAATAATAGCTACCATGTATATACTGAAGCAAGAAAAAAAGAAGAGGCTGTATTAAGCAAAGATGTTATCAGATTACACGATTTATTAAAGAATCAACCTGGTGAATATTTTAGAAGGCTCTATTTTATGCTTAATAATGCAAAAAATCAAGAACAAATTGATATTATATTAGATGATGCAAAGCCGTTGGCTTCAAAAGTTTCTAATAACATTTTATTGTCAGCAAATAAAGAAATTATATCAGCAGAACATCCAGAAATTGTAAGGACAGTATTTCCGCATGGAAATACAAGACAGGCAGCTCAGTATGAATCCTTTAAAAAGCCATTAAATAAAAAAATCATAGACAGAGTAGATGAAATTTGTAAAACGGCAATGATTAACAGGCTTTCAAAAAAGCTAGACTTTAGTAATGAAAAAATATATATTTCAAAGGATATGAAACTCTGCCCAGTTCCCTTTGGAGTAAAAGATGAAAGTGGTGGTGGAAGAACGCTTACTAAAGGAACATACTTCGATATTGAGGATCAAAGAAAAATCACTTTGGAAAATATCCTTGAAGATAAAAGAAAGGATAATATATTGAGGTTATTCGTTTACAAAGAAATCCCAGAAGGTGGAGGATTTGTCGATTTATCAGTTAGCTTCTTGGATAAAAATTGCGAACTTGTCGATCAGTGTTCTTGGACAAATTTAAAAACATCAGAGGATGGGTATCCATTAGCTGTTCATTCTGGTGATGGACATGATTGTGAAAAAGGATTGAGCGAATTCATTGATATTGATTTAAAAACATTAGATAATTATGCAAAGGAAAAAAATGTATCATATATAGCTATGCAAATTCACTCATGGAATTCAATTCCATTTAAAAATATGAAAAGATGCTTTGCCGGTGTTATGCGAACAGATGATATGATTAAAGAAAAGATACCAACACAAAGTAGATATAAAATATTTGATCCTAAAATAGTTAAAAGTAAAATAGATTTAACTGGGAGTGAAATATCATGCATTCCATTTATATATGATATTAAAAAAAACAAATGTATTGTTACTGATATCGCATTAGGTAAATCAGGGTATTATAGTGCTAAGAAAAATAATAGCACTGAAATAACTGAGAAATTGTTATCATATGCACAAAAATATGATATAGCTCTACCAGCAATCGAAAATTATCCAACATTAGAGTCTTGCAGTGATTTGGTTTCAAATATTACTAGAAATATTGTGAATAATCATTATCCTAATTTATATGAATTATATCATTTGGCAGCAGTGGCTGGAGGAGCAACAAAAGAGCATTTTACAATAAATGAAAAAGATGCAACTATTTCGTTTTCATGGAATGGAACAATAACACCATATGATAGAGATGTTATAACAAAAACTTTTATGACCTTAGAAAAAGATGTAGAACTTAATTCTATAGATTTGGATGAGGAAGAATTAAAACAAAGTTTTAATTTATATACAGACTTAGTCAGTGATAAAGAATGTTTATTAGGAGCAAAAATTGAACAGGAAAGATAAAAAATAAAACGACACTATGTGTCGTTTTATTTTTATTTATGCTGCTAATAAAAGTAATTTAAAATTTCAACAATTTGCTTTATAAGGAGGATCTGTTATTTTATGCATTGGCTACTAATTTCAGTAATATTTGATTGTTAGAGTCACTTCGAAAAGTGGAATCTAACACTTTTTCTTATTAAAAAAATGAAGGATCTGAAATTTTATGCCTAAAATGAAAAAACTCTCTTATTCATTTATATTATTATTATGTGAGAAAAAAATCATAATAAATTATTTTTTTAATATATTAGAATTAATTTCATCTAACTTATCAGGATTATCCTTTAGATATTTCTTGGAATTTTCTCTGCCCTGTCCGATTTTTTCACCATTATAGGAAAACCAAGCACCACTTTTATCAATAATTCCTTTTTTTACAGCAACATCAAGGACATCACCTTCTGTTGAGATACCCTCATCAAACACAATATCAAACTCAGCTTCTTTAAATGGTGGAGCCACTTTGTTCTTTACTACCTTGACCCTGACTCTGTTTCCAACTGCGTCGCCACCGACTTTGAGTGTTTCAATTCGCATTACATCTAAACGAACAGTAGAGTAAAATTTAAGTGCCCGGCCACCGGTTGTTGTTTCTGGATTTCCAAACATAACTCCGATTTTTTCTCTCAATTGGTTAATAAATATAATTGAGCACTTTGTCTTAGCTACAGCAGGTGTCAACTTTCTTAATGCTTGAGACATAAGACGAGCTTGTAATCCGACAACAGTATCACCCATTTCGTCCTCAATTTCCTTTTTAGGGACAAGAGCAGCAACAGAGTCAACGACAATAATATCCATAGCACCACTGCGAATCAATGTATCAGCTATTTCTAATGCATCTTCACCACAATCTGGTTGTGATATGTATAGTTCATTTGTGTCGACACCGATTTTGCCAGCACAAACAGGATCCATAGCATGCTCAGCATCAATAAAGGCAGCAGTACCACCAGCTTTTTGTACCTCAGAAATTACATTTAGCGCCAGGGTGGTCTTTCCGCTGGATTCAGGGCCATACACCTCTATGATACGTCCCTTAGGAATATCATTTACACCAAGGGCCGTGTCTAATGAAATTGAACCTGTTGACTAGGTCTCAATGTTCATATTTGTAGTTTCATCGAGTTTCATAATCGAACCTTGACCATATTGTTTTTCAATATTACTAATAGCGCTTTCCAGTGCCTTTTTCTTATTTTCAACAGTGTTTTTCTTCTCCATTGTAGTCGCCTTTTTATTTACTTATATAGATAATATGGTAGATCTAAGCATATTTGAGAGCAAATCCAAGAAAATATTTTCACTGATAAATAATTTCTTATCCATGTAAAAATCTAACATATTAATAGTATCAATGATGAATGGAGAGAAGATAAAATATGATAGCTAATGAAATAATAAATAACCTTTTAAGAAAAGTTGAATATTATGATGTGAATGGTAATAGTATTGATTTTACACATAACTTTAAAAATCTTTTAAATGAAAATTGTCGGAAGAAAAACAAAGAGGATGTGCTTATTTTTTGTATTGGAACTGATCGTTCTACGGGAGATTGCCTAGGTCCAATGATAGGATCTTTTTTGAGGGATAAGCTTCGAAGATTTAGGGTGATTGGCACCCTGGAAAACCCTATCCATGCAATGAATTTAAAGCATTACATGGAAGCAATCCACTGCATGTATCCGAATCATCTAATTATTGCTATTGATGCTTCCATTGGAGCGAGCAATTTAGTGGGTTCTGTGACACTGAAAGAAGGAAGCTTATGTCCGGGTGCAGGAGTATATAAAGACCTGGGCAGCATTGGAGATATTACGATAACAGGAATTGTAAGCTGTAATTCTAATGATCTAGCCGGAGTCCGGTTAGCACATATTATGAAAATGGCCAATTGGATAAGCAATGCTATTTGTATAACCGAAACACTTATATAAAAAAGCCCAATGGGCTTTTTCTTTTGACAAAATAGAAAACCCATCTTTCATATTAGAATCAGCAAAGTGAAAGGTAAAAATGCAAAAATATGGAAATAGTAAATAAAATTTTATTAACTATTTTAATGTTATCTATGTTGGCAACAAATACAGTTAATGCCGAAGCGAATACATTCGTTGAAGCCAGAGTCAAGGTAAATGAGTTAGTGGCAATTGAACAGTATAATAATCGAGAAAAGTATGAATTGTGGGTAGATTTAAATGGAGAGGTAATGGATAGAAAGGGAAATATCATAAATCCATCAGGAACAATAAATTTAGATGGCAAACTGGAACTGTCAGAAAGATATGTAAAAGGTGAAAAATTGTATTTCAATTCGATTTCAGATTTTGATGAATTTCTCAAATATTATGTTATGCAATATGAATTAAATTGCATTTATAAACATTTTAAATATAATATAGAAGCTGATGGCAAAATCACATCAATACTTGACAAAAATCAAAGATACCATCGAGAGGCTATAAAAGGGAAAATAATTAATAAATTCGGATTGCCTGTAGGAGAGAGCAATTATGAAAAAATCTATAATATCTGTCTTGAAATAACAAATATGGATTATAGTTTAAATTTCATTATGAAAGACTTAGATACAGCACTTAATGATAATAGCTGTGTTTGTTGGCATTATGCCAAAATAGCAGCAATCTTGTTAAATGAATCAGGAATATATACAGAAGTAGTATTTGGATCTTTAGAGAGCAATATAACAGAAGGACATATGTGGATTCGTTGTCTGGTTGATGAAAAATGGATATATGCAGATCCAACACTGTGTAAATCAGCATGGCTTGGATATTCAAACATAGATTATGCATTATATACAAAGCTTTATTCTGCTGAAAAACACTTACAGACAAATTAAAAGGCCCTTCAGGACCTTTTAATTTCGAAAACAAGAGTCTCACCATCTTCTAAAACATATGTAACCTTGCCATCTTTTTCTGATTCTTTTTTAGAGATTTTCTTACTTACATATCTGGAATCTAACGGATTGTCATTGGAATCAACCATCTCAACACGATTGAAAGATATTACAATCTTATTTTTTTCAATTTTCACCGGGTAAACATCTAATAGGTTTTTAGCTAACCACTTTGGTTTTAAGACTATCCCTAAGAAAGATTCGGTTGGTGTCGGCCTTTGATTTGATTTCATAACTAATTATCCTCCATTCGTCAATTTGCAAATATAATGTGAGAAAGTAGCCACTAATAATGCTGATGTTTTAATTGGATTTTTTTTGGATTTTATAAACTTCAGGATATTGACCTGGAAAACTTCTTAGTTCAATGTCAGAATGATACACATCATATGTTTCTCCAACGATCAGTGCCTCTGGAAGTTCTGTTTCAATACTTATGATTGCGATAAAGTCAACACCATCAGAATCGGAAAAATGAGCCCTTAGATTTCCAGAACCATCAATAGTTCCTGGCTCACTTTTTAATACACCAGAAGAAATTAAAGACTGATGTTCATAAATTGATTTTGTGCTGTCAACAAATTCTGTCGCAGGCTCTGTATCTTCAATGTTAATACTTTCTAAAGCAGTTGTTTCAGTCATTGCCTCATTCGGATTGATTTTTTCTTGATTAGTACAACCAAAAGAAATACTAGAAATAATAAGTAACATTCCAATAAATAATAATTTTTTATGCATAATATATCTCCTTTATTTTTTCATGAATAGTATGTCATAATGCATTCCAATAAAAAGTGTCCATATCAAAAAACTCCATATTAATTCATGAAATAAAGATTAGAAGGAGACATTCATGAAAAAACAAATTTAAAATATAGACGCTGGAGACTTTAAAAAAAACTTGAAGAAGTTAATGAAACTGATAAAACGGTTTATGTGCCCGGAACTAAAACACCAGCAGAATATAAAGTTGCCTTTGGTGATTTAAATGATTTTGCAATTAAAAAGCAGGAAAAACCCATGTAAAACTGCTTGTTTTTAGTGAAAATATATTGAATATCTATGATGAAAGGAAAAGGAGATTATAAGAGGGCAATAATTTATCAAAATGAAAAGGAATTTTTTGAAAAGTTCTCGAAAAAGTTTATCTTTAATCGTTCTCGTGAATTGTGTTTGAAAAATGGAAACAAAAAACTTCCATCAATAATTAGGAATGAGCGCTGCAGACAGGACTCGAACCTGTATGCCGGATAGCCGACGTCTCCTTAGCAGGGAGTGGAGATACCAATTCCTCCACACTACAGCCTGATTGTTTATATTGAAATTAAAGTACTGCCGGCAGGAGTCGAACCTACAATCGCTGGATATAAGCCAGGTGCAACGCACCGCATCACCTCGGCAGCATAAATATAATTATAAAAGCAGATGACGGGAGTCGAACCCGCATAACTAGATTGGAAATCTAGTGCTCTAGCCATTGAACCACATCTGCAATGACTTTGCAAAATCCATGAAATTGCAAAGAAAATAGTATTGTTTAAAATCTATGAAATTGAACAATACAAGCCCTAAGTGAGACTCGAACTCACAACCTGCCGCTTACAAGGCGGCTACACTGCCAATTGTGCTATCAGGGCGAAAGAAAAGGAATGGACGGATATAAATTATCACATCCAACTCTCCCAACAGGATTCGAACCTGTGACCTACCGGTTAACAGCCGGTCGCTCTACCTGCTGAGCTATAGGAAATTGAAACACATAGTTACCATTCTATACTGCCATCTAACATGCTTTGATTGCACTTGAGGCTCAAATGTTATACAACGTATAAGGAACTATATGCTGATTGCGGAGCCCAGGATTCGAACCTGGAATCTTTGGGTTATGAGCCCAATGACTTGCCGTTTGTCCAGCCCGCATAATAATCTGATTTTTACGTTGCCCTACCAACTTTACAGGCTTTTAACCTATTCGACAGGTGGAGACGATTTGCAATTTCTCCCATTTGCTGATGTTATGTAAGGTTTTTTCGATGTCAGATTCATCGCTGCACGCTCCTTATGCAGGTGTCTGATTTATAAAATCGATCAGAAAGGGATCTCCTTTGGCCAAAAGATTATAGTCACAAAAATCACTTCGTAATTATCTAAGATACTCACTATTGCTGAAAACATGACTACTAAGTTTTTCTACTCAACACCACTTACAGGTGTATAGTCAGGAGCGACCTGACAAAGAGGACAGGGTGAGACTTGAACTCACAGAATCCGAAGACACCAGATTTACAGTCTGGACCGCTAGCCAATTACGGGTTACCTATCCTAAGAAGGAGGGAAGATTTACTAATCAGGCTCTTCCGGGCCTACCTTATTGCTAAGGTCAAATGTAGTTAAATCTCATTCATCTATTGATGGTAGATTGAAAGCGGAGAGGGTGGGATTCGAACCCACGCGCCTTTTGCAGCAAACGGTTTTCAGGACCGCCTCGTTATGACCACTTCGATACCTCTCCAATTGATTACATATATATTATGGAAACATTTATTGAAAATGTAAACCAAATTTATAAAATAAAATAAAAAACGAGATTACCGAAGTAATCTCATTATATGAAAAAGATTAAATAATACTTCGATAAGAAAAATATAAGCACTCAAAAAATGCACTAATTGAATAATTAACATTAGTGTTTGTGTTTGTTCCCGAATGGTTTATAGATTTTGTTCCAAACATAATTAAGTACCTCGCTTTTATATTTCTAAATATAGTATGAGAGATTTGCTTAAAAAAACGTTTTTTATTTAATTATTTCAAAAGAAAGTAAATCAAAGCAATTCTTAGCCTCTGTTTCATCAGCCAGACTACCAATGATAAGTGAAGTTTGATCATTTAGTTTTACAAAAAAGTTATTCTCTATAAATTTTGATTCTACTGTATAGAAAGTATAATCAAAATTATCTTTATTCCCATTTTCTATAATATGTCCATTTTGTAACTTTACAAATTCATCAGTGAGATTTTCAGTAAAGTAATCATAACCAACCTTTGATAAGAACTGGCACGTCAAAATATCTTCACCATCTTTTGAAATTATAAATGGATTCCCAGTACCTATAGTATATCCATCTTCAGTGTTTAAAGTAACTTTGACTCTGTCTCCGGTATCAACAGCATAAGTAAATGATACAGTGTTGTTTAAGGTACATCCAGCTAATGAGAGAATTGTAATAATGACATATAAAAACATTGAAAATTGTTTTCGCATAAAAGCCTCCTTATTTGTTTCTAGTATTATGTAAGAAAAACAGAATATTTTACGTTTTCATTCCTTTTGTACTACATTTTTCTTGATATTTTTTCCAGAAATATTGCCTAAAAATAGTAAATGAAAACTTCTGGATTTTTACCACTCAATACCAAAAACCGCATAAACACTGGCATAAAGAGGAAATTCGAAAAGTTTTGTTGAATGTCAATTGCACCTCGAAATACAGTCTTTAAAAATAACGTACATTCAATGTTTATGTGCCTTTCCGGCATTTAAGTAGGTAAATTTCTGGAAGTTCAGTGTTAATGTGCTTTTATTATCTAATAGCGTTAGTATAATTATTATTTACTTGATTTTTCATATATGGTAAAATATAAAAAACAAAAGGAGAAATAGGTTTTGGAAAATGAAAATAAGCGAAAAATCAATATAAGGCATGCCGTAATTTTATCATTGGGATCAGCAGTTCAATGCATCAAAATTATTAATGAAATATATGAGAGTAACGAACTTTATTATTATGAAATGTATAAAAAATCTAGTATGAAAAACGATTTGATTAAAGAACATTATCCGGCAAATAATTTGGAAAGCATAAATAAATTAATTGGCATTTTTGAAAACGATTATGAAAATAATTCATTTAATAATATTGATATAATTATCAAAGCATTTAATCCAAGAATTTTTAAATATCTAAAAAATAAAACGATAGTTGATATTGATGAGTTTTTAGATAAGGAATTTTTTAATAATAAATTCAAGAATAAAGTAGGAGATGGTCTGTTCTTTGATGAAAATTTAAATGAAAATGAAATATATAATAATTCTATTGTTTTGATTTACTTGGCTAGACGTAACGATATTGAGGTGGTAGGGACTTATGCTAACCAGACATTTTTATTTTTTGAAAAAAAAATATATTCACTTATTATAAAAAAAATATCTAAAAATCCAAGACCATTTATTCAAGAACTCATGGAAAAAATAAGGAAAGACCTTAACCTGACTAATGAATTTATAAAAAGACAGCCAGATCTAGGAACTTTTTTGGATAATTTAATTGAATATAAGATAGAAGAAATTTTGATTACCCAACATGGTCAAAACTATAAAAAATATGGTGTTTTACCAGAATTATATAATAAAGCAAGAGATCAGGTTTTTAAAATGGATTTTTATAGGTATATAGGTGTATTTACATTAGCTTGTTCATTACAAGATATTGATTCGGAATTATTTATGGAAACCGTACCTATTAACAATGAAGTGGTTGATAAAATTTTGTTTTCTTGTGCAAATGCTAATAAAGGAAATAAGGTGCCAGAATCAGAAATACCATTATTGTTTATTGCAGAACTTTTTGTTTATTCCTTATCATACCACTACAATGATTTGAAATATAAGTTCATCCATTCACAAAAACAAAAATATTTTGATGATGTTACTAAATTAAGGGATATGCTGACTGAAAAATATGAAAAGGTTCTTTTAGACGAAAAAAATCTTAATAAAAAGCTTGTAGAAAATGAATCAAAAGTAAAAAATATGCAAGATGAAATATTAAAACTCAAAGATGAATTGAGATATTATACTAAAAAAAATGAAAAGCAAGAGAAAATAATTGCAGAAGAAAAAGAATTATTAGATGGATATAAGCAAGAAAATGAAATTCTTTTAGACCAAATTGGAATTGCTGATATTGAATCCGATATACCTTATGAGGATATGATTAATGCAATTAAGGATAATAAGATTGCATTAGTTGGTGGAAACAAATCAAGTTTAGCTAAACTAAAAAAGCAATTCACCAATTTAATTGTTATCGAAAAAAACACTGATGATATTGCTGGTATAAATGCTTGTAAAGCAATTTTCATCAACTACCAATGGCTTAAGCATAGCTTAGTGTATAAAATATGGTCAGAAGCAAAAGTAGAGAATGTTCCAATTTTTTATTTGTCAGGGACCAATATCAAGCAAATAGTAATTCAAATATATAATTCATTAAAAAGAGGCTAAAACCTCTTTTTGTTTTTGCCATTCAACAAACATATTAAATGTATGACTTGAAAAAAGGAGTTATTTAATATGAAAAAAACAGGATTAAGTAAATTAATACATATGGCCTTTAAGAAAGAAGAGACTTTCACTTTAAATGACGCTTATCAGGCATTTGAAGATACAGCTGAACCAACAATAAGAGCTAGAATTTACGAAAAACTCGGAATTCAATTTACTAGAGTAGCAAAAGGATTATATACTACAATAGATGAAGAAAATGCCTGTGTATTAATGGAAGGTGATGGTCGTGATTTATCTATGCTTGAAGATGAATCAATTGATTGTATTATTACAGATCACCCATGGGAAGACAAAAAAGCACATACCGGCGGAGCGCGGCATTTTGCAACCTACAGTTGTTTTAAATATACTCAGGAAGACTTTATGGAAAAAGCCAGAGTGTTAAAGGATGGTGCGTTTTTAGTGGAAATGATACCAGCAGAAAACGAAAGCAATTATGAATACTTATATGAATTAAAGCAGATGGCAAAAGCTAATGGTTTTTTGTATTATGCTAAGGTTTCATGGAAGAAAGGTAGATTTGTGAGTAATACTGGTAGAAAAGCCAAGAATACACAAGACCTTATGATATTCAGTAAAGGAAAGGCCCGCGCATTGAGACTTGATGTAAAAAAGACCGCCGCAACAGGAGTTAAAACATATATGAGCGGAACAAATGGAATGTTACCAACAATGTTTGATGTCCAGCCCGTTAGTAAAAAAGAACGAATTCACAAGAGTGAGACACCAGTGGCTTTATGGGAACAATTAATTGACTTTGTGACAAAAAAAGGTGAGATTATACTTGATCAGTTTGCCGGAAGCGGATCATTAGGAGAAGCAGCTTTAAAAACAAGTAGAAGTTGCATTTTGAAGGAAATCTCACATGATAATATTGAAAAGATAAAAGAACGTCTTAGCAGAAAGTTCAATGTGGTATGCATTGAATAAAAAGGAGAAAAAATGAAAATTTTAAAAGCTATTGAAAAAATCAGTGATGGATGGATTAAAAAATACAAGTTTTCTTATCTTGTTGATGGAAATCCATACAATTACGAAGTCGTATCCAGAAACGAGATCAAAGACAAAGATTCCCTGCCAGACACTGTAAATGCTGTTACGATTATCCCATTCACTGAAAGTGGTGATTTGATTATCACGAAAGAATTTAGATATCCAGTAAATGATTATGTTTGGGAATTTCCAGCGGGACTAATTGATCGCGATGAAACGGAAACGGAAGCAGCCATACGAGAACTAAAAGAAGAAACCGGATTGGATGTAATAGAAATACTTCAAGTAATTCCCGGAGGGTATTCCAGTATAGGAATGACTGATGAAAAAGTTTCAGTTGTTATTTGTAAAGTGTCTGGCGAAGTTAAAGGAGCTTCCGGATTAGAAGAAATCCATGTGTTCAAAAAAAGCATTGAAGAAGTAAATTCCTTGATTCTAAACCGGAAAATGAAGGTAAGTGGCCGGATGCAATTGTTTCTAGCAGGATTAAATTTTAGAAAGTAGAGAGAACTTTTATGAGTAGAAAAGATAATAAACGCATGCTTCATGTGTTTGATGGCTCTATAACAGATTATGAAAAGAGGTTTTTGATTGATAACATGGCCATTATTGTTGACTATGATACAGGTACCATACTGAAATATGGAGATATTGAAACCTCTGAAATCAAGAAAGAATATGAAGAAAAATACGCCTTAATGAATGAAATGGGATTTGACATTCAATTAATCACATTTGACCGCTACAATAGATTTTTAACGATTGATGAAATATGCACAATTGTTAATTATGGAATGAATTCACATACCACATCGTTTTTGGAATTATTCCAAATAGATAAGGAACAACTAAAGGATAGATTAAAACAGCTATCCCAATATGGTTATTAGGAAGGAGTTTGTATGAATGATATAATTGTATTGTCCAAACGAGATACTCATCCAGAAGGATATATCTCAATTGACACAACTTCAAGAAATACGAATGAAAAATTAAAAAAAGGACTATCTCCATTTTATTTAGGCCCAGTTCAATGTTATGATGATTTAATTGCAAGAAACGTAGAAAATGCCTGGCAGTATTCTAAGTTGTATGAAATTCACCTGGATGAAACCGGTTACCCTAATCAAGACTATTTTAAATGGAGAGATACTGGTTTTAATAAAACTTTTGCTGATCGTTATCCTATGGGCAAGGGAAAAATTCCAAAATATACTTTTTGGAAAAATGATTCAGGAAACCAGTATCTAGGATATATTGAAGCGAGAAAACAAATATATATTCCTCTATACGCTAAGGCTGTTGTAAAAACACCCGCCTATGCATATTTGGAATCCCTAAGGGATAATAATGAAGACATAGCACTTGTTGATTTTGATGGTTATAATTACTTGGCCATGGGATTGACCTTAAAAGATGTCATCAACAGTGAAAATAAAAAAATGGGTCATGCTTTTGTATTAGCTATGCTATTACAAGGTGAATTAAAAGTAGAAAACAATAAATTAATTGATGTGAACCATCTTTTAGAATAGGAGGGCATATGATTTATGTAATGAGTGATCTGCATGGATGCTATGACGAATTTATGGAGATGCTAGAGCAAATTAACTTTAGTGAAAAAGACGATTTATACATAATTGGAGATGTTATAGATAGAGGGCCAAAGCCTATTGAACTTCTACAATATATTATTGCTCACCAAAATAATATTCATTTATTGATGGGTAATCATGAAAGTATGATGTTTGATTGCCTGGTTCCGCCATATTATACTTATGAGGAAAAAGAAGACTTAAAATACAGTCCAAACTTAATATCTAATCGTAATCTGTGGATTGAATATAATGGTGGAGAGCTAACGGCCAAAGAATATAACAAGTTAACCTACAAGGAGCAAAGAGATATTTATTACTTTTTGAAAGAGTTAAAACCATACGAAATCATTGAGGTTGGTAAACAAAATTTTATCCTAGTACATGCTAATCCAACAAGAGGATTTTGGGATTTAGTTAATAATAATCAGTCGAGTTGGGATTTGTTGTGGGAACGCATTTCAGAGTCTGATCTTGACTCTGACCTTGTCCCAGGATATGAAATCGTGGTTGGTCATACTCCGACAGTAAATTACGGTGAAGAGTATGCTGGAAAAATTATTGAAAGAGAAAATAAATATCTAGTAGACTGCGGTTGTGTCTTTGGTTATATGTTAGGATGTTTGTGTTTGGATAATTTGGAAGAATATTATATTAAGAAAAAAGATACTAATTGATGAGAAAAACAGTATATTATCCATCATATATAGGCAGTTCCTAAAAGTTTCTATTCCATAAGTGGTGAGCTATTCATATAGTAATTGTCTTGATAAATAGATTATGTGAGGTTATAATAAATTAAAGATTATACAAATTGCTATAGCCTTTGAGCATATAAATCAAAAGGAGTTAAGAAGGAAGATGAAAGCGAATGATATGAAATATAATATTGCTTATAAAGCAATTTCAGAAAGCACAGATGGAACTATTAGGATAGGACAGCTAATGTGGCTGTCTTCTAATGGTGAATTGAATCTGCCAGATATAAATGGTGGAGGTGCTTTACTGGAGAGTGAGTGGCGAGATAAAAGAACTGTTGACTTTGAGGTCGAAGAAGCTAATAATTATGTCATAATAGTAGAGCCTGGAAGAGAGCTACTAAAATTATTAGCTGACTAGAGTCAGGATCACTGATTGGCGGACATCCTTATAAATGAGTTTCGTATGAAAGGTAAAGAAGCAGAGCCAACAGTACATAAGTCAAATTATTCAGTTCTAGGGTTTAGGAGCCAGCAAAGGGCATTAGGCGGTTATCGAATCACTAAATTATAATTAGCTAAAAGAGGGTAGAACCCTCTTTTTTTGTTTTTTTTCTATATTTCTTTCATATTAATAATAGAACAATAAATAGGAGAAAAGGCTTATGAAAAAAACAAAGAAAGTATTGCTATCATTACTTATGATAAGCACTATGTTATTACCACAAACCATCTATGGTGCGGAAAAAATTAAATCAATTAGTCTAAAGTTTGATGCCGAGATGGAAGATGACTACGGAGGCGCTCCAGATTTAGATATTACATCAAAAAGCAATAAATATACAGTTGATGATTACGAAATTACAAATGCACTTGAGGACGAAGATGATGAAGATATATATGGCGGGCCAGGAGCTTTGCAGACAACTAAGACGCAAACCTCAAAAAAAACTACAGATGAGGTGTTTAGTTGTGAAATCACTTTATCAGCAGCAGACAATTATGTTTTTGATACTTTAAAAAAATCAGATATTAAATTAAGTGGTTTTGATGCATTATGTACGAAAGCTTCCAGAAAAGACTCTGGAAAAACATTAGTGCTTACCGTGGAATTACCCGGAGTTAGGAAAGGGATAAGAAATGTAGAAGCTGCTACCTGGGAATCTCCAGGAGTAGCAAATTGGACTCATGCTAAAAATGCGACTACTTATATACTGAGATTATATAAAGAAGGAAATCTAAAGGGAACATATGAAACCGGAGGTACTCGTTTTGACTTTTCGCCGGCCATGTTAAAACAAGGAAGCTATTATTATACAGTAAAAGCAATGGATGGAGAAAATGGGTCAAAAGAAAGGGCAGAGTCAGATGCGGTTTTTATTAATGATGAGCAGGTTTCCAGAAATAAGGACAGATATTCATTAAAATATGATAATGCTATTGTAACAGCGGGTCCTAGTGATCGAACGGCACCAATAAATGCCGGTTGGCAAAAAGAGGAAGGTAGATATTGGTATCGCTTAGATAATGGCATGTATCCTCAAATGAATTGGCTACAGTTAGGTGATGATTGGTATTTCTTTGATAAAGATGGATATTTGCTAACAAATGATAGTCTTACATGGAAAGGTAAAACATATTCGTTTGATAATGACGGACGGCTTATAAATTAAATTTATACTCTTATTGTTTTTTACATAATATTCCTATCAAAGAATAAATGGAGGATTACATATGTATTATAAAATTTTAAAGAAAGATATGTTGCACTATAATATGCAGTATAAGGAAGGTTTGAACATCGATGTAGAACCCTTTGATCCACGTACTTGTTGTAGAGGCGGCTTATTCTTTTCAGACGAGAAGCATATATTAGGTTTTTGTGATTATGGTGATTTAATTGCAGAAGTTACAATTCCGGGAGGCGAGAAGATTGTACCAGTAGCAGAAAAGTATAAAGCTCATAAGATTATCTTGTCTAACATCAGAGAACTGTGGGCGGTAGAAACTTTTGAGCATTTGATTAGTAAAGGAGCAGACATTCATGCAGGTAATGTTTATGCCTTACAAAGTGCGGCACACAACGGGCACTTGGAAATAGTAAAATACTTAGTACAGCAAGGCGCATATATTCATGCCAATGATGATTATCCTTTGCAAAGGGCTGCATGTAATGGACATTTGAATGTAGTCAAATATTTGATAGGGCAGGGAGCCAATATTCATGCTGCTAATGATTATGCTTTGAGATGGGCTGCATATAATGGTCACTTGGAAGTACTTAAGTATCTGATGGAAAAAGGTGCCAATATTCATGCTGCTAATGATTATGCTTTGAGATGGGCTGCATATAATGGTCACTTGGAAGTAGTTAAATATCTGATGGAAAAAGGAGCAGATATTCATGCTGATAATAACTATGCTTTAAGATTTGCAGCAGAATATGGTCACTTGGAAGTGGTTAATTATCTGTTAGAACAAGGCGCAGATATTCATGCTGGTGATGACTATGCTTTACAATTGGCTGCATATAATGGACGTTTGATTATAGTTAAATGTTTGGTGGAGCAGGGAGCCAATTTCCATGTGGAGAATGATTATCCTTTGCAAAAGGCTGCAAATAACGGTCATTTGGAAGTAGTTAAATATTTGGTGAATCAGGGAGCCAATGTTCATGCGGACAATGAGCTTGCTTTGCAAAAGGCTGCAAATAATGGTCATTTGGAAGTAGTTAAATATTTG